>Ga0105251_10000190_pt1 | contig 62560 bp, 58 predicted proteins | sample KBSS64metaG_FD_80424 | JGI IMG/M metagenome (GOLD analysis project Ga0105251, IMG submission 80424) | Switchgrass rhizosphere microbial communities from Kellogg Biological Station, Michigan, USA - KBS S6-4 metaG | ecosystem: Host-associated > Plants > Roots > Rhizosphere > Soil | place...
AGGGGCCGGCCCGCGCCCCCCCGCCCCCCCCCCCGGCCCCCCGCCTGGCGGGGGGGTGGGGGGGGGGAAAGGGGGGGGGGGGGGGGGCGGGGGGCGGCAGTGGGCGCGGCGGCCTGGGTGTCAGGCAAAGAAAAAGCCGCTGGCGAACCAGCGGCTTTTCCAGACGTGCCTGAAGCAAGAAGTGATTACTTCTTGGCTTCTTCGGCGGCGTCCTTGGCCTTGTCGGCGGTGTCTTCCGCAGCCTTGGCGGTGTCGGCAGCCTTGTCGGCAGCAGCGTCGGTCGGGGCAGCGGCAGCGGTGTTGGCGGCGTCAGCAGCGGTGTTCGCAGCGGTCGCAGCGGTGTCGGCAGCAGCCTGGGCGGAATCGGCGGTGCCGGTGCCGGCGGCCGAAGCCTGGTCGGCGGCGGCCTGCGCGTCGGTGGCGGCTTCGTTCGCGTTCTGCGCGGCGTCCTGGGCCTGCTCCGGCTTCGAGCACGCGGCCAGGGCCAGGCCCAGGGCCATTGCGATCAGCAGCTTGTTGATGCTCATTGTGTCTATCCTCGTCGTTTAGTTAGGCAACGCGCGAGTGCGCGCCCTCAACATGATGACAAGCCAAAGTCGGCTGTCAAGCGCACGCGCATTCATTTTTGTGTTTCAGGGGTTAATCCCAATCAAATCAATTCGATGGCGACCGCGGTGGCCTCGCCGCCGCCGATGCACAGGGTCGCGATGCCGCGACGGCCGCCGCGGGTGCGCAACGCATTTAGCAATGTCACCACCAGCCGCGCGCCGGAAGCGCCGATCGGATGGCCGAGCGCGCAGGCGCCGCCGTTGACGTTGACCTTGGCCGGGTCCAGGCCCAATTCCTTGATCGGCACCATCGCCACCACCGCGAACGCTTCGTTGATCTCGAACAGATCGACCTGGTCCAGGCTCCAGCCGACCTGATCGAGCAGCTTCTTGATCGCGCCGACCGGGGCGGTGGTGAACCATTCCGGTGCCTGCGAGAACGTCGCGTGGCCGGCGATCCGCGCCAGCGGCGCGAGGCCGCGGCGCGCCGCCTCGTCGGCGCTGAGCAACACGGTGGCGGCGGCGCCGTCGGAGATGCTGGAGGAACTGGCGGCGGTGACCGTGCCGTCCTTCTTGAAGGCCGGCTTCAGCGTGGGGATCTTGGCGACGTCGGACTTGGCCGGCTGTTCGTCGCTGGCGACTTCCACGTTGCCCTTGCGCGTGGCGACGCTGACCGGAACGATCTCCGCAGCGAACACGCCGTCGCGCTGCGCGGCCTGCGCGCGGGTCACCGATTCGATCGCGTAGGCGTCCTGGTCCTGGCGGCTGAAGCCGAACTTCTCCGCGGTGGCCTCGCCGAACACGCCCATCGCCTGGCCGTCGTCGGGATTGGTCAGGCCGTCCCAGGCCATGTGGTCGACCGCCTGGAAGTTGCCGTAGCGGTTGCCGGTGCGCGAGTTCGGCAGCAGGTGCGGCGCGTTGCTCATCGACTCCATGCCGCCGGCGACGACGATGCTGGCCGAGCCGGCCTTGATCAGGTCGTGGCCGAGCATGATCGCCTTCATGCCCGAGCCGCAGACCTTGTTGACGGTGGTGGCGCCGGTGGCGTCCGGCACGCCGGCGGCGCGCGCGGCCTGGCGCGCCGGCGCCTGGCCGAGGTTGGCCGGCAGCACGCAGCCCATGATGACTTCGGACACGTCGGCGGCGGGGATGCCGGACTGTTCCAGCGCGGCACGGATCGCGGCGGCGCCGAGCTGCGGTGTGGGCACGCCGTTGAACTGGCCCAGGAACGCGCCGATGGCGGTGCGCTTGGCTGCGGCGATGACGATCTCGGTCATGGCAAACCCTTACGAAGATGAGCCGCCGATTATCGGCCTCGGCGCGGCGTCTGCCAATCGCGCCACGCCCGATGGTCGTTGCGGGCGCCGATTTCCGGTGTAGATTCGGCCAGGTTCAGGGCTGCCCGTTCGCGGTCGCTAACGGAAGATGGCCGGCCGTCGTGGCCGGCGTGCCGATCTGGAGAAAGCACATGCGGAAGTTGATGGCCCGGTCGCTGTTGGCGACGGCACTGGCGATGGCGTTGGGCGCGTGCGGCGGCGGTGGCGGTGGCGGTGGCGGGCTGACCCGCAGCGAGCCGCCGCCGACCTCGCCACCTCCGAGTTCGCCGCCGCCCCCGCCGCCGCCGTCGTCTCCCCCGGTCTCGCCGCCGACTTCGCCGCCGCCGCCGCAGCCGGCGTTCGACGCGCACCTGGCGCTGACCAACACCCTGGCCGCGCACAACGCCGGCTACGACGGCAGCGGCTATCGCATCGGCGTGGTGGACACCGGCGTGAACCGCAATCACCCGGCGCTGTCCGGACGCGTGGTGTCCAACCTGATCTACGTCGATCCGGCCCAGAACAACGTCAAGGTCGACGACGTCGATGGCCACGGCACCACGGTCGCGCAACTGGCCGCGGGCAAGGCGGTGGGCGCCTGGCCGGGCGGCATCGCGCCGGGCGCGCAGATCGTGTCGGCGCGCATCATCAACGACACCGCGCCCGACGACGACGGCAGCGGCAACGGCAACCAGACCAGCGGCGCGCTGGGCCTGGCCTCGATCCACCAGGACCTGATCAACGCCGGGGTCAAGGTGATGAACAATTCCTGGGGCGGCATCTACTGGACCGATCCCAGCGCGACCAGCGCGATCGCCGACGAGTACCGCCCGTTCGTGGTGGGCAACGGCGGGCTGGTGGTGTTCGCGGCGGGCAACGAATCCAAGCCGACGCCGTCGGACGTGGCCTCGCTGCCGAGCCAGCCCGGCCCCGGCGGCAGCCGCCCGGCGGCGGACCTGGAGCGCGGCTGGCTGGTGGTGGCGGCGGTGGACGCCAGCACCGGCAGCACGCTGGAGTCCTATTCCAACGCGTGCGGCGCGGCCATGCGCTATTGCCTGGTCGCGCCGGGCACGGAAGTGTTCGTCGATCCCAAGGCGACCACCGCCACCGCCAACCCCGGCTACTACTACGGCAGCGGCACCTCGTTCGCGGCGCCGCTGGTCTCGGGCGCGGCCACGCTGGTGTGGCAGGCGTTTCCCTATTTCAGCAACGACCTGGTGCGGCAGACCCTGCTCGGCACCGCCACCGACCTGGGCGCGCCGGGCGTGGATGCCACCTTCGGCTACGGCCTGCTCAATGTCGGCAAGGCGGTGCGGGGACCGGCGCGGTTCGACTGGGGCGACGTCAGCGTGTCCTTCGCCGGCACCTCGACCTGGGCCAACGACATCGCCGGCAGCGGCGGCCTGATCAAGCAGGGCAGCGGGACCTTGACCCTGAGCGGCACCCAGAACAGCTACAGCGGCGCGACCCAGGTCCAGGCCGGCACGCTCAGCGCGGCCAGCCTCGGCGGCTCGGACGTCACCGTCAGCAATGGCGCCACCTTCATCGGCACTGGGCCGCTGCGCGGCAATGTCGCCAATGCCGGCACGTTCCAGGTCGGCGCCGCGACGCTGAGCCTGACCGGCAACTACGTGCAGGCCAGCACCGGCCGGCTGGCCCTGCTGGTCGGCGACAAGCTCTCGGTGACCGGCACCGCGACGCTGCAGGGCGGCTCGCTGTACGTGCTCGGCAAACGCGATTACGTGGCCAACAACACCGCCTACAAAGTGCTGGATACCAGCGGCGGGCTGAGCGGCACGTTCGGCTCGGTGACCACGCCGTCCAACGTGTTCCTGACCTCCTCGCTCAGCTACGACGGCACCAGCGCCTCGATCACCGTGCAGGCGCTCAGCGTCACCGCCGCCGCGGCGACGTTCGGCACCGCCACCGCCGCCACGCTGGCCTCGGCCACGCGCGTGGATGCGGCGTTTTCGCAACTGAACACGCAGCTGCGCCGCGATCCGACCACGGTCGATGCGTCCTTGCTGAAGGCGGCCGGCGCGGTGCAGCAAGCGCCGACCGCGGCGGCGGCCTCGGCGACCCTGCGCAGCCTGTCCGGCGAAGCGCATGCGGCGGCCACCGCGATGACCTTCGACAGCATCGACCTGCAGCGCCGCGCGCTGTCCGGCCGCTTCGACAGCTTGCTCGCGCGACCGCGCGCGGTCGGCGCGTGGAGCCAGCGCCTGGGCGACAGCGGGCAGGGCAGTTTCGCCGGCGGCCAGGACCAGCTCGATGGCTGGATGATGGGCCAGGACCTGCGCCTGGGCGAGCACGCCGTGGCCGGCTTCGCCTTCGGCGAGACCCGCGTCAGCGGCGGCAGCGACGGCGGCCTGGACCGCAGCCGCGATCGCCAGGTGCAGGGCCAGGCCTATCTTGGCGCGGTCGGCGGCGACGCCTATGCGCTGGCGCAACTGGGCACCGGGCAGTACCGGCGCCAGCTCGACCGCGGCCTGTTGCTCGGCGATGCCGTGGCCGATGCATCCAGCCGTTATGCCGGGCGCTTCCTGTCGGGCAGCGTCGAGCTCGGCTATCGCTTCGGGCATGGCAAGGCATGGCTGACGCCGTACGCCGGCACCGACTACAGCCGGATCGACAGCGATGGTTTCCGCGAACAGGGCGGCGACGGCTTCGGCCTGATGGCCGGCGCCGCGTCCTCGTCGCGCAGCCAGGCGCTGGCCGGTTTGCGCGCCGGCTATCGCTGGCAGGGTTGGGCGCTGCAGGGTTATGGCGAATGGCAGCAGACCCTGGCCGCGCAAGGATTGCAGCGCCAGGCCAGTTTCGTCGGCGTGGATGCGTGGGCGCCGCTGCTCGATTTGCAGCCGGCGCGCTCGGGCGGGCTGTTCGGGCTGAGCCTGGACCGGCGCTGGAACGCCAGCGCGCTGGGCCTGGGCTACGACCAGCGCTTCGGCCCGCGCGGCGATGCGCATGCGCTGTCGCTGCGGTATCGGTTGGGGTTCTGAGGTGGGTGAGCCGGTGCAGATGCGCGTCGGCCTGTTCCGCGAAGGATGATGTGTCCCGACGTGCCGCCGCGGCGTCGGGGATGTCCTCTTCACTCGTCCCGACTGAAGTAGCTTCCACAGGGCTGAAGGGCACCTCTCAATAACCTGCTTTCGCCACAACCAGCCGCTTGCAGTTTGCTCTGTAGGAGCGGCTTCAGCCGCGACGAGGCGTTCCCGGTAACGCCCATCGCGGCTGAAGCCGCTCCTACAGGACACTTCCCCATGGTGTTAGAGGTGCCCTGTCGCTCCGAAGCGGCGACAGGATGCGGCGACGCCGATCCTCGTGTGGGAGGGGCTTCGGTCCCGACGCATGGTCACGTCGGTGCCGATGTGTCTTGCGCCTGGGCGCCGCGACGCGCGGCTCACTCCCCGCGCAGATGCCCCATCGAGCGCGGCGCGGTGCGGCCCAGCGGCAGCTTGAGCTTGCCGATCGCCTGCATGCGCGCCTCGGCGATGCGGTCGGCGGCCTGCTGCGGCGGGATGTTGTCGCGTTCGGACAGGTCGAAGATCTTGCCCAGGTTGTGGTACAGGCTGCGGATCAGGCGCATCGCGCGTTCGCGGTTGTAGCCGTCGATCTCCAGCGACACGTTCATCACGCCGCCGGCGTTGACCGCGTAATCCGGCGCGTAGAGGATGCCGCGCCGGTGCAGTTCCTCGCCGACCGCGGCGTTGGCCAACTGGTTGTTGGCGGTGCCGCAGATGATCCTGGCCTTCAGCCGCGGCAACGTGGCCTCGTCGATCGCGCTTTCCAGCGCGCACGGCGCCAGCACGTCGGCGACCACGTCGTAGATCTCGTCCGGCTTGACCGCTTCGGCGCCGTAGTCGGCGACCGCGCGCTCGACCAGCGCCGGGTCCAGGTCGGTCACGTACAGCTTGGCGCCGCGTTCCTTGAGCAGCTTCACCAACTCCATGCCGATGTGGCCCAGGCCCTGCACGGCGATGCTGGTCTTGCCGATCTCCTCGTGGCCGAGCTTGCGCTGCAGCGAGGCCATCAGCGCCTGCAGCGCGCCGTAGGCGGTGAACGGGGCCGGGTCGCCGGAGCCGCCATGCACCTGGTGCACGCCGGTGACGTACTCGGTCTCCAGGTAGATCTGCTCCATGTCGTTGACGTCGGTGCCCACGTCCTCGGCGGTGATGTAGCGGCCGCCCAGCGAATCGACATAGCGGCCGAAGGCGCGGAACAGCGCTTCGGACTTGTCGGCCTTGGGGTCGCCGATGATCACCGCCTTGCCGCCGCCGATGTTGAGCCCGGCCAGCGCGTTCTTGTAGGTCATGGTGCGGCTGAGCCGCAGCGCGTCGTGCAGCGCGGCCTCGGTACTGGGGTACGGGCGCATGCGCACGCCGCCCAGGGCCGGGCCGAGGACGGTGTTGTGGATGGCGATGATCGCCTGCAGGCCCACGTCGCGGTTGTGGCAGAAGACGACCTGTTCGTGTCCGGTGGTGGCTAGCGTTTCGAAAAGCATGGGGGGCTCCGCTGGCGGTGCAGGTGCAGGACACCCGGATTCCAGGAACTTGCCTAGTTGAGGGGCGTAAAACGAAAAACGCGACGGGTTCGGGAACGGGTCCTGATCGTCGCGATGAGCGCATTTTAAAGCAATTGCCCGGGCGCCGCGCGGCCGCGCCCGGGTTGGCGCCGGCCCTGGCGATACGGGCATCTCGGTGCGGCTTGCGACGCGGGAGGGGCGCTCGCGCGTCAGCAGGCGGCCTCTTGGCCTGGGGGGCGGCGGCATGCGCATCGGTGGTCCGCTTCGGCGGCGCACCGCGCCTCGCGCCTGGCCTGCGTTGCGAAGCACGGGCTATATGGATCCCCCAGACTGCCCATGTTGGCGCGCACGGGAGGGGCGGAGGCCAGCGCGTGGCGCGCCGGTCGCCGGGACGCTCAGGGCGCGGCGGCCTCGTCGGCGAAGAACGCGGCGGCTGCGGCAGGACCGAGCAGGCGCTCGCGCAGTGCGTGCCGCTGCGCAGCGGCCATCGGCGCCGGGGCGGCGGCCTCGGCCTGCCGATACGCGGCATAGCGGTCGAACCAGTCGAGGATCTGCCGCGATCGCGCGGCGGGCATGCGGGCGGCGGCGAGGTCGCGTTGCAGGCGCTGGCGCCGCTGCAGCGGCGACGGCGCGTCCTGGGCGGACAGGTAGCGGTCCAGGGACTGGCGCAATGCCAGGTCCGGGATGACCTGTCCCTGCCGATCGAACGCGGGCTCGCCGCCCGCCGGAGCGGCGGCGGGCGTGTCCGGCGGCGTGCCAGGGGAGGCGGGCGCGGGCGCGACGGGTCGGCGTACCGCCGTCGCGGTGGCGCCGATGGCCTCGCCCAGGCTTCGGCGCGACGCGGCGTCGGTGGGGCGGTCGCGCCAGGCGGCGACGCTGGCGATCGCCACCGCCACCACGGTGATGGCGATCGCGTAGGTTCCCGGTGGCAGCCGCGAGGGCATCGCTAGGAGCTGCCGTGCGGCGAACGCGGGGCAGGGGCTGCATGCCCACGGCCGCGGGTCGGCGGCAGGGTGGCCGTGGCGCCAGCCGTCGCGCCATGTGCGGCTGACCGTGGCGCCAGTCGGGGCGCATGCGACAGCGGATGCCTGGACATGCGTTCCCCCCCCTGGGACCGGCGCATTGCCGTGGTCCGCGCACTATCGCAGAGCGCGACGGCGGCGGTCACGTCGCCGCGCAGCATCGCCGCCGCCTAGGGCGTGTCACCACTCCCCGAGCATGCCGCGCCGCGGTTGCGCGCGCCTGTGGCAAGGAAGAACGAGGAAGTGGACGTCCGTCCACGCCCGAGTGATGACGCGGCCACGGGCGCGCGCAACCGCGGCCCTTCGGGTTGGGCCTGGCAGGCGCCACACCGACGCCGCGCGGCTTGACCTGACCGCCAGTCAGGCGCTGCGCCGTGCAACGCCGGCGTGGCGCCTGCCAGACCCAACGCGGCATGCTCGGGGAGTGGTGACACGCCCTAGCGATGCACCCAGTAGCCGCCATGGAAGCGATAGGCGGGGCCGTGGGGCTCCCAGCGCGGGCCGACGTAGACGTAGCCCGGGCGTTCGCGCACGTAGTGGCCGCCGACCCAGACGTGGCGATGGCCGTTCCAATGCCAGTAGCCGGGCGCCCACACATAGCCCGGCCGCACCACCACGCGTTCGAAACGCGGCGGCGGCGGGGCGGTCCGCACCGACAGTTCCACGACCGGCCGCGCCTGCGCGGGCGCGGCCACCATGCCCGCGGCGAGCGTGACGCCGAGCAGCGAGGCCTGCAAGAAAGGGCGAAGCGACATGCGATTCTCCAGCGACATCGGCCATGCGCCGACCCCGATGCAAACGTCGCAGGCGCCTGCGCTGTTGACGCGGCGCACGGCCCCATTCAGGGCCTGGATAGCCAGCGAACATCAGGCGCGTCCGGCGGCGCGGGCTGCGTGCCGGCGCGCCAAGCGAGCGACGGCGCGCGTGGCGTCGCCATCGCGATGCCGCGCGGGCGAAGGGCGCATGCGCGCGACCACGAACACGCTTGCGTCGCCGCGCAAGCGCACGCGCGGGGTGAACCGGGAATCACGCGACACCGCGGCGCTCCGCAGCGGTCGCGGCGGGTCCGCCGTCGTCGCATGTTGCAGCGCAACCTGCCCGACCTGCGTGGCACGCCTAGAATTGCGGCATTCTCTTGCCGATGTCCTCTCGATGAGCATTCCCGCGTCCCGCGTTCCGCTGCCGCAAGCGGACAGCAGCCCATTGCGTTTCGTCACCGCCGCCAGCCTGTTCGACGGCCACGACGCGGCGATCAACATCATGCGCCGGCTGATCCAGGCGCAGGGCGCCGAGGTGATCCATCTCGGCCACAACCGCAGCGTCGAGGACGTGGTGCGCGCGGCGCTGCAGGAGGACGCCGACGCCATCGCGCTGTCGTCCTACCAGGGCGGCCATGTCGAGTACTTCAAGTACATGGTGGACATGCTGCGCGAGCGCGGCGCCGGCCATGTGCGGGTGTTCGGCGGCGGTGGCGGCACCATCACCCCGGAAGAGATCGCCGAGCTGCAGGCCTATGGCGTGGAGCGCATCTACCACCCCAACGACGGCATGAAGATGGGCCTGGTGGAAATGATCGAGGACGTGGTCGCGCGCGCCGGGCGGGCGCGTGCCGTCGCGGCGGACACGGATGGCGCGGCGCCGGCCGGCAGTCCGTTGCCGGACATCGACGACGACATCGGCATCGGCCGGATGCTGTCGGCGATCGAGGACGGCGCGTTCTCCGAGGCCGAGCTGGCCCTGCTGCGCAAGCAGTGGCAGGCCGGTGCGCCGGGCGTGTCCGAGTCGCGGGGGCAGGCGCCGCGCGGCACGCGCCTGGCGCCCGTGCTCGGCCTCACCGGCACCGGCGGCGCCGGCAAGTCCTCGGTCACCGACGAACTGCTCAACCGCTTCCTGGCCGCCTTCCCGCGGATGCGCATCGCGGTGGTGTCGGTGGACCCTAGCCGGCGCCGCACCGGCGGTGCGCTGCTCGGCGACCGCATCCGCATGAACGCCCTGCGCAGCCCGCGCGTGTACATGCGCTCGATGGCCACGCGGCGCCAGCATGCGGCCACCAATCGCGTGCTCAAGGATTGCATCGCGCTGCTGAAGTGCGTCGGCTACGACCTGGTGATCGTGGAGACCGCCGGCATCGGCCAGAGCGATTCGGAGATCGTCGATCTGGTCGATTTCCCGGTGTACGTGATGACCAGCGACTACGGCGCGCCCAGCCAGCTGGAGAAGATCGACATGCTCGACTTCGCCGAACTGGTGGTGCTGAACAAGTACGACCGCCGCGGCGCCGAGGACGCGCTGCGCGACGTGCGCAAGCAGTGGCGGCGCAACCGCGCCGCGTTCCAGTTGGAGGACGAAGCGGTGCCGGTGTATCCGACCATCGCCAGCCAGTTCAACGATCCGGGCATCAGCTGGATGTTCGTCAACCTGTGCCGCCTGGTGCGCGAGAAGCTGGAGTTCGCCGCCACCACGGCCGGCGACGCGCCGCGTTGCGACTTCCAGCCGGACCTGGACACCAGCCTCAAGGAACCGCGCGCCACCGTGCTGATCCCGGGCGCGCGCGTGCGCTACCTGGCCGAGATCGCCGAACAGGGGCGCGCGCTCAACGCCGGCATCGTGCGCCAGGCCGAGGCCGCCGACCGCGCGCAGGCGTTCTGGCAGTCGCTGCACGCGTTGCAGGATCCGCAACTGCCCGCCCAGCTCGAACTGTACGCCGCGCAGGACCTGCTGGCGTCGGCCGGCCCGGCGGCCGACGCGGCCGATGCGACCTTGCTGCTGCTGCGCCAGCGCTACAACGATGCGGTGCAGTCGCTGTCCAGCGAATCGCTGAAATTGCTGCGCGACTGGCCGCAACGGCTCAAGTCGATCACCGACCCGGTCACCGAGTACGAAGTGCGCGGCAAGGCGATCCGCGTGGAGAACTACCGGCAATCGCTGAGCCAGCAGCCGATCCCCAAGATCGCCGCGCCGCGCTACAAGAGCTGGGGCGAACTGCTGACCTTCCTCGGCAAGGAGAACCTGCCCGGCAGCTATCCGTACACCGGCGGCGTGTATCCGTACCGCCGCGCCGGCGAGGACCCGATCCGCATGTTCGCCGGCGAGGGCACGCCCGAGCGCACCAACCGCCGCTTCCACTACCTCAGCGTGGGCCAGCCGGCCGCGCGCCTGTCCACCGCCTTCGACAGCGTCACCCTGTACGGCGAGGATCCGGCGCCGCGCCCGGACATCTACGGCAAGGTCGGCAATTCGGGGGTCAACATCCCGACCCTGGACGACATGAAGAAGCTGTACTCCGGCTTCGACCTGTGCGCGCCGACCACCAGCGTGTCGATGACCATCAACGGCCCGGCGCCGATGATCCTGGCGATGTTCATGAACACCGCCATCGACCAGCAGGTGGAGAAGTACCTCAAGGCCGACGCGCAGCGCTGGGCGCAGGCCGAGCAGGATCTGGCGCGGCTGTTCGAGGGCCGCGAACGCCCGCGCTATCACGGTAACCTGCCGCCGACCAACGACGGCCTCGGCCTGGGCCTGCTCGGGGTCAGCGGCGACCAACTGGTGGATGCGCAGACCTACGCGCAGATCAAGGCGCAGACCCTGTCCAGCGTGCGCGGCACGGTGCAGGCCGACATCCTCAAGGAGGACCAGGCGCAGAACACCTGCATCTTCAGCACCGAGTTCGCCCTGCGCATGATGGGCGACATCCAGCAGTACTTCGTCGAACACAAGGTGCGCAACTTCTACTCGGTGTCGATCTCCGGCTACCACATCGCCGAGGCCGGGGCGAACCCGATCAGCCAGCTCGCCTTCACCCTGAGCAACGGCTTCACCATCGTCGAGTACTACCTGGCGCGCGGCATGCGCATCGACGATTTCGCGCCGAACCTGAGCTTCTTCTTCAGCAACGGCATGGACCCGGAATACACCGTCATCGGCCGCGTGGCGCGGCGCATCTGGGCGCGGGCGATGCGCGAGCGCTACGGCGCCAACGAACGCAGCCAGATGATGAAGTACCACATCCAGACCTCCGGCCGTTCGCTGCACGCGCAGGAGATCCAGTTCAACGACATCCGCACCACGCTGCAGGCGCTGTACGCGCTGTTCGACAACTGCAACAGCCTGCACACCAACGCCTACGACGAGGCGATCACCACGCCGACCGAGGAGAGCGTGCGCCGCGCGGTGGCGATCCAGATGATCATCAACAAGGAGCTGGGGCTGAACTTCTGCGAGAACCCGTGGCAGGGCAGCTTCATCGTCGAGCAGCTCACCGACCTGGTGGAGGAGGCGGTGTACAAGGAGTTCGAAGCGATCAGCGAGCGCGGCGGCGTCCTAGGCGCGATGGACACCATGTACCAGCGCGGCAAGATCCAGGAGGAGAGCCTGTACTACGAGCACAAGAAGCACGATGGCAGCCTGCCGCTGGTGGGCGTGAACACCTTCCTGCCCAAGGAGCATGCCGGCGAGACCGGGACCGTGATCGAACTGATCCGCTCCACCGACGCGGAAAAGGACCAGCAGATCGGCAACGTGCGCGATTGGCAGCAGCGCCGCAATGCGCTGGCGCTGCAGCCCGACGGCGCCGGCCTGGGCGGCCTGCAGCGCACCGCGCGCGATCGGCGCAATGTGTTCGCGGCGCTGATGGAGGCGGTCAAGACCCATAGCCTGGGCCAGATCAGCCATGCCCTGTACGAAGTGGGCGGGGAGTATCGGCGCAACATGTAGTGCGGCGGTGACCGTTCTCGCGGGGTCGGGAGAGGTGTGCCCGTCGGGCGCGTGTCCAGCGCATCGCGCGCCGTCGGCCGCTTCGCGCATGGTTTCGCGCGTGTCGTCCGCTCTTGTCGCGACCGCTCGCGGAGGCCCATAGTGGCGCATCGGTGGCCGGGGGCACGACGATGAAGACCTGCATGACGTGGTTGCTGTTGCTGGCCTGCGCGGCGACGGCGCGCGCGGCCGAGCCGAAGGACGAGAGCACGGCGGGGCCGCTGTTCGACACGGTCGCGGCGCTCGACCAGCGCCTGTTCGGCGCCTACAACCGCTGCGACATGGCGGCGTTCGAGGCGCTGTTCGTGCCCGACGTGGAGTTCTATCACGATACCGGCGGGGTCAGCCGGGACCGCCAGACCGTGGTCGACAACACCCGCAAGTGGATCTGCGGCAAGGTCCGCCGCGACCTGTTGGAAGGAACGCTGCGGGCCTATCCGGTCAAGGATTTCGGCGCGATCGAGGAGGGCGAACACCGCTTCTGCGAACTGGCCAGCGGGCGTTGCGAGGGGATCGCCAAGTTCGTGATGGTGTGGCGGCAGGACCCGGACGGCTGGAGGCTGACCCGCGTGCTCAGCTACGGGCACCGCGCGGCGACGGCGCCCACGCCATAGCGCATCGGGCAGCACCCGCCGGGGCCGTGGTCTACATGCAGTGTGCTCGAGGATGAGCCCAGGGCCGCGCCTGACTGACAGGGCGCGCCGATGCTGGCTGCGCGTGTGGCGTGTGGCGTGCGGCGAAGTTCCGCGGCTGCCACCACGAACGACGGCGCCAACGTCCCGCCGATGCGCTAGGACTCCTCGCCGTCCTCGTCCTCGTCCTCTTCTTCCTCTTCGTCCGCATCCTCGGGCGAGGCCCACCAGACCGTGCCGTCCTGGCGTGGCGGTGGGTCGACCTGGCGCATTTCCACCGCATCGACGCGGCGTCCCGGTGCCCCAGCCTGCCAGTCGCGCAACCAGGCATCCACCGCGTCGCGCTCGGTGGCGGCGATGCCGACGTCGCGGTCGGGCATCCAGTCGGTGCCGGATGCCTCGCGGTGCGAGTGCGCGACGGCGCCGTAGCTGCAGCGCAGGCAGTAGTTGGCCAGGTTGCCGGTCCAGTCCTCGACCAGGCCGATCGCGCCGTCCTCGGGCGTCGACCGCAGCGCGTCGCGGTCGGCGGGTGCGGGGCAGTGCGCGAACACCGTGAAAGTCTGGAAGGGGGAAGGCTGGGTGCGCGCCAGGACGTTGAACACCGGCACCGCGCGGCCCCGGAACATGCGTTCACCGGTCGAGGCGCCGTCATGCACAACGATGTCGCCATAGCGATAGCCGCTTTCCGGCAGCGGCACATTGAGCAGGCGCGCACGGACCACGTCGATGCGGCGGGCATACAAGGTCTCGCCGCCGCGCCATGGGTTCAGGCGCACGCTGACCACGCCGAAGTCCATCTCGATCGGTCCGTCGCCTTCGGGAATGGCGATGCCGCAGGCGGCCCATTGCGCCCGCGCCTGCGCCCAGTCGCCGAGCGCGGTCGCCGCGATGCCGGCATTCCAGCGCGCGGATTCGTAGGGTTCGTCGACCAGCGCCAGGGCGCGCAGGTTGTGCTGCAGCGAGACCGGCCAGTCCAGCAGATACTTGTGCACCAGCCCCTGCATGTAGTGGTAATAGCGCGCGTCCGGCGCGTAGGTCAGCAGGGTCGCGAAGTGGCGTGCCGCCTGCTCCAATTGCCCTGTCTCGAAACACTCGTAGGCGCGCTCGTGCACATCCTGGAGCTGCTCTTCGGACAATCGGCGTGGCATCGGGACGACCTGGCGCGTTTGGCGTGGATGCCAATTATGGCGTCAACGCACAACTGCGCGCATCAGCGCAGGTCTGGCGGTCGGCAGGATGACGGCCTGTGACGGCGGCAGGTCCGGGCCATGCCGCCGGAACCCCACGGGTGGCGCGAGCCGTCGCCCAGCGCCTGCCGTCCGCCTTCTTCGCCGCGGCGGCGGCGAAGAAGGCCATTCGCGTGCCTGGCACGTCGCGATGACGTGCCGCGGCGAGGTGCGCGCCTCAGCGCAGCGGCACGTCCGCCACCTTGTCCTGGTAGTCGCGCTTGGGGTCGATGCCCAGCAGCACCTTGATGCCCGCCACGAGGCTGGACCCGTTGAGCCAGATCTGCGCGTGGTCCGGGTCCAGGCGCAGCAGCGCCAGTTTGGGATCGTCCTTGCCTTCTTCATACCAGGCGTCGATGAAGCCGTTCCACAGGCGTTCGATCACCGCCTGGTCGTTGTCCACGCTGAGGGTGCCGCTGATGCTGGCGAACAGAGCGTGGTCCTTGGCGCTGAACGCGGCGATCACGCGCTGGCTCTGGGTCAGCTTCTGCACCAGGGCGTTGTCCTTGGAGGTGAAGAACCAGATCGGGCCGCCGCGGTCGCCCTCGAACTGCGCCGTCATCGGCCGCGCGTGACCGTCCTCGACGCCGTCCAGGCCGAGCATGACCGTGCGGTCGGATTTCAGTGCCTTCCAGAATTTCTCTTCCAGTTCCTGCGGGCTCGCCATGCGGGTCTCCGATCGTGGTGAATGCGGAGGTGCACTGTGCGGCGGTCCGCGCGCGCAGGCCGTGATGGAGGCGTCGACGGAGCGTGTAGGCGACGCCATGCGCCATCGCTGTGCGGGGGCGAGCGGGGCGCTTGGTACCGCGCGTAGACAAGCGCCGTCGCGCGGCGGCGCTGGGATCGGAATCGAAAACGCACGGCGCGCGGCGGTGGACACTGGGTGCCGGCGCGCCTGGCTGCTTGCTCCCTCCGCCACGGCGTGCGTTCCCCACCGGCTCTTCCGCAAAGGACGATCGACGATGAGTGCGATGCCCCCGCAACAAGCCCCGCTGGATCCGATGCTGACCCTGGCGATGGTCCAGGCCAGCATCGCCGCCTATGCCGCGTTCGAGGGCAAGCCGGTGCTGGCGCCGTCCGACTACCGGTTGGTCGCGCGCTGGTCCGGTTGGGACGGCGATCTGTTCGGCGGCAGCGAGGAAGTGTTCGGCTTGCTGTTCCAGTCCACCGTGGACGCCGGCACCTGCCTGTTCGCGTTCCGTGGCACCGACTCGGACCTGGACGTGTACGAGGATCTGGACTTCACCACCACCGATTTCGTTCCCAATGCAGGCACGGTCGCGCCGACGCCGCGGGTGTCGGCGGGCTTCTACGGCATCTACGACGGCAAGGGCGGGAACATGCGCGCGTCGATGCGCGAACAGTTGTTCGCGCTGCTGGCGCACTTCGCGCCGCGCCAGGTGTACGTCACCGGGCACAGCCTCGGCGGCGCGCTGAGCCAGCTGTTTTCGCTGGATCTGGCGCTCTCGCGACCTGATCTGCGCGCCTGCAACATCAACTTCTGCAGTCCGATGGTCGGCGAGGCGAGTTGGGGCCAGGCCTACGCGAAGGCGATCGCGGTCGCCGACAGCACCCGCTGTTTCAACTACTGGGACTACGTGCCGACGCTGCCGCCGTCCACCTTCGGCTACGTGCCGGTGGGGCAGGAGTTCCGCACCGCGCATGACGTGCGCGGCGCACTGTTCGTGCATCTGCTGTCGCGGCATTCCATCGTCAACATGCAGACGGTATTGCGGCACGCGGTGCTGCTGTCGCCGCAGGTGTGGACCGGTACCTTCCCGGACTTCGAGGATCCGCGGCGGTTGATGCTCAGCACGGTGCCGCCGGCGCCGCCGCGGCCGGCATGGGCCGACATCGAACTGGCCGCGCGCGCGTCGGAGCGGCTGTTGGGGGCGGCGATGGATCCGGCGAGCGCGCCCGGATGAGTGCCGGGCCGCATCGTGCGCGCAAGCGCGTGCGGCGTGGCGATGTTCCTCGCGGCGCAGCGCCGCGGCCGATGCCGCGGCAGGCGCGGCCCCTTCACGGTTTCCAGGAGTAGCGCGATGGCCTCGTTCGATCTGTATCTGCCGCAATTGCTGAAGTTCGAAGGGGGCTATGTGGACGATCCGGCCGATCCGGGCGGTGCCACCAATCGCGGCATCACCCTGGCGACGTTCCAGCGCTATGCGCAGCCCGTGCTCGGCGAAGCGCCGACGCTGGACGCCTTGCGCGCGCTGACGGTGGAGCAGGCCGCCGTCCTCTACAAGCAGGCCTACTGGGACCGGCTCGATGGCGACCAGATCGCCACGCAGGCGCTGGCCGAGATCCTGTTCGATTTCTACGTCGACGCCGGGACCGAAGCGGTGCTGCTGTTGCAGCGGGTGCTGCAGCAGTCGGGCGCGACGGACGTGGGCATGGATGGGGAGATGGGGCCGGTCACGCTGGCGGCGTTGCAGGCGGCCGACCAGGCGCAGGTCTATGCGCTGTATCGCCAGGGCCGCATCGCCTACTACCGACGGCTGGCGCAGGAGCATCCGGTCGACGCCAAGTTCCTGCAAGGCTGGCTGGCGCGCGTGGAGTGGTTTCCCGCGACGCTGCCGTCCGCGTCGAGCGCCGCCGCGCCGGCCACTGGTGTCGCCTGAGTTCGGCGCGCCGCGCCGCATGCGCCGCTTCACATGCGGCGCATGAGCGGCTGACTAGCATTGCCTGCGATGCGGTCGCACGTGGCGACCGTGGCGTTGCGCCGACTGGCGCAGCGCTCCCTCATCGGATTCGGGAGCATCGCAACATGATCAAGTGGGCCATCATCATCGCCATCATCGGACTCATCGCCGGCGCGCTCGGCTTCACCGGCGCCGCGGGCGCGGCGATGGGGGTCGCCAAGTTCCTGTTCTGGGCCGGCATCGCCATCGCGCTGGTGCTGTTCCTGCTCGGCACCATGCTGGCCAAGAAAGTCGGCTGAGCGACACGATCCGATTGGCCGCATCGCGCGGCCGGATGCCGTCACCGTCGGCGTGATCCGGCGCCGGCCGTGTGCAGCCGGTCTGCACGACTGGATGTGCGAGGTGGGTCGCCGGGCGGCCGCCTCGACCTGCGGTAGCGGCCGTTCCGTAACGAGCCCAGTGGTCAATGCGGGATCTGCCTGCAGAACGGAGATCCGGCGTTGGGCATGCGCCCGCAAGGCTGATCGCCAGCCATTGGCGTCATTGGCCCACTTCGGCAGACCGGCGAAAGCGGGCGGGCGAAGCCGCGTGGCGATGCCGGTTCGATGCATCGCCGTGGGGCGCGCAACGGCGCGCGGACATTGACATGCGCTGGCAAACGTCAGCGCGCGCGCCTTGCCGGACTCAGGCGCCGCTGTCGGGCGTCTTCGTTTCGGCGGTGTTCGCGGCCTTGGCCGCCTCGCGGGCTTCGCGCTTGCGCGCTTCCTTCTCGTCCTGCTGCTTCTTCTTGGCGATTTCGCGCTGGCGTTTTTCGAAGGAGTAGTTGGGCTTTGCCAAGTGGATGCCTACCGTGGTGAGGGATGTCCCCCCCAGTGTAACCGCTGCGCGCCGGCGCTAGGTCGGCAGCGTCCAGGCCACGCGCGCCGCGTGGCCTGGACCGGCGAGGCCCGCGCCCCGCCGGGCGCCGTTTACGGACTCAGGTAGGGCTGGATGCTCGAATACACGTCGGAGAAGCGCGAGTAGTAGTCCGGATCGCTCGGCGCGCTGCAATACGACGTGCCGCCGTACAGGCCGCCGCGCAACTGGTAGGCGCCGCTGCTGTTGACGGTGAACAGGCCGGAGCCGGAGGAGCCGCCTTCGGTGACGCCGGTGCTCCACTGCACGCGGTACAGCGGCGACTTGCCGTCGATCGAGCTGGACAGCGCGGTGACCTTGCCCAGCGAATACTTCTTCACGTCGCCGGCGGGATGGTGGATGCCCTCGATCGCGGTGCCGGTGGCGCCGATCGCCGAACTGCTCCAGCCGGCGTAGAACGCGCCGCTGGGCGGGGCGGTCTTCAGCTCAAGCAGGGAGGTGTCGCGGGTGGTGTTGGCATGGCGCAGGTAGGCGCCGCCGCTGAGGGTGGTGTAGGCCGAGTTGACGGTGGAGCCGTTGCAGGTGGTCGCGTCGTAGAACCAGTAGGTCTGCAGGGTGTTGGCCACGGTCTGGGTGCTGATGCAGTGCGCGGCGGTCCAGAACAGGTACTTCTTCGGCGAGTTGCTGTTGTTGAGCAGGGTGCCGGTGCACAGGTAGGAGCCGCTGCTGGTGCTGAACACCATGCGCGCCACCGACTTGGCGGCCGAGGTGAAGCCGCTGCTGGGATTGGCGCGGCAGACGATGTCGCGCTCGCACGAATCGCTCTCGCCGATCATCGGCCGCATCATGTCCGCGCTGGCGACGGGGTTGATGTCCATGTGCGAGACCTGCGGGATCTTCAGCGCGAAGCCCTGCGGATACTGGCCGGCCGGCAGTTCGATCTCCACCAGCAGGCGCTCGCCGGCCACCGCCGCCGACCAGCCCGGTTCGCTGCCGGCGAACTCGGCGCCGCTCTGTTCGAACACGCGGCCGTCGTCGCCGGCGAAGCGGAAGGTGGCCTTGCTCGGGTCGCCCGGCTGGGCGCCGCTGCCGCTGAGTTGCAGCGCCGCACGCAGCGCGGCCGCATCGGTGGAGACGATCTCGAAGCTGGTCACCTGCGCGCCGCTGGGCAGGCTCTGCCACGCCAGCCGGCGCAGGTTGATCGCCGGCTTGGCGATGCTGCGCGAAAAGCCGATCTGCAGCGGCTGGCCGTGCTTGACCTGCTGGCCGCGCAGTTGCTTCATGGTCGCGGCCTGGGCGCTGTCGGGCGCGCCCAACTGGATCAGGCGCGGCGCATGCGCGCTGCCGGTGGCGAGGCTGCGCAGTTCGGCGCCGCCGAGGGCGGCCGCGTCGGGACGCGCCTGGACCGGCGCGGAGTCCATTTCGGCCGCTGGGGGAGTGGCGGCGATGGCGGCGGAGGACAGGCCGGCGATGCCGGCGAGCAGGGCCAGGGACAATGCGGACTTGCGATTCATGGATCTTCCTTCTGCTAGAAGACGACTGGACCATCCGGCAGGGGACCGGATGCCGATGCACCGACGTCCGAGGTGCGTGTCGAGGCTACGGGCGGCGGGCGGCCGATTGCGTGCGCGGCGTCACGCCGAGGGGGCCGATTTTGTAGACGTTTGTCACTTCACCGTGACATATCGCACCCGTTTGCCGGCGTCCTTCCGCTACCGCCATGCAGCGAAACCCAGGGCGCCACGCCAGCGCGCGCGCAAAAAAAGAACGCCCCTCCCACGGACGCGGGAGGGGCGCGAGGAGCGCCGTGCGGCGCGGCGCCGCGATCAGGGCGCGCGGCGGGTCGCCGGGACGAACTTGTAGAGCTTGTGCACGCCGGTGCCGAAGTTGAAGCGGCTGTAGCCGGCGCCCCAGTACACCGCACCGTCCACGATCGCCGGCGCGCTGGACACCGAACCGCCGGCATCGAAGCTCCACAGCGTGGCGCCGGTCTTGGCGTCGAGCACGGTCATCGCCCCGGACATCGAGCCCGCGTACACCAGCCCGGGCGAGGCGGCGAGGGGGCCGCGTCCACCGGCGCCGAAGCCGGTCTGCACCGGATCGGTGCCCGGCACCTTGACCTGCCAGACGATGCGGCCGGTGGCCGCGTCCAGCGCCGCCCACGAGCCGGCGTTCCAGGTCTCGGTGTTGCCGGGTGCCAGCGTGTACGGCTTGTGCTCGTTGTTGTTGATGGCCACGTACACGCGCGCGGCGAACGGATCCACCGCCGAGCCCCATTCGATGCCGCCGGCGGTGCCGCCCGGACCGACCTGGGTCGACCACACGGTCTGTCCGCTGTCGGCGTCGAAGGCCCAGTACACGCCGCTCTTCTGCCCGGCGCCGACCAATGCCTGCGGCTTGCCGTTGCGCATCGCGGTGAACAGGTTGGCGCCGCCGCCGCTGAAGTCGTAGTCCGGTCCCTGCGGATCCTGGCAGACGCCGACGGTCGGCGCGACCAGGCACGACAGCGACCAGGCATCGGCGCCCTGCAGGCGTCGCGTCCACACCGGCTTGCCGCTGCGCATGTCCAGCGCCAGCACCGAGTCGACGTAGTTGTCCGGCGCCATGCAGGCCAGTTGCGCGCTCTTGTCGCCGTTGGCGTTCCTGACGCAGTTGGCCACGTCCAGCGGCACCGAATAATTGTTGCCGGTGGTGGCGTACACGCGCTGCCGTTGCGGGTCGATCGCCAGCGTGCCCCACACCGAGGCGCCGGTGTAGCCTTCCGGCGCGGTGCGGAAACTCCACAGCAGCTTGCCGGTCTTCAGGTCGAGCGCGGCCACGCTGCCGCGGAACGAGAATTGATAGCCGGGCGTCAACCCGCCCCAGTCGCCGGAGGACACGCCGACGTAGACGCGGTCGCCGTACACCACCGGCGAGGCGGTGATGCGCGCCTGCGGATTGGATTCGACCAGGGTCTTCCACAGCAGCTTGCCGGTGGTCTTGTCGATCGCCACGACGGTGCCGCTGGCCTGGTCGCCGACCAACAGGCGATCGCGCGCGAGCGCCGGGCTGTTGCGCGACAGCGAGTTGGCGTTGCCGGTGTAGTCGGACAGTTTCACCTGCCACGCCGCCTTGCCCTGCATGGTGTCGATCCGATACAGCTGGCCGCCCCAGTCCGGCACGTACAGCGCGGTGCCTTCCACGGTCGGGGTGGCGGAGACGTCGCCTTGCGTGGTGAAGGTCCAGGCGAGCTTGAGCCGTGACGCGTTGCGCGCGGTGATCTGCCATTCGGTCGGCGCATAGCGCGTGTTGAGAAAGCCGCCGCCGGCGCTTTCCCAACGGTTGCGGGTGGCGAACGGCGCGCCGCCGTTGCCGCCGAACCACGCGCTGGTGGCGTTGCCGATGCCGGCGGGTGCGGAAGCGATGGCCGCGGTGTCGCTGGCTGCGGCGCTGTCGCGATTGCCTGCGCCGCCGGTCGCGTCGGGCGGGGACGTGGAGGACTGTGCCGACGCCGCTGCGCCGATCGTCAATCCGGAGACCAGCGCCAACCACAGCAACGAGCGTTTCTGATGCGCGTAATGCCTGTTCATGCGGTGTCCTTCGGGGTTCGGAGTGAGGACCCCCCCTGACTGCCGGCGCATGGTAGGAAGGAAGAACCGCGCATGTCATGTACGCACGAAAAGGTTAGGGACGGCGAGAAGGTTGCATGCATAGCCAAAACCAATCGTATGCCCGCCATCGCGTCCGGCCCGGTGCGGCGCGTGGCGCAGTCGCGCTTGCGCGTCCGTCTGCCGGGCGTCGGCGCATTGCCTTGCCGGCCAACGGTTTCCTTGGACAAGCGCGTCCCCTGGGCATGGCGCTGGCCGGGGACGCGATCGATGCAACGCGATTCCGGCTGCATGAGCGAAGCCTGAACATCGCGCTGCGACGCGCGTTGGCGCGCACATGATCGGCTGCGTGGTCGGTTGCCGATCGATGACGCAGCTTCGGCGATGCCTGCGGCCCGGCGAGCGCATGGCGCATGCGAGCTGGCATTTGCTCCAGCGTTCGCTGCGCTCTCGCACGTCATGCGCAAACGAGGCACGCGCGCGCCGTCGCGATTTGGTAGGGTGGCCCGTTCCCTGACCTGGAGGTGGATCGTGAAGCAGTCGTCGCTGGTTGCGCTGGTGTCGTTGTGCCTGGGTGTCGTGCAACCCGCCTTCGCGCAGAGCGCCGTGCCTGCCGCCGATGCCGCGCAGAAGCAGGTGGATCCGCTGTACACGCGCGCGCCCGACGCGCTGCAGCCCAAGGAGGTGGCCGAGCTGCAGAAGCGCCTGCTGGACTGGGCGCAGTTGGGACGCTATCGCGCCGACAATGCCGCGCTGCCGCCGCCGGCGGCGGGCGAACGGCGGGTGGTGTTCTACGGCGATTCGATCACCGACGCCTGGGGCCGCATGCAGGGCACCACGTTCTTTCCGGGCAAGCCCTACGTCAACCGCGGCATTTCCGGGCAGACCACCGCGCAGATGCTGGTGCGCTTCCGCCAGGACGTGATCGACCTCAAGCCGGCCGCGGTGGTGATCCTGGCCGGCACCAACGATCTTGCCGGCAACACCGGCGTGACCACGCAGCGCATGATCGAGGACAACCTGCGGTCGATGACCGAACTGGCGCAGGCCAACCACATCAAGGTGGTGCTGGCCTCGGTGCTGCCGGTCAGCGACTACCCGTGGCGGCCGGGCCTGCAGCCGGCGCCGAAGGTACGCGCGCTCAATGCCTGGATCCAGCAGTACGCGCAGGACCATGGCGCGGTGTACCTGGATTACCACGCCAAGCTCGGCAACCGGCAGGGCGGCATGGACAAGGCGCTGGCCTACGACGGCGTGCATCCCACCGTCGCCGGCTACGAGGCGATGGCGCCGCTGGCGCAGCAGGCACTGGACCGCGCGCTGGCGCAGCCGTGACGCATTGCGGCACAGGGCGCTCGGCGCGTGCGGGTCGAGCGATCCGCTGATCGCCCGCTGCCGCGCTACGGCGCGGTGCTGGTGGGTGGCGAGACCGCAGCCACTTCGCGGCGCAGCCAGTCGTTCACCGCTGCGGCGTCGTCGAGGCGAATGCGCGGCGCATAGGCCTGCATCGCGCCGCGCCGGCGCCCTTCCAGGCGCTGCATCGGCAGCAGCAACGTCGCGCGGCCGCTCGGCAGCGGCACGCTTTCCACTTCGGTGTAGAGCGTGTCGGCGCCGGTCGGCTGGCCGACCTGCTCCACACCGGGACCTTCCAGCAGGCGGTCCATGAAATCCAGGCAGGCGCTGATGCAGGCGCCATCGGTGATGACGGCGATGCGTGCCGGGCCGCCGCGTGGCGGGGTGCCGGCGGCCGCGTGCGGCAGCGGGTCGCGATACAGCGCCTCGCCCCGCTGCCGCGCCGCGCGCAGGCCCTCCAGCAAGCGGTCGAAGCCGGGCAGTTCCTGCGGGTAGCGTGCGGCGATGCGCGCGCGGCGGGTCTGCAGATCGTCGATCACGCCGTCGGAGACCCGCCACAGCGAGGCGCTGGCGCGCCGGCGGTCCAGCGCGGGCAGCGCTTGCTCGCCCCAGATCGCGGCCAGCACCGCATCGCCGGGGGCCGCGGCGCCGCCGCCGTTGCCGCGCAAATCCAGCACCAGCAGCGCGGGCGTGTGGTGCCGCAGCGCATCCGCCGCCGTGGCGATCGCGGCCTGCGTCGTCTCGAAGCCGGGGGCGCCGGCATAGAAGGTCGGCAGGGTCAGTTTCCAGGCCGACGGCGTGAGGCGTTCGAATGCGCCTTGCGCGACGGTGTCGGTTGCGGACGGCGGCGCGCTTGCGGGCGTGGTATCGGGCGAGGCCAGTTCGATCGCGACATGCGGGTCGCCGAACGCGGCGACATAGGCCTGCATGACCTGGGCATAGCCGGCACGATCGACGATACGCCGCGCCTGGGCCTGCGCCGCGCGCGCCGCCTGCCGCGCCTGCGCGGCCAGTGCCGGGTCCACCCCTGGGGCCAGGCCCGGATGATCGGCGGCGATGCGCGCGGCGGCGAACTGCAGGTCGGCGTGCGCCACGGCGGCATCGGCCGGCGCCATGGCCAGGGTGGCCGCCAGTAGCGTTGCGATCATGTGCGTCTCCCTGTGCCCGCGGCGAGTGTCCGCCGCGCGCATCCAGGCGTGCAATAGGCCGCAAGGCAGGGGGTCTTCGTGCCGCCGGATGCCGTGCTAGGCGGTCGCGACGCGGGCGTTTCGCACAGGCGCGCCGCGGCTCAGAAACGTTCGCCGGCCGGCAGATAGCGCCACTCGCCCGGTGCCAGCTTGCCCAACGGGATGCGGCCCACGCGCAGGCGCCGCAGGCTCAGCGCCTCCAGCCCGACCTCGGCGCACATGTGCTGCAGCTGCCCGGGCTGCACGTGCTTGATCGCGAAGCGCAGGCGGTCCTCGTTCTGCCAACTGACCTTGCACGGCGGCAGGCTGCGCTGCCGATAGGTCAGGCCGTGCGCCAGCCGCAGCATGCCGTAGGGCCGCAGTTCGCCGCGCACCTCGACCACGAACTCCTGTTCGATCGAAGTCGCGTCCTCGCTCAACCGGCGCAGCACGCGGCCGTCCTGGCTCAGCACCAGCAGGCCGCTAGCGGCCGGTTCCAGCGGCAGCGGCGCCTGCAGGCGCAGGAAGTGGCGCTTCAGCACGCGCAGCTCGGTCGTATCCAGCGCGCTGCGCGTAGCAGGCCTGGCCAGTGCCAGGGCCGCGTCCAGGTCCATGCCGGCCGGCTTGTGCAGCAGCAAGGTGGCCGGTTCCGGCGCACCCAGTTGCGCGGCGGGGTCCAGGGTCACCTGTTGCGTGGTGATCGCGGCCTGCGGTTCCTCGACCGGCACGCCGTCCACGCGTACCCAGCCGCCCTCGATGTACTGCTGCGCTTCGCCGCGCGAGCAGGGCAGCATCGCCGCCAGGTATTTGTCGAGCCGGGTGGGTGCGGACATCGGAACGGTTTCGGCGATCGGGCCGGGCAGTGTACGGGTAGCGGTCGCCGCGCGGCCATCCATGCCGGGCGCGGCGACGCTCAGCCGTCGGTCGCGCCGGTCAGGTCGAGCTGGGTCAGGTACAGGCGCAGGTCGAATTCCAGTTGGTGATAGTCCGGCGCGAGATGCGTGTACAACTGGTAGAAGGCCTTGTTGTGCGCGCTTTCCCTCAGGTGCGCCAGTTCGTGTGCCACGATCATCTGCAGGAAGGGCGCCGGCGCGTCGCGGAACACGCCGGCGATGCGGATCTCGCGGCTGGCCTTGAGCCGGCTGCCCTGGACGCGCGAAACGCTGGTGTGGGTGCCGAGCGCGTGCTTCACCGCCTGCAGCCGGTTGTCGTAGACAACCTTGTGCAGTGGCTCGGCGCTGCGCATGTGGCGCTCCTTCAGCGCCAGCGTGTAGTCGTACAGCTGGCGGTCGGTGCGTACCGGATTGGGCGTGGCGTAGCGCTGGCGCAGCCAGTCGCCGAGGCGGTCGCGCGCGATCAGCTCGCGGACCTGGTCCTGCACATGGGATGGGTAGCCGACGAGGTACTTCAACGGTTGCATGCGATGAGGATAACGTGGCGGGACCGGAAGGAGTGTGGCGGTGCGGGGTGGAGGCGCCAGTGTCGAGGCGAAATTTTTGCCGGACGCTGGTGTATATCAATGCGATGGCGTCGTAACACGGTTCCCGAGATGGAAAACAGACAGGAGATTATTGATCGAGCCGTCTGGAACGAGCCCGATTATTCGGCGTGCTTTTCCAAGAAGGTGGAGGCACTTGCGCGAGGTGTCGAGGAACTGACCGGGCTTGAGGCTGTTCAGGTCGGTAGCATGGATGACTGCCCTGGGCAGTACGTGCGAATCAGGCTGGTGAGCCATGCTGGCCATTCGCCAAGGATGAGGTTCGAGGCGAGATTTTATATTTCGTCCAAGGCGGATGTGTTTTTCGTATATGTAAATGATGAGGTGGGAAGGGTAAGAAAATCATCGCGGACATCCTCATCCCCTTCCGGCTGGCGCCCTGCCGGAGGTGGCGCAGCGTGTCATTTTCAAGATAAGAAGTTTTCTTGTTGAAACGTCCTATCGCGAGGTGCCTTATGAGCTTTACGACAAAGAAGCCGCTGGCTATCTGACGCAGATGGACGGCTTGCCCGCAACCATATTTGAAGCGCTGTTTGCTGAAATAGTGTAGAGGGCAACGGTGTGGGTCGGAGGTGCGCAGGTGGCGCATCGCCGGGCATGGCTTGCGGCGGCAGCGGGGTATGATGCCGGTCGACGTCCTGGATCGAGCGGATTTTCCCGATGCGCAACCCCCTGCAGGAACAACTGCTCAAGGCCGGCCTGGTGAAGAAGAACCAGGTCGCGCAGGTCGCGCGCGAGCAGGCCAAGGCGCGCCACGGCAAGACCCCGCCGCCGCCCAGCGCCGAACAGGTGCAGGCCGAGCGGTTGCGCCAGGAGCGCATCGAGCGCGATCGCGCGCTGGCCGCCGAGCGCAACGCGCAGGCGCGGGCGCAGGAGCAGCGCGCGCAGGCACGGCAGCTCATCGACGGCCACAAGCTCAAGGCCGACGGCGAGATCGACTTCCACTTCACCGATGCCGGCAAGATCCAGCGGCTGCGGGTGGATGCGGCGCTGCGCACGCAGTTGATCGGCGGCGCGGTGGCGATCGCGCGCCTGGACGCGGGCTATGCGGCGATCCCGCGTGCGGTGGTGGAGAGGGTGGCCGCCCGCGACCCGGACGCGATCGTGTTCGACGCGACCCTGCCCGCGGCGTCCGCCAGCGGCGAGGACGATCCGTACTACGGCCGTTTCCAGGTGCCCGACGACCTGATCTGGTAGCCGCCTGCGGATCGCGCGGCGGCCGCATTGCCGCGGCGCTGCCAGTGCGGGGATGCGCTGCGGCGGCTTTGCTGCGGTGCCGTCGTTAACGCGTAAGGGAGTACCTGCCGATGCAGCGTCGATCTCGCCTCTTGCCGAATGCCCTGCGTCTCGCCGCCGCGGTGTCGTGGGCGAGTGCGGCCGCTGCGGCGCTCGCGGCGCCGCCCGCGACAGCGATCGACCCGCTCAGCGCGCACGTCGAACTCGAGGATGCCGACCGCTTCGTGCAGGTCTTCGAGGCGGCGCACGGCCGCCCCAGCGCGGCGCAGTTGCAGGACGGTTACCTGACGCCCGGCGGCATCGGCGTGCGGGTGTTCACGCCCGACCGCATCGTCGATGCCGCGCATCTGGCGCAGGCCATCGCCGCCGACCCGGACAAGTATCGCCACGCGATCGCGGTGTGCCTGCCGCAGGCGCGCCAAGCCGACGCCGAGTTGCGCGCGATCTATCTGGCCTACGCCGGGTTGTGGCCGCAGGCGCGGTTGCCGCCGGTGGTGGCGCTGTTCGGCGCCGGCAATTCCGCCGGCAGCGCCGATGCGCGCGCGCAGGTGATCGGCCTGGAGTCCGCGTGCGTCGGCATCGACCGACCCGAGGCCTTCCGCGCGCGCCTGCGCCACCTGTTCGCGCACGAAACGCTGCACACGCTGCAGCCGGTGCTGGCCGACGACGATCCGGCCCGCCGCGACCTGCTGGTGTGGGCGTTACGCGAAGGCGCGGCCAATTTCGTCGCCGCGCTGGTCACCGGCGGCGATCCGGGCGGTGCCGACAACGCCTGGGCGATGCCGCAGGAAGCGCAGCTGTGGCGGCGGTTCCGCGCCGACCGGCAGACCTTGCTTGCGCATTGGCCGGCCGGTGCCGATCCCGATGCGCAAGGCCAGCAGGCCGCCTTGCACTGGTTCTGGAACAACGGCAGCGCGCCGCCGGGCTGGCCGCCGGAACTGGGCTACTGGGTCGGCCAGCGCGTGCTGCTGGCCTACTACCAGCGGCAGACGGACAAACGTGCGGCGCTGCGCACGCTGCTGGAACTGCGCGATCCGGAGCGGATCCTGCGCGACAGCGGCTACGACGGGCAGGTGCCGGCCGCGCCGCACGACTGACGCCACGACGGACGGTGCCTGTCACGCCGCGTCCGTGGACGGGCCGATGCGTGGATCTGGCGCGGCGCCGAGCGGCGCCACGCGGCGGTTGAGCGGACCGCAGGCGATGGATGCGCCGACGTGGCACCGGTGCCGCGCAGCGATGCGCGCCCCAGGCCGCATCGCCCGCCCACGCATGCATCACACGATGGTCGGGGTGATGCCGCCATCCACCCGCAATGCCGCCCCATTGGTCGCCGCCGACAGCGGGCTGGCCACGTAGGCGACCAGGCTGGCCACTTCCTCGGGTTCGATCATGCGCTGGATCAGCGAGCTGGCGCGTTCCTTGGCGAAGTATTCGCGTTCCATCTCCTGCGGCGGCATCCGCGGATCGCTGGCGACGCTGCGCATGAACGCCTCGATGCCGGCCGAACGCGTGGTGCCCGGCAGCACCGCATTGACGGTGACGCGGGTGCCCTTGGTGGTGGCCGCCAGGCCGCGCGAGATCGCCAGTTGCGCGGTCTTGGTCATGCCGTAGTGGATCATGTTGGGCGGCACCAGCACCGCGCTTTCGCTGGAGATGAAGATGATCCGTCCCCAATCGCGGGCCAGCATGCCGGGCAGGTAGTGACGGGCCAGGCGCGCGCCGCTGAGCACGTTGATCTCGAAGAAGCGCATCCAGTCGTCGTCGCTGATCGCGGCGAAGTCCTTGGATTCGTAGATGCCCAGGTTGTTGACCAGCACATCGACCTGCGGCACCGCGGCGATGAGCGCCTGGGCGCCTTGCGCGGTGGCCGGATCGGCCAGCACGCCGCGGACCTTGCCGCCGATTGCGGCGACGGCGGTGTCCAGGGTGTTCTGGCTGCGGCCGCAGATGACGACGTCGGCGCCTTCGGCGGCGAGGGTGCGGGCGATGGCCAGGCCGATCCCGGCGGTGGCGCCGGTGACGAGGACGGTCTTGCCGTCGAGTTGCAGATCCATGGTGTTTGCTCCGTGGGTAGAAGGGGACAGCGCGACACGCTTGCGGCGATGCGGCGAACGCGTGGCATCGCGCGGGCGCCAAGAGCGCGGGGGCGTCCGAAGGGCGTAGTTGGCAGGGCGCGGCGCGCGGCGCGGCAGGGGCAAGATAGGCGCTCGCCCGGCGGTTGATAACCGGCCGTGCCCGCCTATCATTCGTGAAACGGATTCACGAATGGGCGCAATGGACAATCGCATCGGCGAAATGCAGGTGTTCCTGCGGGTGGTGGAGGCCGGCAGCTTCTCGGCCGCGGCGCGCCTGCTGCGCATGACCCCGTCCACGGTCAGCAAGCTGATCGGCCGTGTCGAGGCGCGGCTGGGCGTGCGCCTGCTCGAGCGCTCCACGCGGCGCCTGGCGCTGACCGCCGAGGGCCAAGTCTACTACGCGCGCAGCCTGGCGTTGCTGGCCGAACTCGACGACGTGGAGCGCGAACTCGGGCATGGCGCGGCCAGCGCCGGCGGTAGCGTGCGGGTCAATGCGTCGGTGGCGTTCGGCGTGCTCGGCCTGGAGCCGCTGCTGCCCGCGTTCTGGCAGGCGCATCCGCAGATCGTGGTCGATCTGTCGCTGTCCGACGAGATGGTCGATCTGTACCTGGACCGCACCGATGTCGCATTCCGCGTCGGCGCGCTGCGGGATTCGAGCATGATGGCGCGGACGGTCGGCGTGGCGCGGCGCAGGATCGTCGCCGCGCCGGCGTATCTGGCCCGCCACGGCACCCCGCGCGGCATCGACGATCTGTCCCGGCACAGTTGCCTGGGCTTCAACTTCCGCCGTGCCGCGCCGGTGTGGCCGCTCGCGCACAGCGGCCGCATCGTCGACCGCACGGTGCGCGGCGCGCTGCTCGCCAACAACGGCGAAACGGTGCGGCGCATGGCCGTCGCCGGGCTCGGCCTGGCGCGGTTGGGCGACTATCACGTGCGCGCCGATCTGGCCGCGGGCCGGCTGGTGGAAGTGCTGCGCGAGGCGGTGGAGGGCGACAGCGAGGAGATCCACGCGCTGTACCGCGGTGGCCCGCGCTTGCCGCAGCGCGTGCGCCTGTTCCTGGATTTCGTGGTGCCGCGCCTGCAGGCGTTCCTCGCGGCGGGTTAGCGGGAACGCGCGCACGCCGGCGCGGGCGCATCCATGCATCCCACACGGCATGCGCAGCGCGGATGTTGCCGAGTCGCAACCCCGATGCCGATGAACGCATCGGCAATGTGAAGCCGCCCTTCATTGCATCGGCCCGTCGCGGCCGCATCATGCGGGGGAAGCCACACAGTGGAGAAAGCCATGGCGACCGGATGGGCGAACGACGGTGCGGTGCAGGACCAGATCGACGCCACCGTCGAGGATGCGATCAAGCGCGCACGCAGCCAATTGCCGCAGGGCGCGGGCCTGAGCCAGTGCGAGGACTGCGATGCGCCGATTCCCGCCGCGCGGCGCAAGGCCGTGCCGGGCGTGCGTCTGTGCGTGTCCTGCCAGGAGGCGCACGATCGCGCGCAGCACGAACACAGCGGCTACAACCGCCGCGGCAGCAAGGACAGCCAATTGCGCTAATGCCGGCCGCGGCCGGCCGGAGCGTGCCACCGGTGCATGAGCGGCGCGGTGCCGGCGCGCTCAGTCGTCGTTGGCGGCGTTGCTGACCGGCGGCACCGGCCGCGAGTGCAGGGCGATGTTGAGCTGATCGACGACCATCGCCCAGTCGGCGTCGTCGAGGCGTTCCTCGCGCAGCAGTTGCGCCTGCGCCGGCGTCCAGAACGGCGCCTCCTCCAGCCGCATCGTGTCCGGCAGCGGCGAGTGGCGCGCGATGAACTGGCGGATCTCGGCTTCGCCGTGGGGCAGGCCCAACTGGGCGAACAGTTCGGCGAACGGATGGACGGGTTGTTCCATGGAGGCACCTTGAAGGAGGGGAGAGGCACGCATCGCGCGGCGGCGCGTGACCGGACACCATAACGTCCCCCCGATCAGTGTCTTGTTAGGACGTGCGCATGCGTTCGGCGACCATGTGCCGCTGGGATCATGCGCTGGTGTTCGCGCGGTTTCCGGACGCGCAACGATGGAGGCGCCGCGCGCCGCGCGGCGTCACCCGAGTCCGGGCGGCACCGGATGGCCGCGCCAGCGCCGCGTGCTGCGCTGGAAGAACAGGCTGTTGGGAATCTGCAGCACGCTGCCGCCGTCCGCATCGCCGGGTTCGCGCAGCGTGGTGTAGATCAGGTTGATGTCCACCACCTGGCCCTTGAGTCCGGGCTTTTCGCCGTTCTCGAGCAGTTCGATGTGGTCGTACAGGCGAAACGGCCGCGTGGTGAAGATCAGCAGCGTGCAGAAGATGTTGGACAGCACGCTCCAGGCGGCGAAGAACGCCACCGCGCCGACGGCGGCGAAGCCGGTGAACGCGGTCCACAGCACGGTGCCGGACACGCCGAGCCGGTCGAGGATCATCAGCGCCGCCGCCGTGTAGATCACGAAGCCGCTGCCGCGGCGGGCCATCATCACCAATTCCGGCGGCAACGCGTTGCGTTCGCCGAGGCGCCGCACCAACCGCCGCAGCACGGTGCGCAGCAGCCACGCGGCGAGCACGATCAGCGCGATCTGCGCGCCCGGCACGATCAGGTCCAGCCAGCGGTGGACCCAGGGCGGCAGCATGGCGTGGAACGAGGACATCGGCGTGGTCGCAGGGCGGGGGGAGGCGATGGTCGCAATCGTGGCCGCGTGGGGCAAGTGCGGCCGGCCCGCGGTCGGTGGCAACGTCGCGCGCCCGCGCCCGCGTCTATGTGTCGCGTTCCAGGCCGTCCCAACGTTCCGCGGCGATCGCCGGCAACGCCTCCAGCGCCGGCCTGGCGAACAGGAAGCCCTGGAACAGGCCGATGCCCAGTGCGCGCAGCGTGCGGTACTCGGCGGCCGTCTCCACGCCTTCGGCGAGTACCCGGCAGCCCAGCGCCGCGGCCATGCCGACGACGCCGGCGACGATGTGCCGCCGGGGCGCGTCGGCGTCGATGCCGCGGATCAGGGCCATGTCCAGCTTGAGCAGGTGCGGCTGGAAATCGGCGAGCAGGTTCAGACCGGAATGGCCGGCGCCGAAATCGTCGATCGCGGTCAGGAAACCGCGCTGCGCGTAGTCGCGCAGGATCCGCACCACCTTGGGCAGGTCGTGGATGCGCTCGGATTCGCTCATTTCGAAGATCAGCTCGCCGGTCGGCACGCCGTAGTGCTCGGCCGCGGCCAGGGTTAGGCGAATGCAGGTGGCCGGGTCATAGACCGCATTGGGAATGAAGTTGATCGACAGCCGGGTGCGCAGGCCCAGCCGCGCGGCGGTGGCGATCGCCTGCACCCGGCAGGTCTGGTCGAAGCGGTACAACTGCTGCGGGCGGACCCGGGCCAGTACCGTGGCCGCGCCGCTGCCGTCCTCGCCGCGCACCAGCGCTTCGTAGGCGTAGACCGCGCGCGCGTCGGCGTCGACGATCGGCTGGAACGCCATGCGGATGCCGAAGTCGAGCGGCTCGCCGTCGCGGCAGTTGCCGCAAGCCGGCTGGCCGAGTTCGGCGGAGAGAGAGCGCAGGAGCATGCCGTGCGTCGACCGCGGAGGAGGAAGGGAGTATCGGCCAGCACGCCATCGGCGCCGTGAAGACGGCGCCGATACCGGCTGGGACGCGGGCTCAGCCGGCTTCGGCTTCGTCCACTTTCTTCAGCACGCGGGTGGTGCCGAGCACTTCGACGCGGCCGCCGGCCTTGCGGAACGCGGCCATGTCGGCCTCGATGCGCTCGCGGCTCAGGCCTTTCTGCGCCTTGTCGGCGCCGGCGCCGCTGCGGGCGGCCTTGGCGGTCGGTGGCGGGGTCTTGCTGGTGGGACGTGCCATGCGGGTCTCCTGGGAAGTCAGTACATCGTCAGCGGAATGCCACGCGCCAACTGTTCGTGGTGGATACGGCGGATGTCGCGGCAGTACGGGCCGTCCATCGCGAACGCGCGGCACACCGCCGGGCGCTGCGCGTAGATCGAGCAGCACATGCGGCTGCCGTCCACGGCCACGCACCAGCCGTCCTCGTCGCGCGCCATCACGTGCAGGCCGTTGGCGGTGTACGTGGTGTAGTGGTCGGGTACCTGGTCCTCGGGCATCAGCAGCACGGTCAGCCGGCAGCAGATCGCATCGCAGCGATCGCAGGTGGCGGTCGCGTCGGCCTTGGCGCAGGGCGTCGCCGGTCGTGCGCTCAAGCGGCGTCACCGGCGCGCGCGAGGCGCGGCGTGCCGCCTGCGGCCGCGGTCCGGAAGGTCGGTCGACGCGGAGTGCTGGAGCGTGGGCGGCGAATGCAAGCGATCGTCCTGGCCGCGCAGGGCGAACACGTGAAGCTGAAGCGGTAGCCGGACACGGGCGCTCCCGGTGGATCCGACCCGGGCGGGACGGAGGCTGGCGCGAGAAGAGGGGCGAGTCGGGCGACGGAAACGGCCGGACGAGACGCGGGTAGGAACGTGACGCTGAAGCGTGAGCGGGGATGTTACGCCAATCGCGCCTCTTGCGCATGAACGAAACCTGCGCTAGCGATCGCGCAGGGCGCCGGGGCGCATCGCGCTCGCGCTGGGGCCGCGTTCCCGGTGGCCGTCGCTACCCCCACACCGTTGAGCTCCCCACGGCGGCGCGCGATGCGCAGGGCCACGCGCGAACGGCCCTGGCTCAGCGTTGCGCGGCCGCCAGCGCCAGGCCCTGGACCACGCCGAACGAGGGGTCGCCGTGCACCAGGCGCGCCTGCGGGAAGGCGGCGGCGACCACCTGCCGGAGGTAGCCGGCGCGCGACATGCCGCCGGTCAGGAACACCGCCGCCGGATCGCGGCCGATGTCGCCGCGGACCTGCGCGAGCAGTTCGCCGAGCGCCTCCAGGTAGCTGCGCGCGGCCTGGGTCAGCTCGTCGGCGCGGATCCGCACCTGCAGCCCGACCTCGATGTAGTCCAGCGCCTCCGCGTGCTGCGCGTTGTCGCTGAGGCCGATCTTGCTGCGTTCCACCGCGCGGTACAGGCGCGCGGTGTTGCCGGTGTCCTGCAACGCCCGCAGGCGGACGTCGAACGGGGCCGGCACCGCGTCGTAGCGGTGCTGGCGGAAATCGCGTTGGCGGGTGGTGTCCTGCACCATCGCCGCCTCGACGTAGTGATGCGCCGGTACGCGCGTGCTGCCGCGGCCGAACAGCGGCATGTAGCTGGCCAGGCTCAGCGCCAGGTCGATGTCGGTGCCGCCACGGGCGATGCCCCAGGCGCGGTGCACGTCGGGCGCGCCGTCGCCGCCGACGCTGGCATGGGCGATGTCGGTGGTGCCGCCGCCGATGTCCACCACCACCGCGTCGTGGCGCTCGCGGCTGCTGGCGTGATAGTGCATCGCCGCGGCGGCGGGCTCTTCCAGGAACGCGACATCGTCGAAGCCGGCGGCGAGCGCGGCACTGTGCAGGATCTCCAGCGCCTGCGCGTTGCCGGCCTCGCCGATCGAACTGCGGAACTGCACCGGCCGGCCGAGCAGGGCGCTGCGCACCTGCACGCCGAGCTGCTGCGAGGCGGTCAGGCGGATGTGCTCGAGGATGTGCGTGGCGATGCCGGTGATGGTCTGTTTGGCGCGCGGATGCAGGTTGTAGCCGAGCATCGATTTCGGGCTCTGCACCAGGCTGCCTTCGCCTTCCAGGAAGTACGCGTCCAGCGCCGCGTCGCCGTAGACCGCGTTCTGCAGCAGCGCCGCGGAACTGCGCGGTTCGCGCATCTGCGCTTCCATCCATTGCCGGCGCACCACGCGGATCGCGTCGCGGCGCAGGTCCTCGCGGCTGCGCTCGCGCCCGGCGGCGGCCGCATCGCGACGCCCGGCGTCGATCAGTTCCTCGACCTGCCGTTCCAGCGCCGGGGTCAGTTCGAAATCGGACGGGTCGCGCATCACCTCGGGGAAATACACCGTGGTGCGGAACTGCTGCTGGTCGCCGAAGTCGATCGGCACCACGCGGCCGTCGATCGCCGCGGCGGCGGCGGAGTTGCTGGTGCCGAAATCGATGCCGAGTCTCATGGCGCTGCGGGGCCGGGCAGGGGGCCGCGCACTGTGCGGCAAGCGGCTGCGCGGCGCAAGCCGACGGCGGCCTGGCGTGACCGAGGCGCGGCGGCGGCGCGCGTTGTCGGAGCGCACGTCACCCGAAACGCACGAGGCCCGCGTGCGCGGGCCCCGTGTCGTCCAGCGTTGCCGCGGCGCCTACAGCGCCGCGCCGGCGTGGCCCTGGTTCTTTTCCTGCTCGGTGGCCTCGCGCACGCCGGCCACTTCCACCGCGAAATGCAGCACCTGGCCGGCCAGCGGATGGTTGCCGTCGATGGTCACCAGCTCGGGGCCGACCTCGACCACCGTGACCAGCAGCGGGCCCTGGTCGGTCTGCGCCTGGAACTGCATGCCGGCGGCGAGTCCATCGGCATCTGGGAACGAACTGCGCGGCACCTGCTGCTGCAGCTGCTCATGGCGCGGGCCGTAGCCTTCGGCGGGAATCACGTCGACCTGCACGCGCTCGCCCGGACGCTTGCCGGTCAGCGCGTTTTCCAAGCCGGGCACGATGTTGCCGGCGCCGTGCAGGTAGCTCAGCGGGTTGTCCGGCGCGGACTGGTCGATGACCTCGCCGGCATCGTCGGTCAGGGTGTAATGGATGGTGGCGACAAGACCGTTGGCGATCTCCATGGGAAACCTCATGCAAGGAAGGAAGGGGGGATACGCCGGCACAGTCACAGCGCGATGGAAGGTGCTACCCGGCTACCCTAACGAAAAGCGGCGGCGGATCGCAAGTTGCCGCGCCGCGCTCGCATTCAGGCTTGCCGCGGCGCGCGCAGCGCGTTGCGCCGCGCCTGCCAGGCGGCGGGCGTCTGCGGTTTGACGAACAGCGCTTGCAGTTCCGGATGTTGCGCGCGCGCGGCGCGTTCGATGCGCTCGATGCAGGCCTCGATCTGCGCGGTGCTGCGCTGGTCCTCGAATTCGGCGCTGAGCGCGGCGACCACCTGCTCCGGGCCCATCTGCACGCTGAGCACGCCGTTGACCGCGCGCACGTCCGGATCGGCGGCGGCGATGCGACGCAGCGCATCGCTCAAGGTGCGCGCCGCCGGCTCGCCGATCAGCAGGCCCTTGGTCTCGCGCGCCAGCAGGAAGGCCGAGCAGGCCAGCACCGCGGCGATGCCGATCGACGCCACGCCGTCCAGTTCCGGCATCTGCAGCCATTGCGCGGCGAGCAGGCCGAGCAGGGCGATGACCAGGCCGATCAGCGCGGCGCTGTCCTCCAGCAGCACGGTGAACAGGCTCGGATCCTTGCTCTCGCGAAACGCCTGCACGTAGCCCATGGCGCCCTTGCGCGCGCGGAACTCGCGCAGCGACACCCACCACGAGCCGCCTTCGAACAGCATCGACAGGCCCAGCACCACGTAGTTGAGCGTATGGCTGGCGGCCGGTTGCGGATGGCGCAGATGGGCGATGCCCTGGTATAGCGAGACGCCCGCGCCGAGCGCGAACACCAGCAGGGCGACGATGAAACTCCAGAAGTACAGCTCGCGCCCGTAACCGAACGGATGGCGCGCGTCGGCGGGCCGCGCGGCGCGGCGCAGGCCGTACAGCAGCAACAGTTCGTTGACCGTATCCACCAGCGAGTGCACGCCTTCGCTGAGCATCGCCGAACTGCCGGACAGCGCGGCGGCGACGAACTTGGCGATGGCGATGGCCAGGTTGCCGGCGAGCGCGGCGTAGATCGCAAGGCGGGAGCCGGAAGCGGCGGACATGGGAATTCCTGTGCGGGAACGGCGCGCGCCGGAGTGCGCGGCGACGCTGCGGAGCGGGCGGCTACAATAGGCGCCCTCCCGTCGTCGCCGTATCAAGGAACGCCATGTCCGCCGCACTCGCCTGTCCGCAATGCACGCTGCAGAACACCTATGCCGACGGAGGGATGTGGATCTGCGCCGATTGCGGCTACGAGTGGCCGCAGGCGGCGGACGCCGCGGTGGCGGCGACGGTGGTGCGCGACAGCAACGGCAACGTGCTGCAGGCGGGCGACACGGTGGTGGTGATCAAGGACCTGAAGGTCAAGGGATCGTCGATCCCGCTCAAGCAGGGCACGGTGATCCGCGGCATCCGCCTGGTCGAGGACGATGCCGAGCACATCGAGGGCCACTCCGACAAGATCAAGGGCCTGGTGCTGAAGACCTGCTTCCTGCGCAAGGCCTGAGCCGCGGCGCGTGCGGGCCGATGCCGACACGCGTGGTGCGTGCCGGCGGCGGGTCGCGCGGGCCGGACGACCGGCGCGCCTGGCCGGCCGCAGCGGAGGCGGGGCCGGGCCGCGCCCCGGCGTGGCGATCGCCGCCGCCGGCGACACGGTCGCCGCGCCGCGACCGCCGCTCAGTCGCCGGCGTTCGCCCATCCGTGCCGGCGCAGCGCGAACGCCCAGGCCAGCGCCAGCAGGAGCAGCGCCACCCAGGACAGGGCGGCCGCGCCGCAACGCTGCAGCACCGCGCCACCGAGCACGCCGGCCGCGGCGATCGCCAGGTTCCAACCGGTGACCACCAGCGATTGCGCCAGGTCGGCGGCGTCGCCGGCCCGGCGCGCGATCGCGGTCTGGAACAGCGTGGCGCAGCCGCCGAAGGCCAGGCCCCAGCCCGCCAGGGCCGCGGCCAGCAGCGTCGGCGCGCGCGGCCACAGCGCCATCGCCAGCGCGGCGAGCGCGAACAGGCCGATGCTGGCCAGCAGCAGCGGCCGCATCCAGCGATCGATCCACACGCCGACCGCGACGATGCCCAGCAGCGCGGCCAGGCCGAACAGCAGCAGGTAGCGGTCCACCATCGTCGCCGCCGGCGACAGCGCCAGCAGCGGCGCCACGTAGGTGTAGAGCAGATTGTGGGCGAGCACGAACAGCAGCATCACCGCCAGCACCTGGGCGATGCCGCGCAGGCCCAGCACGCGGCGCAGCGGCAGTGCCGCGGTCGCCGCGTGGCCGGCGAAGTCGGGCAGCGCCGCGCGCGCCCAGCCGAGCAGGCCCAGGCTCAGCAGCGACATCGCGCCGAAGGTCCAGCGCCAGCCCCACTGCTGTCCGAGCAGGGTGCCGGCCGGCACGCCCAGCGCCAGCGCCAGCGGCGTGCCGACCATCGCCACCGCGATCGCGCGCCCCTGCTGCGCCGGCGCCACCATCCGGCTCGCGTAGCCGGCCAGCAGCGCCCACAGCAGTCCGGCGCTGATTCCGGCGACCAGGCGCGCGGCCAGGATCAACGGATAGCTGGCGGACACCGTGGTCACCGTGTTGGCCACCGCGAAGCCGGCGATGGCGAGCAGCAGCAACGGCCGCCGCCGATAGCGCCGGGTGGCGGCGGTGAGCGGGATCGCCGCCAGCAGCGAGCCGACCGCGTAGACGGTGACCAACTGGCCGATCCAGGCTTCGCCCACGCCCAGCCCCGCCGCCATCGCCGGCAACAGGCCGGCCGGCAGCGCCTCGGTGAGGATGGTGACGAAGCCGGCGCAGGCCAGCGCGAGCAATCCACCCCAGGGCAGGCGCCGCGACGCGGGCGGCGCGAGCGCGGCGGCGGCGGGGCAGGGCGCGGAGCCGCCGCCGCTCATGCCGGCAACTCGCGCAGGCTGGCGTAGACCGCATCGCGCAGGTCGACCACGAACGCGCCGGACATGCCTTCGTACAGGGTGTTGGTCAGCGCCACCACGCTCAGCTGCCGCGCGCGATCGACGAACCAGGCGTGCCCGTAGGCGCCGCCCCAGCGCCAGGTGCCGGGCGCTTCCGGGGTCGCGGTCGGGGCAGGGTCGCGCAGCACCGCGAAGCCCAGGCCGTAGCCCCAGCCCGGTCCGTCCGGCGGGCCGAACGCGCCGGCCTGGGCGCGGCCCATGTCCTCGACCAGTGCGGCCGGCAGCAGCGGCGCACCGCCCGCGCGCAGCGTTTCGAGCAGGCGCAGCACGTCGCCGGCGCTGCCGACCATGCCGGCGCCGGCCGAAGCGAACGCGTGGCGGTCCAGCGCACGCGAGGGATGGAACACGATGCCGGCGCCGTCGGCGAAGGGCGCGACGACTTCGCCTTCGCCGAGCCGGTGCGGCGCCGGAGCGCCGTTGACGTACGGCACCGCCAGGCGCGCCGGATCTTCGGCGTGGAAGGCGGTGGCATGCATGCCCAGCGGCGCGGTGACCCGTTCGCGCACCAGTGCGGGCAAGGGCTGGCCGCTGGCCGCCTGCAGCACCGCGCCGGCCACGTCGATCGACAGCGAATAGCCCCAGCCGCTGCCCGGCGCGTACTGCAGCGGGACCTGGGCGAGGCGGCGCAGGTTGTCTTCCAGGCTCAGGCCGCTGTTGTCCATGCCGTCGGACACGCCGGCCCGCGCATGCGCGCCGTCCGCCGGCTCGAGGAAGCGGTAGCCGAGCCCGGCGCTGTGGCTGAGCAACTGGCGCAGGCTGATGTCCGGCACCCGTCCATCGGCCAGTGCCGGACGGAACCACGGCAGCCACTGGGTGATCGGCGCATCCAGGCTCAGGCGGCCCTGCGCGACCAGCGCCAGCGCGGCGGTCGCCACGATCGGCTTGCTGACCGAGGCCAGGCGGAACGTCGTGTCCTCGCGCATCGGCCGCTGCGCCTCGCGGTCGGCCCAGCCGGCGGCGCGGCGGTACACGCACTTGCCACGGTGCGCGACCAGTACCACGGCGCCGACCAGCCGCTGCTCGCGCAGTGCGGCATCGATTGCGGCATCCAGCGGCGCGGCCTGCTGCGGCGACAGGGCCGGTGCGGCGTGGACGGACGGGGGGGGCGGGGACGGACGACGTGGGCATTGGCGCAACGCGTGGGGAGGGAGGTGCAGGATGGACGTCGGCCGTTTGCGGAAAAAGACGGGTAGAGTTCGTGGCTTTCAGGACATGAATGTCCGCAATGGAGCGAGCGATGGACAGTCTGGGCAGTCTGCGCGGTTTCGTGCAGGTGGTGGAGAGCGGTGGCTTCGCCGAGGCCGGCCGCGTGCTCGGCCTGTCCGCGTCGGCGATGGCCAAGAGCGTCGCGCGGCTGGAGCAGTCGCTGGGCGTGCGCCTGTTCCACCGCAGCACCCGCAGCCTGACCCTGACCGCCGAGGGCCACCTGTTCCTGGCGCGCTGCCGGCGCATCCTGGCCGAGGCGGAGGCCGCGCGCGGCGAACTGAGCAGCCTGGCCGCCACGCCGAAGGGGCGGTTGCGGATCAGCCTGCCGATGAACAACACCGTGCTGCTGCCGACGCTGGCCGAGTTCATGTGCGCCTATCCGCAGGTGCAACTGGACGCGGATTTCGACGACCGCCTGGTGGATGTGATCGAGGAAGGGTTCGACGCGGTGCTGCGCGTCGCCGAGCCGGACGATTCGCGGCTGGCCTCGCGGCGCCTGGGCAGCTTCCGCCGCTGCCTGGTCGCCTCGCCGGCCTACCTGCAGCGCCACGGCACGCCGCAACGGCCTGCGGATCTGGCCGCCCACCAGTGCCTGCATTACCGTTTTCGCAGCAGCGGGCGGCTGGAGACGTGGCCGATGGGCGCCGCGGCCGCCGGCCTGCAGCTGCCGGTGTCGATGGTCTGCAACAACATCGAGATGCGCCTGAGCCTGGCGCTGCGCGGCTGCGGCATCGCCTTCCTGCCCGAGCACTCGGTGCGCGAGGAACTGGAGGCCGGCAGATTGCGCACCGTGCTCGACGCGCACGTCGATTCGGTCGGCACCTTCCACCTGCTGTGGCCGTCGGACCGGCACATGCTGCCGAAGCTGCGCGTGTTCATCGACTTCCTCGGCGAGCGCCTGGTGCTGTAGCCGTCGCGCGGACCCGCGGCCGATCGCCGCGGCCGCGGCTATGATGAGCGCGGGTGCCGGGGGGCGCCATCCAGCAAGGAGCAGGGGACGTATGGAGACGCACGTTGTCGCGGCAGGCGCTCGCCTGGGATGCCGGCTGGCGGGGTGGGTGCTGCTGTGCCTGCTGGCGCTGCCGGCGTGGGCGCGGATGCAGGAAATCAAACCCGGACAGACGCCGCAGTTGGCGCCCGGCGAGGGCCTGGTGCTGGTCGCGGTGGACACCAGCGTCGAACTGCAGGGCGTGGAGTTGAACAAGGACGGCAAGACCTTCGGTGCCGGCGCCATGTCCAAGCTCAAGCCGGGCATCAGCTACCGGCTCTACATCGCCCCGGTCGGCGACTACGCCTGGCGCAAGGTGCAACTGGTGCCGCAACTGGGCTACAACCTGCGCGACAGCGACGAGTTCCGTTTCCGCATCCAGGCCGGGCGCATCACCTATCCGGGCGACCTGCTGTTCCGCCCGAGCGAGATGTTCCATGCCGACATGAGCATGGTCAATCGCGCACTGGCGGCGCTGGACTGGCTGCAGCAGACCCATCCGGCGCTGTGGTCGCGCTACGAACTGGCGTATTCGGGACACTACCCGGATCCGTTCCCGCCGTTCTACCGCAAGGCGCTGGCGCAGCATCCCGATGCCACGCCGGCGGCCAGGACGGCCATGCCTGCGCCGCCCGCGGCGAGCGCGTTGCCGATCGCGCCGGCGACCCTGTTCCGCGACAGCCTGATCCGCACGCTGCAGTTGAACCCGCGTGGCGACCTGCTGGCGCTGCAGTTGCACGAGCGTAAGGACGAATGGCGCATCGAACTGCTGGACCTGCCCGGCAACGAACAGCGCCTGCTGGCCACCAGCGTCGAGCCGATCAAGCAATTGCAGTGGGCCAGCGACGACACGCTGCTGTTCAGCGTGCGCGTGCCGAACGGCCCGGACGTGGTGCGCGGCATGCGCGTGGAGGCCGGCGCCGACGGCAAGCGCCGCTGGACGCCGCTGACGTTGCCAAACGGCGGCTACATCGTCGGCACGCTGCCGAGCGCGCCCAACCAGGTGCTGTACGCGAACACCGCGCACAACGGCGCCATCGCGGTGCAGTTGCTGGACGTGTCCAGCCAGGCGGCGATCGACCGCTGGCGGCCGCGCTTCCAGGACCGGTTGAACGTCGGCCTGGAACGCGATGTCGGTTGGCTGACCGACGGCGACGGGCGGTTGCGCCTGGCGGTGGTGCGCCGCGACGACGACTACGTGCTGGTGTACCGCGACGGCCTCGGCGCGACCTATCGCGACGTGATGAAGCTCAACGACCTGCGCGATTTCCAGCCGCTGGGCCTGTCCTTCGGCGCCGACGAACTCTATGCGGCGACCGACCAGGACCGCGCCCAGCGCGACCTGGTCGCCTACGACATGGCCACGCGCAAGGTGGTGCGCACCTTGTTCAGCCGGCCCGGGGTGGACGTGGTCGACCTGATCCAGGGGCCGCGGCGCACGCCGATCGGCGTCACCTACTACGAGGGCGGGCGCCTGGTCAGCCATTACTTCGCCAGCGAGGACGCGCGGTGGGGCCGCGCGCTGAACGCGGCGATGCCGGGGCGCGACCTGCAGGTGGCGGCGAGCAGCGCGGACGGGCAACAGGTGATCCTGTGGGCCGATGCCAGCGACCGTCCGCCGCAACTGTTCCACCTGGATCTGCGCAAGCGCACCGCCGTGTCGATCGGCGAGGACCGGCCGTGGCTGCAGGGCATGCGCTTCGCCCCCAGCGAAGTGATCACGTTCAAGGGCCGCGACGGGCTGCCGCTGGAGGCGTTCCTGACCCTGCCGCCCGGCGGCGGGCGGCGGCCGCTGGTGGTGTTCCCGCACGGCGGGCCGATCGGCGTGGCCGATTCGCTGGGCTTCGATCCGGACACGCAGTTCCTGGCCTCGCTCGGCTATGCGGTGCTGCGGGTCAACTTCCGCGGCTCCGCCGGCTACGGGCGCGCGTTCCGCGAGGCCGGACGCGGCAGTTTCGGCACCCTGATCGAGGACGACATCGACGCGGCGATCGAACAGGCGTTGGCGCGCTATCCGCTGGATGCGCAGCGCATGTGCGTGCTCGGCGCCAGCTACGGCGGCTACTCGGCGCTGGTGATGGCGGTGCGCTGGCCGCAGCGCTTTCGCTGCGCGGTGTCGATCGCCGGCGTCGCCGACCGGATCCTGTTCTATACCGCCAGCGATTCGGGCAGCCGCGCCAAGTCACGCGCCGAACTGGAACGCCTGCTCGGCGATCCGAACACGCAACAGGAGCAGATGACCGCCACCTCGCCGCTGTACCACTACGACGCGATCAAGGTGCCGGTGATGCTGGCGCACGGCGTGGAGGACCGGCGCGTGGACTTCGAGCACACCCGGCGCATGGCGCGGATGCTGGAACTGGCCGGCAATCCGCCGGTGGGGCTGCGCGTCGAGGGCGAGGGCCACGGCTTCGCCGAGGTCGAGCACCGCGCCGCGCTGTGGAGCGGCGTCGCCGGCTTCCTGCAGGCGCATCTGGCCGCGGACGCGCCGCCGCCGGCCGCGGCGACACCGTGATGCGCGGCCGGCGGCGTGGACCGCCAGCCGCGTCGTCGCCCCGGCTCAGTCCAGGGTCGGGTAGTCGGTGTAGCCCTTGGCGCCGCCGCCGTACAGCGTGTCGGCGTCCACCTGGTTCAACGGGGCGTCGCGGCGCAGCCGTTCCACCAGGTCCGGGTTGGCGATGAACGGGCGACCGAAGGCCACCGCGTCGGCGCGGCCGGAGGCCACGGTGTCCTCGGCCAGCGCCTTGTTGTAGCCGTTGTTGACCAGCCACGGGCCATGGAACCTGGCGCGCAGCGCGGCGTAGTCGAAGGCGATGTTGTCGCGCGGGCCGCCGGTGGCGCCCTCGATCACGTGCACGAAGGCCAGGCCCAGCGGATCCAGGCGTTCCACCGCGCGCTCGAACAGCGGCTGCGGATCGCTGTCGCGCGCATCGTTGGCCGGGGTCACCGGCGACAGGCGCACGCCGGTGCGCTCGGCGCCGATCGCCTGCGCCACCGCCTGCACCACCTCGAACAGCAGGCGGGTGCGGTTCTCGATGCTGCCGCCGTAGGCGTCGTCGCGGTGGTTGCTGCCGTCGCGCAGGAACTGGTCGATCAGGTAGCCGTTGGCGGCATGCACTTCCACGCCGTCGAAACCGGCGGCGATGGCATTGCGCGCGGCGCGGCGGTAGTCCTCGATCAGCCCGGGGATCTCGTCCAGGCGCAGCGCGCGCGGCGTCGAGACATCGGTGAAGCCCTCGGCGGTGAAGGTCTTGGCGTCGGCGCGCAGGGCGCTGGGCGCCACCGGCGCGGCGCCGTCCGGCAGCAGGCTGACGTGCGAGATGCGGCCGACGTGCCACAGCTGCAGCACGATCTTGCCGCCGCGGCGATGCACTTCGTCGGTGACCGTCTTCCACGCGGCGACCTGCGCGTCGCTGTAGATCCCCGGCGTGTCCTTGTAGCCCTGGCCCATCGGGCTGATCTGGGTCGCCTCGGCGATGAGCAGGCCGGCGCTGGCGCGCTGGCCGTAGTACGCGGCGGCCAGCGGCGAGGGGATGCGGCCTTCGCCTTCGGCGCGGTTGCGGGTCAGCGGCGCCATCACGATGCGGTTGGCGAGCTCGATCGCGCCAAGGCGCAGCGGCGTGAACAGCGGGGAAGCGTTAGCGGTCATCGGCAAGGGGTCTCGTGAAGGAAGGGGGAGGACGATGCAGCGCCGGCGGCGCAGGACATCGCTTCGAGCAGATTGGGACGGCACTGGGCGATTGCGCGTGCGGCGGCTGGGACACTGCGTTGCCGCTGCGGGCCTCGCCGGCCCAGCATGGCCTGGGAGACCGCTTGGTCCAGCGGCGCCCGGAACGCGCCTTCACCGTGGACCGATGGATGCGCCGCCGGCGCGCGCGTGGCCGAAGCGCGCGCAACGCGCCGTTGCAGCGTCGAGGGTTTCCGCGTTTGCTGCGATGCACAATAATGGGCGGCCCTCCTCGAACAGGTCCCGGGCATGTCCACTCCCGCCACTTCCCCGATGCCGCTGTCGCGCCGCGGCTATGTGCTGATCCTGTTCGCGCTGGCGATGGGCGGTTTCGCGATCGGCACCAGCGAGTTCTCCACGATGGGCCTGATGCCGTACATCGCCAAGGGCCTGGCGATCGACGAGCCGCAGGTCGGGCACCTGATCAGCGCCTATGCGCTGGGTGTGGTGGTCGGCGCGCCGTTGCTGGCGATCGTCGGCGCGCGCTGGCCGCGGCGCACGCTGCTGCTGGCGCTGATGGGCTTCTACGCGGTCGGCAACCTGGCCAGCGCACTGGCCCCGGATTATCACAGCATGCTGCTGGTGCGCTTCATCGCCGGGCTGCCGCATGGCGCCTACTTCGGCGTGGCCACGCTGGTCGCCGCCTCGATCAGCCCCGCCGACCAGCGCGGCGCGGCGGTGAGCCGGGTGCTGCTTGGACTCAACCTGGCGGTGCTGGTCGGCAATCCGCTGGCGACCTGGCTGGGGCAGGTGGCGCAGTGGCGCTACGCCTATGCGCTGGTCGCGGCGATCGCGGTGCTGACCGTGGTGCTGGTGCTGCGGCTGCTGCCGGCCGATCCGCACGAACCGCGGCAGCAGCCGTTGCGCGAACTGCGCGCGTTCAACCGTCCTCAGGTGTGGCTGGCGCTGGGGATCGGCTCGATCGGATTCGCCGGCATGTTCTGCGTGTTCAGCTATCTGGCGCCGACCCTGACCCATGTCACCGGCGTCTCCGAGCGCTGGATCCCGTTCGCGATGGGCGCGTTCGGCCTGGGCGGCCTGGTCGGCAATCTGGCCGGCGGCTGGCTGTTCGACCGCTTGCAGTTCCGCGCGGTGCCGCTGGTGCTGCTGTGGTCGATGGCGGTGCTGCTGGCGTGGCCGCTGGCCGCGCAATCGCCGTGGGCGGTGCTGCCGGCGGTGGTCGCGGTCGGCACCATGGGCGCGCTGGCGCCGGTGCTGCAGACCCGCCTGATGGACGTGGCCAGCGGTGCGCAGACCCTGGCCGCGGCCTCCAACCACGCCGCCTTCAACCTGGCCAACGCGCTGGGGCCGTGGATGGGCGGGATCGCGATCAGCGCCGGGCTGGGCTGGACCGCGACCGGCTACGTCGGCGCGGCGACCGCGCTCGGCGGGCTGCTGGTGTACCTGTGGGCGCGCCGGGATGCGCGCCGCACGCAGCGCGTGGCCGCCGCCGGCTAACGCGCAGCGCCTTCCCGCCGCTGCGCGCGCGGTGCCAGGCCAGCGGCGCCATGCAGGCGCAGGCGCTGGGTCGGCCGATGCGCGCGCGTCGCCTCAGCGCCGCGCCTGCGGGTTGTGCGACAGCCTGCGCAACGCGTCGAGCTTGGCCTGGTAGCGCGGCTGGGCGCTGCTGTCGGCATGCGCCAGCGCCTGCTGCAGCGCCCAGTTGGCGCGGCGCGGATCGCCGTTGAGCAGGTAGGCGCGGGCCAGTGCGAAGTACAGCAGATGCGCGCTGTCGTACAGGCGCAGCGCGTGCCGGTAGTAGCCGATCGCGGCAGGGTAGTCCTGGCGGCGTTCGGCCTCGTTGCCGAGCAGATACTGGTGGAACGGGTCGGTCAGCTGCGCGCGCTGCAGCCGGTCCAGCATCGCCGCTTCGTGGCGGCGATCGCCCAGGCGCCGGTACAGGGCGGCGGCGTTGGAGAGCGTGGCGACGTGGCCGGGCTCGATCGCCAGCGCGTTGGCGTAGTCCTCCTTGGCGCCCTGCGTGTCGCCCTGTCGCAACGCCAGTACGCCCAGGTTGTTCCAGGCCGCGACGAAGCCGCGGTCCATCTGCAGCGCCATCGCCAGGTACTGCTGCGCGGCCGGCAGCGCGCCGTCGGCCATCAGTTCGGCGCCGCGGTTGTTGTAGTAGTGCGCGAGCGCGCGGCGGTCGGAGATCAGCCGTGGTCCGCGCCGCTCCATCAGCACGCTGCGGTCCAGGTCGATGCTGACCTGGCGCCCGTCGATGCGCACGCCGACGTTGACGTGGCCGGCGTTGTACAGCGCGTCGCCATCCTCGTACCAGCTCAGTACGCGGCCCACTTCCTGCACCTGCGCCTCGACCCCGGCGTCGCGCGCCAGCGCCACGAACAGCAGGGTGAAGGACAGGCAGTTGACGCGGCGGGTGGCGTAGCTTTCGGCGACGCTGTGGGTGGCCTTGGTGTCGTACTGCAGGTTCAGGCCATCGGCATCGAACGCCAGTTGCACCAACTGCTCCAGGCGCTGTTCGCGCGAGGCGTGCGGATTCACACGCTGTTGCACCAGCGCGTGCAGCGCCGGCGGAATCTGCAGCAGTTGCTCCGGCGGAGGCGGGGGCGGCGGCAGTGACGGCGGCGAAGACGGCGGCGGTGCGATCGCTGTCGCGGCGAGCAGGACGACTGCAGTCCAACCGAACATGGCACACCTCGCGACGGCCCGGGCGGCGGGTCTTCCCGGCACTATAGGCCTGCACTGCCGGTTTTGGGTGGGGACGGTGCGCCTCTCCCGCCATCCGGCGCGGATGCCCGGATCCCGCGCGTATTCATCCACAGCCGCTGTGGACGAGGGACGGGCAAACATGTGGATAAGTCCCCCGGCCCCCGGTCTGCGCAGCGGCGCTTCATCCTGGCGAAAATATCGCCACGCTGTCGCCAGCGCCATGAACGCACGTTCATCGCCGGCAACGGTGCGTGAGGACGATGCGGCGATGGCTCACGTGCGCTTTATGCCGCCGTCGCCAGCATCGTCGCCACTGACGCAACGCGGCAAGACTCTCCATCCGCGGCCGAACGCAGTCCAGGGAACACACGATCCGACGTGCCCGTTGCGCGACTTCGCCGGCCCTTCCAGACAGGAGTTCCACCATGAGCATCCAGAGCAAGACCACCCGCAGCCTCAACGATCTCATCGCCATTTCCCGCGACGGCAAGCAGTTCTACGAGGAAGCCGCACAGAAGGTCGGCGACGCGGAACTGTCGGCGCTGTTCCTGCGCATCGCCGGGGTCAAGTCGGACATCGTCAGCAGCCTCAGCGCGGTGGTGCAGTCGGTCGGCGGCAAGCCCGAGGCGCACGGCACGATGGTCGGCAGCATGCAGCAGATGTACGGCAAGGTGCGCGCCGCGCTGGGCGACACCAAGTACGGCTACGTGGCCGAACTGGAAGAGTCCGAGGATCGCCTGATGAAGGCGTTCAACGAGGCCATCGCCGACAGCGACACCCCGGTCGCCGCGCGCGATGCCGCCACCCGCCTGCTGCCGGAAGTGCGCGCCTGCCACGACGTGATGCGCAATCGCAAGCTGGCGATGAAGAACGCGGCGTAATGTCGCAGCCCGGGCGCTGTCGGCCCGGAACATCGACGGCATCGCGACAGGCTGCGCAGCGCGCACGCTTGGCGCGGTGGCGCTCGGCGAAGGCCGACTGGATGTGTCCAGTCGGCCTTCTTGTTTAGCGGGGCAGGGCCCGGTCGAGCTGCGCTGTGTGCTCCGCAGCGTGCTTGCTACCATGGCCTTCCGTTCGCTTGCAGGTCCACCGCGGGTTCGCCCGCCTCATGCCGATGGCCCACGACGTTTCCTCTCCAGACGCGCAGTTCTCGCTGGGCTTCGCCGCGCCGGCACCGCGCGAGCGGCTGTTCTTCGCGCTGTTGCCCGATCCGGCCACGGCGCAGCAGGCCTTCGCCGCCGGCGAGCGCCTGCGCGCGGCGCATGGCCTGCACGCACGTGCGCTGCCACCCGAACGCTTGCACGTCACCGTGCACTATCTGGGCGACTACGCGGGCATCCCGCCGCGGCTGCTGCGGCAGGCGCGCGCCGCCGGGCAGGCGCTGGCGGCCGCGGCGTTCGCGCTGTGCTTCGATCGCGTCGTCAGTTTCGGCAATCGCGCCGGTCCGCGGCCGCTGGTCCTGCTGGGCGACGCCGAACCGGCCGGATTGCGCCAGTTGCGCGAGGCGTTGCAGCGCCAACTCGGCCGCCAGGGCCTGGCCACGCGCCTCGATCCGGCCTACGTCCCGCACCTCACCCTGGCCTACGACCCGCGCGCGTTGCCGCCGCAGCCGGTGCCGGAACTGCGCTGGACGGCGACCAGGCTGAGCCTGATCCGCAGCGTGCAAGGGCAGGGACACTATCTGCACGAAGCGGACTGGCCGCTGCGCGCGGACCCTGTGCCTGCCGCGGGCGACGGCGAGGCGGTGCGATGAGCGCATCGGCGCCGCTCGAACTGCCGGAGCCGCAGTGGGCGCAGTTGCGTGCCGCGTACGCCGCGCCGCCGCGCGCCTACCACCACTTCGGCCACGTGCAGGCGGTGCTGGGCCACTACGCCGAGGTCGCCGATGCGGTGGGCTGGCGGCAGCCGCGCGAGGTCTACCTGGCGGTGCTGTACCACGACGCGGTCTACCAGGCCGGACGCGGCGACAACGAGGCGCAGTCGGCGCGCCTGGCGCAGGCGGCGATCGCGCAGTGGCTGCCCGACGCCGGCGTGGACGCGGCGCGCGTGGTCGCGTTGATCGCATTGACCGCGCGCCACGGGCAACTGAGCGCCGGCGAGGTGGATGCCGAGGCGGCGCTGTTCCTTGATTGCGACATGGCCATTCTCGGCGCCGATCCCGCCACGTTCGCCGCCTACGACGCCGCCATCGCCGAAGAATATCGCGCGGTGGTGCCGCGCTGGCTGTACCGGCGCAAGCGCCGCGCGTTCCTGCGCACGGTGCTGGCGCAGCCGCGCATCTTCCTCAGCGACTGGTTCCATGCGCGCTACGACGCGGCCGCCCGCGCCAACCTGCGCCAGGCGATCGGCTGAGGTCGCGGCGATGCGGTCTACACTGCCGTCTTCGCGCGCGCGCCGGCGTGCCGCTCATCACGCCGCATGATGTCCGATCGCGCTACCGACCCCGCCGACCCGTGCCCGCAGCCGCCCGAGCCGCCGGCACCGAGCGACTGCTGCGACAGCGGCTGCCCGCTGTGCGTCCACGATCTTTACGCCGAGGAACTGGCGCGCTATCGGCAGGCGCTGGCGGCCTGGCGGCTGCGCCATCCCGACGCGCCGGCGGGCGGCTGAGCGCCGGCGGCGGCGTGCCGGCACCGCCGCGCGCACGTACCTGGCATGAACCGTCCGCCGCGCCGCGCTTCGCGCTGCCGCCGTTCGGGATTATCTTTACACGCCTTTTCAGGATTGCCGGATGATGCGAATGCGTGGCGGATCGATGTGGGGATGTGCGTTGGCCGGATTGTTCGCTGCGACCGCCTCGGCGGCGCCTGCCGCCACGCCGCCCGCTGCGCCAGCGGCGCCCGCCGCCGCCCCGGAGAAGCTCAGCCACGGCCGCTTCGAGCAGGTGCCGGTGCTGCTGCCGCAGGGCGATGCGCAACGGGTGGTGCTGTGGTTCGCCGGCGGCAAGCACGGCGAGGCCGAGCGCGCGCGCCAGATCGAGGCCTTGCGCCGCGACGGCGCGATGGTGGCGGTGATCGACGGCGCGCACCTGCAGGCGGTGCTGGCCAAGATCGACGGCACTTGCGGCTTCTCCTCCGGCGACGTGGAGAACTTCTCGCGCTACGTGCAGGCCTACTACCACGTGCCCACCTACCACCTGCCGCTGCTGGTCGGCGACGGCGATGGCGCGGCGCTGGCCTACGCGATGGCGGCGCAGGCGCCCAAGCATCTGCTTGCGGGCATGGTCACCGAGGCGTTCTGCCCGGTGGAGGTGCTGGACGACCAGATCTGCGGCGCCGGCATCACCGCGCCGGCCCGCGCGCTGCAACCCACCGCGTTGCCGTTGCCGTGGCTGGTGGCGGCGCCGGCCACGCCGGCCACGCGCTGCAGCCAGCAGAGCGCGACGTTCGTGCAGAAGGTGCCGCAGGCGCGGCAGTTCCGCCGCAGCGCCAGCGGCGATGCGCTGCCCGGGCTGCGCGCGGCGGTGCGCTCGCTGGGCGCGCAACCCGGGGTCAGCCTGCCGCCGACGCCGGCCGACCTGGCCGGTTTGCCGGTGGTGGAAGTGCCGGCCGCGGCCGGCGCCGCCGCGCCCGGCGACGGCGCGGTGTTCGCGATCTTCGTGTCCGGCGACGGCGGCTGGGCCGGGCTCGACCAGGAAGTGGCCGGCGCGCTGGCCCAGGCCGGCATCCCGGTGGTCGGCGTGGATTCGCTGCGCTACTTCTGGAGCGAGCGCACCCCGCAGGGCTTCGCCACCGATCTGGACCGGATCTATCGCCACTACAGCCGCCTGTGGCAGCGCGACCGGGTGGTGTTGATCGGCTTCTCGCAGGGCGCCGACGTGCTGCCGGCCGCGTACAACCAGTTGCCGGCGGCCACCCGCGCGCAGGTGCAGACCACCGCGCTGCTGTCGCTGGGCAAGACCGCCGACTACGAATTCCACGTCTCCAACTGGATCAGCTCCGACGACGACGGCCTGCCGATCGCGCCGGAAGTGGCGAAGATGCCGGGCGCGCAGACCCTGTGCATCTACGGCGAGGACGACGACGACGCGCTGTGCCCGGACCTGCCCAAGGGCGGGGCGCAACTGGTCAAGCTGCCCGGCGACCACCACTTCCAGGGCGATTACGCGACGCTGGCCAAGCAGATCCTGCAGCACATTCGGTAAAGGCGGGGATTGGGGAGTCGGGATTGGGGATTGGTGGCTGGTCGCGCGTGCGGGCTTGCTCGCGCCGCCGTCGCTTTGTCACTGGGCGCTCGATGGCGGCCGTACCCTCACCCCAACCCCTCTCCCCATGGGAGAGGGGCTTTGCTCTTCCTTCTCCCTGTGGGAGAAGGTGCCCCGAAGGGGCGGATGAGGGTGCGGAGCGCAGCCTCGCAATGCCCCGGCAAACGGAGTAGCCAGGCCACTCCCCAATCCCCACTCCCCAATCCCCGCCTCACTCCGGCTTGCGCGGATCCAGCGAGATCAACCGGGTCACGTCCAGCAGCGCGGCCGGCAGATGCATGCCGCCCGGCGCGGCCAGGTAGCGGGTGCGCCAGGCCGGCGCGAACTTGGACTTGAAGCGGCGCAGCCCGGTGAAACCGTAGAAGCGCTCGCCATGGCGCACGATCAGGTTGCCGAAGCGGTTCCAGCGGCCGGCCAGGCGGTGCTGGGCCAGGCCCGACAGCGGCGCCATGCCCAGCGAGAAGCGCTGGTAGCCCTGGTCGCGGCCCCACAGGAACAGTTCGATGAACAGGAAGTCCATCGTGCCCTTCGGCGCATCGGCGATGTGCCGCATCAGGTCCACCGACAGCTCGTGTCCCGCCGGCGCCTGCCACAGGTTGGCGAAGGCGACGATCCTGCCCTCGGCCTCGACCACCGCGATCGGGAAGCGGCGCAGGTAGGCTGGATCGAAGCTGCCCAGCGAGAAGCCCTTTTCCTCGCCGGCCTTTTCCTCCAGCCACTGCTGCGAGACCTCGGCCAGCGCCGGCATCAGCGCGTCGATCTCGTGCACCGGCACGATGCGGAAGCTCAGGCCGCTGCGCTTGCCGCGGTTCCAGGCCTGGCGCAGGTCGGCGCGGTCGCGCCCTTCCAGGTGGAAGCCCTCCAGCGACACCATCGCTTCCTCGCCGAGCTTGACCAGGGTCAGGCCCAGGTCCAGATAGGTCTGCCAGTGCTGTTCGCCGACCTGGTAGAACACCGGGCGCAGGCCGAGCTGGTCGGCCTCCTCGCGGAAGCGCCAGATCAGCGCCCGCGCGACCTCCGGCGGCCCCACCGGGTCGCCCATCGCCACCAGCGAGCCGCCGTAGCGTTGCATCATCACGAAGCCCTGGCCGTCCTCGGCATGCAGCAGCGCCTTGTCGCCGGTCAGCACCAGGCAGGCCTGGGTGTCGGTGGCGGTGGCCAGCACCGGCGCCAGCGCGTCCAGCTGCGCCGCATCGGCCGGCGGCAGCGGCGAGCGCGTGCTGTGCAGCAGCCGCGCCATGCCGAAGATCACCACCGCCACGCTGACCAGCAGCACCGCGCGCAGCGCCCGCGGCGCGTTGGCCGAGGTGGCGAACTGCCACCACAGCTCGTTCTGGTATTCGACGTGGCTGTAGACGAAGAACAGCAGCCACACCGTGGCGATCAGCACCAGGCCGAGGTTGCGCAGCCACGGCCACGACCAGGCTTCGTCGAGCAGCGCGCCCTGGCGGTAGAACTCGCGGCGCGCGCCCCACAGCCCGGCGGCCACCACCAGCGAGGACAGCGCCACCGAGGCGTGGCCGCCGCGCAGCCAGGCCGGCAGCGGCAGCAGCACGCAGATGCCGATCGCCAGCACCCAGGCCGCGTGGCTGCGCCGTTGCAGCCCCTGGCCGATCAGCAGCAGCACCACGCCGCCGAGGCTGGCCAGCAGGTGCGAGGTCTCCATGATCGACAGTGGCGCCATGCCCTGGCGGCGCTTGGGCGTGGGCAGAGTGCCGTCGATGACCAGCGCCGCGCCGACCGCGAACACCGCCAGCGCGATGATCTGCGGCAGCCACGGGCGCAGCGTGCCCCAGGCCACGCGCACCCCGCCGGCGCCGGCGGCCAGCGGCCGGCGCAGGCCGGAGGCGGCGGCCATCAGCACCGACAGCAACAGCGGCACCACGTAGTAGGTGACCCGGTAGATCAGCGCCGCGGCCAGCACCGCCGCCGGCGCCACCCCGGGCAGCAGCTTGAGCAGGCTCCATTCGAACACGCCCAGCCCGGCCGGCACGGTCGACATCAGGCCGGCCACCACCGCGACCAGGTACAGGCCGACGAAACCGACGAACTCGATGCCCGATTCGTTCGGCAACAGCACGTAGAACGCGGCGCTGGCCAGGCCCAGTTCGACCACGCTCAGCGCGGTGACGCCGAGCGTGGTGCGCCGGTCCGGCAGCCACAGCTCGTGGCTGCGCCAGCGCAGCGTGCGGCCGTGGCGGCCGGCCAGCAGCAGCATCAGGGCGAAGGCGGCCAGCAGCGCGATGCCGATCGCGCGCACCGCCGGCGCGGCCAGCGGCAGCGCCAGCGCCGCCGACGCCGGTTCCAGGGTCAGCGCCAGCGCCAGCAGCAGCCAGGCGCCGAACACGAAACCGAGCGTGCTCATCAGCACCACCTGGCCGATCTCGGCCAGGCTCAGCCCGACCCGGCCATAGCCGCGCAGGCGCACCGCGCCGCCGGTCAGCGCGGCGAAGCCCAGGGTCTGCCCGACCGCATGCGCCAGGAACGCGGTGATGCCGATCCGCATCGGGTGCAGCTTGCGCCCGCTGCGGTGCAGGCCGACCGCATCGAACCCGATCAGGCAGGCGTAGCTGCTCAGGCCCAGCAGCAGGGTCAGCGCGATCTGGCCGGCGCCGAGCTGGTTGAAGGCATGGCGGATCGCGGCGTAACCGTGGGTGCTGAACTCGGTGGCCAGCGCGCGCAGCGCCAGCGCCAGGATCACCAGGCTGAACACCACCGGCAGCGCACGGCGCCAGCCGGCGGCCGAGGAAGGGGAAGCGGTAGGTGCGGCGTCGGTCATTGCGGGAGAGCGTCGGCGAAGAGGGAGAAGGGCCATGCGCGGCCGCCGGCAGCGGCGCGCAGGGAGGCGGCATGGGCGGTGCGGATCATCGCGCTGCGCGCCTGCGGGGGAAGGGACTGGGCCAGCGCACGCGCCGGGCCCAGGACTGTACCGGCGGCGCCGGCGTCGCGCATGATAGTGGAATCGCAGGTCGGTACCGCGTCGGCGTGCGTCTGCGCCGCCGCCGCGCGCCCCGCCGCCATCGGAGCCCGCTATCGTGCCGCCATCCCTGGACCCCATCGCCGCGTCGCCGCGCTGGCCGCGTGTCGCCGGCGCGCTGGCCACGCTGGCCTGCCTGCTGTTCCTCGGCGTGGCCCTGGCCTTGCACCTGCTGCGCGCCGACCTGCACTGGCAGCAGGCGACGCTGAGCCTGTACCTGCACGGTCCCGGCGGACTGTGGCTGCGGACGGTGTACGTGCTGTTGGCCGCGGGCATCGTCGCCATGGCGTTCGGCCTGTACGCGCAGGCCCCGCCGCAGGCGCGCAGTGCCGCGCCGCCGTTGCTGTTCGTGGCCGCCGCGATCGGCCTGTGCGGAGTGGCGATCGGCGACAGCTACCTGCCGCAACGCGCGCCGTTGCTGGCACCGCTGCTGCACGGCCTGTTCGCGCAGACCGCGTTCCTGTGCGCGACCACCGCGATGCTGTTGCAGAGCGCGTGGCTGCGCCGGCAACCCGGCTGGCGCGGCGGCGCGGTGGTCTTGCCGGCGCTGGCGGCCGCGGCGTTCGTGGCGTTGTGGGTGCACGTGCTGTGGCGCGCGCCGCCGCGCGGGCTCACCCAGAAGCTGGCGATCGTGCTGATCCTGGCCTGGCTGCTGGCGGTCGCGTACCGGTTGTGGCGTCCTGCAGCGGCGGCGCAATCGCGCGACAATGGCCGGGTTTCCCCTCTTCAGGACAGCCCATCATGATCCAGCGTTTCGATACCGGCCCGCGCATGTCGGAGATGACCGTGCACAACGGCGTGGCCTACCTGGCCGGACAGATCGCCGATGACACCAGCGCCGACATCGCCGGCCAGACCCGCCAGGTGCTGGCGGCGATCGACGCGCTGCTGGGACGCGCGGCCACCGACAAGAGCAAGATCCTGCGCGCGGAGATCTTCATGACCGACCTGGCCGAGTTCGCCGAGATGAACAAGGTCTGGGAGGAATGGGTGAGTCCCGGCCATACCCCGGCGCGCGCCACCGTGCAGGCCAAGCTGGCCGATCCGGCCTGGAAGATCGAGATCGTCGTCACCGCGGCGGTGTAAGTGAAAAGGCCGGGATTGGGGATTGGGGATTCGGGATTGGGATCGCCCGTCCCGACACCGCCTGCCCATCCCGCATCCCTGTAGAGCGGCTTCAGCCGCGACCAGGCGTTACCGGTAACGCCCGTCGCGGCTGAAGCCGCTCCTACACGCGGTCGATCAGACGGCAGCACGCCGCCTTTCCCATTCCCCATTCCCTATTCCCCAATCCCGGCCCTTCAGCGCCGCACGAACCGGTAGTGCGCCACTCCCCACTGCTGGCCCTGCTCGTAGCCGAACAGTTCCGCGCAGGCCATCCAGAACATGCGCCAGCGCTGCCACCAGATCCTGGCGTCGGCGCCGTAGGTCGCCTGCAGCACCGGCATCAGCGCGGCGCGGTGCCGGTCCTGGTTGCGCAGCCAGGCGTTGGCGGTCTTCGCGTAGTGCTCGCCGGACAGCAGCCAGCGCTGTTCGATCGCCAGGTCGTCCTGGAACTGCAGCAGCGTGTCGGCGGCCGGCATCAGCCCGCCGGTGAAGAAGTGCCGGCCCATCCAGTTGTCCTCGCCCTGCACCTCGAACGGGTAGGCCAGGTCGCGGTGGCAGAAGATGTGCACGAACAGCCGCCCGCCCGGCGCCAGCCAGTGGCCGATGCGCTTGAGCAGTTCGCGGTAGTTGCGCATGTGCTCGAACATCTCGATCGAGACCACGCGGTCGTAGTGCTCCGCCGGCAGGGTCAGGGTGTTGGCGTCGTGGGTGATCACCTTGACGTTGCTCAGTCCGCGCGCGCGGCACTGCGCTTCGATGTGCTCGCGCTGCGGTCGCGAGTTGGACACCGCGGTGATGCGCGCGGCGGGGAACCGCTCGGCCATCCACAGCGTCAGCGAGCCCCAGCCGCAGCCCAGCTCCAGGATGCGCTGGCCGTCGCGCAACTGTGCGCGCTCGCCGTACAGCTGCAACATGCGCTCCTCGGCCGCGTCCAGGTCGGGCGTGGTCGCGTCCCAGTAGCAACTGCTGTACTTCAGCCGCTTGCCCAGGCACAGCGCGAAGAAGCGCGGCGGCACTTCGTAGTGCTGGCGGTTGGCCGCATCGGTCTCGATCGCGATGGCGCTGCCGCGCAGCGATTCGATCAGCAGGCGCTGGCGCTCCCACGCCGCGTCGGCGCCGCCGTCGCGTTCGTCGCGCAGGCGCTGCGCGCACAGCCGGCGCATCGCCGCGCGCAGCACGGCGTCGGGCAGCAGGCCGGATTCGGCCAGGCGCGTGGCCAGGGGTTCGGCTGGCGCGGCGGGCGGGGACGAGGTGGCGAAGGTACTGGACATGGGCGGATCTCCTGGCGCGGGTTCAGTGCCGCGGCGGCATGGGGAAGAAGGCGCTGGTGCTGCGTTGGTAGTCGGCGTAGTCCTCGCCGCGCGAGCGCAACGCCTGCTGTTCGGTGTAGGGAATGCCGGTGACCCGGTACAGGAACGCGAACATCAGCAGCGGGCCCAGCGCGGCCACGCCGACCCACAGCGCGCCGCTGCCCACCGCCAGGAACACGTAGGCGAACCAGTGCACGAATTCGAAGAAGTAGTTCGGATGCCGCGAATAGCGCCACAGGCCGCGGCGGCAGGTGCGGCCCTTGTTCGCCGGGTCGGCGCGGAACGCGGCCAGTTGCCGGTCGGCCAGGCTTTCCCCGCCCACCGCGATCAGCCAGGTCGCCACCGCCAGCGTGGTCCACACGCTCCACTGCGGCTGCGGAGTGTGCGCGGCCACCGACAGCGGCACCGCGAACGCCAGCACCACCAGCGCCTGGCCGAGGAAGAACGCCAGGAACTTGCGCTGGTCGCCGTGCCAGTGCGCGCGCAGGGCGCGATAGCGGCCGTCCTCGTGCGCATCGCCGAACACGCGCACGCCCAGGTGCCAGGCCAGGCGCGCGCCCCACAGCCCGCCCAGCACCGCGGTCAGCACGCGCGGCAGCAGCGCGCCGTCGGCGCGCCAGGCGCAGTACACCGCGGTCAACGCCATGCACGCCGACCACAGCACGTCGACCACGCCGGCATTGCGGCTGTGCCGCTGCCAGGCCCAGCCGGCGAGCATGACCAGCACGGTGAACACGCCCACATGCAGCAGCGGCCAGGCGTTCATCGTGTCGCTCCGGTTGCGGGCACGGTCGGCGTCGCGGTCGCCATCAGGCGCCGCGTCGCGAGGCTCAGCAGGGTCAGCGCCGTGGCCCAGCCCAGCGCCAGCGCCAGCAGCGCCTGCGGCAACGGTTGCGCGAGCGTCACCGCCTGCCAGCCGCGCGCGGCCAGCACATAGCCCAGCGGGCCGGCGCTGGCGCCGAACAGGGCGGCGCGCCAGGGATGGCGCATCACCCAGGCCAGCGAGTGCTGGAAGGTCAGCGCGAAGCCGGCCCACAGTGCCAGGATCCACAGCGGCGGCCACGGCGCGGGCGGCGCGGCGGCATAGCGCACCCAGTCGCCGGCGCGCAAGGCGGCATCCACGCCGGCGCCCAGCGGCAACGCCAGCGCCATCAACATGGCGTCGCCGCGTGCGCGGCGGCGCGGCCACAACTGGTACAGCGCGAACAGCGCCAGCGCCGCCGGACCGGCCCAGGCCAGCCCGTGCGCGGCGCCGACCACCGCCGCCAGCCACAGTCCCTGCAGGGCGAGGTAGTTGGCCAGGTTGCTCATGCGTCGCCCGCCAGCGCCGGGGCGAACTGCGCCGGCCGCGCGCGCGGCTTGCTCAGCCACAGGTGCACGTCGCCGATCGAGCGCTCCAGGAAGCCGCCCTCGCAGTAGGCCAGGTAGAACTCCCACATGCGGATGAACCGTTCGTCGTAGCCGAGCGCGCGCACCTGCGGCAACTTGGCCATGAAGCGCTCGCGCCAGGCGCGCAGGGTCAGCGCATAGCTGGGGCCGATGTCTTCCAGGTTGAACAGGCGCAGGTCGCTGGCGCGGCCGATCGCGCCGGTCATCGCCGCCACCGAGGGAATGAAGCTGCCCGGGAAGATGTGGCGCTTGATGAAGTCCACCGACTTGAGCGCCTGCGCGTAGCGATGATCCTCGATGGTGATGGCCTGGATCAGCGCCTGGCCGTCGTCCTTGAGCAGGCTGCCGACCTTGCCGAAGTAGGTGTCCAGGTACTGGTGGCCGATCGCCTCGATCATCTCGATCGAGACCAGGCGGTCGTAGCGGCCATCCAGATCGCGGTAGTCGCGCAGCAGCACCTCGACCCGGTCGGACAGTCCGGCCGCCTCGATGCGTTGTCGCGCCAGGTCGTACTGCTCGCGCGAGATGGTGGTGGTGGTGACGCGGCAGCCGTGGTGCCTGGCCGCGTGCAGGGCGAAGCCGCCCCAGCCGGTGCCGATCTCCACCAGGTGGTGGTGCGGTTGCAGGTCGAGTTTGGCGCAGATGCGCTGCAGCTTGCGCTCGGCGGCGCGTTCCAGCGCGGCCTCGCCCAAGGCGGCGTCGGCGTCGCGGAAGACCGCCGAGGAGTACATCAGGTTGCGGTCCAGGAACAGTTCGAACAGCGGATTGCCCAGGTCGTAGTGCGCGGCGATGTTGCGGCGACTGCCGGCGCGGGTGTTGCGCGCGAACGCGTGCAGGCCGCGCATCGCCAGGCCGCCGAGGCGGGCCAGGCCGGTCTCCATCGCGTCCAGGCGGTCGCGGTTGCGCACCAGCAGACGCACCAGCGCGACCAGGTCGTCGCAGTCCCACAGGCCGTCCATGTACGCCTCGCCGACGCCGACGCTGCCGTTGAGCGCGGCCTGGCGGTAGAAGCGCGGGTCGTGGATGCGCAGGTGCGCGTGCAGCGGGTCCGCACCGGCGGCATCGCCCAGGGTGGTCAGCGTGCCGGCTTCCTCGATGCGCAACTGGCCTTCGCGCAGGCCGTCCAGGGTGGCGAGCAGGCGCTGCCGCAGCAGGCGGTCGAGTCCGCGCAACGGCGGGGCGGCGGGCCTCAGCGCGGCAGTGGAAGAGGACGCATGCGGAGCGTTCATCGGCGTTCTCGCGGAAGGGAAAGGTCGGGGTGGTCGTGCACCGGGTTGCCGCGCAGCCACAGGCGCAGCGCCTGCCAGTGGATCTTGGCCAGCACCTGCACGGTCATCGCCGGGTAGCGCAGCAGTGCCTGCGCCAGGCTGGCGCCTGACATCTCGCGCCGCCGCAGCACCAGCGTGGCGTCGAAGCGCCTGGCTGCCGGCTGCGCATCGAGCACGTCCATGTGCACGCGCAACTGCGCGCCCGGTTCGCTCAGGCGCCAGGCGTACTGGTGCGCCATCGCCATGAACGGGGACACGTGGAAGCGCTTGTCGAAGCGCCACGCATGCACGCTGCCGTGGCTGCGCGCGGCGGCGACCGGCAGCACGTAGGCATGGCGCTGCCGCCACGGCGTGTTGGTGATCTCGGCGACGATGCTGTGCAGGCGCTGCTGCGCGTCGTGGCAGTAGTAGAAGGTGACCGGGTTGAAGCAATGGCCGAAGTAGCGCAGGTGGGTGAGCATGCGCACCGGGCCGAGCGGGCGCTCGCCGGTGTGCTGCTGCACGCGGTCGCGCACCGCCTCGTCCAGCGGCTGCGCGGGGTCGCCGAGGTAGTCGCTGCGGCGGAACTGCGCCAGGTTGCGGCGGCCGACCGACCACAGCCAGCGCCGCGCGAACACCTGCTCCAGTTCCGCCAGGTCCAGGTACATCAGGAAGATCGGATAGCGGAATGCCAGCGCCTTGGGCGCGTGGCGGCGATGCCGCACCCAGCCGGTGTACACCGCGCTGTGCAGGCCACGCGTGGTCGTGCCCGCCGCCGCCGGCGTTGTCGAGACGGCGCCAGCCGGCGGGGCGGACACGGCAGCGCCGCGCCGCACGCTCACGGCCAGGGTACCCCAAGCCCGGCGGCGACCTCGACCGCGCTGCGCAGGCCGTCCTCGTGGAAACCGAAGCCCCAGCCGGCGCCGGCGAACCAGGTGCCGCGCTGGCCCTGGATCTCGTGCTTGCGCGCCTGCGCCGCCACCGAGCCCCGGGTCTGCAGCGGATGCCGGTAGCGCATGCGCCGCAACACCTTGGCCGGGTCGATGGCGTCGTTGCGGTTGAGGCTGACGATGAACGGCTGCGGCGCGCGGATCGACTGCAGCGCGTTCATCCAGTAGCTGACCGTGCACGGCGCCTGCGGATCGGCCGGCACGTGCGCGTTCCATGCCGCCCAGGCGCGATGGTCGCGCGGCAGCACGCGCGCGTCGGTGTGCAGCACCGTGTCGTTGTCCTGGTAGGCGATCGCGCCGAGGATCTCGCGTTCGGCGGCGCTGGCGTCGTTGAGCAGGCGCAGCGCGTCGTCGGCGTGGCAGGCCAGCACCACGTGGTCGTAGTGCTGGGCGTCGGCGTCGCTGTCGGCGGCGGTCAACACCGACACGCCCTGCGCCAGCCGCTGCACCGAGCGCACCGGCGTGCCGATGCGTTCTTCGACCCGCCAGCGGCTGCGCAGCGCGCGCACGTAGCTGTTGGAGCCGCCGCGCACCACCCTCCATTGCGGGCGCCCGCTGAGTTGCAGCATGTGGTGGTTGGCCATGAAGCCGATCAATTGGCGCATCGGGAAGCCGAGGATCTGCTGCGAGGGCGAGGACCACAGCGCCGAGGCCATCGGCACGATGTGCGCGTCGCGGAACACGTCCGAATAGCCGTGGCGCTGCAGGAACTCGCCCAGGGTTAACTGTGCCTGCGCGGCATCGGCCAGTACCTGCGGCGCCTGCCGGTAGAAACGGCGCAGGTCGCCCAGCATGCGCCAGAAGCGCGGCGAGAGCAGGTTGCGCCGCTGGCAGAACAGCCCGTCGAGGCTGCCGGCGTTGTACTCCAGCCCGGTGCGCTGCTCATGCACCGAGAAGCTCATCGTGGTCGGCTGCGAGTCCACCCCGAGGTGCGCGAACAGCGCGCTCAGCAGCGGGTAGTGCTGCGGATTGAACACGATGAAGCCGCTGTCCACCGCGTACTGCGCGCCATCGAACTCGATCGTGTGGGTGTGCGTGTGCCCGCCGAAGTAGTCCGCGGCCTCGTACAGCGTCACCGCGTGGCGCTGCGACAGCAGCCACGCCGCGCCGAGGCCGGCGATGCCCGCGCCCACCACCGCGATCCGGCTCATCGAGCGCGCTCCCGCGCGCGCAGCAGCCCGGCCGGCACCGGCTTGAGCCCGTGGATCAGCCCTGCCCACGACAACGCTTTCAGGCCATACCAGGTCGCGTCCACCTCCCACCAGCGGAAACCCTGGCGCGCGGCGCCCGGGAAAAAGTGGTGATTGTTGTGCCAGCCCTCGCCGAAGGTCAGCAGCGCCAGCCACAGGTTGTTGCGGCTGTCGTCGCGGGTGTCGAAGCGGCGGCTGCCGAAGCGGTGCGCCAGCGAATTGATGGTGAAGGTGGCATGGAACAGCGCCACGGTGGAAATGCAGAAGCCCCAGACCAGCAGCTGTGGCCCATCGGTGCCCAGTTGCGGATACGCGCGCTGCAGCCAACCGCCGAGCAGGAACAGTGCCAGCGCCAGCAGGACCGGCAGCAGCAGGTCGAAGCGGTCCAGGAAGCGCAGCTCGGAGAAGCGGCGCAGGTCCGGGATCGCGTCCCAGTCGGTGCGGAAGCCGCGCGGGGTCAGGAACCAGCCGCTGTGGCTCCACCAGAAGCCGTGCTGGCGCGGCGAATGCGGATCGGCCGGGGTGTCGGTATGGCGATGGTGGTTGCGATGGTGCGCGGCCCACCACAGCGGACCGCGCTGCACGCAGGTCGCGCCGAGCGCGGCGAACAGGAACTGCACCACGCGCGAGGTCTTGAACGCGCGGTGGGCGAAGTAGCGGTGGTAGAAGCCGGTGAGCGCGAACATGCGCACCGCGTACAGCGCCAGCGCCATGCCCACCGCGAACCAGGACACGCCGACCCAGAACACGGCCAGGCACGCCAGGTGCAGGCCGATGTAGGGCGCGGCGCGCAGCCAGTCGATGCGGTCGGCACGCGCCTCGTCCAGTTCCATCTCCGCGCCGGTGTCGAACCAGCGCCGCAGCGTGCGCGCCACGCGGCCGGGCGCGGCCGTGGGCGCGGCGGGCGGTGCACGGGAATGGTCCGGAACGGGGCTCGGCACAGGCGCATCTCGTGGGGAGTCGTATGGCGATACGGGCAAAGCCGGCAGACGGATGCAGTCGCGGCGCCTCGTCCTTGCGCGGTGCTGGGCGTGTGCAGCGCCGCATGGGCGCCGCGCGCGGCGGCGTCCACACCGGTCGGAATCGTCGGAAGATCGGCTGTCATGCGGATGCGCGACGGCGGCGCGATGGTGACCGTACGCGGGTGGTGAGCGGGTGAATGCGCGCGGCGCCGGGACGCCGGCGTGCTGTCTGCGGCGTCATCCAGAGCGCGCAGAGGCTGCATCCGCCTCTTCCCCACCTGGAAGAGGATTGGGGTGAGGGTCCGGCGCGAGAGCGGCGCGCGGAGTTTGGGCGCACGAGGCTGCGCCCGTACCCTCATCCGCCCCTGCGGGGCACCTTCTCCCGATGGGAGAAGGGAACAGCGTGAGCCCCTCTCCCGTCGGGACCTGATTAGCGCTGTGTCTCAGCTGATGATGCTGCTTTGGCTTAGAAATGCAGGATCTTCAGTGAGATACGGCGATGACGTTCAATCGGATCCAGTTCCAGAAGGGGCTTTCGATTCC
>Ga0105251_10000192_pt1 | contig 61516 bp, 52 predicted proteins | sample KBSS64metaG_FD_80424 | JGI IMG/M metagenome (GOLD analysis project Ga0105251, IMG submission 80424) | Switchgrass rhizosphere microbial communities from Kellogg Biological Station, Michigan, USA - KBS S6-4 metaG | ecosystem: Host-associated > Plants > Roots > Rhizosphere > Soil | place...
AGACACAGGCCCCTTTAGTAAAGGGGGCGCGCCGACAGGCGCGGGGATTTGGATGTTGGTGAGCTGGGGGCCCACATTTTGCGCAGCCAAACGTGGGGGGCTGTTGCGCGAATGCGCAACAGCGCTCCCCCTTTAGTAAAGGGGGCGCGCCGACAGGCGCGGGGATTTGGATGTTGATGAGCCGGGGCCCACGTTTTGCGAAGCCAAACGCGGGGCTGGTGCGCGAGTGCGCAACAGCTAACTCAACTGCCCATGGCAATGCTTGTACTTCTTGCCGCTGCCGCACGGGCACGGGTCGTTGCGGCCGACCTTGGGCGCCTCGCGGGTGACCTGCGCCACCTGCGGCGGGTTGGCGCCCAGCGCCACCTGCTCGGCTTCCTCGTCGGCGCTGTAGCCGCCGGCGTCCTGATGCTGGAACTGCGCCTGGCGCAACTGCGCTTCCATCTGCTGGCGTTCCTGCGCTTCCAGCGCCGCCACCTCTTCCTCGCTGCGGATGCGCACGCGCGCCAGCAGGGTCACCACTTCGCGCTTGGCGTGTTCGAGCATCTCCGAGAACAGCTCGAACGCTTCCTTCTTGTACTCCTGCTTGGGCTGCTTCTGCGCATAGCCGCGCAGGTGGATGCCCTGGCGCAGGTAATCCATGCGCGCCAGATGCTCCTTCCAGCTCTGGTCGAGCACGGTCAGCATCACGTGCTTCTCCAGCGCGCGCATGGTCTCGCTGCCGATCGCCGATTCCTTGTGCTGGAAGTGGCGGTCGACTTCCTCGCGGACCTTCTCGGCGATGCCCGCCGCGTCCAGTTCCTCGTGGCGCTTGACCAGGTCGGTCAACGACAGCGGCAGGCCCAGGTCGCTGGCCAGGGTCGCTTCCAGGCCGGCCAGGTCCCACTGCTCGTCCACCGAGTTCGGCGGCACGAAGCGCGCGACCAGGTCGTAGATCACGTCGTCGCGGATGCCGTCGACGTTCTCCTTCACCGACTCGGCATCGAGCAGTTCGTCGCGCTGGGCGTAGATCACCTTGCGCTGGTCGTTGTTGACGTCGTCGAAGTCGAGCAGATTCTTGCGGATGTCGAAGTTGTGCGCCTCGACCTTGCGCTGCGCCTTTTCGATCTGGCGGCTGACCATGCGGTCCTCGATGACGTCGTCTTCCTTCATACCCATCATGCGCATCGCCTTCTGCACCCAGTCCGAGGCGAAGATGCGCATCAGGTTGTCTTCCAGCGACAGGTAGAAGCGCGAGGAACCCGGGTCGCCCTGGCGGCCGGAACGGCCGCGCAACTGGTTGTCGATACGCCGCGACTCGTGGCGCTCGGTGCCGATGATGTGCAGGCCGCCGGCGGCCTTGACCGCGTCGTGGCGTTCCTGCCACGCCGCCTTCAGGCGCGCGCGCTCGGCGTCGCTCAGGTCCTCGCCCAGCGCGTGCAGTTCGGCTTCCAGCGAGCCGCCGAGCACGATGTCGGTACCGCGGCCGGCCATGTTGGTGGCGATGGTCACCGCGCCCGGCTGGCCGGCGTTGGCGACGATCTGCGCCTCGCGCTCGTGCTGCTTGGCGTTGAGCACCTCGTGCTTCACGCCCGCCTTGCGCAGATGCTCGGACAGCATCTCCGAGGTCTCGATCGAGGTGGTGCCGACCAGCACCGGCTGGCCGCGCTTGGCGCAGTCCTCGATGTCGGCCAGCACCGCGTTGAACTTGCCCTGGCGGTTGAGGAACACCTGGTCCGGCCAGTCCTTGCGGATGGTCGGGCGGTTGGTCGGGATCACCACCACTTCCAGGCCGTAGATGCTCTGGAATTCGTAGGCTTCGGTATCGGCCGTACCGGTCATGCCGGACAGCTTCTTGTACATGCGGAACAGGTTCTGGAAGGTGATGCTGGCCAGCGTCTGGTTCTCGCGCTGCACCGGCACGCCTTCCTTCGCCTCCACCGCCTGGTGCAGGCCGTCGGACCAGCGCCGGCCCGGCAGGGTGCGGCCGGTGAATTCGTCGACGATCACCACCTCGCCGTCGCGCACGATGTAGTCCACGTCGCGCTGGTAGATCGCGTGCGCGCGCAGCGCGGCGTTGAGGTGGTGCACCACGCTGAGGTTCTGCGCGCCGTACAGGCGGTCCTCCTCGTTGGCCAGGATCCCGGCCGCGCGCAGCAGCTCTTCGGCGTGCTCCATGCCCGCCTCGGACAGATGCACCTGCTTGCCCTTCTCGTCGACCCAGAAGTCGCCCTCGCCTTCCTCGGACTCCTGCTTGGTCAGCTGCGGCACGATGCGGTTGACGCGGATGTACAGCTCCGGCGAATCGTCGGCCGGGCCGGAAATGATCAGCGGGGTGCGCGCCTCGTCGATCAGGATCGAGTCGACCTCGTCGACGATGGCGTAGTTCAGGCCGCGCTGGTAGCGGTCGGCCTTGGACAGCGCCATGTTGTCGCGCAGGTAGTCGAAGCCGAATTCGTTGTTGGTGCCGTAGGTGATGTCGGCGGCGTAGGCGGCGTGCTTGTCGCTGTGCGGCATGCCCGGATAGACCACGCCCACGCTCAGGCCCAGCCAGTTGTACAGCTTGCCCATCTGCGCGGCGTCGCGGCGTGCCAGGTAGTCGTTGACGGTGACCACGTGCACGCCCTTGTCCTCCAGCGCGTTGAGGTACACCGGCAGCGTCGCCACCAGGGTCTTGCCTTCGCCGGTGCGCATTTCCGCGATCTTGCCCAGGTGCAGGACCATGCCGCCGATCAGCTGCACGTCGTAGTGGCGCATGCCCAGCACGCGGCGGCTGGCCTCGCGGCACACCGCGAACGCTTCCGGCAGCACCTTGTCCAGGGTCTCGCCGCCGGCGATGCGCCCGCGCAGTTCCGGGGTCTTGGCCTGCAGCTGCGCATCGGAGAGCTGCTCCATCTCCGGTTCCAGCGCGTTGATCTTGGCGACGATACGGTGGAGCTGGCGCAGCTGGCGCTCGTTGCGGCTACCGAAAACGCGAGTAAGCAGACTGTTGATCATTGAAGGAACCGGTTGGAAAGGAACGCCAGCACGGCCCGTTCCCCCAGGGAATCGAGGGGCCGCAAACGAAACAGGGCGCGAGGCGCCCTGTCGTGGCAAAGCGTATTGTAGCTTGGGGCGGCCGCCGGCGATTCAAGCGCCGCCGATGCCGCCCCGCGCCGCTCAGCCGCGCCCGCGGCGGCCCACCGGGGTGGCGCCGTCGCCGAGGAACTTGGCCGGGTTCATCACCACGCCGTCCTTCCACACCTCGAAATGCACGTGCGCGCCGGTGGAGCGGCCGGTGGAGCCGGCCTTGGCCACTTCCTGGCCGACCCGCACCAGGTCGCCGACCTTCACCGACAGCCGCGAATTGTGCGCGTAGCGGGTGACATAGCCGTTGCCGTGGTCGACCTCGACCACGTTGCCGTAGCCGCCGCGCACGCCGGAATAGCTGACCACGCCGTCGGCCACGGCCAGCACCGGGTCGCCGACGTTGGCATGGAAATCGATGCCCTTGTGGTTGCCGGCACCGCGCCCGAACGGATCGGCGCGGCCGCCGAAACCGGAGGTGATGTAGCTGTTGCGGATCGGCGTCCGCGACGGCACCGCGTTCTGGTCGAGCTGGTGGTCGAACAGCAGCGATTCGAGCACCGACAGCTGCTGGCCGGAGGTGGCGAACTGCTGCTGCAGCCCGTCCAGTTCCTTGCCCAGTTGCTGCGCCGGCATGTCCTGGCTGGGTTCGTCGTCGCCGCCACCGACGCCGACCGGCTGGTCGAAGTCGAACTCGCCGTCCTGCAGCTTGCCCATCCGGGTCAGGCGCTCGCCGAGCGCGTTCAGGCGCGTGGCCTGCGCCTGCAGTTCGCCCAGCCGCGCGGCCAGCGCGTTGACCTGGGTCTGCGCGTCGCGGCGCACCTGCGCCAGTTCCGCGTCCTGCTTCTGTACCTTGGCCCGCAGCTGCGCCGAACCGGCCAGGCCGGTCGCGGCGCTGACGCCGATGCCGAGTACCATGCCCACGCCGAGGACCGTGCCCAGCACGGCCAGGGGACGCCGGTCCGCGAACTCGCGGAGCCGCCACGGCAGGTCCTTGATCCCCTTTTCACGCGAATTGATTACGATCTTCTTAAACGCCATATGAGTTTTCATGTCTAAGCGAAAGTCCGGCGAGGGCCATACCACCGCGCCGATGCCGGCGTTGGACGCGGCACTGGCGGACAAGGTGGGCGACCCGTTGCGACGTGCCTTGTGGCTCGATGCGCTGGACCGACAGTTGCGCCCCCATCTGTCGCCGAACCTCGCCTCCCGTTGCCGGTTGGCCAATGTGAACGGCGAACAGCTCGTTTTTCTCGTTGACTCTCCGGTCTGGCACGCCCGTGTGAGGCTGGCCGAGGCCGACATCCTTGCTGCTGCCCGATCCCTCGGACTGAAAGCCACCCGGGTGACCGTCAAGATTGCGACTGCACCTGCGCACTCCCCAATGCATCAGGCAAGAAACAAGCCAGCACCGGTCTCCGCGGCGACGCAGAAGGGATTGCGCGACGCGCTGGCATCCTTGCAGGACGTCGATTCCACGACGCCCGGAACACCCGCGGCCTCCGGCCGTGGCGGTCTGCGTACGTAGACGGACACGACGCGACCCGACGCATCCTAACGGGCGCCGGGCGCGAGGTCGTTACCGATTCGTTAAATAGAAGTTAAGGAAAGTGCGCCATCGGGGATGGCGTCCCGGTTCCGTGACCGGAGGCGGCCCCGGCAACGGGGCGCCGAACTTTAGGCGTAAGCCACGGCCCCGTAGGCCACCGGCGCCGGCACGGCCTTGGAATCGAAGCTGACCCACTCCCACGCGGCCTGCTCGGCGAGCAGCGCACGCACCAGCTTGTTGTTCAGCGCATGTCCGGATTTGTAGCCTTCGTAGGCACCGAGGATGGCGCCGCCGGCCAGGTACAGATCGCCGATCGCATCGAGGATCTTGTGCCGCACGAACTCGTCGGCGTAGCGCAGGCCATCGTCGTTGAGCACGCGGAACTCGTCGAGCACGATGGCGTTGTCCATCGACCCGCCCAGGCCCAGATTGCGCTCGCGCATGTACTCCAGATCGCGCATGAAACCGAAGGTGCGCGCGCGGGAGATTTCCTTGATGTAGGCCATGGTCGAGAACTCGATTTCCTGGCGCGACTGCTTGGCCGGGATCATCGGGTGATCGAACTGGATGGTGAAGCCGAGCTTGTAGCCGTCGTACGGTTCGAAACGGGCGATCTTGTCGCCGTCGCGCACTTCCACCGGCCGCTTGATGCGAATGAAGCGCTTGGGCTTGCCCTGTTCGACGATGCCCGCGGACTGCAGCAGGAACACGAACGGACCCGAGGAACCATCCATGATCGGCAGTTCGGCCGAGGACAGTTCGACGATGGCATTGTCCACGCCGAGGCCGGCCATCGCCGACATCAGGTGTTCCACCGTCTGGATCTTGGCCTCGCCGCGGCTCAGCCCGGTGCACAGCGTGGTTTCGGTGACCAGTTCGGCATCGGCCGGCACCTCCACCGCCGGTTCCAGGTCGACCCGGCGGAACACGATGCCATGGTCGGCCGGTGCCGGGCGCAGCGTCATGTACACCTTGTCGCCGCTATGCAGGCCAACGCCGGTGGCGCGGATCGTGTTCTTGAGGGTGCGTTGCTGGGTCATGGGAGACAGTCTGGGAACGTCCGCTCAGACGGGAACTGAACGGAATCGAGAATATCACGCGTTTAGCCAAATTTTAACAATCCGGTCACAGTGTCCTATCCACGCAACGCTGGTCAAGCCGGCGTTGCGGGCGCAAAAACCTGCCGGGTCGGCGCGACCCGGCAGCAAGGACACGGCACGCCGCGCAAGCGGACTCCCGCGCGACGGTAGGACGGCCGGCACCGGGCCGGCCCGGCACGATCAGGCGGCGTCGAGGCGCAGGGCGGACGGCGTGCTGGCAACGCAGCGCGTCGCACACCGGTTCGCACCTGGCCACGGATGGCCATGCTGGGCCATCCGCACGCCGGACTGTCGCGCCAGGAACGCCATCAGTCGGCCTGGCGGCGCAGGAACGCCGGGATATCCAGGTAGTCGTTGGGCAGGTCGGCCGCCGCCGGCGCCGGCGTGGATGCGCCCATCGCATCGCCGCTCGGACGGCGCAGGCCCAGGCCCATCGCACCGCCGACCGCCTTGGACACCGCGTCGCCGCCGTGGTCGAAGTCGCCGAACTCCGGCTGCCCGGTGGTGGCGTTGCGCACCAGCTTGATCGGCGCGCGTTGCTCCGGACGCTGCGCCTGGCGCGACACCGCGCGGTTCAGGCCGGTGGCGACCACGGTCACGCGCACTTCGTCCTGCATGTCCTGGTCCAGCACGGTGCCGACCACCACGGTCGCGTCCTCGGAGGCGAAGCCTTCGATGGTGCGGCCGATCTCGTCGAACTCGGACATGGTGAAGTCCGGGCCGGCGGTGATGTTGACCAGGATGCCGTTGGCGCCGGCCAGGTTGACGTCGTCCAGCAGCGGGTTCTGGATCGCCGCTTCCGCGGCGGCCTGGGCGCGGTCGTCGCCGCGTGCCGAGCCGGTGCCCATCATCGCCAGGCCCATTTCCGACATCACGGTGCGCACGTCGGCGAAGTCGACGTTGATCAGGCCTGGACGCACGATCAGGTCGGCGATGCCCTGCACCGCGCCCTGCAGCACGTCGTTGGCGGCGCGGAACGCCTGGATCATGGTGGCGTTGCGGCCGAGCACGGTGATCAGCTTCTCGTTGGGAATGGTGATCAGCGAGTCGCAATGCTGGCTCAGTTCCTCGATGCCCTTCAGCGCCACCTGCATGCGGCGGCGGCCTTCGAACGGGAACGGCTTGGTGACCACGGCCACGGTCAGGATGCCCATCTCCTTGGCCAGCTGGGCCACCACCGGCGCGGCGCCGGTGCCGGTGCCGCCGCCCATGCCGGCGGTGATGAACACCATGTCCGCGCCCTGCAGCGCGTCCATGATGCGTTCGCGGTCCTCCAGCGCGGCCTGGCGACCGACTTCCGGGTTCGCGCCGGCGCCCAGGCCCTTGGTGACGTTGGTGCCGAGCTGCAGCTGCAGCTTGGCGCCGCAGTTCTTGATCGCCTGCGAGTCGGTGTTGGCGGTGATGAACTCCACGCCGTCCACGCTGCTGCTGACCATGTGCGCGACCGCGTTGCCGCCGCCGCCGCCCACGCCGACCACCTTGATTACCGCGTTGGGTGCCATCTTTTCAATCAGTTCGAAATGCGCCATGTCCGTGTCCTCTTTGAGCCGGGATTCGGGATTGGGGAGTGGGGATTCGGAACAGCTCCGATCCTCGTTCCCGCCTCTCCGTCCGGCGAGTGTTGTTGTTTGGATGCCGGGATTCGGGATTCGGGATTGGGAATTCGCAAAAGCGACTCTCCAGTCCCGTAACCCTCTCCGCAGCGGAATCACTGCAAAAAAACCTATCGCCTGCCTACCTACCGCTCTCCACTCTCTCTATCGCGACCGCTGTTGCTCCACCAATCCCAAATCCCCACTCCCGAATCCCGGCTCCATCAGAATTCACCGCGATACCAGTTCTTCAATTTCTTGAACAAGCTGCCGGCACGGCCGGTCGGCAGCGACGGGCGGCGTGGGTGTTCGATCTGGCTGCCCATCAGCAGCAGGCCCACGCCGGTGGCGTGCACCGGGTTGCCGACCACCTCGCCCAGGCCGGTGACGTGCTGGGGAATGCCCACGCGCACCGGCATCTGCACCATTTCCTCGGCCAGTTCGACCACGCCTTCCATCTTCGAGGCGCCGCCGGTCAGCACCATGCCGGCGCGCACCAGTTCCTCGAAGCCGGAGCGGCGCAGTTCCGCCTGCACCATCTCGAAGATTTCCTCGTAGCGGCCCTGCACCGCCTGCGCCAGCGAATGGCGCGGCATGCGCCGCGGCGGGCGGTCGCCGACGCTGGGCACCTGGATGCTTTCCTCGGCGGTGGCCAGCTGCGCGAGCGCGCAGGCATAACGCACCTTGATCTGCTCGGCTTCCGGGGTCGGCGTGCGCAGCATGTGCGCGATGTCGTTGGTGACGTGGTCGCCGGCGATCGGCAGCGAGGCGGTGTGGCAGATCGCGCCCTGCACGAACACCGCCAGGTCGGTGGTGCCGGCGCCCATGTCCACCAGCACCACGCCCAGCTCGCGTTCGTCGGCGGTCAGCACCGCCACCGAGGACGCCAGCGAGGACAGGATCAAATCGTCCACCTGCAGGCCGCAGCGCTGCACGCACTTGCTGATGTTGGCCGCGGCCGACTGCGCGCACACCACCAGGTGCGCGTGCACCTCCAGGCGCACGCCGGTCATGCCGACCGGATTGCGGATACCTTCCTGCGAATCGTCGAGCACGTACTCGCGCGGGATCGCGTGCAGGATGCGCTGGTCGGCCGGGATCGCCACCGCCTTGGCCGCTTCCAGCACCCGGTCCAGGTCGGTCCAGGTCACTTCGCCGTCGCGGATCGGCACGATCCCGGGCGAGTTCTTGCACTGCACGTGGTTGCCGGAGATCGACGCATAGACCGAGCGGATCTCGCAGCCGGCCATCAGTTCGGCTTCCTCGACCGCGCGCTGGATCGACTGCACGGTGGATTCGATGTCCACCACCACGCCGCGCTTGAGCCCGCGCGATTCGTGCGAACCGATGCCGATCACCTCGATCGGGTTGCCGGGCGAGTACTCGCCGACCAGCGCGACGACCTTGGAGGTGCCGATGTCCAGTCCAACGATGAGGGATTTGTCGCCTTTGCGGTTCATGTCTTGGAGCCGGGATTTGGGATTCGGGAATCGGGAATGGTGAAGAGCGGGCTCATGCGCGCTGAGGGAGGGTCGGTTATCGCCGCATGGCGCGCGGTTTGGGTCGGGGCCGGCGGCTTTTTCTCCATTCCCGGTTCCCGATTCACGATTCCCCGCTCCACCGTAAAGCCGTTGGTGTAGCGCAGGTCGGCGCGCGCCAGGGGCGCCTGATCGCCTTGCAGCAACTGCGGCAGCACGCGGGCGAAGCGGGCCAGGCGGGTGCGCGCGTCGTCGCGGCCCACCACCACCTGCACGTTGTCGCCCAGTTGCAGCGACCAGCTGCCGCGCGCGTCCATCGCCACGCCGTTGACCGGCAACCCGGCCGGCGCGAACAGTGCGCGCGATTCGTTGTACAGCGCGACCACCTCCTGCGCCTTGGCGTCCGGCCCGGCCAACTGCGGCAGGGCCGTGCCGCGCAGTTCGCTGGGCAGGGCGAAGATGCGGCCCTGCTCGGACAGCATGCGGTCCGCGCCCCAGCGCGCGAACGGGCGGTGCTCGGTGACGCGCACTTCCAGCACGTCCGGCCAGCGCTTGCGCACGCGCGCGCTCTCCACCCACGGCAGGCGCTCGATCGCGTCCTGCGCATCCTGCAGGCGCACCGCGAAGAAGCCGCGGCGCGCGTACGGCAGCACCACCTGCCGCAACTGCTCGGCCGGCACGCGCTTGAAATCGCCGCTGACCTGCAACCGGCTCAACGGCCAGCGCTCGGCGCCGACCCAGCCGTTGAGCACCGCCACCACCGGCAGCGCGACCAGGGCCAGCGCCAGCAGCCAGGCGAGGATGCGCAGCAGGGCGCTCATTGGCGCACCTTTGGGTGCGCGGGAATGGAGAATCGGGAACAGGCAATGGACACAGCGAAAGCCGGCGCACACGCAGCACCGCTCTTCCCCATTCCCGATTCCCGACTCCCCATTCCCGGCTTCACAGCGTCTGCTCCAGGATCCGCCAGCACAGGCCGGCGAAATCCACGCCCAACTGCGCCGCGGCCTTGGGCACCAGCGAATGGCTGGTCATGCCCGGCGCGGTGTTGACCTCGATCAGTTGCAGGCCGCGCACGCGGTCGCGCATCACGTCGACGCGGCCCCAGCCGCTGCAACCGGCCGCGGCGAAGGCCTGCAGCGCGAGCTGGCGGATCCGGGTCTCGTCCTCGCCGCTCATGCCCGGGCACAGGTACTGGGTGTCCTCGGCGATGTACTTGGCGTGGTAGTCGTACCAGTCGCCGGCGGGGACGATGCGGATCGACGGCAACGCGACGTCGCCGAGGATGCCGACGGTGTATTCCTCGCCCTGCACCATCTGCTCCATCAGCAGTTCGCCGCGGTAGTCGGCGGCGAAGGCGCGCACCGGCGCCAGGTCGGCCTCGGACAGCACGCGGAACACGCCGACGCTGGAACCTTCGCAGGCCGGCTTGACGAACAGCGGATAGCCCAGCGCGGCGGCCGCCGCGGCCAGGTCGGCCGCGGCGTCGATGCGGGCGAAGCCCGGAGTCGGCAGGCCGGCGGCGATCCACACCTGCTTGGTGCGGATCTTGTCCAGGGTCAGCGCGCTGCCGAGCACATCGGGACCGGTGAACGGCACCTGCAGCGCGCGCAGCAGGCCCTGCAGCACGCCGTTCTCGCCGTCGCCGCCATGCAGGATGTTGAACACGCGGTCCACCGCGCCGGCGCGGATGCGCTCCAGCAGCGCGGGAATGCCGTCCACCGGTTGCGCGTCGACGCCGCGGCTGCGCAGCGCCTCGAGCACGTTGGCGCCGGAGTTCAGCGACACCTCGCGTTCGCTGGAGCTGCCGCCGAGCAGCACGGCGACGCGGCCGAACGCGGCCGGGTCGGTGACGCGCGGCGGCGGCAGGGCCTGCGCGCTCATGCGTCCGCTCCCGCGGCGAAGCCGTCCTGGGCGATGTGCTGGGCGACGTAGCCGATGTCGCCGGCACCCATCATCAGCAGCAGGTCGCCGTCCTGCAGCACGTCCGGCAACACAGTGCCCAACTCGGCCACCTGGCCCACCACCACCGGCTCGCTGCGGCCGCGCGCCCGGATCGCACGCGCCAGCGAACGCGCGTCGGCGCCCGGAATCGGCGCCTCGCCGGCCGGGTAGACCTCGCTGAGCACCAGCGCGTCCACTTCCGACAGCACCGCGGCGAAGGCGTCGAACTGGTCGCGGGTGCGGCTGTAGCGATGCGGCTGGAACGCGACCACCAGGCGCTTGTCCGGCCAGCCGCCGCGGGCGGCGGCGAACACCGCGGCCAGTTCGCGCGGATGGTGGCCGTAGTCGTCGACCAGGCGCACGCGCGCGCCGCTGGCGGTGGTCACTTCGCCCAGGTCGTTGAAGCGGCGGCCGATGCCGGCGAAGCTCTGCAGCGCGCTGGCGATCGCCTCCGGGGCCACGCCGAGCTGCCAGCCGATGGCGGCGGCGGCCAGCGCGTTGAGCACGTTGTGGCGGCCCGGCAGCGCCAGGGTCACCGGGATGCTGCTGCCCTCGGGCAGGCGCAAGGTGAAGCGCATGCGCGGGCCGTCCTGGACCACGTCCTCGGCGCGCACGTCGGCGTTCTCGCTCAGGCCGTAGCTCATCACGTGGCGCGGCGTCTTCGCCGCCAGCGCGGCCACTTCCGGATCGTCGATGCACAGCACCGCCAGGCCGTAGAACGGCAGGCGCTGCAGGAACTCGGCGAACGCGGCCTGGACCCGGGCGAAGTCGTTGCCGTAGTTCTCCAGGTGATCGGCATCGATGTTGGTGATGACCGAGATCAGCGGATTCAAACGCAGGAAGCTGCCGTCGCTCTCGTCGGCCTCGGCCACCAGCCACTGGCCGCCGCCGAGCTTGGCGTTGGCGCCGGCGGCGAGCAGTTGCCCGCCGATCACGAAGGTCGGGTCCAGCCCGCCTTCGCTGAGCACCGCCGCGGCCAGGCTGGTGGTGGTGGTCTTGCCGTGGGTGCCGGCCACCGCGATGCCGCGGCGGAAGCGCATCAGCTCGGCCAGCATCGCCGCGCGCGGCATGATCGGGATGCGTTGGCTGCGCGCCTCCATCAGTTCCGGGTTGTCCTCGCGGATCGCGCTGGACACCACCACGCAGTCGGTGCCGAGCACGTTGGCCGCCGAATGCCCGCGCATCACCCGCGCGCCGAGCTTGACCAGGCGCCGCGTGGCCGCATTGTCGGCGTTGTCCGAGCCGGAAACCTCATAGCCCAGGGTCAGCATGACCTCGGCGATGCCGCTCATGCCGGTGCCGCCGATGCCGACGAAGTGCACGCGCGGAAACGCGCGGACCAGATCGCCGGTGTCGTGGAGACGGCGGATCATTGGGCACCTCCTGCGGAGGTGCCGGGATTGGGGAATCGGGAATGGGGATTCGCGGCGTCGCCGGCGGCCGGTTGCCTCCGCGCATCGCGATGTACGGGTGTCTGCATAGTGTCCTGCTTGTGCTCCTGCGTTTTACCAATCCCCAATCCCGAATCCCGACTCCCGGCTTCTTCCAGCACGATGTCCGCGATGCGCTCGGCCGCGTCCGGCTTGGCCAGGGTGCGCGCCGCTTCGGCCATCGCCAGGCGCTTGCCGGCGTTGCCGAGCAGGTCGCGCAACACGCCCTGCAGGTTGGTCGCCAGGGCGTCGTCCTGCTTGAGCAGCACCGCGGCACCGCGTTCGACCAGGTATTCGGCGTTGCGGGTCTGGTGGTCGTCGACCGCGGCGGCGAACGGCACCAGCACGCTGCCGATGCCGACCGCGCACAGTTCGGCCAGGGTCGAGGCGCCGGCGCGGCACACCACCAGGTCGGCCCAGGCGTAGGCGGCGGCCATGTCGCCGATGAAGGCTTCGACGCTGGCGGCGACGCCGGCCTCGGCATAGGCCTGCGCCGCTTCGTCGCGCAGCTTCTCGCCGCACTGGTGGCGCACTTCGACCTGCGCGCCGAGCGCGGCCAGCGCGCGCGGCAGCGCCTGGTTCAGCACCCGCGCGCCCTGGCTGCCGCCGAGCACCAGCAGGCGCACCGCGCCATCGCGCGCGGCGAACCGCTGCGCCGGCGCGGCCAACGCGGCGATCTCGGCACGCACCGGGTTGCCCACCGCTTCCTCGCGCGTGGCGAAGCTGCCGGGAAACCCGGTCAGCACGCGCCGCGCCAGCCGCGCCAGCACCTTGTTGGTCAAGCCCGGCGCGCGGTTCTGTTCGTGCACCAGCAACGGCAGCTTGAGCAACCGCGCGGCCAGGCCGCCGGGGCCGGCGGCAAAACCGCCGAAGCTGATCACCGCGCGCGGCGCCCGCCGGCGCAGCACGAAGCCGGCGGCGCGCACCGCGCGCAGCACCCGCACCGGCGCGCCGAGCAGCGCCAGCGCGCCCTTGCCGCGCAGGCCGCCGATGGCGATGGTGTCGATCTCGATGCCGTGCTGCGGCACCAGTTGCGTTTCCATGCGCCCGGCCGCGCCCAGCCACACCACCGGCACGCCGCGCGCGCGCAGTACCTTGGCCACGGCCAGCGCGGGGAAGATGTGCCCGCCGGTGCCGCCGGCGAGGATCATCACCGGCGCCGCGGAGACGGCAGCGGAGACGGACGCCGTCGCGCTCATCCCAGCCTCCCGAAGGTCGGCTCGACGCGCGGCTGCATGCGGCTGGTGCCGCGGCCCGGCGCGCCGGCCTGGATCGCCGCGGCCACCGCGCTGGCGCTGGCCTCGCGCGCGGCCCGCAGGTCCTCGGCGTTGTCCACGGTCTGCTTGACCGGCATCGCCGCATCGCTGCGCACCAGCGCCACCTGGCGCTCGGCGCGGTTGAGTTCGTAGGACACGCGCAGCAGCAGGCCCATCGCCACGCAGGTCATCAGCACGCTGGAACCGCCGGCGGAGATCAGCGGCAGGGTCAGGCCCTTGGTCGGCAGGATGCCCAGGTTCACGCCGACCGAGACGAAGCTCTGCAGGCTGATCCACAGGCCGATGCCGAAGGCGATGTAGCCGGAGAAGTGGCGCTTCATCTCCACGCAGCGCATGCCCAGCCAGAACGCGCGCCCGACCAGCAACGCATACAGCGCCACGATCAGGCACACGCCGACGAAGCCCAGTTCCTCGGCGATCACCGAGAAGATGAAGTCGGTATGCGCTTCGGGCAGGTAGTTGAGCTTCTGCACCGAGCCGCCCAGGCCGACCCCGAACAGTTCGCCGCGGCCCACCGCCATCAGTGCGTTGGACAGCTGGTAGCCGGAACCGAGCTGGTCGGCCCACGGATCCAGGAACGAGGTGATGCGGCGCAGGCGGTACGGTTCCAGGATCGCGATGAAGGCGAACACCGGCAGGCCGATCACGATCGGCATCGACATGCGCGGCAGGTTGACCCCGCCCAGCACCAGCATGCCGGCGGTGATCGCCAGCAGCAGCGTGGAGGAGCCGAAGTCCGGCTGCAGCAGCAGCAGGCCGACCAGCGCCACCGCCACGCCCAGCGGCTTGAGCATCGCCGGCCAGGTCGCGTTGACCTCGTCGCGGAAGCGCACCAGATAGCTGGACAGCCACACGATGTACAGCACCTTCACCGCTTCCACGGTCTGGAAGCGGGAGATGCCCAGGTTGATCCAGCGCCGCGCGCCGTTCACGGTGCTGCCCAGGCCGGGCACGAACACCACCAGCAGCAGGGCGAAGCAGGCCAGCAGCAGCAACTGGTTGTACTGCTCGATGTTCTTGAGCTCGGTGCGCATCGCCCAGATCGCCAGCCCGACGCCACCGGCCAGGAACAGCAGATGCCGGCTCAGGTAGTAGAACGGGCTGGTGGTCAGTTCGATCGAACTGGAGCCGACCATCACCACGCCCAGCGCGGCCAGCGCCACGGCGGCGCCGAGCAGCCATGGATCGTAGCGGCCGCCGATGGCCTCCAGCCGGGTCGCTTGGCGGGCAGTGTCGTTCATCAGCGCACCTTCAACGTGGCCAGGCCGACCAGCACCAGCACCACCGAGATGATCCAGAAGCGCACGATCACCCGCGGCTCCGGCCAGCCCTTCAATTCGAAGTGGTGGTGGATCGGCGCCATGCGGAACACGCGCTTGCCGGTGAGCTTGAACGAGGCGACCTGGATCATCACCGACAGGGTCTCGATGACGAACACGCCGCCCATGATCACCAGCACCAGTTCCTGGCGCACGATCACCGCGATGGTGCCCAGCACCGCGCCCAGCGCCAGCGCGCCGATGTCGCCCATGAACACCATCGCCGGGTAGGTGTTGAACCACAAGAAGCCCAGGCCCGCGCCGGCGATCGCCGCGCAGATGATGATCAGCTCGCCGGCGCCCGGGATCGACGGGATCTTCAGGTAGGCCGAGAACACCGCGTTGCCCGAGGCGTAGGCGAACACGCCCAGCGCGCAGGCGACCAGCACCGTGGGCATGATCGCCAGCCCATCGAGGCCGTCGGTGAGGTTGACCGCGTTGGAGAAGCCGACGATCCAGAAGTAGGCGATGGCGACGAAGCTGACCCCGGCCAGCGGCAGCGCGATCGACTTGAACATCGGGATGTAGAAGGTGATCGCCGCCGGCACGTCGGCGCTGTAGTACAGGAACAGGCCGGCGGCCAGGCCGAAGATCGACTGCAGCAGGTACTTCCAGCGCGACTTCAGGCCGTTCGGGTCGCGGCGCACGATCTTGATCCAGTCGTCGTACCAGCCGATCACGCCGAACGCCAGCATCACCGCCAGCACCAGCCACACGTAGCGGTTGCGCAGGTCCCCCCACAGCAGCACCGACAGCAGCACGGTGAGCAGGATCAGCGAGCCGCCCATGGTCGGCGTGCCGGCCTTGGAGAAATGGGTCTGCGGACCATCCTGGCGGATCGGCTGGCCGCCCTTGAACTGCGCCAGCTTGCGGATCACCGCCGGGCCCAGCCACAGCGACAGGAACAGCGAGGTCAGCGCCGCGAGGATGCCGCGGAAGGTCAAATAGCCGAACAGCCCGAACATGCTTTCGAGCTGCTGCAGCCAGCGCGCCAGTTCAAGCAGCATGCGGCGCCTCCTCTGCCTGCGCCAGCAGCGCGCTCACGATCCTGTCCATGGCGCTGCCGCGCGACCCCTTGACGAGGAGCGTGGCCGGAGCCCGCCGGACCGCGCCATCGGACGGCGCGCCACTGTTCTCATGCATCTGCTTCGATTCCTGCTCTTGATCCTGCTCTTGCCGATTCCCGATTCCCGATTCCCGATTCCCGGCCACCGCCGCCAGATCGCGCCGCAACGCCTCGACCAGCGCCGCATGGCTGTCGAACACCCGGCCGTTCTCGCCGAACGCCTGCGCGGCGACGGCGCTGAGCGGGCCCAGCGCGTACAGCCGGGTCAGCCCGGCGTCGCGCGCGCGGCGGCCGCCGCTGGCGTGCAGCGCCTCGGCGTCCTCGCCCAGCTCGCGCATGTCGCCCAGCACCAGCCAGCGCTCGCCGCCGACCGCGGCCAGGGCATCGATCGCCGCGGCCAGCGAGCCGGGGTTGGCGTTGTAGCTGTCGTCGATCAGCACCGCGCCACCGGGCAGCGTGTGCGCGATCTGCCGGCCCGGCACCGGCTGTACCTGTGCCAGGCCGGCGGCGATCAGCGCCGGCGCGATGTCCAGCGCCAGCGCCAGCGATGCGGCGGCCAGCGCGTTCATCAGATTGTGGCGACCCGGCAGCGGCAGGGTCGCGGCGACCTCGCCGTGCGGGGTGACCAGCACGAACTGCGAGCGATCCGCATGCAGCCGCAGTTGCGTGGCGGTGACCTCGGCGCTGGCCTGCAGGCCGAAGCGCAGCACGCGCGGGGCCGGCGCGGTCGGCAGGCGCTGTTCGAACCACAGCCCGAACGCGTCGTCGGCGTTGATCACCGCGGTACCGTCGGCCGGCAGCGTGGCGTAGATCGCGCCTTTTGTTTCCGCCACGCCGAGCAGGCTGCCCAGGCGCTCCAGATGCGCCGCGGCGACGTTGTTGACCAACGCCACCTGCGGCGGCGCGATCTCGGTCAGGTAGGCGATGTCGCCCGGCTTGCCCGCGCCCATCTCGTAGATCGCGTAGTCGGCGTCGTCCGGGGCCTCGATCACCGCCAGCGGCAGGCCGATCTCGTTGTTGCGGTTGCCGGGGTTGGCGTAGACGCTGCCGCCGTCGATGCGGCAGGCGTGCTGCAGGATCGCCAGCAGCAGCGCCTTGACGCTGGTCTTGCCGTTGCTGCCGGTGATCGCGGCCACCCGGGTGGCGCGGCCGCGCTGCATGCCGGCGGCGATCCGCGCCAGCGCCAGTTGGGTGTCGGCGGCGACGATCTGCGGCAGTTCGACCTGCGGCTGCAGCACATCCACCAGCAATGCGCTGGCGCCGCGCGCGGCGGCATCGGCGGCGAAGGCATGGCCGTCGAAGCGCTCGCCGCGCAGCGCCACGTACAGGCTGCCCGGCGCCAGCGTGCGGGTGTCGTGGGCGATCGCATCGATCGCCACGTCGTCGCCATGCAGGTCGGCGCCGGCCCAGTGCGCGAGCATCGACAGCGGCAGACGCTTCATCGCGCGCCCTCCCCGGCCTGGACCTGGACGCGCGCCTGCAACGCCTGCGCGGCGACCTCGGTATCGTCGAACGGATGCCGCACGCCGGCGATCTCCTGATAGGGTTCGTGGCCCTTGCCGGCGATCAGCACGATGTCGTCGGCGCCGGCCTCGGCCACGGCCTGGGCGATGGCGCGTGCGCGGTCGCGCTGCACGCGCACCGTGTGCGGATCGGTGAATCCGGCCAGGATGTCGGCGACGATGCGGTCGCCGTCCTCGCCGCGCGGGTTGTCGTCGGTGACGATGACCGCGTCGGCCAGGCGCTGCGCGATCGCCGCCATCTGCGGGCGCTTGCCGGTGTCGCGCTCGCCGCCGCAGCCGAACACGCACAGCAGGCGGCCCTGCGCGTGGCCGCGCAGGCTGTCCAGCGCCTGTTCCAGCGCGTCCGGGGTGTGCGCGTAATCGACCACCAGCAACGGCTGCGCGTCGTGGCCGCCGAGGCGGTTCATGCGCCCGCGGATCGGTTGCAGCTGCGACAGCGTGGCGGCGATGCGCGCCGGCGCCACGTCCAGCGCATGCAGCGCGCCGGCCACGGCCAGCAGGTTGTCCACGTTGAAGCGGCCGAGCAGCGCCGACTGCACCGGGTGGCGCGCCTCGCCGATCAGCAGGTCGAAGCCGATGCCGCGCGCATCCAGGCGCAGGCCCTCGGCGCGCACCGTGGCCCCGGCCTGGCCGCGCGAGCTGACGCCGATGCGGCGCAGCGCCGGGTCCAGCGTCCCCAGCAACGCGCGGCCGAACGCATCGTCCAGGTTGACCACCGCCGACTTCAGTCCCGGCGTGGCGAACAGGCGCGCCTTGGCCGCGCCATAGCGGGCCATGTCGCCGTGGTAGTCCAGGTGATCGCGGGTGAGATTGGTGAACACGGCCACGTCGAAGTGCACCGCGTCCACGCGGCCCTGGTCGAGCGCGTGGGAACTGACCTCCATCGCCACCGCCTGCGCGCCGGCGTCGCGCAACTGCGCCAGCAGCGCATGCGTCTGCAGCACCAGCGGGGTGGTGAAGCCGGTCGGCACCACGTCGCCGTACAGGCCCACGCCGAGCGTGCCGATGCTGCCGCTGCGCGTGCCCAGGCGCTGCCAGGCCTGCGCCAGCAACTGCACGATGGAGGTCTTGCCGTTGGTGCCGGTGACCCCGACCATGGTCATGGTCTGCGACGGATGGCCGTGGAACTGGTCGGCCATCGCGCCCATGCGCGCGCGCAGGCCCGGCACCGCGATCGCATCGGCCGGGGCCGGCAGTTCGGCCGGCGCGGGCGGCTCGAACAGGATCGCCGCGGCGCCGTTGGCGCGCGCCTGTTCGACGAAGCCCAGCCCGTGCGCGCCGAACCCGGCGATCGCCACGAAGGCATCGCCCGGACGCACCGCGCGGCTGTCCATGACCAGCCCGGACACCTGCGCGTCGCGCGCCAGCGCCACGCCCGGCAGCAGTTGCGACAGCGGCAGCACGCGGCTCACTGGTGGCTCTCCGGCAAGGGCGCCGGCAATCCGGCCGGGGCCGGCGCGACGGCGCGCGCGCTCGGCAGCGCCGCTTCCACCTCGGCCGCGGCATCGGGCACCACCGCCGGATCCGGCTCCACCACCGCCGGCGGCGGCGCATGGCCGCTCTTGCCGGCGGCCTGCGCCGCCAGCCATGCCTGGATATCGTCCGGCGGCACGTCCATCAGGCGCAGCGCGCCTTCCATCACGTTGTGGAACACCGGCGCCGAGACCAGGCCGCCGTAGTACTTGGCGCCCTGCGGGTCGTTGATCACGATGACCGTGGCGAAGCGCGGATTGGTCGCCGGCACCAGGCCGGCGAACAGCGCGTTGTAGTGGCCGCGGATATAGCCGCCGGGGCCGTTCAGGCGCGCGGTGCCGGTCTTGCCGGCGACGTGGTAGCCGAGCACCGCCGCGCCCTTGGCGCCGCCCTGGGTGACCACGGTTTCCATCATCGCCACCACTTCCTTGGCCACTTCCGGGCTGATCACCTCGCGCGGTTCCTGGTGCTGGCCCTTGACGAAGGTGGGCTGCATCAATTTGCCGTGGTTGCCCAGCGCGGTGTAGGCGGTGGCGATCTGCAGCGGCGTCACCGACAGGCCGTAGCCGTAGGACATCGTGGTCTTGGTGGTGCCGTACCAGCTCGGGCTGCCCGGATGCGAGACCACGCCCGACGATTCGCCGGGGAAGCCGCTGTGCGGCGCGGAGCCGTAGCCGAACTTGCGCACCGACTGGTAGAACGCCTGATCGTCCAGCTTGGCGGCGATCTTGGCCGCGCCGATGTTGGAGCTGCGGGTGATCACGCCGGTGACGTTGAGCACGCCGTTGTTCCGCGGCACGTCGCGGATGGTGTAGCGCCCCAGGGTCATGTACCCGGGGTTGGTGTCGATGACGGTGTTCGGGGTGACGACCCCGGCCTGCAAGGCGGTGGCGATCGTCAGCGGCTTCATCGTCGAGCCCGGCTCGACCAGGTCGGTGACCGCGCGATTGCGGCGCGCATCGGAGTTGACCCCGCTGACCGCGTTCGGGTTGTAGGTCGGCAGGTTGACCATCGCCAACACCTCGCCGGTGTTCACGTCCACGATCACGATCGAGCCGGCGGCGGCCTTGTTCTCCTCCAGCGCCTTGCGCAGTTCCTTGTAGGCCAGGAACTGGATGCGGCGGTCGATGCTCAGGGTCAGGTCCTTGCCCGGCTCGGCGGCCTTGACCAGATCGATGCTCTCCACGATCGCGCCCTTGCGGTCGCGGATCACGCGCTTGGCGCCGGGCTTGCCGCGCAGCCATTCGTCGAACGCCAGCTCCAGCCCTTCCTGGCCGCGGTCGTCGATGTTGGTGAAGCCGAGCACGTGCGCCATCGCTTCGCCCTGCGGGTAGAAGCGACGGAACTCGCGCTGCGAGAACACGCCCGGGATGCCCAGCGCGACCACCGCATGCGCCTTGTCCGGATTGATCCGGCGCTTGAGGTACATGAACTCCTTGTCCGCCTTCTGCGACAGCTTGGCGGTCAGTTCGTCGCTGGGCAGCTCCAGCGCCTGCGCCAGCTGCGGGATGCGGTCCGGGTTGCGCAGCAGTTCCTGCGGATTGACCCAGATCGACTCCACCGGCGTGGACACCGCCAGCGGCTCGCCGTTGCGGTCGGTGATCATGCCGCGCGAGGTCGCGATCGGCAGTTCGCGCAGATAGCGCGCCTCGCCCTGGCGCTGGTAGAAATCGGCGTTGATCAACTGCACGTAGGCGGCGCGGCCGATCAGCGTGACCGAGCACAGGCCCAGCGCGGCGCCGACCAGCAGCAGCCGGCCACGGAGATTGAAGTTGCTGCGCGGGCGATTGCGGCCGGTCTTGCTCATGGCCGCACCACCACGATGTCGCCGGTTTCCGGGAACTTCATGCCCAGCCGCTCGCGCGCGACCTGATCGACGCGATTGCTCTCGGCCCAGGTCGCCTGCTCCAGCTGCAGCCGGCCGAACTCGATGTTCAGCTCGTCGCGGTCGTGCTCCAGCCGCGACAGCTCGACGAACAATTGCCGGTGGCGATGGCGCATGTAGACGACGCCGATCGCCGAGGCGACGGTGCAGGCGAGCAGGACGATGAGCAGTAGCCGGCTCATTGGGCGTCTCCTTGCGGAGACGCCGGGATTCGGGATCCGGGATTGGGGATTGGGCGAGCGCTCTTCTCGAATCCCGAATCCCCAATCTCCACTCCCAGCTTCTCCGCCACGCGCAACACCGCGCTGCGCGCACGCGGGTTCACCGCCAGTTCGTCGGCCTCGGCCTTGATCGCGCCGCCGTGCAGGCGCAGGGTCGGCACGAAGGCGGCGGCCTCCGGCAGGCGGCGGTTGCTCGGCGGCGCCTTGGCGTGGCGCTGCATGAACTGCTTGACGATGCGGTCTTCCAGCGAGTGGAAGCTGATCACCGCCAGCCTGCCGCCCGGCTTGAGCGCGGCCAGCGCCGCGTCCAGCCCGGTTTCGAGGTCGGCCAGTTCGCGGTTGATGTGGATGCGGATCGCCTGGAAGCTGCGCGTGGCCGGGTGGGTCTTGCTGTCGCCGCGCGGCATCACGCTGGCGATCAGGTCGGCCAGTTGCGCGGTGCGGGTCAGCGGCTGCTCGGCGCGGCGCGCCACGATCGCGCGGGCGATGCGCCGGCTCTGCCGTTCCTCGCCGTAGGTCCACAGCACGTCGGCGATGGCGCGCTCGTCGGCGCGCGCCAGCCACTGCGCCGCGCTCTCGCCGGCGTCCGGATCCATGCGCATGTCCAGCGGGCCGTCCTTGCCGAAGGAGAAGCCGCGCTCGGCCACGTCCAGTTGCGGCGAGGACACGCCCAGGTCGAACAGCACGCCGTCCAGAGCGACGGCCGCGTCCCACTGCCCCAGTTCGGCGAAGCTGCCGCGGCGGATGCCCACGCGCGCGTCGTCACCGAACGCATGTTCGGCTACGGCGATCGCCTCGGGATCCTTGTCCATCACCAGCAGCCGGCCTCCCGGGCCGAGTTCGTGCAGCACCCCGCGCGCGTGTCCGCCACGCCCGAACGTGCCATCCAGATAGATTCCGTTTTCGATCACCTGCAGCCCGTCCAGGACCTGCGCGAACAACACCGGCACATGCGCCGCCGATGGTTGCGACACCGGGAGGTGACCGGCCTGCGCCTGTCCGCGCATCCGGACACCCCGACTCACAACTTCAGATCGAGCAATCCATCGCCCAGATCCTCGTCAGACAACGTCTGCTGGATCAGTGCGCGATGAGCCTGCTCGCTCCACAGTTCGAACTTGTCGCCCATGCCCAGGAGCACGGCACGCTTTTCAATGCCCACCGCGGCGCGATGGCTGGGCGGAATGGTGATGCGGGCGTTGGCATCCAGCTCCAGCGCCGCCGACGAACCCACCAGCTTCTGCTGCAGGACCCGCACCACGCGCTGAGTGTTGGGCTTGGCCATGACGTCGTCACGGACCCGCTCCCACTCCTTTTCCGCATACAGCCACAGGCAGCCGGCCTCGAACGGGTTGTAGGTCAGCACCAGCCGATTGCCGCTCACGCGCGCGACGAGGTCGCGGTACGCGGTGGGAACCGCCATACGCCCCTTGTCGTCCACAGTGATTGCGGTCTCACCCTGAAACACGACGCCTGCACCTTTCCGAATCCGCCTGGGCGGTCATTGAACCACGAAAAACCACAAAAAACCCGGTTTCCCCTCAAGTGCCCACCTTAGCAGCGCGCAAAGGGTTGTCAACAACTTTGCGAGCGATAAATCGCTAGCCACATCAATGGCTTGCGCCATTCTTTAGAGACTTGTTCAAGGCTTATCCACAAGTTGCTGTTTCGTCTCATATTTTGAGATTGAACGGAAATTCAGCCCCGTGCACGGAGCGTTAAGACGGGAGCCAGCCGCGACGCGGGCAAGGGGGCGCCTCGCGCCCCGCTGCGCAAGACCGCACAATCGGGCCATGTGCCTGGCCGTTCTCGCCCTGCAATCGCATCCGCGCTGGCGCCTGCTGCTGGTCGGCAACCGCGACGAGTTCCACGCCCGCCCGACCGCGCCATTGCAGCGCTGGCCGGCCCCGGCGCAGCGGGTGCTGGCCGGGCGCGATCTGCGTTCCGGCGGCAGTTGGGTCGGGCTGGACGACGCCGGCCGCTGCACCGTGGTCACCAATGTGCGCGACCCGCTGGCGTCGACGTCCGGCGCTTCGCGCGGCGCCCTGGTCGCCGACTACCTGGCCGGCGCCGCCCCGGCGTGGGCCTTCGCCGAGGCCCTGGCGCGGCGCGCCGACGCCTATCCGCCGTTCAACCTGCTGCTGGCCGACGCCGACGGCGCCCACTACCTGGGCAACCACCCGCCCGCCCGGCAGCGCCTGGCCCCCGGCGTGCACGGCATGTCCAACGGCGCCCTCGATGCGCCATGGCCGAAGACCGTGCGCCTGCGCGCGGCGGTGGCGGACTGGATCGCGGCGGGCGACGAGGCTCTGTCCCCGCTATGGCAGGCCCTGGCCGACGAGACCGTCGCCGACGACGCGCGGTTGCCCGACACCGGCGTCGGCCTGGAGCTGGAACGGCGGCTGTCGCCGGCCTTCATCCGCGGCCGCGACTACGGCACCCGCGCCAGCACCATCGTGGCAGTGGACGGCGCCGGACGCGGCTGGATCCATGAACGCCGCTTCGGCCCCGACGGGGTATTCCTGGGGGAGACGCGGCTGGAGGCGCTCGGGACCGGGAACGAGGGACTCGGGACCCGGTAAGAGCCGGCAAAAGCGGGGCGCGATTTTTCATCCGCTCCAGATCACCGTGGCCGCAGTTCTCGCAGCACAGCGCCCCCACCTGCGCGCGGCATCGCCGATAAAACACGCATTCGCACAAGCGGCGCATTGCCGAACCCGCCCTCCGGCAGTCGGGACTGAAGTCCCTCCCACAACAGCCGAGCCAGGGTGGCGGCCATCTCGATTGCGGGCGCCGTGGCAGCAGCAGGCCACGGCAAAGCCAGCGCCAGCAGCAACGCACATGCCGGCATCGTGGAAAAAGCCCACGGACTGCATCTGGAGCAAAGCCCCCTTTAGTAAAGGGGCGCGGCGAAGTCGCGGGGATTTGGCAGGCCAAGGGCCTGGGGCCCAAACTTTTGCTGCGCAAAAGTTTGGGGCTTTATTTGCGCGGCGCGCAAATAAAGCGGCGGAGCCGGCCGATAAGCCGGGTTCTGTCGTGGACAGTCATTCTTCTAGGCGCACCGTCACCGGTACGCTCGAGCAACCTACCCGGACCCGACGCGGGCCGCGCCATGAGGTCCCTATTTGGTCTTGCTCCAGGTGGGGTTTGCCGTGCCGGTCCGTTGCCGGACTCGCGGTGCGCTCTTACCGCACCATTTCACCCTTACCGGCCCCTCGCCACCCCTCTGCCGTCTCCAGACCGCACTTGGTCGATGCGTCGCATCGACAGTGCAGCCCCGCGGCGGCAGAGGGGTGACGAGGGACGTAGGCGGTATCTTTCTGTTGCACTTTCCGTCGGCTCGCGCCGCCCAGGCGTTACCTGGCACCTTGCCCTATGGAGCCCGGACTTTCCTCGGCATCCCGCCGCACCGAAATGCGAGGGGATGACGCGACTGTCTGGCCGACTCCGCCGCGCGCATTGTCGCACGCGCGACACCATGCTCCTAATCGCCAGCATCTGGACGCCGGACTCGCCGCCTCAACCGCCGTACAAGGCCTTGCGCGAGGCACCGGTCAGTTCGGCGGCCAGCTTGGCCGCGGTGGACGGCGGCAGGTGCTCGCTGAGCTTGGCGTAGACGCGGCGGCCTTCGGCCAGTTGCGCGTCGGCGTCGTCGCCGGCGCCCTGCACGATCAGCACGAACTCGCCCTTGCGCTGGTTGTCGTCGGCCTCCACCCGCGCGTGCAGGTCGGCCAGGGTGCCGTCGAGCACGGTCTCGAACAGCTTGGTCAGTTCGCGCGCCAGCACCGCCGGACGGGCGTCGCCGAAGGCGGCGCGGCAGTCGGCCAGGGACTCGGCGATGCGGTGCGAGGCCTCGTAGAACACCAGGGTGCGGGCCTCGCCGGCCAGCCGCGTCAGGCGCTCGCGGCGCGCCGCCGCCTTGGCCGGCAGGAAGCCCTCGAAGCTGAAGCGGTCGCTGGGCAGGCCGGCCACGCTGAGCGCGGCGATCGCGGCGCAGGCGCCGGGCACCGGGCTGACCCGCACCCCCGCCGCGCGCGCCGCGCGCACCAGGCGGTAGCCGGGGTCGCTGACCAGCGGGGTGCCGGCGTCGCTGACCAGGGCCAGCGACTCGCCGCCGGCCAGGCGCGCGACGATGCGCTGCGCCAGTGCGTCCTCGTTGTGCTCGTGCAGCGCCAGCAGCGGCGTGGCGATGCCGAAATGCGACAGCAGCTGGCCACTGCGGCGGGTGTCCTCGGCGCAGATCGCGGCGACCGTGCGCAACACCTCCTGCGCGCGCGGCGTCAGGTCGGCGAGGTTGCCGATCGGCGTGGCGACGATGTGCAGGGTTCCGGGCTGGGCGCTCATCTACGGCTTTCCATGGTCAAGGGTAGAATCGTAGCGGTTTTCCCCGGCGCGCCCGGCGTGCCCTGCCGAATGGACCAGAAATGAACAAGCGATTCGCAAGGATTTCCGCCCTGTCGCTGCTGGCGCTGCTGTTCGCCGGCTGCGCCACCACCAGCGTCACCCAGACCGCCTCGCCGGCGCAGTCCGCGGCGCTGGCGCTGCTGGACCAGGGCAAGCCGCGGGAAGCGGCGCAGCAGCTCGAGGCGCAGGCCGCCAGTGCCACCGGCAGCGAGCGCAACCAGTTGCTGGCCGACGCCGCGTTCGCCTGGTACGAGGGCGGCGACGCCGCGCGCGCGCGCAGCCTGGTCGCGCAGGTGCAGCCGCGCCAGCTGTCGGGCCTGAGCAAGGTGCGCCTGGCCCTGGTCAATGCCGAACTGGCGCTGGCCGACCGCCAGCCGGCGCAGGCGCTGCAGGCGCTGGGCGGCGATCCGCAGGCGGTGCCGCAGAACCTGCGTGCGCGCTGGCACCTGGCCCGCGCGCAGGCGCTGGAAGGCACCGGCGACGCCACCGCGGCGCTGGACGAACGCGCCCGCGCCGACAACGGCCTGACCGGCCAGGCGCGCACCGACAACCAGCGCGCGATCGTGCGCCTGCTGGCCGCGCTGGACGACGCCACCCTCAAGGCCCGCGCCGCCGCGCTGCCGGCCGGCGACCCGCTGTACAACTTCGCCGGGCGCGCGCTGATCAGCCGCGGCCTGCCGCTGCCGCGCCCGTTCGACCGTGGCGCGCAGTGGGGCTTCGACACCAGCAAGCGGCCGCCGGCCGAGCGCGACGGCTATCGCCCGCCGGCCAAGCTGGCGGTGCTGCTGCCGCTGAGCGGCAGCCTGGCCACCGCCGCCGCGCCGGTGCGCGACGGCCTGCTCGCCGGCTACTACGGCGAGACCCGCCGCCGGCCGGAGATCAACTTCATCGACACCACCGGCACCGCCGCCGGCGCGCTGGCCGCCTACCAGAAGGCGATCGACGGTGGCGCCGACTTCGTGGTCGGCCCGCTCGGCCGCGACGAGGTCAGCGCGCTGTTCGCGCGCGACGCGCTGCCGGTGCCGCTGCTGGCGCTGAACCGCGGCACCAGCGCGCCACCGGCCGGCAGTGCCGGGTTCTCGCTGGCGCCGGAAGACGACGGCATCGCCGCCGCCGAGTACCTGCTGGCGCACGAGCGCCGCAACGCGCTGGTGATCGGCAGCAACGACGACAACGGCCGCCGCGCGGTGGCCGCGTTCCGCGAGCGCTTCAGCGAGCGCGGCGGCAAGGTCGCCGCCAGCGTCAGCGTGGCCGAAACCCCAGGCGACATCGGCGCGCAACTGCGCAATGCCGGCGCCGCCGACGCGGTGTTCCTGGCGGTCAAGGGCGGCACCGCGCGCGCGCTGGCGCCGCAGCTGGCGCTGGCCGGCTTCGCCGGCAAGACCCGGGTGGCCACCTCGCAGTTGGTGCTGGGCACCGGCAAGCCGGAAGACGACCTGGTGCTGGACGGCATCGCCTATCCGAGCGAGCTGTGGAACGTGCGCGGCGTCGGCGGCCTGCCGGCGGCGAGCAGCGTCGCCGAGACCCTGCCGACCGCGCGCGGCCCGGCCGGGCGCCTGTTCGCGTTCGGCTACGACGCCTGGCAGATCAGCGCCTACCTGGAGAAGCTCGCCACCGGCGCCGATGCCAACCTGCGCGGCGCCACCGGCGTGCTGCACCTGGACGGCTTCGGCAACATCCTGCGCACCCCGGCCTGGTCCACCTTCAGCGGCGGGCGCGCCACGCCGCTGGCCGATGGGCGCTGACCGCCGGCAACGCGGCAACGACGTGGAAGCGGCGGCGCGCGCCGAACTGGAGCGCGCCGGGCTGCAGCTGATCGCCGCCAACGTCCGCTATCGCGGCGGCGAACTGGACCTGGTGATGCGCCACGCGCAGTGCCTGGTGTTCGTCGAGGTGCGCTACCGGCGCACCGACGCGTTCGGCGGCGGCGCCGCCTCGGTCGACCTGCGCAAGCGGCGCCGGCTGGTGCTGGCCGCGCAGTTGTTCCTGGCCGCGCACCCGCAGTACGCCAACTGGCCATGTCGCTTCGACGTGGTCGAGGCCGACGGCGAGCCGCCGCGGCTGACCTGGCTGCGCGACGCGTTCCGCGCCGACGACTGCTGACATGCCCAGCATCTTCACCCATGCCGCGGTCCCGTTGGCGCTGTGGGCGGCCGCCGACCGCGGGCGCGTCTCCCCCCGCCTGCTCGGCGCCGGCATCGTCGCGGCGATGCTGCCCGACGCCGACGTGCTCGGCTTCGCCCTGCACATTCCCTACGCCGACGCCTTCGGCCATCGCGGCGCCAGCCACTCGCTGCTGTTCGCCGCGGTGCTGGGCATGCTCGGCGCGGCGCTGCACCGGCCCTTGCGCGCAGGGCTGCTGCAGGCGGCCACCTGGCTGTTCGTCTGCACCCTCTCGCATCCGCTGCTCGACGCGATGACCTCCGGCGGCCTCGGCGTGGCGCTGGCCTGGCCGTGGAGCGAGCAGCGCTGGTTCGCGCCGTGGCGGCCGATCCGGGTTTCGCCGTTCGCCAACGGCTTCTTCAGCGCGCGCGGCATCGCCACCGTGCTGTCGGAGCTGCGCTGGGTGTGGCTGCCGCTGGCGCTGGCGGTGCTCACCTGGAAACTGCTGCAGCCGCCCGCGCCCCCTCCTTCTTCTGCGCCACCATCGCGATGACCGCACCGCTGCCCGCCGCACTGCGCGACACCCTCTCCGCCCTGCTCGGCAGCGCAGGCTGGCGCACCGACGACGCCAGCCGGCGCAGCTACGGCGAGGACGACTCGCGGCGCTGGGCGCTGGCCGACGCGGTGGCGCTGCCGCAGACCCGTGAGCAGGTGCAGGCGATCGTGCGCGCCTGCCGCGCGCATCGCGTGCCGCTGGTGGCGCGCGGCGCCGGCACCGGCACCGCCGGCGCCGCGGTGCCGTTCGGCGGCGGCGTGGTGCTGTCGTTCGCGCGCATGAACCGCATCCTGCAATTGCGGCCGGCGGACCGCTGCGCGGTGGTCGAACCCGGCGTGCTCAACGGCGACCTGCAGCAGGCGCTGATGCCGCACGGCCTGTTCTGGCCGCCGGACCCGTCCAGCGCCGAGATCTGCAGCATCGGCGGCAACCTCTCCACCAACGCCGGCGGACCGCGCGCGGTGAAGTACGGCGCCACCCGCGACAACGTGCTCGGCCTGGTCGCGGTGACCGGCAGCGGCGCGCTGATCCGCTGCGGCGGCGCCTACACCAAGGACGCCACCGGCTACGACCTGACCCACCTGCTGGTCGGCAGCGAAGGCACCCTGGCGCTGATCGTGGAGGCGACGCTGAAGCTGTCGCCGCGACCGCTGGCCCAGGCCGGCCTGCGCGCGCTGTACCGCGACGCCGCCAGCGCCGCGGCGGCGGTGTCGCGGCTGATGGCGCAGCCGAGCACGCCGACCATGCTGGAGTTCATGGACCGCAGCGCGATCGCGCTGTTGCGCCGCAACGGCAGCGACGTGCCCGAGGCCGGCGCGATGCTGCTGATCGAGGCCGACGGCGACCACGACACCCTGCCCTACGCACTGCAGGCGCTGGGTGCGGCGGCGGAGGGCGACGGCCTGCTGGCACTGGACGTGGCCGCCGACGGCGCCGCGCGCGACCGCCTGTGGGCCGCGCGTCGCGCGCTGTCGCCGGCGTTGCGCACGATCAAGCCGGGCAAGATCAACGAGGACGTGGTGGTGCCGGTGTCGCGCATCCCCGAGCTGGTCGCCGGCGTGGAGGCGCTGGCGGCCGAATTCGACCTGCCGATCGTCGCCTTCGGCCACGCCGGCAACGGCAACCTGCACGTCAACATCATGTACGCGCCCGACGACGCCGACGAGACCGCGCGCGCCCACGCCGCGCTGCCGCGGCTGTTCGCGCTGGTGCTGGCGCTGGAAGGCACGCTGTCGGGCGAACACGGCATCGGCGTGGCCAAGCGCGACTACATGGCGCAGGCGTTCGATGCGGCGACGCTGGAGGCGATGCGTGCGATCAAGCGGGCGCTGGACCCGGACGGGATTCTCAATCCGGGGAAGGTGTTGCCGCCGGGGTGAGGGGAATCGGGAATCGGGAATCGCACAGCGTCATGCGCATGCGCATGCGTCCACATTGCCACGTCGCCATGCCGTTGTAGGAGCGGCTTCAGCCGCGACCAGGCGCCAGCAGGAAGGCACAATCCCGCAGCCCGGCACCACCCGCGGTTTGTCGGATCGTCATCGCGCGATTTACCCACTGTGGGAGCGACTTCAGTCGCCACGGGCATTCCCAGGACCGCTTCGTCGCGGCTGAAGCCGCTCCCACAAAAAGCCAGGCCATCACGGCGCCTCGCGACCTCTCCGCCGGCGTCCTGTCGCGGCTGAAGCCGCTCCTACAGGGTCATGCCGGCAGCCACGCTAGGGCGTGCACTGCACACCGATGAAGCGCAGTCCCACGCCCGGCTCGGTGGCGATGTAGCGCGGCGCCACCGCGCTGTCGCCGAGTTTCTGCCGCAGCTTGCCGACCAGGATGCGCAGGTAATGGGTGTCCTCCTGATGCGTCGGCCCCCACACTTCGCGCAGCAGCTGCGGCTGGGTGAGCACGCGGCCGCTGTGGCGCAGCAGCAGCGCCAGCAAGGCGTACTCCTTGCGGCTCAGCGGCAGCGGTTCGCCGTCCAGGCGTACCTCGCGCAGGCCCAGATGGATGTGCAGGTGGCCGTCGTCGAATACCGGCTCGGCCTCGCCGGCCGCCGGCTGCATGCGCAGCAGCACGCGGATGCGCGCCATCAGTTCCTGCACGCCGAACGGCTTGGTCACGTAGTCGTTGGCGCCGGCGTCCAGCGCCTGCACCTTCTCCGCCTCGCCGGCGCGCACGGTCAGCATGATCACCGGCACCGACGACCACTGCCGCAGTTCGCGCAGCACGCTGTGCCCGTCCTGGTCGGGCAGGCCCACGTCCAGCACCACCAGCTCGGCGCCGTGCGCGGCCAGTTGCGCCAGGCCGTCGCCGCCGCTGGCCGCCTGCAGCACGCGGTAGCCCTGCGCGCGCAGGCTGATGTCGAGGAAACGGCGGATCTGCGGCTCGTCGTCGATGACCAGCACGCGCGGTGGCGGAATCGGATCGGCGTGGTGCTCAGTCGGCATCGGGTCGGGGCGGCGGCGCGGCGGGTTCGATGAGCGGCAGGGTAATGCGGATCGTGGTGCCTCGGCCATCGGGACCCGGCAGCGCCTCGACGCTGCCGCCGTGCGCGCCGATCATGCCCTGGCAAATGGTCAGGCCCAGGCCGGTGCCGTGGCGGCCGCGGTCGCCGCGCTCGACGCTGTAGAACATGTCGAAGATGCGCGCACGCTCATCCTCGGGAATGCCCGGGCCGCGGTCGCCGATGTCAATGCGCAGGCGGCCGTCGACCATCGCCGCGGCCACCCGGATCGCCTCGCCGTCCGGCGAGAATTTCGCGGCGTTCTCCAGCACGTTGAAGATCGCCTGCTCGACCAGCGCCGGATGCACCCACAGCGTCGGGAGCTCCGCGGCCAACGCGATGTCCAGGCGCACCTGCGGCTGGTAGCGCTGCAGGCGCCGCGCGGCCGAGCCGATCAGTTCGTCCACGCCGATCCAGTCGCGGTTCAAGGTGAGCCCGGTGTGGCCGAGCCGGGTCATGTCCAGCAGGTTCTGGATGTAGCGGTCCAGGCGTTCGCCTTCCATCTGGATCGTATCGAGCAGGCTGCGGCGATCGTCCGCGTCCATCGCCTGGCCGTAGCTGGACAGGCTGCTGGCGGCGCCGATCATCGCCGCCAGCGGCGAGCGCAGGTCGTGCGAGACCGAGGACAGCAGCGCCGAGCGCAGCCGCTCGGTTTCGCCGCTGACCCGCGCGCTTTCCAGGTCGGCGACCAGGCGCGTGCGCAGCGCGGCCTGGCCGATGTCCTCGACCATCGCCTCGGCCAGGCGCTGCTGCTCCAGGCCCGGGCGCTGCACGCCCGCGCCGAAGCGCAGCCCGACCACGCCGATCGCGCCGCGCTCGTGGCGCACCGGCAGGAACCACCAGCTCGCGCCGGCCAGGGTGTCGGTGAAGCGGCCGGTGGCCTGGCCATGGCGCTGCGCCCAGTCGGCGGCGCTGCGGTCCACCGCCGCCATCGACGGCGCGTAGTCGTCGGCGCCGGCGTGCGCGCGCTCCAGCGGCTGCAGGCGCAGCCAGGCTTCGGCGTCGAGCGTGCCGGCGAGCGCGCGGCGCCCGGCCTCCAGCACCTGGCCGAGGTCGGCGGCGCTGGTCAGCTCGCGGCCCAGCCGCTGCAGCGCGGTGGTCTGCGCGTTGGCCGCGCGCAGCGCCAGCACCTGCATGCGCAGGCGCGAGGCCAGGCGCCCGGCGACCAGCGCGGCGACCAGGAACAGCAGCACCGTGACCACGCCCTGGCGCGCGCCGATCTGGAACGTGAAGCGCGGCTCGATGAAGAAGAAGTTGTAGCTGAAGAAGCTCAGCAGCGCCGCCAGCACCGCCGCGGTCATCCGCGTCTTCGACGCCACCATCACCACCGCGACGATGAACACCATCGACAGGTCGTCGATGCCGACCCAACGTTCGGCGACCCAGGCCACCACCACCGCCAGGGCCGAGGCCAGCGTGGCGAACGCCAGGTCGTCGCGCGACAGCCAATGTCCCGGGCTGCGCCAGCGCCGCCGCGCGCGGGCGCGCGCTTCCGGCGAACTGATGATCACCAGTTCGTAGTGCGCGCCGCGTTGCAGCAGTTGCTGAGTCAGGGTGCGGTTGATCATGCGCGCCAGCGGGCGCTCGCGGGTGCGGCCCAGCACCAGGGTGGACACGCCGCTGCGCGCGGCGTGGTCGAGCAGGGTGTCGGCGACGTTGGCGCCGTGCAGCAGCGCGGCCTCGCCGCCGAGCCGGCGCGCCAGCGCGAACGCGCGGTCGATCTCCAGTTGCCAGTCCGCATTCGGCTGCGCCTGGGTCTGCACGGTGACCACCGTCCACGGCGCGCCGCGGCGCTCGGCCAGGCGCCGCGCCACCCGCACCAGGTAGTCGGACTGGCCGCGCCCGTCGATCGCCACCATCACCGTGCGCCGCAGCGCGACACTGGGGCGGCCCTGTGCGGCCTGCACGTCGCGCAGATCGTTGTCGACGCGGTCGGCGGCGGTCTGCATCGCCAGTTCGCGCAGCGCGGCCAGGTTCGACGGCGAGAAGAATGCCTGCAGCGCCTGCCCGGCCTGCTCGGGCAGGTACACCTTGCCTTGCTGCAGGCGTTCGATCAGCTCGCGCGGCGGCAGGTCGACCAGCACGATGTCGCGCAGGCGGTCGAACAGCGCATCGGGCACGGTCTCGCTGACGCGCACGCCGGTGATGCGGTGGACCACGTCGTTGAGGCTTTCCAGGTGCTGGATGTTGATCGTGCTGTAGACGTCGATGCCGGCGTCGAGCAGCTCCTGCACGTCCTGCCAGCGCCGCTCGTGGCGGCTGCCCGGCGCATTGCGGTGCGCCAGTTCGTCGACCAGCACCAGCGGCGGGCGCCGCGCCAGCAGCGCGTCCAGGTCCAGTTCGTCGAGCGTGCGGCCGCGGTACTCCACGCGCCGCCGCGGCTGCACGGTCAAGCCATCGAGCAAGGCCGCGGTCTCGGCACGGCCGTGGGTCTCGACGATACCGACCACCACCTCGCTGCCCTGCTGCTGCAGTTGGCGCGCGCGCGACAGCATCGCGTAGGTCTTGCCCACCCCCGGCGCCGCACCCAGGAACACGGTCAGGCGCCCGCCGCGCTCGCGTTGCAGCGCGCCGATCAGGGCGTCGGCTTGTTGGGTGCGTGAGTCGGGCATTTGGAGCTGGGAATGGGGAATGGGGAGTGGGGAATCGCAAAGCCTACAGGGCTGCGCGATTCACCGCTTTTGCTCCTGCTTTTCCCCATTCCCGGTTCCCGATTCCCCATTCCCTGCATCGAGCGCCAGATTCAGCGCCAGCACATTCACCCGCGGCTCGCCCAGCACGCCGAACTGGCGCGGCTGCACCTGCGCGGCGAGCAAGGCGGCGACGCGGTCGGCGGGCAGGCCGCGCGCCTTGGCCACGCGCGCCACCTGGATCTGCGCCGCGTCGACGCTGATGTCCGGGTCCATGCCGCTGCCGGATTGGGTGACCAGGTCGTCCGGCACCTGCGTCGGGTCGATGCCCTCGCGCGCGGCGACCGCCTGGCGGGTGTCGTCCAGGCGCTTGCGCAGGTCGGGGTTGCTGCGCGCCTGGTTGCTGCCGGCCGCCGACATCGGGTCGTACTTGGCGCCGGACGGACGCGGCTGGAAGTAGCCGGCGGCGGCGAAGGGCTGCGCCACCAGCGCCGAGCCGACCACGCGGCCAGCGTGGGTGCGCAGGCTGCCGTTGGCCTGCTCGGGGAACAGCGCGCCGGCCAGCACGGTGGCCAACAACGAGTACAGCGCCGCGGACGCGAGCACCAGCAGCGGCAGCACCAGCACGGCGCGCCAACGCAGCGGTTCGCGGAGGGAAACGGAAGACACGGTCATGGGAGCGAATCCGGAAGGAGCGGGAAGATCGGCGCCGGGCTCAGCCCAGCGCCACCAACAGCAGGTCGATGGCCTTGATCCCGACGAACGGCAGCAGCACGCCGCCCACGCCGTAGATCAGCATGTTCCGGCGCAGCAGCGAGGTCGCCGACGCCGGGGTGAAGCGCACGCCGCGCAGCGCCAGCGGGATCAGCGCGGGAATCACCAGCGCGTTGAAGATCAGCGCCGCCAGCACCGCGTTGGTCGGGCTGGACAGGCGCATCACGTTCAGCGCGGCCATCTGCGGGATCGAGGCGGCGAACAGCGCCGGCAGGATCGCGAAGTACTTGGACACGTCGTTGGCCAGCGAGAAGGTGGTCAGCGCGCCGCGGGTGATCAACTGCTGCTTGCCCACTTCCACCACCGCCAGCAGCTTGGCCGGATCCGAATCCAGGTCGACCATGTTGCCGGCCTCCTTGGCCGCCTGGGTGCCGGAGTTCATCGCCAGGCCGACGTCGGCCTGGGCCAGCGCCGGCGCGTCGTTGGTGCCGTCGCCGACCATCGCCACCAGGCGTCCGCCGGCCTGCTCCTGGCGGATGCGCGCCAGCTTGTCCTCGGGCGTGGCTTCGGCGATGTAGTCGTCGACGCCGGCCTCGGCGGCGATGGCCGCGGCGGTGAGCGGGTTGTCGCCAGTGATCATCACGGTCTTGACGCCCATCGCGCGCAGCCGCGCGAACTTCTCGCGCACGCCGTGCTTGACCACGTCCGACAGCTCGACCACGCCCAGCACGTGCCGGCCCTCGGCCACCACCAGCGGCGTGGCGCCGCTGCGCGCGACCTGCTCGACGCGGCTCTTCAGTTCCGCCGGCACCTGCCCGCCCAATGCGGTGACGTGGCGGACCAGCGCATCGGCGGCGCCCTTGCGGATCGCGCGCGGCGGCTGCGTGCCGAACCCCGGCAGGTCGACGCCGGACATGCGCGTCTGCGCGGTGAAGGCGACGAACTCGGCGCCTTCCGGATCGGCCGGCGGCAGGCCCTGCTCGCGCGCCAGGCGCACGATCGACTTGCCTTCCGGGGTCGGGTCGGCCAGCGACGACAGCATCGCCGCCTCGCGCAGCTGCGCCACGTCCACGCCACTGAGCGCATGGAACACGGTGGCCTGGCGGTCGCCGTGGGTGATGGTGCCGGTCTTGTCCAGCAGCAGCACGTCGACGTCGCCGGCCACTTCCACCGCCTTGCCCGACTTGGCCAGCACGTTGGCCGACAGCGCGCGGTTCATGCCGGCGATGCCGATCGCCGGCAGCAGCCCGCCGATGGTGGTCGGGATCAGGCACACCAGCAGCGCGATCAGCAGCAGCGGATCCACGTGCACGCCGACGAAGCCGGCGATCGCCGGCAGCGAGGCGACCACGATCAGGAAGGTCAGGGTCATCGCCGCCAGCAGCATGGTCAGCGCGATCTCGTTCGGCGTCTTCTGCCGGTTGGCGCCTTCCACCAGCGCGATCATCCGGTCCAGGAAGCTGTGGCCGGGCTCGGCGGTGACCTTCACCAGGATCTCGTCGGACAACACCTTGGTGCCGCCGATGACCCCGGAGCGATCGGTGCCGGCCTCGCGCAGCACCGGCGCGGATTCGCCGGTGACCGCGGCCTCGTTGATCGTGGCCAGGCCGTGCACGATCTCGCCGTCGGCCGGGATCAGCTCGCCGGCCGAGACCACCACCAGGTCGCCCGGGCGCAGTTCGGCGGCGGGCACGCTGGCCTCGCCGTCCAGTCGCACGCTGGCGACGCGGCGCGCCACCAGGTCCTTGCGTGCGCGCCGCAGCGAGGCGGCCTGGCCGCGGCCGCGGGCCTCGGCCACCGCCTCGGCGAAGTTGCCGAACAGCACGGTGACCAGCAGGATCGCGGTCACCGCCCAGCCGAAGCCGGCCGGGCCCTGCCCGGACACGGTGATCAGCGCCGACAGCAGGGTGCCGGCGAAGACCACGGCCATCACCGGGCTGCCCAGCAGGTGCCGCGGCGACAGCTTCAGCACGCTGTCGCGCAGGGCCGCGCGCAAGGCCGCGGCATCGAACAGCCCAGGCCGGCGCGCCGGCGAAGAAGCCACGGAAGGAGAAGGATGCGGGGTGCTCATCGTCGTTGTCTCAGTGCGCGGCCAGGGTCAGGTGATCGGCGATCGGTCCCAACACCAGGGCCGGCGTGAATTGCAGAACGGTCAGGACCGCGATCACCGCGATCAGGGTCAATGCGAAGGTCGGGGTTTCCACCTGCAGGCTGCCGCCGGTTTCCGGCGCCACCCGCTTGCGCGCCAGTTGCGCGGCGACGATCAGCGGCACGATCAGCGCCGGATAGCGGCCCAGCAGCAGCACCACGGTGCAGCTCAGGTTCCACCACGGAATGCCGTCGCCCAGCCCCTCGAAGCCGGAGCCGTTGTTGGCGAACGCCGAGGTGTACTCGTAGAACACCTGGCTGATGCCGTGGAAGCCGGGATTGGAAGTCGCCGAGATCGACGCCGGCAGCGCCAGGGTGACGGCGGTGAAGCCGAGCAGCACCAGCGGCTGCAGCAGGATCAGCAGCGCCAGCAGGCGCACTTCCGGTGCCTCGATCTTGCGCCCGAACAGCTCCGGCGTGCGCCCGGTCATCAGGCCGGCCAGGAACACGCTCAGCAGCAGGTACACCAGGAACTGCTGCAGGCCGCAGCCGATGCCGCCCCAGATCGCGTTGATCAGCATGTTGACCATGGCCACGCCGCCGGTCAGCGGCGCCAGCGAGTCGTGCATGGCATTGACCGAGCCGTTGGAGGTCTGCGTGGTCAGCGACGACCAGGCGGCCGACGCGTCGACGCCGAAGCGCACCTCCTTGCCTTCCATCAGCGCGGCACTGCCGGGCGCGTGGCCTTCGGCCCACAGCGACACCGCGGTAGACGCCAGCGACATCACCAGCATGCTGCCGAACACCAGCGCGGTGAACTTGCGGCGCCCGGTGAACGGGCCGACCATGAACGCCACCGCCACCGGGATCAGGATGATGGCCAGCACCTCCAGCAGGTTGGAGAACGGCGTGGGATTCTCCAGCGCCATCGCGCTGTTGGGGCCGTACCAGCCGCCGCCGTTGGTGCCGAGCTGCTTGATCGCCACCATCGCCGCCACCGGGCCGAGCGGAATCTTCTGCGTCGGCTGGCCGGCGCTGGCGTCCAGCGGCGTGGCGACCGGACCGGCGGCCAGCGTCGAGGGCACGCCCTGCTGGGTCAGCAGCACGGTCCACAGCAGGCACAGCGGCAGCAGGAAGCGCAGGGTCGGACGGATCACGTCGGCCCAGTAGTTGCCGAGATCGACGTCCTGCGCCGCCTCGCCGCCGCTGGCGGCCGCCGTGCGCATCGCATCGTGGCCGCGCCCGCCGAACAGGCCGCGCAGCGTCGCCGCGACCAGCGCCAGGCCCATCATCGGGGTGATGAACTGCAGGCCGACCACGCCCACCGCCTGCGCCAGGTACGACAACTGCGCCTGGCCCGAATAGTGCTGCTGATTGGTGTTGGTCAGGAACGAGACCATGGTGTGCAGGGCCACGTCCCAGCGCATGTTCGGCACCGCATCGGGATTGAACGGCAGCCAGGCCTGGGTCACGAACAGCGCGAACACCAGCACGCCCAGCACCAGGTTGCTGGCCAGGAACGCGCCGGCATAGGCGCGCCAGTGCATGCCGCGCGCCGGATCGGTGCCGAGCAGGCGGTACAACGGGCGTTCGACCCAGCCGAACAGCGCGTCGCCGCGCATCGGCGCCCCGCGCATCACCTTGGCCAGGTACAGTCCGAGCGGCCAGCCGAGCAGCAGCGCCAGCGCATAGACAAGCAATGTATCGATCATGGAAGTGGCACTCGGCTCAGAAATCTTCGGGGCGCAGGATCACGTACAGCAGGTAGCCGGCGGCGACGATCACCGCCACGCCGCAGATCAGCGATAGCCAGGTCGGCATGTCATCTCTCCTTCGGGGTCAGAATGTGGCCTGCAGCGCGACTTCCACGCGCGAGCCGGCCATGTCCGGGAACAGCCGCTTGGCGGCGCTGTCGGTGTCGTGCGCGGTCACGCGCAGTTCCAGCCCCGGGCCGCCCTGACCGCCGTGCGGCAGGGTGAACACCGCGCTGACCAGGCCGTGGCTGTAGCTGTCGGCATAGCTGCGCTCAAGCCAGTAGTGGCCCACTGCCGCCTCGACCCGGAACGTCTCATTGAACGGGTAGCGCGCGCCGAGCTGCGCATAGGTGCCGGTGGTGTCGCTGGCCAGCGCATCGTCGGACCAGCCCAGCTGCGCCCACACGCGCTGCTTCCAGGTCACGGTGGCGCCCAGCTCGGTCCAGTTCAGCGCCGCGGCCGAGGGATACTGGTAGCGGGTGAGGTTCGCGTCCCAGGCCCAATCCGGGGTCCATTGGCCACGCCAGCCGAGCACGCCGTCCACCTCGGTGCTGGCGTGCGGGCTGCTGTCGAAGTTGATCGATGAGGCCCACAGCGAGGCATACGCGCCACCGTCGGCGGCCAGTGCCAGGCCGGCCTGGACGGCGGGATCGCCGGCGCTCTGGGTGCTGCCGCGCCAGACGTAGTCGCTGGTGAGCGTGGCATTGCCGCTGACGCTGGCGGCATGCGCGGCGGCGGCGCCGGCCAGCAGGAACAGCGCGACCGCGCCGCGCGACAGGTGCCGGCGGGCGGCGTGGGAAAACGGGGAGAACATGACGGGGGATCCAGGGCGGAACCGTTCCGCCGACCTGGTCATGTTCGGGCGCGGGGCCGTAAAGTCGCTATTGGCGCCAGCCGTGGGCGGCGTAAATTCCGCGTAACGTCCATCGTCGCGGATCGGCGGTTCGCCGCGGGAAAGGCCGGCCTCGCGCCGGCCTTTCCGTCATCCGCGGCTCAGTGCAGCGGCACGCTCAGGCGCGACGGCGCCGCCGCCGGCGAACTGAAGCTGACGCTGCCACCGAAGCGGCTAGCCGAGGTGTAGCGCGGGTCGGTGGTGTCCACCACCAGCACCAGCCGGTTGCCGGCGGGGATTTCGGCGGCGGTCGCCTGCAGCGGCAGGTCGATCGTGGTCGCCGCGCCCGGGGTCGCATTGCGCAGCGAATACGGCGCGTGGCTGAGCAACTTGCCCACGCCGGCGCCATCCATGCTGTACAGGTAGGCGAACAGCGACACGTTGGACTGGCTCGGGGTCACGGTCACGCGCAGCGAGGGGCTGCCGACCAGGCGCTTGGCGCTGGGATAGGCCGGCCCGGTCCAGACCGCGGCGCCGGCCCGCGTCACCAGCGGGATCGAGGTGCTGACCGGCTGGCCGAAGCCCTGCAGCAGGCCGCTGACCAGCACCACGCCCGAATCGGCCAGGGTCGGCACGCCGGTGGCGATGCTGTGGCTCCAGCCGCTGCTGGTGCCGCCGGCCAGGGTGCCGGTGGGCGCGAGCAGGCCGGTGGGGCGGGTCAGGCCATAGGTGGTCGCGCCGGCCTGCACGCTGTTCCAGTCGGCGTAGCGCAGCCAGGTGCCGCCGAGGGTGGACAACTGCACCGGCTGCTCGCTGTCCACGCCGTTGGCCTGGCCCTTGAGGTAGTGGTCGAACCAGCGGGTGGCTTCGGTGTAGACCTCGTTGGGCAGGCCGAGCGCGCCCGGCAATTCGGCGGTGGCGTGGTCGCCCTGGCTGAACATCAGATGCTTGGGTCCGCTCAGGCGGTTGTACAGGTCGATGTACTGGTTCGGCGGGAACAGGCCGTCGTTGAAGGCGTTGGCCAGCAGCACCGCCGGGCGGTTGCGGTTGAGCGTCTGCACCTCGTTGATCACCCCGCGCTCGGCGGCCTTGGGCAGGAAGCCCTGCACCGCGCCGTCGTAATCGCCGACCGCGACCCGCGCGCTGATCTGCGCCAGGTCCGGGCCGGGGCGGCCGGTGATCGCGCCGGAGCCGACCAGCAGCGCCACGCCCTGCTGGCTGACCGTGGTGTTGGCGTACAGCGAGGCCTGCAGGTCGGCCCAGCCGCTGAGCGCGGCGACCGCCTTGATCCGCGGATCGCGCGCGGCGGCGAGCAGGCTGGTGCCGGCGCCGTAGGAGATGCCGGACACGCCGATCGCCTGGGCATTGGCCGGCGTATTGGCCAGCGCCCAATCGATCACCGCGCTGACGTCCTCGACCGTGGCCGCGCCGGCGATGTCGATCTGCCCCTGCGAATCCCAGAACCCGCGCGAGGTGTAGCTGACCACCACGTAGCCGTTGCCGGCCAGTTCGCTGGCGCGGCCGACGTACTCCAGATTGGGCAGCGACCAGCTGGCCGGCATCACCACCAGCGGGAACGGCCCGCCGCCCTGGCCCTGCGGGACCAGCACCAGCGCGCCGAGCTTGGTGCCGTCGAAACTGGAGATGGTCTGGTACTGCTTGCTGAAACCGCCGGCGAACGCCGCGGTGGAGAACAACAGCATCGCGCACAGGGCGATGCAGCGGGACACGGACATGCGCATGGACTGCCTCCAGGGAGCGCTGGACCGGAATGGGCCAGCTGCCGGATACGGTGACGGGCACACGACGTGGGGGGGTCGAGTGCGGCGACCATACCAGCGGGTACGGGCGTTTTCACGCCGCAGTGCGGCACGGTATGGTGAGGCGTCCGTGGCGCCCTTTGGGGTTCCGGTCGCTCTGCCATCGCTCCTTCGCCGTTCCCTCATCCGCCCCTGCGGGGCACCTTCCCCCGGCGGGAGAAGGGAAAACAGACGCAGCACCCGAATTTCCGCTAGTCGGCAAAATGCGCGTAGCCGCGCCGCGGCGGTTGCCAGGGCTGACCATCCGCATCGAGTACGGCGATGCCGCTGCCAGCAACGATGCGGCCGATCCGGGTGGCCGCGACGCCGATCGCCTGCAGCGCCTGCACGATGGCCGCACGTTGCGCCGGCGCGGCGGTGAAGCACAGTTCGTAGTCGTCGCCGCCGCCCAGTTGCCAGGCGCGCACCTGCGCCGTATTCGCGTCGACCGGCGCGGCGACCGCCGGCAGCGCAGCCAGCCGCAGCTCCGCGCCGACGCCGCTGCGCGCGCAGATGTGGTCCAGGTCGGCCAGCAGCCCGTCGGAGATGTCGACGCAGGCATGCGCCAGCCCGCGCAGGCGCAGCCCGGCCTGCACCCGCGGCGACGGCCGCAGCAGGCGCTGGCGCAGGTGTTCGTGCAGCGGCTCGGCGGCGACCCGGGTCACGTCCAGGCGACCGGCCTGCCACAACGCCAGCGCCGCGGCGGCCTCGCCCGGCTGCCCGGTCACCCAGATGTCGTCACCGGGCTGCGCGCCGTCGCGGCGCAGCGCCTGTCCGGGCGCCACGCTGCCGATCGCGGTGAGCGACAGCGCCAACGGCCCGCGCGTGGTATCGCCACCGACCAGGGCGATGCCATGCGCATCGGCCAGCGCGAAGAAGCCGTCGGCGAAAGCGTCGATCCAGTCCGCGTCGGCCTGCGGCAACGACAGCGACAGCGTGCACCAGCGCGGCTGCGCGCCCATCGCGGCCAGGTCCGACAGGTTCACCGCCAGCGTCTTCCAGCCGATATCGGCGGGCGCGGTTTCGGCCGGGAAATGCACGCCGGCATTGAGCGTGTCGGTGGTGATCGCCAACTGTTCGCCGGGCGGCGGCTGCAACAGCGCCGCATCGTCGCCGATCCCCAGCGGCACGTCGTCGCGCGCCCCGATGCGGGCGCGCAGGCGATCGATCAGATCGAATTCAGGCATTTTGAGAGCCGGGATTGGGGATTCGGCAGTGGGGATTCGTGATAGCTAGAGCGAGGCCCTGGCAGGGAGAGGAAATGCCGCTCTTGCCAATCCCCAATCCCCAATGCCCAATCCCCGCGCCGCTAGGCGCCTCAGCCCCCCGACTCCACCGCCCGCCAGGCCACCGCGGCGCGGTCGAGGACGCCGTTGACGTAGGTGTGGCCGTGTTCGGAGCCGAAGCGCTTGGCGGTCTCGATCGCTTCGTTGATCACCACGCGGTACGGCACGTCCTGGCGATGCAGCAGTTCGTAGGCGGCCAGGCGCAGGACCGCGCGCTCGATCGCGTCCACTTCCTCGACCGTGCGGTCCAGGTAGCCGACCAGCGCGGCGTCCAGTTCGGCGCGGTGCTTGAGCACGCCTTCCACCAGGTTCTCGAAGTACACCAGGTCGGCGATCTCGTGCGCCTGTTCGTGCGCGAACTGCGCGATCACGTGCTGCGCGGTGCCGCCGGCGATCTGCCAGGCGTAGATCGCCTGCAGCGCGCGCCGGCGCGCGCGCGAGCGCAGCACCGGATCGACGCCATCGCGGCGGACGTGCTTGTGGCCGACGGGCTTGTTCACGGCAGCAACTCCAGAAGATTGACCATTTCCAACGCGGTCAGCGCCGCTTCCTCGCCCTTGTTGCCATGGCTGCCGCCGGCACGCGCCTCGGCATCCTCGACCTGCTCCACCGCCAGCACGCCGTTGAGCACCGGCATGCGGAAATCCAGCGACACCCGCAGCAGGCCCTCGGCGCAGCCGTCGGCGACGTGTTCGTAATGGCGGGTGTCGCCGCGGATCACGCAACCCAGCGCGATGATCGCGGCATGCTTGCCGGCCGCGGCCAGGCGCGCGGCGACCAGCGGCAGTTCCCACGCCCCCGGGACGCGGATCACGTCGACCGCGTCATCGGCGATGCCGTTGCCGGACAGGCTCTGCCGCGCACCGGCGACCAGCACGTCGGTGATGCGGGCGTTCCAGCGGCTGGCGATGATCGCGAAGCGCGCGGACGGGTGCGGTCGGAGGTCGCCTTCGTAATGGGACATGGCGGTGGCAGGTTCAGGGGGTGGAAGAGTTTAACAGGCGGTGGGGCCGCGCCCCGGGAAAGCGGTCAGGGGATCCGTGCAGCACACCGAGCCACCGGCAATGGCAGCAATCGCGCGGGATCAGCTTTTGCCGATTCCCGAATCCCGATTCCCGATTCCCGGCTCCACGTGCTCCACCACCTCCAGCCCGAACCCGGCCAGGCCGATCTGCCGGCGCGGGGTACCCAGCACGCGCAGCTTGCCCAGGCCCAGGTCGGCCAGGATCTGGCTGCCGGCGCCGTTGCGCCGCCACTGGCCCACGTCCTTGCCGTGCGCCGCCTCCGGCTGCGCGCGCAGCCGCGCCAGCAGCGCCTCGCTGTCGCGCGGCGCCGACAGCACCACCATGACCCCGCGCTCGGCGGCGGCGATCGCGCGCAAGGCGTCGCTGGCGGCCACGCCGAAATCGTCGCGGCGCCAATGCAGCAGGTCGGCCAGCGGGTTTTCCACCTGCACCCGCACCAGGGTCGGGGTGGCCGCGTCCGGGGTGCCGCGGACCAGGGCGAAGTGCAGGTCGTGGGCGATGCGATCGCGGTAGGTGACCAGGGTGAAGCCGCCGAACTCGGTGTCGATGGGCCGCTCGTCGATGCGCTCGACGGTGTGCTCTGTGGCCAGGCGGTAGGCGATCAGGTCGGCGATCGAGCCCATCTTCAGGCCATGGCTGCGGGCGAACTCCTCCAACTGCGGGCGCCGCGCCATGCTGCCGTCGGGATTGAGCACTTCCACCAGCACGCCGGCCGGCTCCAGCCCGGCCAGCATCGGCAGGTCGCTGGCGGCCTCGGTGTGGCCGGCGCGGGTCAGCACCCCGCCCGGCTGGGCGATCAGCGGGAAGATGTGGCCGGGCTGGCTGAGGTCCTGCGGCCTGGCGTCGGGCTTGACCGCGGTGCGCACGGTGTGGGCGCGGTCGTAGGCGGAGATGCCGGTGGTCACGCCCTCGGCGGCCTCGATGCTGACGGTGAAGTTGGTGTGGAACTGCGCGGTGTTGCGCTGGACCATCGGCGCCAGGCCGAGCTGCGCGCAGCGCTCGCGGGTCAGCGACAGGCACACCAGGCCGCGCGCGTGGGTGACCATGAAGTTGATGTCCGAGGGCTTGACCAGCTCGGCGGCCATGATCAGGTCGCCCTCGTTCTCGCGGTCCTCGTCGTCGACGATGACCACCATGCGGCCGGCGCGGAGTTCTTCCAGCAGTTCGGGGACGGAGGCGAAGTTCAGGCTCGGGGTGACGGAAGGCGACATGCAGGGACTCGCGAAAGGCGGAAGATGCCATGCGCGCCGCAGGCCGCGGCGCCGCGTGGCGGAAGGAGGGACGCGGCCAGGCTCAGGCCTGGCGGCCCTGCAGCAGGCGTTCGACGTAGCGCGCGACCAGGTCGATCTCCAGGTTCACCGGCGCGCCGACGGCGGTGTGCGCGAACGCGGTGTTGGCCACCGTGTGCGGGATCAGCGCGACCTCGAAGCCGGTGTCGTCGACCGCGTTGACGGTCAGGCTGACCCCGTCGACGCAGATCGAGCCCTTCTTGGCGATATAGCGCAGCAGCGCCGGCGGCGCGGCGAAGCGCCAGCGCTGCGCGCGCGCGTCGTCGTGGATCGACAGCACCGTGCCGAGGCCATCGACATGGCCGCTGACCAGGTGCCCGCCGAGCCGGTCGGTCGGACGCATCGCCCGCTCCAGGTTCAGCGCCGCGCCTTCGGCGAGGGCGCCGAGCGTGGTCAGGGCCAGGGTTTCGGTGGACGCGTCGGCCTGGAACGCCGCCGCGTCGAAGGCGATCACGGTCAGGCACACGCCGTTGACCGCGATGCTCTCGCCGAGCCGCACGTCGGCGAACGGCAGGCTGCCGGTGGCGAAGGTGAAGCGGACATCGCCGCCCTGCGGCTGGCGGGCGGCAAGACGGCCGACGCCTTCGATGATTCCGGTGAACATGGCTACGTTTCTCGCGATGGGGTGAGCGAAAAACGCCACAAGGCAAACAGGCACGCGCACAGCCGCAAGGCTGCGCGAAGGCCGTCTTCTTTCATCCGGACTATACCGTCGGCTCCGGCATCGCACCGGATCTGCTGACCTTCCCGGTTCGGCGCATCGCGCCTGCGCCGGGAAGCGCTCGCGGGCTCGTGCGCGAACGCACCTACCGCCGGTGGGGAATCGCACCCCGCCCTGAAGACGTTTGTGGTCGCCGGCGAACCGGCCCGCGCATTCTAGCAGGGCGGGCGTGGCCCCAGCCGGCGCCGACGGCGCACGGGTGGGACATAGCGTCGCGGCGAAGACGGCAACCTTGCGCGCGGCGACGTGCGGACGCGGCGCGCCGCGCGCGCCAGCCGGTTGCATCGCGGTTCGCAGGGGTCGGCAGGCCGACGCCCGCCGTAGTCGGGAGGCGTGGGTGGAGTGGGCGGATCAGGCGGCCGCCCTCCCCCGTCGATCGGTGTCACTGGATCGCATGTGCTGCGTGCCGCACGGTCCAACTAGGCTGCGCATGGAACATCTTCGCGCCTCGCACCTCGCGCACACGGCAAACGCGACGCGCGGGGCTTACGCGGTGTCCTCCGCTGCCGGCTGCAGCAGCAGGCGCAGGTCCTCGCCGATCTGGCGCGTCTCCAGCAGGCGCAGCGGCACGCGTTGCGCCATCGTGTCGATGCCCAGCCCGGCCAGCAGCGGGCGCGCGTCGCCGCCGAGCAGCAGCGGCGCCAGGTACACCAGCAGTTCGTCGACCAGGCCGGCGCGCAGCAGCGCGCCGCTCAGCGTCGCGCCGGCCTCGACCTGCACCTCGTTGACGCCGCGTTCGGCGAGCAGGCGCAGTACCGCCTCCAGATCGAAGCGGCCCGCCTGCAGCGGCACCGCGGCGAACTCGGCCTCCGCCAGCGATGGCGGCACCCGATCCGGCGCGTGCAGAAACAGCGTCGGCGCGGCGCCGTCGCGCACCTTGGCCTGGCCCAGCGTGCGCAACCGCGCATCCAGCACCACGCGCAGCGGCGGCACGACGTCGGTCGCTTCGCCCAGGCGCACGGTCAGCGATGGATCGTCGGCCAGCACGGTGCCGGCGCCGGTCAGGATCGCCCCGGCGCGCGCGCGCCAGTGCTGCACGTCGTGGCGCGCGGCCGCGCCGGTGATCCACTTCGACTCGCCGCTGGCCAGCGCGGTACGCCCGTCCAGGCTGGCGCCGAGCTTGACCCGCAGCCACGGCCGGCCGCGCTCCACCCGCGACAGGAAGCCGCGGTTGAGCGCGCGCGCCTGCGCCTCCATCAGGCCCGCCTGCACCGCGATCCCGGCCTCGCGCAGCAGCGCGAAGCCGCCGCCGTTGACCTGCGGGAACGGGTCGGCCATCGCCGCGACCACCCGGGTCACGCCGGCCTCGATCAGGGCCAGCGCGCACGGCGGGGTGCGCCCGTAATGCGCGCACGGCTCCAGGGTCACGTAGGCGGTGGCGCCGCGCGCGCGGTCGCCGGCCGCGCGCAGCGCGAACACCTCCGCATGCGGGCCGCCGGCGCGCTGGTGGAAGCCCTCGCCCACCACTTCGCCGTCGCGCACGAGCACGCAGCCGACCATCGGATTGGGCCGCGTGGTGTAGGCGCCGCGTTCGGCCAGGCGCAAGGCCTGCGCCATGTGGCGATGATCGTCGGCGGAGAACGCGCTCATGCCGCGGACGCTCCCGCCGCCGGCCCGCCGGTCTCGATCCGCATCACGATCACCTGCAACGGCCCCAGCGGCAGTTCCACATGCGGCTGCCATCCCAGGCGCTGATAGAACGGCACCAGTTGCGGCTGGCAGTACAGGTACAGATGGCCGCCGTGCAAGCGCGCCGCGGCCTGCACGCAATGCGCGACCAGGCGCTCGCCGACCCCGCGGCCGCGCGCGTGCGGACGCACGTACAGGGTCGCCAGCCACGGCGAGAACTGGCGGATGCGCGCATCGTCGTTCTGCAGCAGGCTGACCGACCCGAGCCAGTCCGCGCCGTCCAGCGCGATCCAGCTGGTGGGAATGCGGGTGTCGCAGCGATGGCTGCGCAGATCGGCCTCGGCCTCGTCCAGCGCCCATTCCGGCAACAACGGGCCGAACGCCTGCAGGTGTTCGCCGGCCAGCGCCGGGATGTGCTGCGGCGCCTCGCCCAGGCACGCGATGCGCATGCCGCTCAACGCTTGCCGGACTTGTCGCCCGGCTTGTCGGCGCGGACCAGGTCCAGCAGCGGCAACTGCTCGCTGCCCACCGGCAATTCGCGTTCGAGCTTCTCGATCTCCTCGCGGAAATCGGCCACGTCCTGGAAGCTGCGGTACACCGAGGCGAAACGCACGTAGCCGACGTGGTCGAGCTTGCGCAGCTCGGCCATGACGTACTCGCCGACCCGGATCGAGGGCAGTTCGCGCTCGCCGGACATGCGCAACTGGTGCACCACCGCGCGCACCGCCGCCTCGATCTGCTCCTCGGACACCGGCCGCTTCTGCAGCGCGCGGTCGAAACTGGTGCGCAACTTGCGCGCATCGAACGCCTCGCGCCCGCCGTCGCTCTTGATCACCGTCGGCAGCTTGAGCTCGATCGTCTCCAGCGTGCTGAAGCGCTCGCCGCACGCCTCGCACTCGCGCCGCCGGCGGATCGTCGCGCCGTCCTCGGACACGCGCGAATCGATCACCCGGGTATCGGTGTGCTGGCAGAAAGGACAGTGCATCAGGAGCCGGGATTGGGGATTCGGGAATGGGGATTGGAAACAGCAGGAGACTCAGGAGCCGAGCTTACGCCCAATCCCGAATCCCCAATCTCCAATCCCGGCCTCTCAGCCATACACCGGATACTTGCGGCACTGCGCGGTCACCGCGTCGCGCACGCGGGCCAGCACCGCTTCGTCGGCCGGGGCGTCGAGCACGTCGGCGATCCAGTTGGCCAGGTCGATGCTGTCCTGCTCCAGGTAGCCGCGGGTGGTGATCGCCGGGGTGCCCAGGCGCAGGCCCGAGGTCACGAACGGCGAGCGCGGGTCGTTGGGCACCGAGTTCTTGTTGACGGTGATGTGGGCCTTGCCCAGCGCGGCCTCGGCGTCCTTGCCGGAGACGTCGCGGCCGATCATGTCGACCAGCATCAGGTGGTTCTCGGTGCCGCCGGAGACGATCTTGTAGCCGCGCGCGATCAGGGTCTTGGCCATCGCCTGCGCGTTCTTCACCACCTGCGCCTGGTAGGTCTTGAACTCCGGCTCCAGCGCTTCCTTGAACGCCACCGCCTTGGCCGCGATGACGTGCATCAGCGGGCCACCCTGGATGCCGGGGAACACGATCGACTGCAGCTTCTTGGACAGGTCTTCCAGCTTGTCGCCGGCGCCCGCCGCGCTGGCCACGATGATGCCGCCGCGCGGGCCGCGCAGGGTCTTGTGGGTGGTGGAGGTGACCACGTGCGCGTGCGGCAGCGGAGTCGGATAGACGCCGGCGGCGACCAGCCCGGCCACGTGCGCCATGTCCACGAAGAAGTACGCGCCGACCTTGTCGGCGATGGCGCGGAAGCGCGCCCAGTCGACGACCTGCGAGTACGCGGAGAAGCCCGCCACCACCATCTTCGGCTGGTGCTCCACGGCCAGCCGCTCGACCTCGTCGTAGTCGATCAGGCCCTGGTCGTTGACGCCGTACTGCACGGCGTTGAACAGCTTGCCGGAGGCGTTGACCTTGGCGCCATGGGTCAGGTGGCCGCCATGCGCCAGCGACATGCCGAGGATGGTGTCGCCCGGCTGCAGCAGCGCGAAGTACACCGCCTGGTTGGCCTGCGAGCCGCTGTGCGGCTGCACGTTGGCGTAGTCGGCGCCGAACAGTCGCTTGACCCGGTCAATGGCCAGTTGCTCGGCCACGTCCACGAATTCGCAGCCGCCGTAGTAGCGCTTGCCCGGGTAGCCCTCGGCGTACTTGTTGGTCAACTGGCTGCCCTGCGCTTCCATCACCCGCGGGCTGCAGTAGTTCTCGCTGGCGATCAGCTCGACATGGTCTTCCTGGCGGCCGGCTTCGGCGGCGATGGCCTGGGCCAGTTCGGGATCGTAGGTTTCGATGCGGGCGTCGCGCGGGAACATCGGGTCTCCGGGGGCATGGACAGAAGGCAGACCGCTAGTTTAAGCCCCGCGCAGGGCCGGCGGCGAACCAAAACGACGACGGCCTCCCGAAGGAGGCCGTCGCAGCGCGCCATGCGGCCCGATCAGCGGCCGTTGAGCACCAGATCGGCGATGATGCCGGTGGCGATGGCCACCATCAGCAGGTTGCCGCCGTCGTCGCGGACCCAGCGATAGCCGTACGGCGGGCGCCGCACCTGGTAGCGGTCGTAGTCGTAGACCACGTAGTTCGGGCCGTAGTAGCGCTGGCCGCGCGCCCAGCGCGGCGGGCCCGGGCGGTAGTAGACGACATCCGGCCGGCGGCGGTAGCCGTCGCGATAGCCATGCTCGTAGGCGTGCCGCGCATCGCGACGGTCACGCTCGCGATCGCGCCAGTCGCGCTCGCGGTCGGCGTCGCGGTAGCCGCGGTCGTACCAGCCGCGGTCCCCATGCGGGCCGCGGCCCGGCGGCGGCCCCGGCGGACCCCAGCCCGGCCCGTGGGCCGGTCCCGGACCCGGGCCGCCCGGGCCCCAGGCGAAGGCGGGCGGCGCCATGAAACCCAGCGCCAGCGCGGACGAGAGGGCAAGGGTGGCAAAACGTTTCGCGTTCATGGCAACTCCGTCACAAGGTGTGGCGATTGCATTTACGCCGGAACCGTCTGAACCGCTTCCTGCTGGAACCGGTTACGTATTCAGCTTTCCCGAAACGGGTAAGCGCGCATTACGTTTCGGCCCTCTTTTTCCTGTCCACAGCGGCGTTTCGACGTGATCGGCGCCACCGGCGCGGGCCTGTCCGCCGCAACCCGGCACGCCGCCGCCACCTGCGCCGTCCCAGCCCCTGGCTCCGGCCTGCGCGCCTGCGCTCAGTGGCGATGCGTCGGCGCGGCAACCTCGGCCGACTGCGCATGCAGTTGCAGCAGCGCGACCCGCGCCGCCTCGTCGGCAGGCAGGTACACCACCAGCCGATTGCCGTTGCGCGGCACCGACCACCAGTTGACCTGCTGCAGGTGCAGTTCGCCCGCCTGCGGGTGGTGGAAGCGCTTAAGCTGGTTTTCCACCCCGCGCACCTCGCGCCGCTGCTGCCACAAGGCGTCGAATTCGGGCGAGGCGGCGCGGTAGCGCGCCAGCAGGCGCTCCCAGGCCGGCTCGCCCAGGTGCTCGCCCATCGCGGCGCGCAACAGCGCCACCATGTGCTGCAGGACGTTGTCCCGATCGACCAGGCGGGCGCGCCAGTGCGGGTTGGTGAACGCCTGGTAGACGCAGTTGCGGTCGGCGTCCGGCAGATCCGCCAGGGTCACCCCCATCAGCCGCTCGAAGGCCGGATTGGCGCCGAGGATGTCGAAGCGCGGACTCTGCAGCATCGCCGGCCAGGGGCCGAGCTGGTCGAGCAGCATGCGCCCGGTGTCGGTCAACCGCTCGCACAGCGGCTGCAGCCGGGGTGCCGCATCGCCCAATCCGGCCAGCGCCAGCACATGGCCGGTTTCCACCTCCGAGCACTGCAACGCACCGGCGATGGCGGTCAGCACGCGTGCTGAAGCGCGCACCGGCCGTCCCTGTTCGAGCCAGGTGTACCAGGTGACGCCGACGTCGGCGAGCGCGGCCACCTCCTCGCGGCGCAGGCCTGGCGTGCGGCGCCTGCCGGCACGCGGCAGGCCCAGCCGCGCCGGATCCAGGCTCTCGCGGCGCGCCCGCAGGAAGGCGCCGAGCGCGCGCGCACGTTCGGCCGCCAGCGCAGCACCGTGCGCAGCACCGGCGCCATCGCCCGCCGCGTCGGTCATGGGATTCACCCGATCACTCAACATCTTGCTGTTCTCCCTGTTCCACCGCAGCGATCCCAGCCACAGGCAGGAAGTGCCAATACCATGATAAATAACTACTTGTACCAGTTTAAACGGTCCGGATACTGCGCGCCATGACCACCTCCTCCGCTCCCGCCGCCGTGCCCCATTCCCTCGATCGCCTCGACCGGCAGCCGCCTGCATGCGCCTGCCCCAGCGCCTCGCCGCCGAGGCTGGGCGCCTGGGGCCTGGCCATCCTGCTGCTCGGGCAGATGCTGCCGCTGATCGACTTTTCCATCATCAACGTCGCCCTCGGCTCCATCGCCCACACGCTGCACGCCTCGGCGACGGCGCTGGAACTGATCGTGGCGGTGTACGGCGTGGCCTTCGCGGTGGGCCTGGCCGCGGGCGGGCGGCTGGGCGACAACCTGGGCCGGCGCCGGGTGTTCGCCGCCGGCGTGCTGCTGTTCGCGGTGGCCTCGCTGCTGTGCGGGCTGGCCGGATCGGTGCCCGCCCTGCTCGCCGGCCGCGTGTTGCAGGGCCTGGGCGCGGCGCTGGCGGTGCCGCAGATCCTCGCCACCATCCACGTCAGCCTGCGCGGCGCGGCGCATGCGCGGGCGCTGGCGCTGTACGGCTCGCTGGGCGGGATCGCCTTCGTCATCGGCCAGGTGCTGGGCGGCACCCTGGTCACCGCCGACATCGCCGGTTCCGGCTGGCGCGCCATCTTCCTGATCAACCTGCCGTTCTGCGTGCTGGCGCTGGCGGGCCTGCGCGCGGTGCCGGAGACGCGCGCGGCGCGGCGGATGCCGCCCGACCTGGCCGGCGCCGGGTTGCTGGGACTGTTCCTGGCCTGCCTGCTGCTGCCGCTGGCGCTCGGCCCCACGCTGCACTGGTCGGCGCCGTGCCTGGCGGCATTGGCCGCCACGCTGCCCCTGCTGGCGGCGCTGGCCCGCACCGAAGCCTGGCAGGAGCGCCGTGGCCGCGTGCCGCTGCTGCCGCCGACGCTGCTGCGCGTGCCCAGCGTACGCTTCGCGCTGCTGCTGGGCGCGCTGTTCTTCGCCTGCTGGAGCGGTTTCATGTTCGTGCTCGCGCTGACCCTGCAGTCGGGCGCCGGGTTGTCGCCGCTGCAGTCGGGCAATGCCTTCATCGTGCTCGGCGCGGCGTACTTCTGCTCGGCGCTGGTCAGCGCGCGCGGGCTGGCTCGGTTCGGGCTGCTGCCGACGCTGCTGCTGGGCTGCATGGTGCAGATGCTGGGCCTGCTCGCGCTGGCGTGGACCTTGCGCGCGGTGTGGCCGCATCCCGGCTGGCTGGCGCTGGCGCCGGCAACGGCGCTGATCGGCGCCGGACAGGCGTGGATCGTGGCCTGCTTCTACCGCATCGGCCTGTCGCAGGTGCCGACCGAGCATGCGGGTGCGGGCAGCGCCATGCTCTCCACCGTCCTGCAGGCGGCGATGGGCCTGGGCCCGGCGGCGCTGGGCGCGGTCTACGCGCACGCGCGCGGCGGCGGCAGCCTGGCGGCGATGCAGGCGGCGCTGGGCAGCGAGTGGCTGGCGATGCTGCTGCTGGTGGCGTGCACGCTGGTCTACCGGCAGCGCCAGCGCCGCCACGTGCAGGCCGCGGCCGCCTGAACCAGACCGCTCCCGGCACCGCATCGATACGCGGCGCATGCAGGCCGGCGGCCGACGTGCCTACGCCGGTGCCGCTATAATCGCGGACATCCATTTCGCGCCTTCCGGCCCCGGCCGGCGGGTGTCCTGCGCCTTCCGGAGACCCCATGTCGCAATACATCTACACCATGAACGGCGTCAGCAAGACGGTGCCGCCGAAGCGCCAGATCATCAAGGACATCTCGCTGTCGTTCTTCCCGGGCGCCAAGATCGGCCTGCTCGGCCTCAACGGCGCCGGCAAGTCCACGGTGCTGAAGATCATGGCCGGCGTGGACACCGATTTCAGCGGCGAAGCGCGCCCGCAGCCGGGCATCAAGGTCGGCTACCTGGCGCAGGAGCCGGAGCTGGACCCGGCCAAGACCGTGCGCGAAGCGGTCGAGGAAGGCGTCGGCGAAGTGCTGCAGGCGCAGGCCGCGCTGGACAAGATCTACGAGGCCTATGCCGAGGAAGGCGCCGACTTCGACAAGCTCGCCGCCGAGCAGCAACGGCTGGAAGCGATCCTGGCCGCCGGCGATGCGCACCTGCTGGAACAGCAGCTGGAAGTGGCCGCCGACGCGCTGCGCCTGCCGCCGTGGGACGCGGTGATCGGCCCGCTGTCCGGCGGCGAGAAGCGCCGCGTGGCGCTGTGCCGGCTGCTGCTGCAGAAGCCGGACATGCTGCTGCTCGACGAACCGACCAACCATCTGGACGCCGAGTCGGTGGAATGGCTGGAGCAGTTCCTGGCGCGCTACACCGGCACCGTGGTGGCGGTGACCCATGACCGCTACTTCCTCGACAACGCCGCCGAGTGGATCCTGGAGCTGGACCGCGGCCGCGGCATCCCGTGGAAGGGCAACTACACCGACTGGCTGATGCAGAAGGAAGAGCGCCTGAAGCAGGAAGACAACCAGGAGAAGTCGCGGCAGAAGGCGATCCAGAAGGAACTGGAGTGGTCGCGGCAGAACGCCAAGGGCGGCCGCACCAAGGGCAAGGCGCGTCTGGCGCGCCTGGAAGAACTGCAGTCGGTCGATTACCAGCGCCGCAACGAGACCAACGAGATCTTCATTCCGCCGGGCGAGCGCCTGGGCAACGCGGTGCTCGAGTTCAAGCACGTCACCAAGAAGTTCGGCGACCGCCTGCTGATCGACGACCTCAGCTTCCTGGTGCCGTCCGGCGCCATCGTCGGCATCATCGGTCCCAACGGCGCCGGCAAGTCGACGCTGTTCAAGATGATCATCGGCAAGGAGAAGCCGGACTCGGGCGAGATCGTGCTCGGGCCGACGGTGAAGCTGGCCTACGTGGACCAGAGCCGCGACAAGCTGGAAGGCAACCACAACGTGTTCCAGGAAGTCTCCGGCGGCCTGGACATCCTCAACATCAACGGCGTGGAGATCCAGTCGCGCGCCTACCTGGGCCGCTTCAACTTCAAGGGCCAGGACCAGCAGAAGCTGGTCGGCAGCCTGTCCGGCGGCGAACGCGGCCGTCTGCACATGGCCAAGACCCTGCTGCAGGGCGGCAACGTGCTGCTGCTCGACGAACCGTCCAACGACCTGGACATCGAGACGCTGCGCGCGCTGGAAGACGCGCTGCTGGAGTTCCCCGGCAACACCTTCGTGATTTCGCACGACCGCTGGTTCCTGGATCGCATCGCGACCCACATCCTGGCGTTCGAAGGCGACTCGCACGTGGAGTTCTTCCAGGGCAACTACCGCGAGTACGAGATCGACAAGCGCCGCCGCATGGGCGACGACGCCGGTCCGAAGCGGCTGCGCTTCAAGGCGCTGAAGTAAGCGGGCGCGGAACGCGCAGATGCACCTTGCCACGGCCCGCGCACAGCGGGCCGTGTGCATTCCGGCGCTCGGGTTCTCTCGGCCGCCTGGACCTGTAGGAGCGGCTTCAGCCGCGACCGGGCATTACCGGTAACGCCCGGTCGCGGCTGAAGCCGCTCCTACAGGGGAAAGCGCCGACCAAAGCGCTACAGCTCGTAGGACAGCACGTCCTCGAAGCCGAACTTGCCGAAGTCGCGGATCCGCGACGGGTACAGCCGGCCGATCAGATGATCGTGCTCGTGCTGCACCACCCGCGCATGGAAGCCTTCGGCCTCGCACACCACCGCGTTGCCGTCCGGGTCCAGGCCGCGGTAGCGGATCTGCCGGTAGCGCGGGATCACCGCGCGCAGCCCGGGAATGGACAGGCAGCCTTCCCAGCCGTCCTCCAGTTCGTCGGACAGCGGCTCGATCTGCACGTTGGCCAGTGCGGTGCGCGGCACCGCCGGCGCATCGGGATAGCGTGCATTGCTGTCGAAACCGAACACCATCAGTTGCAGATCCACCGCGATCTGCGGCGCGGCCAGGCCGACGCCGCGTGCGGCGTCCATGGTCTCGAACATGTCGGCGACCAAGGCGTGCAACTGCGCGCTGCCGAACGTGTCGACCGGCTGCGCGATGCGCAGCAGGCGCTGGTCGCCCATGCGGATGATGTCGCGGATCATGGTCTGCTCCTGTCGCCGAATGCTGCGCCGATTATCCGCCGACTGGCGCGCGCTTGCAGCCTGGTCGCGTCGGCGTAACCGAGGGCGTCCCGGCTGCGGATGCGGTCGGGGCTGAAGCCCCTCCTACAGTGCACCCAGCCGGCCATTCGCAAGTCCTTTGCAACAGTGGTCGCCGCTGGTGTCGGCCGTCACGTGGCGGCCTTTCCTGGCCGGCGTGCTTGGCGCCTCGTCGAGCGGGACCCAAGGCCTGCACTGCGCGCCACTGCGAAATCCATCCGCAGCGGCGCTCTTGCGGCGACAGACGCGCCGCATCCCGCATACGAGGCGACGCGCTTTTTCGTGGCGATGCTGTAGAACAACGACTTGGACTCCGCCGCGCGCACGCAATGCACAACGATCGCCCTGGATCCGCTTCCTTTTCGCCCAGCCGGCGCGACCTGCTGCGCCTGGCCGTGCTGGTCCCGGCTGCGTGCGCGGTGGGCATGCTGCCAGGGTGCGCGAAGCCGCCGCGGTTCGACGGCAGCTTCATCCAGCCATGGCGCAGCCACCTGGACCTGAGCGCGCAGGACTGGCAACAGCATATGGCGCTCGCCCAGCGCCTGGGCTGCCGGCAGATCGTGGTGCAGTGGGCCGGGCTGTACGGCAGCGGCGGCGATGCGGACTGGACCCTGCCGGACAGCACGCTGCAGCTGATCTTCTCCACGGCGGCCGCCGCCGGCCTGCAGGTGCGGGTCGGCCTGCCGTATCACAGCGGTTGGTGGAAGGCGCTGCAGGCGCCGGACCTGGCCACGCTGGATGCGTTCCTGGCGCTGACCCTGGACAACGCGCGCGCCTATCTGCAGGCCGCGCCGTGGCGCAGGCAGGCCAACTTCGACGGCTGGTACCTGCCGTACGAACTGGAACAGTTCCACTGGGCGCAGGACGCGCGGCAGCAGCGCCTGTGCAGCTGGCTGGCCGCGCTGTGCGCAGCGGCCAGCGCCGGCACCGAAAAGGTCACCGCGATCTCCACGTATTTCAGCCGTCTGCAGACCAGCGGTTCGCTGCCGCAGCTGTGGAACCGCATCCTCAACCAGGTGCCGCTGCGGCCGATGGTGCAGGACGGCGTCGGCGTCGCCGGGCTGGACAACCTGGACGGGGTGAATCCGCTGCTGGCGGCGCTGCGCGCGCGCCAGGTCGCTTTCGACGTGGTGGTCGAGCTGTTCGAGGAATTGCCCAGCTCGGCCACCGACGGCAGCCACTTCCAGGCGCAGACCGCCGATGCCGCCCGCATCCAGAAGCAGCTGGCGTGGGCGCAGCGCAGCGGCGCCGCCGGCATCTTCGCGTTCGCGCTGGATCCGTGGCTGTCGCAGGACTCGCCGCGCGCGCAGGCGCTGCGCCGGCAGTGGCGCGCCGGGCGCCAATAGCCGCCCGGCGCGCGCCTGCTACAGGGCGCGGCCGATGATGTCGCGCAGGATCTCGCTGGTGCCGCCGAAGATGCGCAGCGCGCGCGCGTCGGCCCAGGCGCGACCGATACCGTATTCGCTGCTGTAGCCGTACCCGCCGTGCAGTTGCAGCAGCGCGTCCAGCACCTGGCCCTGGATCTCGGTGGCGTTGAGCTTGGCCATCGCCGCGGCGGTCGCCTGCAGCCGGCCCTGCATGTGCGCGTCCAGGCACTGGTCGAGGAAACTGCGCAACATCGCCAGCCGCGACGCCGCGTCGGCGAGCACGAAGCGGGTGTTCTGGTGGTCGATCAGGTGGCGGCCAAAGGCCTTGCGCTGGCGCACGTAGGCCAGGGTCTGGTCGAGCATGCCTTCGGCCGAGGCCGCGGCGCGCAGCGCGATCGCCAGGCGTTCGGCGGCCAGTTGTTCGCCGAGGTAGTCGAAGCCGCGCTGTTCCGCACCGAGCAGGTGCGAGACCGGCACCGCCACGTCCTGGAAGAACAGCTCGCTGGTGTCCTGCGCGTGCTGGCCGATCTTGGCCATCGGCGCGCCGCGGACGACACCGGGCAGTGCGGTGTCGACGCAGAACAGGCTCAAGCCGCGCGCGCCCAGTTCCGGCGCCACGGTCGCCACCACCACCGCCACATCGGCGTTGCTGCCGTTGGTGATCCAGGTCTTCTGGCCGTTGAGCAGGTAGTGCTCGCCGTGGCGCACGGCGCGGGTGCGGATCGCCTTGAGGTCGCTGCCGGCGCCGGGCTCGGTCATCGCGATCGCACCGATCGCCTCGCCGCGCGCCATCTTCGGCAACCACGCGTCGCGCACCGCGGCGCTGCCGTACTGCATCAGGTACGGCGCGACCATGTCCGAGTGGATCGAAAAACCGATGCCGAGGAAATTCGCCCGCGCCAGTTCCTCGATCACGCAGGCGGCATGCCCGGCGTCGCCGCCCAGGCCGTAGGGCTCGGGCAGCTGGCAGTTGAGCAGGCCGGCCGCGCCGGCCGCACGCCACAGCGCGCGCGGGGTGATGCCGTCGCGCTCCCACTGCGCGTAGTGCGGGGCGATCTGGCTGTCGATGAAACGCCGCACCTGCGCACGAAACAGCGTGTGGTCTTCGCGGAACACGGGGCGCTCGCGCATGGCTCAGCGTCCGACCGGATCGGTGCCGCTGAGCTGGCCCTGCAGCACCGGCGCGGTGCCGCTGCCGCTCAGGAACAGGCTGTAGTGGTCGCCGGGCTGCAGCGACGGCAGCGCCAGCGGCGCGCTGTCCTTGCTGCCGCACGTGGCGACCAGGCGGGCCTTGACCGGGTTGATCGCACGCGCGCTGCTGGCGCCCGCGGCGACGGCCGGGAACACCACCGCGCCGTTGTCGGCGATCGCCAGCCGCGCCTGGCCGCAGCCGCCGGCCAGGTTGTAGAAGCGGATCTCGGCCTTGAGCGCATCGCTGCTGCCGCCGCCATCGGCCAGCACCACCAGCGGCCGCGACGGCGCCGTCGGATCCAGCACCAGCGTGGTGAAGCTGCCGGCCGCGACCTGCGCCTGCTCGCGTGCCTTGCCGGCCACGCGCAGCGCGAACGGCTTGCCGCCCTCGACGATGGCGTAGCGGGTGGCACGGGTGGCCGGGCCGATGCGCTGTGCGGCGCCATTGGCGATGCCGACCTCGAGCACGGCATTGCCCGGGTTGAGCACGCGCACGAACGCCGAACCGGCCGGCGGGCGCGCGGCGTACAGCTGCGCGAGGCGGCCTTCCGCGGCGCCCTGTTGGGCGCTGGCGGCCAGTGGCGCGAGCGCGGCGGCGGCAAGCAATGCGAGCATCAATTTCATCGGGGCGTTTCCTGGCTGCGGAGCGTGCGCGCCATGGCATAGCGCTGCTCCAGTTGTTTGCGATCGACCTTGTCGCTGTTGCCGGTGGGCAACGCGTCCACGGCGATCAGTTCGGAGGGAATCATGTAGGCCGGCACGCGGCGGCCGAGTTGCTGCTTCCAGTCCTGCAGCGCATCCGGCAACGGCTGTACCGCGCCGACGCCCGGCACCGACAGTTCGACGAAGCCGATCATCCGCACCAGGCTGCCATCCGGCCGGCGCAGCACCACCGCGGCACCGGCGACCACGCCGTCCAGGGTCGACAGCGCCGCATCCACTTCGGCCAGTTCGATGCGGTAGCCGTTGAGCTTGATCTGGTCGTCCCTGCGGCCGCGGAAGTAGAGCCGGCCCTGCGCATCGACCTCGCCCAGGTCGCCGCTGCGGTAGGCGCGCTTGCCGTTGTGCTCGAACAGCACGCCCTGGTCCAGGTCGGGGCGATCCAGATAGCCGCGCATCACGTGGTCGCCGGCCATGCAGATCTCGCCGGCGTCGAGGAACACCTCTGCATAGGGCTTGGCCACGCCGATCGGGAACGGGTTGGGTGCAGCCGCGCGCAGTGCCGGATCGATCTCCACCCAGGTGGTGGAACAGGTCGCTTCGGTCGGGCCATAGGAGTTGACGATGCGCGCCTGCGGGAAGCGCGCCCACAGCTCTTCGGCCACGCGCGGGGTCAGCGACTCGGCGCCGAACACGAACACCCGCAACGCGGGCAGGTGTTCGGCAGCGAAGCGCGGGTTGAGCAGTTGCTGGCGCACGAACGACGGCGTGGACGCCCACACCGCCACCTCGGACTGGCGCAGGCGATCGACGAAACGTTCGCTATCGGCGATCACCTCGCGCGGGCACAGCACGCAGCATCCGCCCAGGCCGAGCGCGCCGCACAGGTCGAACAGCGAGAAATCGAAGTTGAACAGCATCTGGTTGAGGAACGCCGGCGCCGGCCCCAGCGCCAGGCAGTCGCGGATCCAGCCGGCGAACAGGGCCACGCTGTCGCGGCCGATCTGCACGCCCTTGGGATCGCCAGTGCTGCCGGAAGTGAACATGATGTAGGCCAGCTCCGGCACCGCCAGCGCGCGTGCGTCGTCGGCACCAGGGCCGAACGCATCGGTGGCGGCGTCGTAGACCGCGGCGGCATGCACCAGCGCGACGATGCGCTGCAGCCGCGCCGGCGGATTGATGGTGTCCACCGGCACGTAGGTCACGCCCAGCTGCAGGCAGCCGAGCATGGCCACCACGAAGGCGGACTGCTTGTGGCCCCAGATCACCAGCGCATGGCCCGGCTGCACGCCAGCGCGCTGCGCGCGGGCGACCCACTCCTGCGTGGCCTGGTACACCCCGGCCCAGTCCAGCACGCCGTCGGCATCGCGCAGCACGGGCGCCTGCGCGGCGTGCTCGCGCTCGACGAAACGGCATCGCTCGAAATCAAAGCGCATGCATGCGGCTCCTGGCGCGGTCCGCGCTCAACGCCGGTGCGCGGCCACGTACTCGGCCAGCACCTGCACCGATTCAACCAGCGTGTCGATCTCGTCGATCGGCAGGGTCACGCCGAGACGGTCCTTGACCTCGACCATCAGCTGCACCTTGGACATCGAATCGAACAGCGATTCCATGTATTCGTCGGGCTGCACGCGGGCGCCGATCACGCTCTCGACGATATCGCTCAGCTGGGACTGGAGGGTCTGCATGTCCATGGGGTTCACCTTGTCAGAACTGGAAATAGAGGAAACGCGATGCCTTGTGCAGGCTCGACAGACACAGCACGAGCAGCGACAGCAGCGCCAGCAACCACGGCAGGTTCGGCTGCCAGCGCATCCACGCGCGCGGCGCCGGGTTCGGCTTGCTCAACGCGGGCGAGTACACGCCCATGATCTGGTGCGCGTTCGGCGCCAGCCATACGATCGCCAGCAGCAGCGCGATGTACAGCAACTGCACGTGGTGGCCGATCAGCAGGCGCCAGGCATCGCCCAGGCCCATGCCGGCGACATGGCCGAGGCCGTGCAGGCTTTCCGCGCCGCGCAGGCCGGCCATGCCCTGCACCAACTGCCATGCATCGCCCACGCCGTCGGCGCGGAAGAACGCCTGCGCCACCAGCACCGCGGCGAAGGTCAGCAACAGGTAACCGACATGCTGCAGCGGATTGAACGTGCGCAGCGCCGCCGGCGTGCGGCCGACGACGAAGATGCGCCAGGCATGGTTGATCGCCAGGTAGGCGGCATGCAGCAGGCCGAAGATCAGGAACTGCAGGCCGGCGCCATGCCAGATGCCGGCCAGGCCCATCGCCCACACCGTGGGCAGCACGATCAACGACGCGAAGCCGCCCGCCGAGGCCGCCGCGGCCGGGCCGCTGGCGCGCCCGTGGCGGCTGCGCCAGCGCGTCACCGCCATCGCCACCGGGTAGTACAGGTAGGCGGTGATGTAGCGGGTCAGGGTCATGTGCCAGCGCGACCAGAAGTCGATCACGCTGGTCGCCTTGTACGGCGAGTTGAAGTTGAGCGGGAAGCGGATGCCGAACATCCGCGCCAGCCCCAGCGCCATGTCCGAGTAGCCGGAAAAATCGAAATACAGCTGCAGCGCGTAGCTCAACGCGGTGGCCCATGCGCCCCAGAACTGCAGATCCCCGGTGCTGGCGAAACCGGCGTCGGCGTACGGCGCGATGCTGTCGGCCAGCAGCACCTTCTTGGCAAGACCGATCACGAACAGCATGCCGCCGACCGACAGGTTGTCGGCGTGGAAACGGTAGGTCTCGCGCCTACTGAACTGCGGCATCATTTCCTTGTGGTGGAGGATGGGGCCGGCGATCAGGTGCGGGAAGAAGGTCACGAACAACACGTAGCTGAGCGGGCTGCGGTCGTTGACCAGACCGGCGCGGCAGTCGAGCAGGTAGCCGATCTGGGTGAAGGTGAAGAAGGAAATGCCCAGCGGCAGGATCAACGCATCCATCGGGCCGATGTCGACACCCAGGTCGTGCGCGAACGTGACCATCGCCGCGACGTACTTGTAGTGCATCAGCAACGCCAGGTCGGCCGCCACGCCCAGCGCGACCACCAGCAGTTGCAGCCGTGGCCGCTGGGCCAGCGCCAGCACGAGCAGGCTGACCAGGTAATTGAACACGATCGAGCCGAGCAGCAGCACCACGAACTGCGGGTTCCACCAGCCGTAGAACACGATCGAGGCCACGCACAGCCACAGCGCTGCCAGGCGCGGCTGCAGCGCACCGAGCAGGTAGTGCACGCCGAGTGCGATCGGCAGGAACATCAACAGGAACAGGAAGGAGTTGAACAGCATCGTCGGTCGGCGCTCAGTCGATCCCGGCCAATGCCGCCTGTTCGCCATCGGTCAGCGGCAACGACAGGGCCATTTCGGAGAATTCCCAGATCACCAGCTTCAGGCTAGGCGGCCACTGCGCGCGCTGCGGCCAGGCCGCCAGCAGCGCGCCGGAGAACTGGCCGCCGTCCAGGCTCTGGTTCCACACTTCGCGGCCCAGGGCATTGCCCAGGCGCTCGGCGAACAGGCTGCGGCGTCCGTTGGAGCTGCCCAGCAGCAGCACCTCCACCGGCGGCGTGTCGTCGAGCAGGCCTCCGCTGCGCAGCGGCGCGATGGTCTGCTCCGGTTCGCGATCCAACGCCGGGCGCCAGGCCGGCGGCGCGTGCTCCAACCCGGCCAGCACGATCAGGTCGCCCATCCGCGGCGTCGGCGCGCCGGGCGCGCCGACCGCGAA
>Ga0105251_10000193_pt1 | contig 61489 bp, 44 predicted proteins | sample KBSS64metaG_FD_80424 | JGI IMG/M metagenome (GOLD analysis project Ga0105251, IMG submission 80424) | Switchgrass rhizosphere microbial communities from Kellogg Biological Station, Michigan, USA - KBS S6-4 metaG | ecosystem: Host-associated > Plants > Roots > Rhizosphere > Soil | place...
GCAGGAAGCCGCGAAAGCCGTGCGGGCCATGGATGGCCCATCACGGCGTGCCCCCGGAACGGCGCCGGAGGGAGGGAAGTCCGAAGGACCCCAGCCAGGAGCAGGGCTTTTTTGGTTACTTTTTCAGCTCTTGGAAAAAGTGACCCGCCGTAAGGGCGGAAGGCGCACTCAGCACCACCCCAAAAAACGGATATACACCCAATCCGAAAGTCCCCGGTGACGCAGAGCGTCACTCAAGGCATTCCCACGCAGAGCGTGGGAACGATCAGAAGGCTAGACAACGTTCACTGGAGAGTAACCGGCGCCTCGCTCACCACAGGAGCCGCATTCCCCGGCACCGCAATCTCAACCGGCATGCCGTCTTCAGCGGCCACCACATCCCGTACCTCATCCCAATTGATCCGCAGACTATTGGCCAGATCCTCACGCTTGAGCAGCGCATTGATCACCGCCGTGTGCTTGTCCACCACCGAAGGGTTGCCACTCTCGTCCAGCGGCGTGTGAGCCTCCAGATAGACCTTGCCACCGCTCACACCAAACTTGTACGGCTCAGAGATAATCCGCACCGGCGTGCCGACCGGCACCATGCCCGCCATTTCCAGCACGTTGTTGTTGTACATGCGGAAGCAGCCGTGGCTGGTGCGCATGCCGATGCCGAATTTCTTGTTCGAACCGTGGATCAGGTAACCCGGTATACCCAGGCCGAACTTGAACGGACCCAGCGGGTTATCCGGACCTGCAGGCACCACGTTAGGCAGGATGTCGCCGTCAGCCGCGTGCTCGGCCTTGACCGATGCAGGCGGCGTCCAGGTCGGATTAGGCGTCTTGGCGGTCACCTTGGTAGTGGAAATCGGCGACCCCCAACCCTCGCGGCCGATACCCAGCGGGAAGGTGTACACCACGTTCTTGCCCTTCGGGTAGTAGTACAGACGGTACTCGGCCAGGTTGATGACAATGCCTTCACGCGGGCCCGGGGGCAGGATGAAACGGGTTGGCAGGATGACCTGGGTGCCCGCACCCGGCAGCCAGGCATCGACGCCCGGGTTGGCGGCGATCATTTCCAGATAGCCCAGGTCGTACTGGGTGCCCAGGTCCGCGAAGGTGTCTTCGTATTTGGCGGTGACGGTCTGCACCTGGCCGATGATGTCCTCGCCGGGAGGAGGCAACGGAAACTCCAGGGCGGAGACAGGGCCGGCCGCACACAGTGCAGCAAGCGACAGACAGCGGGCGAAAGCTGGAATGCGCGACAACATCCGGGGAATCCTTGGGTAACGGAAGGCTTGAATGGCGGAGATTGTACACGCCCGCCCGCCCCTTCGGGAGTAGGCGCGACGGCTTGCAAGCCTGCACGTTCACCTGCGGTTCAGGTGGCGCTGTATCAGGGGCTCGGCCAACAGGAATATTTCAGACCGTCTGGTCCAGTTCCGGCCAGATGGGCTGCCAGCCCCGGCGCTGGGCGTCGATGATCGCGCGGCACAGCGGGCACAGTCGCTCGTCGCTGTAGATCGCCTGCTCGACCGCCGACCAGCGCGGCTGGGCAGGCAGCAGAGAGCCACACAGGGTACGGTCAGCAGAACCGGCCAGTTCCAGTTGCCGGGCGGCCAGATGCACACGAACTTCCTGGCACGCGAACAGGTCGAGCTGCTCATCGGGCTCGATCAATTGATAGGCAAACAGGGACCAGGCAGGACGGCGCATCGGGGGCTCCAGATCGGGGGCGCAACATTAGCCGAAAGCCCCCGTCCAGAAAAGGCCCGCAGGCCTTTAAATCTGCGGTTTTGGCGAAAGAAGCGGTTTTAATTGCGGCCAGACGTTATCCAGCAACCTCGGCTGCGCATTCGCCGCCGGGTGCAGTCCATCCGCCTGGGTCAACTCCGGCACCCCGCCCACGCCTTCTAGCATGAACGGCACCAGCGCCACCTTCTTCTGTTCAGCCAGATCCGCATACACCTGCTTGAACGCCTGGGTGTAACGGGCGCCGTAATTGGGCGGGATCTGCATGCCCAGCAGCAACACCTTGGCACCGGCAGCGCGGGCGCTGTCGATCATCGATGCAAGATTTTGTTTCAATTGTTCAGGTGGCTGCCCACGCAGGCCGTCATTACCACCCAGTTCGAGGATCACCAGATCCGGCTTGTGCTCGGAAAGCAGCGCCGGCAGCCGCGCCTGGCCGCCACCACTGGTGTCGCCGCTGACCGACGCATTGACCACTTTATCCTTGTAGCCCTGCTCAGCCAGGCGCTTTTCCAGCAGGCTGACCCAACCGACGCGGGTATCCAGGCCGAAAGCCGCGCTGATACTATCCCCAACGATCAGCACCGTACCTGCTGTCGCTGCCTGACACACAAGCAGCAAACCCAGGCCAGCACTCAATAACCACGCACGCATCGGATTCTCCATGAGCGAAAGTATTCTCAGTGCCCGGAACCTGAACAAAGTGGTCCCCAGCACCGAAGGTGACCTGACCATCCTGCACGAACTCTCGCTGGAACTGAACAAGGGCGACACCCTGGCCATCGTCGGCGCCTCAGGATCGGGCAAGTCGACGCTCCTGGGATTGCTGGCGGGGCTGGATCTGCCGAGCACCGGTTCCGTCACGCTGTCGGGTCGCAACCTCAGCGAACTCGACGAAGACCAGCGCGCCCGCGTGCGCGCCGAACACGTAGGCTTCGTGTTCCAGTCATTCCAGTTGCTCGACAGCCTCAATGCCCTGGAAAACGTCATGCTGCCCATGGAGCTGGAAGGCCGCAAGGACGCCCGCGAACAGGCGCGCCACCTGCTGGAGCGGGTCGGACTGGGCCAGCGCCTGACCCACACCCCCCGCCAGCTCTCGGGCGGCGAGCAGCAACGGGTCGCGATAGCCCGCGCCTTTGCCGCCGACCCCGACGTGCTGTTCGCCGACGAACCCACCGGCAACCTCGACAGCCACACCGGCGAGCGCATCAGTGACCTGCTGTTCGAACTGAACCAGGAACGCAACACCACGCTGGTGCTGGTCACCCACGATGAACGCCTGGCCCACCGCTGCCGGCGCCTGATCCGTCTTGAAGGTGGCCGCCTGGTCACCCCCATGGAGCCTTGATGGCACGTCTGCCGTTCGCCCGCCTGCTCAGCCTCGCCGCCCGCCAACTGATGCGCGATGCCCGCGCCGGCGAGCTGCGCGTGCTGTTTTTCGCCCTGGTGGTCGCCGTGGCCGCCAGCACCGCCATTGGCTATTTCGGCTCGCGCCTGAACAGCGCCATGCTGCTGCGGGCCACCGAGTTTCTTGGTGCCGACCTGATCCTCAGCGGTTCCACGCCGGCCAGGCCCGAGCAGATCGAGGCCGGCAAGGCGCTCAAGCTGGACCACTCGCAGATCGTGATCTTCTCCAGCGTGGTCGCCACCGACAACGGTATCCAGCTGGCCAGCGTCAAGGCGGTGGATGCGGCCTATCCGCTCAGAGGCGAGTTGAAGAGCGCCGATGCGCCCTACCAGCCCGAAACCAGCGGCGGCGAACCCGGCCCCGGTGAGGCATGGGCCGAAGCCCGGGTGCTGGTGGCACTGAACCTCAAGGTCGGTGACAGCATCGACGTCGGCTCCACCAGCCTCAAACTCACCCGCGTGCTCACCTACGAGCCCGACCGCGCCGGCAACTTCTACAGCCTGACGCCCCGGGTGATGATCAACATGGCCGACCTTGAAGCCACCAAGGTCGTGCAGCCGGGCAGCCGCGTCAGTTTCCGCGACCTGTGGCGCGGCACGCCGCAGGACCTGGCGGCGTATCGCAAGGCCATTGAGCCTGACCTCGCCGCCAACCAGAAGATCGACGACGCCCGTGATGGCAACCAGCAGATCGGCGGCGCGCTGGGCAAGGCCGAGCGTTACCTGAATATGGCGAGCCTGGTGGCGGTGTTGCTGGCCGGTGTGGCCGTGGCCCTGTCGGCGGCGCGCTTTGCGGTACGCCGTTTCGACGCCAGTGCGCTGTTGCGCTGCCTGGGGCTTTCACGCAACGAAGCCCTGGTGCTGTTCAGCCTGCAACTGGCCATGCTCGGCATCGCCGCGAGCGTCACCGGCGCCCTGCTCGGCTGGTTCGCGCAGCTGGGGCTGTTCTATTTGCTGGAAAACCTGCTCCCCGCAGCCGTTCCACCTGGGGGCTGGCTGCCGGCAGTGGCAGGCATCGGCACAGGGCTGGTGGCGCTGGCCGGTTTTGCCCTGCCACCGCTGGCAGCGCTTGGGCGTGTGCCGCCACTGCGGGTCTTGCGCCGCGACATGCTGCCGATCCCGGCCAGCAGCTGGCTGGTGTACGGCGCGGCGCTGCTGGCGCTGGGTCTTATCATGTGGCGCCTGAGCCTGGACCTGATCCTGACCTTTGCCCTGCTCGGCGGCGGCCTGGTCGCTGCGCTGATCCTGGGGGGCATCTTGCTGCTGGCGTTGCAAAGCCTGCGTCGTCTGCTGGCGGGGGCGTCACTGCCGTGGCGGCTCGGCTTGGGCCAATTGCTGCGTCACCCCATGGCAGCCGCCGGACAATCCCTGGCCTTTGGTCTGATCCTGCTGTCCATGGGGCTGATCGCCCTGCTGCGCGGCGAGTTGCTCGACACCTGGCAAAACCAGCTGCCCAAGGACGCACCCAATTACTTCGCGCTGAATATCCTGCCCGCCGAGCGCGACAACTTCGGCGAGCGCATGAGCCGCCTGTCGACCCACGCCGCGCCGCTCTACCCGATGATTCCGGGCCGCCTGATGAGCATCAATGGCGAGCCGGTGACCAAGTTCGTCACCAAGGATTCCCGTGGCGAAAACGCCACCCAGCGCGACCTCAACCTGACATGGGCGGCCAACCTGCCGGAAGGCAACACTATCACCGAGGGCCAATGGTGGAACAACGAGCAGGCACCGGCTGAAGGTGTGCCGGGCGTTTCGGTGGAAACCAAGCTGGCGAAAAGCCTGGAGATCAAGCTGGGCGACACCCTGAGCTTCGTGATCGGCGGCGCGACCCATCAGGTCAAGGTCACAAGCCTTCGGGACATCAACTGGGACACCTTCCAGCCCAACTTCTTCATGATCTTCCAGCCCGGCACCCTCAAGGACGTGCCGACCACCTACCTGACGAGCTTCTATCTGGCCCCTGGCAACGACCAGCAGATCGTCGAACTGTCCCGCGCCTTCCCCGCCGTGACCATCCTGCAAGTCGAGGCGCTGCTGGAGCAACTGCGCAGCATCCTCGATCAGGTGACCCTGGCGGTGCAGTACGTGCTGTTGTTCGTGCTCGCTGCGGGCCTTGCGGTGTTGTTCTCCGGCTTGCAGGCCACACTGGACGAACGCATCCGCCAGGGCGCGCTGCTGCGGGCCCTGGGTGCCAACCGCGCCCTGCTCACCCGGGCCCGGCGCATCGAGTTCGGCCTGCTGGGCGCCGTCAGCGGTGTGCTGGCGGCACTGGGCTGCGAGCTGGTGAGTTTCGTGTTGTACCGCTACGCCTTTTCCCTGCAGTGGTATCCACACCCGTGGCTGTTGCTGTTGCCGCTGATCGGCGCCCTTCTGGTAGGGGGCGCCGGCGTGTTCGGCACCCGCCGAGCGCTCAATGCCAGCCCCTTGACCGTGCTGCGCGAAGGCTGACGAGGCTTGACCCTGGCGATGCCGACAGCAAAGATGTCGGCATCGTGCATGGAGCACTCCCTTCACCACTGAGAAGCCCTTTGAGCACCAACATCTGTACCCGCGAAGGCCACACCGCCCTCAAGCAAGAACTCGATCACCTGTGGCGCGTCTACCGTCCGGAAATCACCCAGAAGGTCGCATGGGCGGCTTCCTTGGGCGATCGCAGCGAGAACGCGGACTACCAGTACAACAAGAAGCTTTTGCGCGAGATTGACCGCCGCGTGCGCTACCTGCGCAAGCGTCTGGAAGACATGCGCGTGGTCGATTACGCCCCGGAACAGGAAGGCCGGGTGTTCTTCGGTGCGTGGGTCGAGATCGAAAATGAAGACGGCGAAACCAAGCGCTTTCGCATCGTTGGTTACGACGAGATCTACGGCCGCATGGACTACATCTCCATCGACTCGCCGATGGCCCGGGCCCTGCTGAAAAAGCAGGTGGACGAGGAATTCTCAGTGCAGACGCCGACCGGAGAAGCACTCTGGTACGTGCAGAGCATCACCTACGAAAAACCCGCTTGAAATTGAACGCCGCCAGTTGACGCGCGGCGTTACCGAGGAGCAATTGATGGTCAAGACCAAACCGCGTCCCGCCGTGAACGGGGTGGCATCCGCCGACAGAGTGCTGACCGTGCTGACGGCATTCCGCACCGGCGATACCGCGCTGACCCTGGTGGAACTGGCCGAGCGCACCGACCTGATCAAGAGCACGATCATGCGGCTGATGGTTTCGCTGGAGACATTCGGGTTTGTCAATCGCCTGGCGGACGGTCGCTACACCTTGGCCAGTGAAGTGATGCGCCTGAACGCGGTGTATCAGGAGTCGCTGGACCTCGAAAAACACGTCCTGCCACGCCTGCACCGGCTGTGCGACGAAACTGGGGAAACCGCCTCTTTCTACGTGCGTCACGGCGCGTATCGCATGTGCCAGTACCGGGTGAACTCCCCGCACCGTCTGCGCCTGCACCTGCAACCCGGCGACATCCGTCCGATGGACGGCGCCGCCAGTGCCGAGGCGCTGCGTTGTAGCTACGCTCGGGCAGCCGAGCATCCCGAACCCTTTTATTCGGCCGGGATCACCGACCCTCACTCGGCGTCCATGGCCATGCCGATCTTCGGTGCGCAGCAGGAGTTGATGGGTGCGATCGTGGTGTCCGGACCTGCCGGCCGCCTGAACGCCGAGCGAGCCGACTCGCTGCGGGCGGTGTTCATGGAAGTGGCCGAAGATCTGACGCGCAGCCTGGGTGGGCGGATCCAGTAAGGATCGCCCGCCCAGCCTGGCTATTGACGTATAGAATCGGTCAGCTGACGCTGGCCGGATTTGCACCCTGAGCCTGATTGCGCTGGTGCTTGCGACCCAGCACCAACACCATGGTGCCAGCGGCAAGGTTCAGCAACGCCAGCGGAATCAGCGCCAGGGCGTAGCTGCCGGTGGCACCGTGAATCGCGCCATAGACGTTAACCATCAGCCCGCCGCCAAACAGGTTGGCCCAGGCGCCGATCACCGCCAGCCCCGCCGCCGCCGTGCTGCTGGACATCCAGCTCGACGCCAGCGCCCAGAACGGCCCCTTCATCGAGTAGGCACCAATCAACACCATCGACAGCAAAACCACGGTGGCCACCAGCGATGAGGTGACCAGCGCCAGCAGCAGGCCCGCCGCGATCAGGAACAGGGTGGCCGCGGTGTGCCAGCGTCGCTCGTTGCGACGGTCGGAGCTGCGCCCCCAAAGGATCATGAACAACGACGCCAGGCCATAAGGAATGGCGTTGACCAGGCCGATCTGCAGGCTGTCCAGATGGAAGGTCTTGAGCAGTTGCGGCGCCCATACGCTCATTGTACTGCCGGCCGCCGAAGCGCCGGTGTAGATGAGCACCATCGCCCAGATGTCCTTGTGCTTGAGCAGTTGCCACAGCGAGATATGGCCGATCTGGGTTTTCTGCGCACGCTCCTGAGCCAGCCGATTCACCAGCCACTCGCGCTGATCGTCCGCCAGCCATTTGGCCTGATCGGGGCGATCGGTCAGCACGAACAGGCAGGCGATCCCCAGCAGCACTGCCGGAATGCCTTCCAGAATGAACAGCCAGTGCCAGCCGCGCATGCCAAACATCCCGTCAAGCGTCAGCAGATAACCCGAGAGTGGCGAGCCGATGAAGTTCGCCCCCGGAATTGCCACCATGAAGATCGCGACCATCCGTGCACGGTAGGCCGATGGCAGCCAGTAGGTCAGGTACAGCAGCACGCCGGGGAAGAAACCCGCCTCGGCCGCACCCAGCAGAAACCGCATGAAGTACAGCGAGTTCGCGCCTTCGACGAACGCGGTGCCCGCCGACACCAGCCCCCAGGTAATCATGATCCGCGCAATCCAGACCCGCGCGCCGAAGCGCTGCAGCGCCAGGTTGCTCGGCACCTCGACCAGAAAGTACGAGACGAAAAACAGGCTGCTGGCCAGACCGAACACGGCCGGGGTCAAGCCCAGATCGTGGTTCATCTGCAGCGAAGCCATGCCGATGTTGCCGCGATCGATGATCGCGATCAGGTAACACACGATCAGGAACGGAAGCAGGCGCCACGCCACGCGGCGCATCGTCGCCTGTTCCAGTTCACTGACCTCTGCTTTCACATTCATGGGGTTCTCCTGTGCTTATTGTTGTGGAGATGACGCCGGCATGCCAGCTCGCCGCCCTCGGACGGCGAGCAGCGCTCATTCGTCGATCAGCTGGCGATTGACCACACAGCGCGGATCCAGCGCGCGGCCATCCAGGGCGTCGAGAATCTGCTGCACGGCCACCAGGCCCACACGTTCACGGGCCTCCAGGGTGTTGGCGCCCACGTGGGGAGTGGCCACCAGGTTCACCAGGCCCCACAGGGGGCTGTCGGCCGGTGGCGGCTCGGGGTTGAAGGTGTCGAGACCGGCGCCGCCGATCTGCCCGCTGGAAAGGGCCTGAACCAGAGCTGCGGTGTCAATCAGCTCGCCACGGGCGGTGTTGATGAGCAGGCTGCCAGGGCGCATAAGCGCGAATTGTTCGGTGCTGAACAGGTTGCGGTTGGCGTCGGTCAGCGGGCAATGCAGGCTGATCACATCGCACCCTTGCAGCAGACGCTCGAAGTTCTCCTCACGGCTCACATGATCGCGCACCGGCAGTTGCTTGAGGTAAGGGTCATACACCTTGACCTGCATGCGCAGCGGCGCGACCAGATCCATCAGCACGCTGCCGATGGCGCCCAGCCCCACAAGGCCCAGGGTCTTGCCAAACAGTTCGGTGCCATTTGCGGTGGCTTTGTCCCAGTGCCCGGCTCGCACCCGCGCATCCAGCCAGGCGGTGCGCCGGGCGACGCTGAACATCAGGGCAAAGGCGTGCTCGGCCACCGACTGCGCATTGGCGCCGACTGCAATGGTGACCGGCACCTTGCGCTCGGCCGCAGCCTTGATGTCGATGGTGTCGTAGCCCACGCCGTGCTTGGCAATGATCTTGAGGTTGGCGCTGGCGTCGATCATCTCCCGCGTCAGCTTGCCGGTACGCACCACGATGGCGTCAGGCTGCTCGGCCTTGAGGGTTTCGACCATCTGCTCGGCGGGCATGTAGGGCGTGGTGGGAATCACGGTGACGCCTCTGGAGGCAGCCAGCGCCATTGCATCGGGGGCCAGCGCGAGGCCGGTCAGGAGGATTTTGCGAGTCATGGTGTCACCTTGTTTTTATGGCTGGCCCTCAGCGAGCCTGAAAACACCCTATCACAATGAAACGCCGTTGCAATATTAAAAACTTGACTGCGTTACCGCCCATCAAATTCGTCATCAAAGACCGTTGATATTCGAATAATGAAATGCAATTCTATTTTAAGACCCGGCAACCACAGCCGGTGGCATAGCACAATTTCAAGAGAGAATGCCCATGACAATCGGATTTCGAGTGTTGCAAGCCCAGCGCAAAGTGAGCCCGGAGTGGGTCGCACGGTTTCGTGAAGTGCCCGTGGCCAATGTCAGCGACTCGATGAACCGCATGACCGCAGGCGGCCCGAACCTGCGTCCGATGCACCGCGCCGGCGTGCTGGCAGGCCCTGCCTTGACTGTCAAGGCGCGCCCGGGCGACAACCTGATGCTGCATTACGCAATCGACATCGCAGAGCCGGGCGACGTGATCGTCGTCGATGCCGGCGGCGACCTGAGCAACGCGCTGATCGGCGAGATGATGGTGGCCTACGCGGTCAAGCGCGGCGTGGCCGGCATCGTCATCAACGGCGCGATCCGCGATGCCGCGAACATTCGCGCCGGCGACTTCCCGCTGTTCGCCGCTGGCGTGTCCCATCGCGGTCCGTACAAGGACGGGCCAGGCGAAGTCAACGTACCGATTGCCATCGCCGGAATGGTCATCGAGCCAGGGGATCTGGTGATCGGCGACGACGACGGCCTGCTCTGCGTGCCCTATGACGAGGTGGCGGCCGTGTACGACCGCGCCCACGCCAAGCACGCGGCCGAGGTCAAACAGCTGGAGCAGATCGCCCGCGGCGAAAACGACCGCAGCTGGGTCCTCAAATCCCTCCAGCAGAAAGGTTGCGCCCTGCCGCAATGACGGCCGCCACGGGGTGCCTGCCGGGCACCCCATGATGCATCGCCACATTCCCGACACGCCCCTTGATTGCAGCAGGAGCCGCCATGAGCTTCTTTCCCGCACCACAGATCGTCGAAACCACCGTATTCACCCGCTTGCCCGAGCACTTTCGCACGCCGCGCCGCACCGCCTGGGCAGACGGCAACCGCCAGGGCCAGCTGATCGATTCGTTCCTTGAGGGGCCGTCGTTCGACCGCGACGGCAACCTCTACGTCACAGACATTCCCTACGGGCGGATTTTCCGTATTTCGCCCGCAGGCGAGTGGACGCTGGTGTGTGAGTACGATGGCTGGCCCAACGGCCTGAAGATCCATCGCGACGGGCGCATTTTCATCACCGACTACAAACGCGGAATCATGGTGCTGGACGCCGCCACCGGGCACATCGAGCCGTTTCTCGAATCGGCTGGCTCCGAAGGTTTCAAGGGCGTCAACGACCTGGTGTTCGCGCCCAACGGCGACATGTATTTCACCGATCAGGGCCAGACCGGGCTGCAGGATCCCACCGGGCGGGTCTACAAACTCGACGCCGCGGGCAACCTCACCTGCCTGCTGAACACCGTGCCCAGCCCCAACGGCATCGTCTACGACCCCAAGCTCAATCACCTGCTGATCGCCGTGACCCGTGCCCAGCAGATCTGGCGCATTCCGCTGGGCAACGGCTCGATCATCAGCAAAGTCGGGGTGTTCGCCCAACTGCACGGTGGCCTGGGCGGACCGGACGGCCTGGCGCTGGACGCCGAAAGCAACCTGTACATCGCCCACACCGGCTTCGGCTCGGTCTGGCGCCTGTCCAGGGTCGGCGAGCCGTTGCAGCGCATCGTGTCATGCGAAGGCATCAGCAACACCAACCTAGCCTTCGGCGGTGAAGACGGCCGCACGCTGTTCATCACCGAATCGCACACCGGCTCCATCCTGCAAGTACGCACGCCCGTGCCGGGCCTCGCCATGTATTCCCATAGCTGAACACCGGCACAGCAGTCCACCATAACAACGACAAAAAGAAGTGACGCCATGACCCGAGAAACCCCGGCCCTCCCCGGCCTGTCCGATGCCGAGGGTGAAAAGCTGCTGCGCCGCGTGATGCTGCGCATCTTGCCTTTCATCTTCGCCTGCTATGTCATCAGCTATCTGGACCGCACCAACGTCGGCTTCGCCGCCATCAGCATGAACAAGGACCTGGGCCTGACCGCCACGATGTTCGGCTGGGCGGCCGGCCTGTTCTTCTTCGGCTATTTCATCTTCGAAATCCCCAGCAACCTGTTGATGCAGCGTTTCGGCGCACGTATCTGGATTGCCAGGATCATGATCACCTGGGGCCTGATTTCCATCGGCACCGCCTTCGCCACAGGCCCCGTGAGCTTCAGCATCATGCGCTTCCTGCTGGGCCTGGCCGAAGCCGGTTTCACACCGGGCGTGTACCTGTATTTCACCTACTGGTTTCCCGGCAAGTGGCGGGCAAAAGCCACCGCCACCTTCCTGCTGGGCATTCCCGTGGCCAACATCTTCGGATCGCCTCTGTCCGGCTGGTTGCTGGACATGCATGGCATCCTGGGCCTGAAGAACTGGCAGTTCCTCCTGGTCGCCGAAGCCCTGCCCGCAGTGCTCTTGGGGATCGCCTGCCTGTTCGTACTGGTCGACTCCCCGGCCAAGGCGCGGTGGATGAGCGAGCGGGAAAAAGCCTGGTTGTCCGAGCGGCTGAGCCGCGAACAGGCCGCCATCGGTGCGTCCCACGGCAACACCTTGCGCGGTGCGTTGACCAACCCGAAAGTCTTCGTGCTGGCGGCGATCAACTTCTGCTGCATCGTCGGCTCTATCGGCATTGGGCTGTGGATGCCGCAGATCATCAAGAGCCTGGGGATGCAGAACAGCACCGTCGGCCTGGTCGCGGCGCTGCCCTATGTGCTGGGCGCCGTCAGCATGACGCTCTGGGCACGCCTGGCCAACCGTAGCAGGCAGCGCCTGCCGTACGTGGTCAGCGCACTGGCTTTTGCCGCGCTGGCGCTGGTCGGTGCGGCGCTGATCGAAGCGCCGGTGTTGAAGATCGCAAGTCTTGCCTGCGCCGTGGCCGGGATCCTGTGTTTCCAGGCAACGTTCTGGGCCATCCCCTCGACGTTCCTCACAGGCCGTGCGGCGGCAGGCGGGCTGGCGCTGATCGTGTCGATCGGCAATCTGGGCGGGTTTGTCGGGCCGTTCATGATCGGGCTGATCAAGGACGCTACCCAGTCCTATTCAGGTCCGTTCTATGCCGTAGCCTCGATCCTGATGATCGGCACCTGCCTGATGTTGTGGTTGGGTGACCCGGCCCGGCGCACACCAGCTCAGGCTGACAGTCGGCGAAACACTGCCGCTACACACTGAACCCGTTCTAAGTGATCGCCTCTAACAAGGAGGCGATCAGCCTCCCGTCCCTCTTCAGACCGCCCAGGTCAGCGTATTCCCCCGTTTGAATCACCCCTCTTCCGAATGCCCGGCCAGTTTGCGCATCCCCTCGTTTGAATGGATTTGAAATTATTTTTTAATTATCAGACAACTGGCTAGCCTGCTATCGACTTCGCGCTTTCTTTTGCATTCAGCGTGTTACCAAACCCAATCCGAACGGATGGCACATACGTCAAAACCCGCACATTGAACTCGCGTGGATCCAATCTAAGGTTTGGTAATCCGTACACATAAAGGCAGATTGTGGCCCCTGCCTCGTCAATAAGAGAAACGTCTGACTCGCGCCCATATGGACCCTGGTCGGTGTCAACAGACACACCCACGCCCAAGGAATTGTCGCGTAGTTGTTTTTTGTGAAAGCGAAGCAAAAGGATTTTGGAAATGGAAAACGTCGTTGTCGCTGACAAAGCAACCTCTCAGATTGACGCCCATGCCTGGGGCGATCTGCAGCTTAAAAACCCCGCTGTTGTACAAATGCCGGTATCCCCCGACAAAGTGGCTTCTGTGAGCCGCAACGGTCAGGATCTGGTGGTGAATCTGAAGAATGGCGAGCACATAAAGGTTGCCAACTTTTTCAACACCGGCCCAGACGGGGTCACCAGCGACATGGTTTTCCAGGGCGAGGATGGCGCCCTGTGGCAGGCGCAATACAGCGCTCAAGCGTTCGAAGGATTCACCTTCGAGGAAATTGCCTCAATTGACGAACTGATTGCCGGGGCCGGCGTAGTCGGCGGCGCAACATCGGCCTGGGCCTTGGCGGGCCTCGGCTTGCTGGGTGCCGGCGGCGCGGCGGCCGTGTCGGGTGGTGGCGGCGGCGGCGGCGGTGGGGGTGGGGGTGGGGGTGGGGGTGATGGTGCAGGCGGCACACCCGGCGATACAACCGCACCCGACAGCCCGACCCAGCTCTCGGTTTCTGCCAACGGCCTGACATTGAGAGGCGTTGGCGAGATTGGCACGCAAGTGACCGTGCGCGATGCTTTCGGCAACATAGTAGGCACCGGTACGGTGGGCAGCGACGGGCGCTTCGAGATCGCGCTGAACGCTGCACAAACCAACGGCCAGAACCTCAATGTGACCCTCACCGACGCCGCCGGCAACACCTCCGCGCCGGGCACCGCAACCGCAGGCGATACGACGGCGCCAGAGACGCCAGCCAATTTGCACGTCAACGACAACGGCACGCAGTTGTCCGGGACGAGCGAGCCGGGTGCGACCATTCAGATCCGCGCAGCGGATGGCACGCTGATCGCCAGCGGTGTGGTTAACGCCGATGGCACGTTCAACCTGACACTCAACCCAGCACAAGTCGATGGTCAGACCCTGGTCGTGACCGCCACCGACCCGGCAGGCAATGTCTCGGGCGCAGCACAGACCCTGGCGCCGAACGTCGGCGATCCGGGTGATCCAGGCAACCCGGGTAACCCCGGCGAGCCGGGTACGCCAGGCACAGGGGACCAGACGCCACCCAACGCTCCGACCAACCTGGCCGTCAGCAGCAGCGGCACCCTGCTCACAGGCGAGGGCGAAGTGGGCGCCCGCGTGTCCGTCATCGATGCCAGCGGCAAGCTGCTGGGTACCGCCATCGTTGGCTCGGACGGTACGTTCCACGTCACCCTTTCCCCGGCGCAGGTCAGCGGTGAAGTCCTGCAGGTCAGCCTGACCGACGCGGCCAACAACACCTCGCTCAACGCCGCAGTCCAGGCCCATACCAACACACCCCCTGTAGCGCCGACCGACCTGTCACTGTCCGCGGACGGCCTGACCGTGACCGGCATCGCCCACCCTGGCGTGCGGATTCTGATTCGCAATGCCGCTGGCACCGTGATTGGTGCGGGCCGCGCCGATGTCGATGGCCACTTCAGCGTGACCCTCGCAAGTGCGCAGATCAACGGTGAGCATCTGGATGTGGTGTCAACCGATGCCTCAGGCAACAGTTCCGCACCTGTGGCGCTGACCGCCTCTGACATCGTCCCTCCAGCACAAGTTACCGGTGTCGTGATCAGTGCCGACGGCACGCAGATTTCCGGCAAAGGGGAGCCGCTGGCAACGGTGACCATTGTCAACGGCAGCACCACCGTGACCGTGGTGGTCGCGGCCAACGGCACATTCCAGACCACGCTGACACCGCCCGTCAGCCCTAACGCCGAGATCCAGATCACCCAGAGCGATGCCAAGGGTAACCACTTGCCTGCTTTGACCGTCACCGCCCCCGATGCAGACGGACCGGCCACACCCGGCGCCCTGGAACTCAGCACGGACGGCAAGCACTTGACCGGCACCGGCACGCCTGGAAGCCTGATCGAAGTGCGCGATGCCGGTGGCGCCGTCATCGCCAGCGCCACCGTGGCGCCCAATGGCAGTTTCGACGTGACCTTCAATCCGCCACAAATCACCGGCGCCGTTCTGGACGTGGTTGCCGTCGCTGGCGGTGAAGACTCAGTGAGCGTTCCGGTGACCACTCCGGACGCCACCCCGCCCGCCATCGTCAGTGACCTTGCCGTCGGCAGTAACGGCCTGACCCTGGCCGGGCGCGGCGAACCGGGCGCAACCGTCAGCGTCACCGATGCCCGGGGCCACGTCCTCGGCACCGCCGTGGTCGGGCCCACCGGCAGCTTCAGCGTGACGCTGTCGAGCGCCCAGACCCACGGCCAGATCCTGAGCGTGGTACAGACCGACGTCGCCGGTAATCACTCCAGCGCCACAACGGTCACCGCAGCAGATCTGGACGGGTCGCTGCAGCCAACCAACCTCAGTGTCGGCAGCGCCGGCACCGTGCTCAGCGGCGACGGCCAGGCGGGCTCGCGCATCACGGTCAGCGACAGCAAAGGCCAGGTATTGGGCACTGCAATCGTCGGCGCCGACGGGCACTTCAACGTGACCTTGAGCAGCCCGCAGAACAACGGCCAGACCCTGTCGATCAAGGCCGTCGACAGCGCAGGCAACGCGGCGCCAGTCCTGCCCTTCGTCACCGATGATACCCAGGCGCCGGCCCCTCTGACCGGCCTCGCGCTCAATGGCCAGGGCCTGGTGTTGAGCGGTAACGGTGAAGCGGGCGCGAGCATCACTGTTCGCAGCCCGTCCGGGGCGATCATCGGCACCGGCTCAGTGGGCAACGACGGCCATTTCACCCTGACGCTGACCAGCGCGCAGACCGATTCGCAAGTCTTGCAAGTGACCCAAACGGATGCCGCAGGCAACGTATCGCAGCCGTCGCCTGTGACCGCGCCTGAGCTGAGCGTTCCAGACAGCGTCAGCGCGGTGAATCTCTCCGCCAATGGCCTGGTGGTTACCGGTAATGGCCAGGTCGGTGCAACCGTGACGGTTCAGGATGCATCGGGCAAGGTCCTGGGCACCGCCGAGGTCGGCAGCAACGGGCGCTTCGAGGTCAACCTTTCTGCGGCGCAGATCAATGGCCAGATCCTGAGCGTGACCCAGGCTGACGGCTCACCGGGATCCTCGACACCGGTTTCCGTGCAAGCGCTGGATCTGCAGGCGCCGGTCGCCCCGACGCAATTGACGCTCAACGGCACCGGCGATGCCCTCTCAGGCACCGGCGAAAAAGGCGCGACCGTCCGTGTCTACGGGCCCGACGGTACGCTGCTCGGCAGCGTAGTCATCGGCAGCACAGGTACCTTCACGGTGCCCTTGTCGGCGGTGCTCAATAACGGTCAGGCCCTGGTGGTCAACCAGACCGATGGCGCCGGGCACCTCTCGCCCAACGCATCCTTCACCGCCCCGGACACCACACCGCCGCCGCCGCTGAGCAACGTCAACATTACCCCTAATGGCGCGACCGTCACCGGCAACGGTGAGGCTGGCGATACCGTGACGGTGAAAGACGCTAATGGCGTAACCCTTGGCACCGCACTGGTCGCCGCCAATGGCACCTTCAGCGTTACGCTGTCCCCTGCGCAGCTCGATGGCCAGACCCTGAGCGTCACCCAGACCGATGCCAGCAAGGTGCCTTCGGATGTCAGCCCCGTCGTCGCCCCTGACGTGACCGCCCCGCCGGTCCCGAGCGGGCTGAAAGTCGACGACTCCGGCACCCTGGTGTCAGGCACCGCCCAGGCAGGCAGTACCGTGCAGGTGCTTGATGCCAGCGGCAAGTTGCTGGGCAGCGTTCTGGTGGGTTCAGGCGGGACCTTTTCCATCACCCTCGCCGACCCGTTGACCAACGGTGAAGCGCTGCATGTGGTCGCTACAGACGGGACCAACACTTCGCTGCCCGGCACGGTCAGCGCACCGGACACCACGGATCCGCTACCGGTCGAGAACCTCGCGATCAACCCGGCGGGCACCAGCGTTTCCGGCACCGGCGAGCCCGGCACCACCATCAAGGTCCAGACCACTGCCGGCACCCTCCTGGGCACGGGTACCGTGGGCAGCAACGGCGTGTTTGTCGTGACCCTGACCACCCCTGCGGCCCCTGGCAGCAGCCTGCAAGTCATCAGCATCGATGCCGCCGGCAATGACTCCACCCCGACTCCGCTGGCAGGCCCCGATGGCACACAGCTGGCGACCCCCAGCAGTCTGTTCCTGAGCACCGATGGATTGACGCTGACAGGCGTCGGCACACCGGGCAGCACAATCACCGTGACCGGCAACGGCGGTAGCGTGCTGGGCACTGCGGTGGTCGACAGCGCTGGCCGGTTCAGCGTCCCCATGGCCTCTGCCCAGATCAACGCCCAGACCCTGCACGTCACCGCCAGCGATTCCGGTGGCCACACCTCGGTGCCTGGCACACTTGTCGCTGCCGACAAGACGCCGCCAGACGCCCTGACCCAATTGACCATCAACAGCAACGGCAGCGTGGTGTCCGGCAAGGGTGAAGCTGGCGCGACGGTCAGCATTACCAACAGCGCAGGCACCGTGCTCGGCACCGCGCTGGTCGCCAGCGATGGCAGCTTCAACGTGACCTTGAGCCCGGCGCAGGTCGATGCCCAATCCCTGATCGCCACCCAACGCGACCCGGCCGGCAACGCCTCGCAACCGGCTCCGGTTAACGCCCCCGACCTCACCGCACCGGCCGCAGCCACCGGGGTGAGCATCAACAGTGTCGGCACAGTGGTCAGTGGCCAGGGCGAAGCGGGTGCGACCGTGACCGTGCGCGATGCGGCCGGCAACATACTCGCCACCGGCACCGTCAATCAAAGCGGCAATTTCCAGGTGACCCTGCCCAGTGCCCAGAACACCGGCGCGCCGTTGCACATCACACTCAGCGATGCTGCGAAAAACACCTCCCCGGACACGCTGCTCAATACCGTCGACAAGACCCCGCCAGCCGCCGTGCAGGTCGGCGTGATCAGCCGCGACGGCAGCACCGTCAGCGGCACCGGCGAGGCCGGCGCCACGGTCAAGGTGACAGACGCCAATGGCACCTTGCTGGGCAGCGCGGTGGTCGGCAGCGACGGCAATTTCATCGTGACCCTCAACCCAGCGCCCAACAACGGCCAGACCCTGGACATCAGCCAGACCGACCCGAGCGGCAACGTCTCGCCATCGGTCACCGCCGATGCGCCGGATATCAGCCCGCCCGCCGCGCTGACCCAAGTCTCGGTCAACGCCGACGGTGTGACGGTGATCGGTCATGGCGAACCGGGAGCCACGGTTTCCGTACGCAGCGTGGACGGCACCCTGCTGGGCAAGGGACTGGTCGCCAGCAACGGTTCGTTCAGCCTGACGATGACCACGCCACAGCTCAATGCGCAGGTACTGACCGTCACCCAGGAAGATCCACCGGGCAACGTGTCCACCGCAGTGACGGTGATTTCCGTAGACCAGACTGCGCCCGACAGCCCACTGGGGCTGACCCTCAACCCGGCCGGCCTGCAATTGAGCGGCACCGCCGAGGCGGGCAGCACAGTGACCGTCCGCGATACCTCGGGCAACGTACTGGGCAGCGGCACAGCGGCGGCAAACGGCACCTTCCAGTTGGCGTTGAACAGTGCTCAGCTCAATGGCCAAAAACTCAGCGTCACGGCGAGCGATGCCGCAGGCAATGTCTCGTCTGCGACAGCCTTTCAAGCCGGTGACACCACCGCGCCCGGGAAGGTGGGCAATCTGGCGATCAGCGCCGATGGCCTGACCCTGGCAGGTAGCGGCGAAGTGGGCGCGACGGTGGTCGTGCGCGACGCCAATGCCAATCAGCTTGGCACTGTCACGGTCGGCGCCAACGGCACCTTCAGCGTGACCCTGTCGCCTGCGGCCGGTGCAGGCACGACCGTCAGCGTCACCCAGACCGATGCGGCGGGCAACGCGTCCGCAAGCGCCACGGTCACGGCCCCAGGCACACTGGCAGAACCTGCGCCAACGCAACTGTCGCTCAGTGCCGACGGTTTCACCCTGACCGGGACCGCCCACGTCGGCAGCACCGTCACAGTACGCAGCGCCTCGGGCGCGGTACTGGGCACGGCATTGGTCGGCAGCGGCGGTACGTTCACCGTCACACTCAACACCGCTCAACTGAACGGCGAGCACATTTCGGCGACCGCCGTTTCCAGTGACGGCATCAATTCCCTTTCGACCCCCTACATCGCGGCGGACGTCACTGCCCCTAACGCCCTGAGCAACCTGCTGCTGGCTGCGGACGGCGTGGCACTGACCGGGCGCGGCGAAGCCGGGGCCACTGTCACGGTGACCGGCACCGGCGGTGTGACACTGGGCACGGCTGTCGTGGCTGCCAACGGCACCTTCAGCCTCAACCTGAACGCCGCGCAAATCGCAGGGCAGCAGCTACAACTGAGCCAGACGGATGCCAGTGGCAACGAATCGCCCAGCGTCAACCTGCTCGCGCGGGATCTGGTCGCGCCCGCTATCCCCGCCGACCTTGCGGTCACCCGCGACGGCACCGTGCTTTCGGGCACAGGGGAAGCAGGGTCCACGGTCAACGTCTACAACCCTTCCGGCGCTCTGGTGGGCACAGGCACCGTCCGCATCGACGGCAACTTCTCGATCACGCTGACCACGCCGCAGAACAACGGGCAGGTGCTGTCGATCACCTTGACCGACGCTTCGGGCAATACCTCCCTGCCCGGCAGCCTGACCACGCTGGACACCACCGCGCCACTGGCCCTGACCCAACTGGCAATCTCCAGCGACGGCCAGACTCTGACCGGCCACGGCGAAGCTGGCGCCAAGGTGACCGTGACTGACAGCAACGGCAGGGAGCTCGGCATCGCTACCGTGGGCAGCACCGGAACGTTCACGCTGGTGCTGACCACGCCCCTGACCAACGCCCAGGTCCTGACCCTGGTCCAGACCGATCCGACGGGCAATGTGTCGCCTGCCGCGACCCTGCTGGCGCCGGACACCACAGCGCCTGAGCCACTGAGCAACGTGGAGATCAACGCCTCTGGCCTGCTGGTCACCGGGAACGGTGAGGCCGGTGCGACGGTCACGGTCAAGGATGCCGCGGGCAATCTGCTGGGCAGCACCGTGGTGCTGGCCAACGGCTCGTTCAGCGTCACCCTCAACACGCCGCAGCTCAACCATCAGACACTGAGCGTGCAGCAGGCCGACCCGCCGGGCAACGTCAGTGCGCCGGTGAGCGTTATCGCACCCGACCTGACCCCGCCGTCCGTGGCGACGAACCTGCTGTTCAATGCCACTGGCACCACCCTGAGCGGCAATGGCGAGGCCGCAGCGAAGATCAGCGTGACCCTGGCCGACGGCACCCTCATCGGCACCGGCACCGTGGGCGCCAACGGCAGCTTTCAGCTGACCCTGACTCAAGCGCCGCACAACGGCGAGCGAGTCTTCGTCGTGCTGACCGATGACTTTGGCAATGCCTCGGTCTCGGGCACCGTGATCGCCCCTGACACCACGCCGCCGGCCGCTGTCGCCCAACTGGGCATCGACAACACCGGGCTGATTCTCACCGGTACCGGCGAGCCAGGTGCGCAACTGCTGATCACCAATGCCGCCGGCGCCATTGTGGGCAACGGCACCGTCGGTGCCGACGGACGCTTTACAGTCACCCTGACCCAGGCGCAACTCAACGGCGAAGTGCTCAACGTGGTGCAGCGCGACGGAGCGGGCAACCCCTCCCTGCCTGCGACCGTCACCGCCGTCGACCACACCCCGCCTGCGCCGCCTGTGGTCAGCGCCTTGACGGGAGACGGCCTGACCCTGACCGGCACCGGCGAGATCGGTGCGCGGGTACAGGTAACCAGTGCCGGCGGCGCCGTACTGGGTACTGCCACCGTAGGCCTGGACGGCAACTTCAGCATTTTGCTGTCCAGCCCTCAACTCAATGGCCAGGTCCTGAGCCTGACCCAGACCGACATCGCGACCAACCGCTCCGACGTCGCCACGTATACGGTGCCCGACGTCACCGACCCGCTGGCTGTCACCAACCTGGCCGTCAGCCAGAGTGGCCTGATCCTTACCGGTAACGGCGAGGCTGGCGCTGCCATCACCGTGACCAGCAGCACTGGCACCCTGCTCGGCACCGGGACCGTGCTCGCCAACGGGACGTTCACAGTCACGCTCAACAGCGTCCAGCTCAACGGGCAGGTGCTGTCGGTGGTGCAGACGGACGCCGCGAGCCACAACTCGCCCGCTACCCCCGTTACTGCACCCGACACCACCGCGCCGCTCGTTGCGACCGGGGCCGTACTGGTTGCCGAAGGAACGGTGCTTACCGGGAGCGCTGAAGCGAACAGCACCGTGACGGTGACGTCCGCCACTGGCACCGTACTCGGCAGCGCCAAGGCCGACGGCACTGGCCATTTCGAAGTCACTCTGAGCGCTGCACAGACCAACGGCCAGCTGCTCTCTGTGGTTGTCACCGATGGCGCTAAAAATCAGTCGCCGGTGCTGGTGGTCAAGGCCCCCGACACCACCCCGCCGGACCTGGTCACCAACCTCACCATCAACGCCGCCCATACCCAACTGGTCGGTCGTGGTGAAGTCGGAGCCAGCGTCGTGGTGACACGGGCCGGCGTGACTGTCGGCACCGGCACCGTCGCCGCCGACGGCACCTTCACTATCACCCTCAGCAGCACCATACCTTCCACCCAGGTGCTGAACGTGGTGCAGACAGACACAAGCAACAACCACTCCCAGGGCCTGGATTTCACCGTGCCTTCGCTGGCGCCGCCGAATGCCCCGACGCTGCTGTCACTCACGTCGAACGGCCTGACGCTCACCGGCGCTGCCGCAGCCGGGACCATCATCACTGTCTATGGTGCTGGCGGCAGCGTGCTTGGCACCGCTACAACCGGGGTCGGCGGGACATTCAACGTGTCGCTCTCTGCAGCACAGACCAACGGCCAGAGCCTGCAGGTGACCGCCACCGCTGCGACCGGCGAAATCTCGCTGCCCGCAACGCTCCTGGCCTCGGACACCACGGCGCCTGCGCCACTGTCCGACCTTGCCGTCAATGCGACCGGCACACTGGTCACCGGCCGTGGCGAAGTGGGTGCAACCGTCACCATCAACGCACCCGGTGGCGCCGTATTGGGCACCGCCGTGGTCGGTGCCAACGGGACTTTCAGTGCGGTGCTGAGCCAGGCACAGGCCAACGGGCAGATCCTCAGTGCGCATCAGGCCGATGTCGTGGGCAACCAGTCGACCTCCGTCAGCGTCCCGGCACCGGACATCACCGCGCCGGCCGCCCCGACGTCTCTGGGCGTGAACGCTGCGGGTCTGCAGCTGAGCGGTCTGGGCGAAGCCGGCGCCACGGTCACCGTGCGCGACGCCAACGGTGTGTTGGGAACCACCGTGGTGGCCGCCAACGGCACCTTCTCGGTCACCCTCGGTACAGCACAAATCAATGGTCAGGCCTTGACCGTGACCCAGACAGACGTTGCCGGAAACGTCTCCACTGCCGCCAGCACCAATGCGCCCGACTCGACGCCGCCAGCGGCACTGACCAACCTGTCGCTGAACACCGCCGGGCTTCTGGTGAGCGGCAACGGTGAGGCTGGCGCGACCGTCAAGGTCACCAATGCGGCGGGAGCGTTGCTCGGCACCGGTGTCGTCAACGCCGCGGGCACCTTCACCATCACCTTGAACAGTGCACAGCTCAATGGCCAGGCGCTGAACATTCAACAGAGCGATCCGGCGGGTAACGCCTCGCCTGTCGGTCACCTCACCGCGCTTGATGTGCAGGCGCCGCTGGTGCCGACATCGCTGGCCCTGGCGGCCAACGGCCTGACCCTCAGCGGCGCTGGCGAAGCCGGTGCCACGGTCAACGTCTACAGTCCGACCGGTGTGTTGCTGGGGACCGGCCAGGTCGGTGTGACCGGCACCTTCAGCCTGACCCTCAACGCAGCTCAACTCGATGGCCAGGCGCTGACCGTGCGGCTGGTAGATGCCGCGAACAACGTCTCGGTCGCCGGCACCCTCACAGCGCCGGACACCACGGCGCCGGGCGCGCCTACAGGCGTGGCGGTGAATGCCACCGGCACGTTGCTGACAGGGACCGGCGTGGCCGGATCCACCGTCAGCGTGCGCACGGCCGGCGGTCTGGTGCTCGGCACCGCGACCGTCGCGGCCAACGGCACTTTCTCGGTGGCACTGGGGACGCCACAGATCAACAACGAAACCCTGAACGTGACCCAGGCCGACGCTGCAGGAAACGTGTCGGTTCCGGCCAGCGCGACAGCCCCGGACCTCACGCCTCCCGTTGCCGCCACCACATTGCTGGTCAGCGGCGACGGCCTGAGCCTGAGCGGGAACGGTGAAGCCGGCGCGACCGTCACGGTCAAGTCCGCCAGCGGCGTGGTGCTGGGCACCGGTACGGTTGGCGGCACCGGCGTGTTCAGCGTCACCTTGACGGCGGCGCAGATCAACGGCGAAAAACTGGTGGTCAGCCTGACTGACCCACGAGGCAACGTATCGGTGGGCGCCAACGTCACCGCCCCCGACATCGATGCCAATGCGCCGGTCATCGCCAGCAACAACCTGGCCGTGGCCACAGTCACCCTCACCCCTGCGACCGTGGTGCAGAACTACTCCGATTCGTTCTCCACCCTGCTCGCAGGCTTCACCAAAACCTATAGCTTCACCGTGGCCAGCGGCACCACCATCGACCCGACGCTGACATTGACTACGGGAAGTCTGCTCAACCTGCTGAACGGCATCAACTACACGCTGCAAGTGAAGAACGCCAGCGGCGCCTGGGTGACGCTGGACGTCAACGGCAACGGCGGGCTGCTCGACCTGCTGGGGCTGGGCAGCGCAGGCCTGCAGGTCAAGATGGCCAACCTGCTCAGCGGCGACTACCGGCTGGTCGTGTCCAGTTCCGGGATCGGCCTGCTGACCACGGTCACTACCCAACTGCAACTGAACATCCACAGCCTCACCCAGTTCAACGGTGCCGCAGGGGCTGCTACCACCGGCAACGTCATCACTGATGCCGGGACAAATGGCCAGGCGGACCAGACCGGGCCAGACAACGGCGCCGTGTTGCAGATCATGAAAGGCGGCAGCTTCGTTGTCGCAGGCGCCGGCACCACGGTGCAAGGCCTGTACGGCACACTGACCATCGATTCCACCGGTCACTACAGCTACACCAGCAATGGCAGCGTCAGCAGTGTCGGCAAGGTTGACGTGTTCAGCTACCAGCTGGTGCACCCCAACGGCCTGAGCAGTACCGCCAACCTCTACGTGCGCATCGACAGCCCGCAGGCCACGGAGATCTGGAGCGACAGCAATCTGGCAAGCCCGGCGCTGCTGGTCGATGCCACCAATGACATCGCCCATTCGAGCATCACACTGGCCAACAAAGTCGACACCACGACCTCGACCCTGGGCAGCTTCGGCATTGTGTTGGGCGGCGGCAGTGGCACCTACAACACCAGCGTTGCCGCCAACACCACCAGTGACCTGACGGTAGTGCTCAATGCCACTAACCTGCTGAATCTGCTGGGTGGGCTAACGGTCGGGCTGTACAAGCTCAACACCACGACCAACCAGTATGAGCTGGTCAAATCCTACGGCGGCTCATCGTTACTCAGTCTTGGGGGTGGCGATTACGGGATCAAGTTCGCGGGCCAGGCCGCGGGCAGCTATCAGGTCAAAGTGGTGGTCAGCGGCGTCAGCCTGTTGACCACAGTCACCACCAGCCTGATCAACACCGCCACCTACAGCAACCAGCTGGTGGTGGGCAGCTACACCCCGGTATCGGGCAACCTGTTGACCGACACCGCAGGCGGCGGGGTCGATGTGCTGGGCTCGCCGTACACGTTGCTCAGTGTCCTGCTGGCCGGAAACTACGTGATCCCCGGCTATAACGGCACCACCATCGCCGGCACCTACGGCTCACTGCTGGTGCATGCCGACGGCAGCTACACGTACACCTTGAACGCAGGATCGACCAATGCAGTGGTCGGCCATCAGGATACATTCACCTATCAACTGACCCACCCCAACGGCACCACCGACACCGCCACTCTGGTGGTCAGCCTGGATCAGGCCAGTGCCGTGACAGCCACCTCGTTCTCGGCCTTGAGCGCGGTGGAGGATCACAGCGCGCTTGTTGCCGTCGGACCTGCCTCCAGCGCCGAGCTGATCCAGGGCACCTCCGGCAACGACACGCTGGACGGCTCCCACGGCGGCGCCGTCACCCTCAACGGTGGCGCGGGCAATGACACGCTGATCATCGCTGACCAGCATTTCGCCTCGGTCGATGGCGGTACAGGCACCGACACGCTGTTGTGGGCCGGGGGCGATGCGGCGATCAACCTGGGGGATCTGCAAAGCCGCATCCACAACATCGAGATCCTGGACCTGAACAGCACCAGCGCCGTATCCCTGACCCTGAACCTGTCCGACGTGCTGGCGATCACCTCCTCGGACAACAACACGCTGGTCATCAAGGGCGACACCAAGGACAGCGTGCACATGACCGACAGCTGGACCGCCGATGCCGGTACCCACCAACTCGATGGAATCAGCTATACCCAATACACCCCAACGGAGGACCCCAACCATCATTTGTGGGTACAGAACGGCGTACACGTGGTGTGAAGCAAGGCAGCCAGCAAACCGACAGTAAGGGAATCATGTGAAGTCTGTTCGCCGCAAAAAATGGTCGATGGTCGTTTTGACCATCGGCCTGTGTCAGGGAAGCATCAATGGGGCCCGGGCTGAAGACGACATAGACCCGGCCCTGCGCAGCATCAGCCCCTCCCGGCTGCAGAGCCAGCCGGTGAAGGAGCGCAAGAAGAGTCCGGCCAACCCGCGCAAGACGCCTGACTACCCACAGGTGCCGGGCAATGACGCAACAGGTAACGCGACAACAGGTGAAACCCTGGGCTTGCAGCAGGCCGTGCGGCTGGCCGTGGACTGGCACCCCAGCATCGCTGAAGCCATAGGCACGCTGTACCAGCAGGCCGAGGGCATCAACGTGGCCGAATCGGGCTACTACCCGCAGATTTCCGGCGGGATCAAGGGCGGCTACAGCAGTGGTTACGGCAGCGACGCCGGCAGCCAGTCAGTGAGCATTTCCCTCAAACAGATGCTGTATGACTTCGGCAAGGTCGACAACGCCGTGCAGGCGGCGAGGGCCAAGGCAGCACGCAGCCAGGCGAGCATCCTGCTGGCCATCGATCAGGTGGGGCGCGATACCGCATTCGCCTACATCGAGGTGCAGCGCTACCAGCACCTGCTGGAAATCGCCCGCGAGCAGATCCATGGCGTGGGCGAAATCGTCGAGCTGGCCAAGCAGCGCAGCGACATGGGCGCCAGCACCCGTTCGGACGTGGTCCAGGCGCAATCCCGGGTCGACGGCGCGATGGCCACCTTGCAGGAATACAAATCGCAATACGCGCGCTGGGAAATGACCCTGGCCAACCTGCTGGGCCGCCAGACCACGCCGCAAGTCAGCGACGGCTTCGACCCCTCGCTGAATCAGTCCTGCAACGCCCCGGTCATCACCGATGCACTGCCTGCGGTGCTGCAGGCCGTTGCACAGCGCACCCAGGCCCAGGCGGAACTGGCGCAGGCCAAGGCCGAGGCCTATCCGACGCTGTCCCTGGAGCCTTCACTCAATCAATACCTGGACAACAACTACGACAGTCAGAACCCGGCCGTGGACCGCACCCAGGCGGCGATCTTTCTCAACCTGGAAGTGCCGATCTACCAGGGCGGCGCCATCAGCGCCCGCAGCCGCGCGGCAGGCTATGCACTGAGCGCTGCGGATTCGGCCGAGGACGCGGCCAAACTGCAGGCCCGCCAGGGGTTGACCGAATCCCAGGCGCAAACCTCGGGCCTCACCCGTCGGCTGAACTCCCTGGAGTTTCGCCAGAACAGCATCAGCGAGGCCCGTGTGCTGTACGGCAAGCAGTATCTGGAACTGGGCACCCGGCCCCTGCTCGACCTGCTCAACGCCGAGCAGGAAATCCATCAGTCGCGTTTTGACCTGGCCAACACCCAGGCCGACCTGCGCCGCCTGCAAATCGATTGCCTGTACAACAGCGGCGGCCTGCGCCGGGCATTCGCCATTGACCACAGCAGCATTCAGCACGTGGAGATCCTGCCATGACCGATGCCATCGTCATTCCCAACGACAGCAACGCGGACGGCAGCCGGCAGAACTTCGCGCCATGGCTTGACGCGGTGCTCAAGGTCGCGCGCCACTACCGGCTGGACGTCTCCCCGGAAAGCATCCGCCTGGCCTCCCTGCAAAATGAAGGGCGGGTCGAGGAAGTGGTCCGGCACATGGCGCGCCAGGCGGGTCTGAGCGTCAAGTTCGCAAGCTACGACCGCAAGAGCCTCAGCCGCTGGCGCACGCCTTTGGTGGTGCAGTTGCGCGATGGTCAGGTCGGGGTGATCGAGAGCGTCGGCGAGCAAGGTGAACTGGGCATCGCCTTCAGCGGCGACCAGGGCCTGCAAAGCCGCATGGACCCTGCCACCCTGGCCGAACAGGCGCTGCGCACGGTCATCCTGCGCCCCACCCAGCCGCTGAGCGACGTGCGCACCAATGACTACATCAAGCCCTACGATGAACACTGGTTCCGGCGCATCGTACTCAGCGACTTGCGCCCTTACTCCCAGGTTATGCTTGCCTCGCTGGTGGCCAACCTGCTGGGCATGGCCGGGGTGCTGTTTTCCATGCAGGTCTATGACCGGGTGATCCCGGCCGAATCGATGCCGACCCTGTACGTGCTGTTCGGCGGGGTGATGCTGGCGCTGGTGTTCGATCTGGTGATGCGCCTGATGCGCCTGCGTATCACCGACGTGCTGGGCAAGCGGGCCGACCTGCGTGTCTCGGACCTGGTGTTCGGCCATGCCCTGCGCCTGCGCAATTCGGCGCGGCCCAAGTCCACCGGCTCGTTCATCTCGCAGTTGCGCGAACTTGAGCAGATCCGCGACCTGATTACCTCAAGCACCGCCACGGCCTTGGCGGACATGCCGTTCTTTCTGCTGTTTTTGCTGGTGTTCTATCTGATTGGCGGGCCGCTGGTGTTGATCCCGTTGATTGCGCTGGTGGCGATGATCCTCCCGGGCATTCTGGCCCAGCGAAGACTTGCAAGGCTGGCCAACGAATCGATGCGCGAAGCCGCGCTGCGCAACGCGATGCTGGTAGAAAGCGTGCAAGGCATGGACGACATCAAGGCATTGCAGGCCGAGCAGCGCTTCCAGCAACAATGGAACCATTACAACGCAGCCTCCGCCGACAGCAGCCTGCGTCTGCGGACCCTGACCAACAGCCTGGTGGCCTGGACCCAGAGCGTGCAAGGCGCGGTGTTCGCCGTGGTGATCGTCTGCGGCGCGCCGATGGTGATCGCCGGCGACCTGACCACCGGCAGCCTGGTAGCGGCGTCGATCCTGTCGTCGCGAATGATGGGCCCCATGGCCCAGGTCACCCACGTGCTTACCCGCTGGCAACAGGCCAAGGTCGCACTCGAAGGGCTCAACCGCATCATGCAGATGCCGGTGGATCACCCCGAAGGCAGCCAGCGCGTGCACCTGCCGGCCATCCGTGGCGACTACCAGTTGCGTCAGGCCGGTTTTCGCTACAGCGAAGAATCGCCCATGGTCTTGAGCGGCATCGACCTGAAGATTCGTCCGGGCGAACGCATCGCCATTCTCGGGCGCAATGGCGCGGGCAAATCCACCCTGCTCCACGCCCTGGCCGGTGGCATGGACCTGAGCACTGGCGAGACCACCCTGGACGGCATCGCCCTCGCCCACCTGGACCCCGCCGACCTGCGCCGCGACGTTGGCCTGATGTCGCAACAGGCCAGGCTGTTTCACGGCACCCTGCGGGACAACATCACCCTGGGCGCAGGCCAGGCCAGCGATCAGGAAATCATCGCCGCGCTGGCCGTCACCGGCGCGCTGGATTTCGTGCGCCAGTTGCCCAAGGGCATGGACCACCTGATCCTCGAGGGCGGCCTTGGGCTTTCCGGCGGGCAACGCCAGAGCCTGTTGTTGTCGCGCCTGCTGATTCGCCAGCCCCAGGTGCTGCTGCTGGACGAACCCACCGCCTCGCTGGACGACATCACCGAACGCTTCCTGCTGGAAAAACTCGCCACCTGGTCCCAGGGCCGAACCTTGATCGTCGCCACCCACCGGGTCAGCGTGCTGCAACTGGTGGAACGTATCATCGTGCTGGACAACGGACGCATCGTCATCGATGACCATCGCGACGCCGCCCTCGCAAGGCTGCGTACGCCGCAAGGAGCACCGGCATGAAAGCTTTGACGGCTGACACGACCCCACGCCTGCCCGATCAGGTTTCGTATCTGGATGGCAGCGACGAGCGCAAGATCAGCGGCGGCGTCAGGGTGATCTGGGGCTGTGCGCTGATGCTGGCGTGCTTTTTCATCTGGGCGGCACTGTTCGAGGTGGTCGAGGTGTCCACCGGCACCGGCAAGGTGGTGCCCAGCTCGCGGGAGCAAGTGATTCAGTCGATGGAGGGCGGGATCGTCAAGCAGATGAACGTCACCGAAGGTGCATTGGTGGAGCGCGGCCAGGTGCTGGCGCAACTGGATGCCGTGAAGACCGAATCCAATGTCGGCGAAAGTGAAGCGAAGTACAAGGCGGCGCTGGCCAGCATCAATCGTCTGCAAGCAGAGGTGAGCGACCAGCCGCTGAAATTCGACGCCTCGCTCAACGATTCGCCGGACCTCATCCGCTCCGAAAGCGAGCTTTACAAGGCTCGTCGCAAAGGGCTGGAAGACACGCTGACCGGCATTCAAAGCTCACTGAAACTGGTGCGCAGCGAGCTGGAAATCACCGAGAACCTGGCCAGGATCGGTGCATCGAGCAAGGTCGAGGTGCTGCGCCTGAACCGTCAGCGTTCGGAGCTGGAACTCAAGGCCACCGAGGCAAAATCCGATTACATGGTGCGCGCCCGCGAAGACCTGGCCAAGGCCAATGCCGAGGCGCAGATGCTGGTGGCGGTGATCCGCGGGCGCAATGACTCACTGTCGCGCCTGACCCTGCGCTCGCCGGTGCGCGGGATCGTCAAGGACATCGAGGTGACTACCATAGGCGGCGTGGTCCCACCCAACGGCCAGTTGATGCAGATTGTGCCACTGGATGAACAACTGCTGATCGAGACGCGGATATCGCCTCGGGACATCGCCTTCATTCATCCCGACCAACAGGCCAAGGTGAAAATCACCGCCTACGATTACTCGATCTACGGCAGCCTGGACGGCAAGGTCGTAACCATCTCCCCGGACACCATTCAGGATGAGGTCAAACCAGAGGTTTTTTACTACCGGGTGTTTATCCGCACCGACTCCGATGTGCTGCGCAACAAGGCCGGGAAGACCTTTGCCATCGTTCCCGGCATGATCGCCACGGTGGACATCCGCACCGGCGAGAAAACCGTGCTGGACTACCTGATAAAACCGCTCAACCGCGCCCGCGAAGCCTTGCGTGAGCGTTGATCAGCGGCTGGCGACGTGGGTGACCTGATCCGTCGCAGGCTTGGACTGGGCCAGATAGCGGTTCCACTCGCGGCTGATTTCCATGTACGGCAAGAAGATGCTCACCCGTGGCTGGCTGGCGAGGTCCGGCCGCTTGATGGCCTCAAGATCGCTGGCCGTCAGGAACGCCACGGTGATGCCGACCACCTTGCCATCGGCCGAGAACACCGGTCCGCCGGACATGCCCTTGGCGACCGGGCCGTCGTGGGTGCCATACATGACGCTGCCTTCGTTAGTGTTCAACCGCACCAGCGAAGACAGCGCATGGCCGCTGCCCTTGACCGGGATATACAACGAATTGAACCCCACAGCCGTGACTGCCTCACCGGGCTTGTACGCGCGCCACAAGGGAACCCCGTCGGCCTTGTGCCTGAAGAACTGCACATCGCTGCGGCCTTGATAGACGGAGCCTGGGATGTAGGGAATATGCTTGACGGTGACGGCATAGTCCTCGTTCCATTGCACTGCCGTGCCCATCAGCACATAGGGCAACGGCGCGCCCGAATGGACGACGAAAGCCTGGTCAAACACTGGATCCTGGTTAAAAGCGGTGGGCATTCCATTGCATCCGCCAAGCAGCACTGAGGCCGCTACCAATGACGAGATGGCACGCATGTTGGCACACGAAGGTGAGTTGAAGACGGCGCAAATATGTCATTGAGCCATCATTTCATCAATAGCCTCACGCTACCGTTTGTCTGCTATCAATACACTGAGCGTATTGGATCCAAGCATTTCATGCGGTCTTGAGGGAATTTCTGCTTAATCCCACGAACGAGCGCCAACTTCGTCAAAACTGCTAGTGTATGGCACCGGCAGGCGTCTGTTGCCTTCCGTCAGAACCCCAAGGAGCACCATGTTCGAATTCATTTTTCTGGCCTTGCTCATCGGCATCGGCGGCACTGCCTTGCTTGATCTCTGGGCACAACTGCTCAAGGCGGTGCTCGGCCTGCCTACCCCGCCATGGCATCTGGTGGGTCGCTGGTTCGCTGGCATGCGCCATGGGCAATTCGTGCACCACCGGGGCATCGCCAACTCCCCCCAGGTGCCGGATGAACTGCGTATTGGCTGGATCGGGCATTACACCGTCGGAGTGATCTTCGCCGCAGTGCTGCTGATGATCTGGGGCGTGCAATGGGCCCACACGCCGACCTTCTTCCCGGCCTTGCTGGTAGGCTTGGTGACGGTGGGCGCGGGCTGGTTCATTTTGCAACCGGGCATGGGCGTAGGCATCGCCTGCAACAAAGCCCCTAACCCTGCCGTGGCGCGGTTGCAGAATGTGCTGGGGCATGTGGTGTTTGCCATCGGCATGTACGGGACGGCGTTGCTGGTGGGGTGATCGTTGCGACGTGGAGACCCACTAGTGTCCGGTTAAACCGAGGGGGGAGCTTGCTCCCCATTGCCTTTGCACGACTGGATCGTTGACCGGACGCACAACACAGTACGATGTTGGCGTCGAACGCCACTTTCCGGTCAGTCAGCCAACCCTTCTCCAGCTAGATATTCAGCTGCGACAAGGCTGGTGAGGACATGATCCCTCCAGCGGCCATTCAGTTTCAAATAGCTCCGGGCATAGCCCTCGCGCTCAAATCCTAAAGTTTTCAGAAGACGTCCGCTTCGAGCATTACTCGGCTCATAGTTAGCCATTATCCGATTCAGCCCCATGTCGCGCACAACATAATCGAGCAGTTTGATTAATGCCTCGCGCATCAAGCCATGCCCTTGCCTCTCAGCGTCAATGCCATACCCTAAATAGCATGACTGAAACGGCCCTTTAATAATCTGATCGATACTTACATGCCCAATAACCAGAAGGCCCTCGCACATAAACCACCGACGCTCGTGACCCACCTCTCGTGCCTCTCGGTAGCGAGTGATCTGCTCCCCCCAGTAGGACTCAGTATAAAAGCGTTCTTCGCGCAAAGGCATCGACTCTGCCAGATGCAACCTGTTACGAGCGAAGTAATTACTTATCGCACTGGCCGACAATTCAGAAAGCTCAATCATCGAAAAGCGCTCAAAAAGAAATAAAACTGGCTGCATAAATTTACCTATTAGCCCCGGACCTGAAAAACAGGACCGGGGATTTGACAGGTGGGGTAGCTTATTCTTGCCACTCCTTGTTCGACGTCGGGGCAGACACGGCAATTACCCATTCGTCGTCCTGCATGGGCAAATCAATATCATTTGCTTGATGAGCAACATCCAACTCGGTCAATTTCTGATCAAGCACGAATGTATCTCCCTGTTAATAATTTGCCGAAATGGTGGGTAATTTCTAAGCCGAAAAAACTAAAGCGTCAACGCCCTTCTCTTTCAAAGCAACGAACTTAAACAAACAGAATAAACATTCAGCACATGGATACAGATATGGCTTATGCTGACCAAACCAGCCCCTAACAGGCTGATTCAACTACAAAAAAACCATCCCGAAACATATTCAAATCATCAGAGCCTTGAGCATACGTTCTCATTTCATAAGTTACGAGACATGGATAAACATGATTATTTCCGAAAATACTTACGTCGATTTTTAACGGCGCGATATGCGTCTTTCGATGTCGCCAGGATGATCCGTGCGAGGGCGGAGGATATTGGCGATCCAGATTTACGCACGGCTTTCGCGGCTTCCTGCCGCTCATCCCTTTCCACGACGCCTGCGCTCGGCCTGGCGCCTTGACGTCGCGTTCTGTGTCGCCTGTGCCATCGCGCACCAAGACCAAAAGCACACCACCGATCCGTAGCAGCACGGCTTGCCGGCGGGGGCGTCCATGAGGTCACCATCGCCAGAAGGCACGCCGCAACCCCCGTAGCAGTCCGGCTTGCCGGCGACTACGATCTCGAGGGCCCCGACGCCGGCAAGCCGGACTGCTACGGTCGGTGGTGTGTTCCAGATTTTGATTTTGATCTTCATGCGCGGTGGTACAGGCGACACAGAACGCGACGTCAAGGCGCCAGGCCGAGCGCAGGCGTCGTGGAGGGGGATGAGCGGCAGGGAAGCCGCTAGCCGTGCCGGCCATGGACGGCGCTCAGATGGACGGGACAGCGTGCCCCCGGAACGGCGCCGGAGTCGAGGGAAGTCCGACCAAGGAGGACCCCAGCCAGGAGCAAATGGTTTGCCTACTTTCCCGAAAGAAAGTAGGTCGCCCGTAAGGGGCGAAACCCATAGCTCGAACCACCTCGAAAACGGATATACACGCAATGAGAGCGTCAATCGGCTCAGATATGTCGGATGTTTACCGGACACTCGTGACGTGGAGCCCGGGAACGATCATCACGGCGGGCCCCACGAACCGCACCTCAACCAATCCGCTTGCCCTGCCCCAACAGCGGCGAGTGGGCCGGCAGGTGGATGCGCAATGCACCGGGCCTTGCCTCGAAGCGCAATTGCTCACCGCGCAACGGCTCACCGTCCAGGTTGATGTCCAGCCCCGCGGCAGACTTGAGTTCCACCCAGGGCACGCGGGCTCGCACGAACATGTTGTCCAGCCCCAGACCGCCTTCGAGCAGCTGCTTGAGCGTCCCGACTACCTCTTGCGGCGCTGGCAGGATGCTGACATCGAGCAGCCCGTCATCGGCCAGCGCCTCGGGGCATAACGGATGCCCGCCTCCGGCCTGTCGTCCATTGCCGATGCCCAACGCCAGCAACTCGCCCTGCCAGTGGAAGTCCGGTCCGCTCAATTCCCCATAGGCTGATTTCAACTCGCTGAAACGCGACAACCCGGTAAACAGATACGCCGCGCTACCGAGCACTTTCTTCAGGTCTTCAGAGGTATTGGCTGTCACCTGGCTGCCAAAACCACCGGTGGCCATGTTGAGAAACATATGCCCGTCGACGATGCCCATGTCCACCGTTCGGGCGGGGATGTCCAGCAAGTCCAGGGCCGGGCCGATCTCCAGCGGAACGCCTGCCGACCGGGCGAAATCATTGGCCGTGCCCAACGGCAGGATGGCCAGGCTTGCGTCCTCGTCGGCCTGGGCCAGTGCTTCGGCGATGTCGCGCAACGACCCGTCGCCACCCCCGGCGATGATCTGCCGGTGGCCCGCTGCCAGTGCCTCGCGAACCAGACGCTGGGCATCGCCGCCCTCCCAGGTCAGGCGCACGTCGAGCTCCCAACCGTGCTTGCGCTTGCGTTCCACGGCGGCACGAACGTCCTCGTTGAGCGCCTGTTTGCCATGAAGAATCAATAAAGCCCTGCGCTGCGCCATAGTCCTTTCCTCTGTTGGTGCGATTCACCGCGTCAGATGTTGACCTTCGCTTGCGAGGAAAAAGCCCTCGTTCGGCATTTTTTTTGCCGACACCGTGCAAGCTCAGGGGAGTTTCGTCGCTGCGAGCCCTGTCAGCCATGACACACACTGTTTCATGAGCTTTACTGCCAGATACCCTCATTCGGGGGACTTGCCGACCGGCATTCGGACGTTACCCGGTGAAGCTTCACAACAAACAGGATTTTTTCTCATCGGTGGGATTGTAATGCGAGCGCGGAGAGCGCTTAATCGACAAATAATTGGCTTTATTTGAAATATTCAAATTAAAAGTCATTAAATTGACTTCCCCACTATGCTGTTGGGGCAAACAGGCCAGTTACGGATTCATGGATCGAAGAGGTGAGGACGTTATATGCCACTGCAGCCGGTCGACAGTCTCTTGCACACGCGCACAAGCCTTGAGCACATCGAGAACGGCCCGGTCGGGTTCGATCTCTACACTCTCCCGTGCACTGCTCCAGCAGTGCTGTTCTCTCGCGAGGCTTACTGATGGGTACTCTTATTCCCTGCATCATCGCCGGCGGTGCCGGTACACGACTGTGGCCAGTCTCCCGAGAGGCGATGCCCAAACCCTTCATGCGCCTGCCGGATGGCGAAAGCCTTCTGCAAAAGACCTTCAACCGTGCCAGCAGCCTGGAAGGGGTTGAAAGCCTCTTGACGGTGACCAACCGCGAAGTCTACTTCCGCACAGTGGATGACTACCGGCTGTTGAACAAACACAAGGTTCATCTGGATTTCATCCTCGAACCGTTCGGACGCAATACCGCCCCCGCCGTTGCCGCCGCCGCGCTGCACGTGCAGGCCCGGCATGGGGACGATGCGCAATTACTGATCCTGCCCGCCGATCAGTTGATCCACGACGTCGAGGCATTCGCCAGCGCGGTCAAGGATGCACAGAAGCTGGCCGACGAAGGCTGGTTGGTGACGTTCGGGCTGATCCCCACTCGCCCCGAAACCGGCTTTGGCTATATCGAAAAAGGCCAGGCGTTGAGCGACAAGGCCTATCAGGTGGCCCGCTTCGTCGAAAAGCCCGATACCGCCACCGCCAACGAATACCTCAACGGCGGACTGCACCTGTGGAATGCCGGGATGTTCTGTCTGCGGGTGGATGTGGTGCTGCGCGAGCTCGAAACCCACGCCCCGCACGTGCTCGCCGCCGTGCGTCATTGCCTGTCGCAATGCAACAGCAAACAGGGCAGCAATGAGCGGCAGATGGAACTGGATGCTGCGACGTTCGCACTCGCGCCAGACATCTCCATCGATTACGCACTCATGGAGCGCTCACAGAAAGTGGCCGTCGTCCCCTGCGAGCTAGGCTGGAGCGACATCGGCTCGTGGCAGGCCATCCGCGAACTGGCGCCCGCCGACGACAATGGCAACCAGTGCAACGGCCAGGTGGTGCTGCACGACGTGACCAACTGCTACATCGATTCCAAAAAGCGCCTGGTCGGCGCTGTCGGCCTGGACAACCTGGTCATCATCGATACCCCGGACGCGCTGCTGATCGCCGATGCACAGCGCACCCAGGAAGTGAAGTTCATCGCCCAGGAGCTCAAGCGCCAGGGCCATCCGGCGTACCTGCTGCACAACACCGTGACCCGCCCGTGGGGCACGTACACGGTGCTCGAGGAAGGCAAGCGCTTCAAGATCAAACGCATCGTGGTCAAGCCGCAGGGATCGCTGTCGTTGCAGATGCATCACCATCGCAGCGAGCACTGGATCGTGGTCAGTGGCATGGCGAGGGTCACCAATGGCGAGCGCGAGTTCATGCTCGACACCAACGAATCGACGTTCATCAAGCCCGGCCACACTCACCGGCTGGTCAATCCCGGAGTGATTGACCTGGTGATGATCGAGGTGCAGAGCGGTGAGTACCTGGGTGAGGACGATATCGTGCGTTTCACCGACATCTATGGTCGGGTACCGGACGCACCCAAGGTCTGAGACACGCCCCCAGAGAGGTGCAGGCGGCATGAGTGTCATACCCGCAAGGGAGTCGTATTCATGCATGACAGGAGTTCTGGCCCCATGAAACAGGCGCGGCTTACCTGTGTCAGCGCACTTGCCCTCAGTCTGCTGATGCCGGTCTGTTCGACGGCGCAGGCCGAAACCATCCTCAGAGCGCCGCGTTCAATCACCTGGAAGGATTTTCTGGGAGTCAACGTGCAGTTTCATGAGTTCACCCAGGACATTTATCTCAAGCAGATGACTCGCCTGGATGACCTGGGGCTGGGCTGGATCCGCTGGCGTCTGCATTGGCCCGCGCTGGAACCCGTGCAGGGCCAATACAACCTGGCGGACCTGGACGCCGCCATGGCCGCCGCCCGCCCGCACAACTTCAACACCGTGGCGTATCTGGTGGGGGCAGCGCCCTTTGACAGTACCGCGCCACAAGGGGTCAGCAACACCGATCAGTATCCGCCGCGGGACAACAACCTCTTCGCCGAACGCATGACTGCGCTTGCCCGGCATTACCCGCAGGTCAGCCACTGGCAGGTGTGGAACGAGCCGAACATTGTATGGCTGCCCCAGGCCGATCCGGTGGCTTATTACGACCTGTTGACCACCACCGCCAAAGCGCTGCGCAGCGCGTTGCCGGGCACGCCCGTCGTCAGCGCCGGGGTGGCCTATTACGGGCAGATGCGCGGGTCCACCGGCTACATGCTGCAATCCATGCTGGACCTGGGCCTGTCCAGCCAGAATATCATTGCCGCCTATCATCCGTACTCCGACTACCCCGAAGGCGATTCGACCGGTGATCGGGACTTTCTTGAGCGCGCCGATGCCCTGAACAAGCAACTGCATGACGCCGGTGTCAGGCAGGTCTGGGCCACCGAATGGGGTTGGTCCAGCTACAGTGGCCCAGCGCAGATGCAGCAGGCCGTCGGCCTTCAGCAGCAAGCCGATTACACGCTGCGTCGGCTGGCGATGATGAGCGCCATGGACTATCAGCGCATCTTCGTGTTCAACCTCAGCGACCAGAACTCACGCGTCAGCCCGCAGGATCGCGGCTATGGGCTGCTGGACCTGAACGCAGAGCCCAAGCCGGTCTACACCGCCCTGAAGAACTTCTTCCAGGTCACCGGCCCAACGTTATCCCCCGCTGACCTGCCCCCGCCGCTTGCAGTACCGGACGATCTGTATGCCCTTGCCTGGAACCGCCCGGACGGTTCGCACCTGCTGATGGTCTGGAGCGCGAGCAGCGCCCACCTGATATTCCCGGGCATCAAGAAAGCTACCCTGCATGACCCCTTGAGCGGCAACCACACCGAGTTGGCCGATGCCAAGGGCGTCGACGTGGCGCTGACCCCATCCCTGCAAATTCTCGCCTGGAGCCGCTAGCCATGCGCATTCTGTGGACGCTGCCCTATCTGCCCTGGCCCACCACCAGCGGCGGCAAGACCCGGCAGTTTCACCTGCTGCGCAGCCTGGCGGCGCGAGGACACCGCATCACCTTGCTGGTGCAGTCGACAATCGAGCTGGACGACGCTACTCGTGCTGCGCTTGAGCCGTGGCTGGAGCGGCTGATCGTGATCCCCAGGCGCCCCCTGCGCAGCCTGCGCTCACTGCTGACCATGGCCCTCGCCTCGCCGCCGATGCTGGCCAGCGCCAACGGCTTCTCGCACCCACTGGAGCAGCAATTCGAAGCCCTGCTCCAAGAGCCATGGGACGTGATCCAGATTGAGCACAGCTACAGCTTCCAGCCATTCGAAGGCCCACTGCGCCGCACCGGCAAGCCTTTCATCATGACTGAGCACAACATCGAGTCGGGGTTGGGCGCGGCCAGCTATCACCAATTCCCGGACTGGGCAGGACCGTTCACCCGCTTCGATCAATGGCGCTACCGGCAGTGGGAGAAACGTGTCTTCGCCCAGAGCCAGGCACTGATCGCCGTCACCGATAACGACGCCAAGAGCCTGACCCGCCTGACCTCGCGAGCGACGCACCTGGTGGTCAACGGCGTGGACTGCGATGCCTTCGCCAAGGTGAGCCCGGACCGCTACAGCCGCCGCTTGCTGTTCATTGGCAATTACGAATACGGCCCCAATCTCGACGCCGTGCAGTGGGCGCTTGAGCACATCATGCCCCTCGTCTGGGCACTCAACCCTCTGGTGCGTCTGTCCATCGGCGGCCATGCATTGCCACAGGAGTGGCCCCAGCGCTGGGCGGATCCGCGAATCGACTGGCTGGGCTTCGTGCCCGATTTACGAACGGTGCAAAAGGACGCGGCGATCTTCTTCGCCCCGCTGCGCGAAAGCGGCGGTTCCAGTATCAAAGTCCTGGAGGCCATGGCCGCCGGGCTTGCGGTAGTGACCACCGCTCAGGTGTGCTCGGGATTGAAAGTGCAAAACGGCACCCATTTCCTGGCCTGCGAGGATGCCCAGGGCCTGGCCCGGCTACTGATTGAGGCTATCGAGCAGCCTGCTCGACTGGCGAAGATCGGCGAGGCCGCACGCGCCTATGTGCGCCAGTACCACGACTGGTCCGTGGCCGCCGCGCAACTGGAGGGCATTTATGCCCGGGCTCATCAAAAAGCAAATTCAACCGCTTGCGCCTAGGCTTGATCGGTTAGGTCGGGGCTTACAACTGATTGCCGCCGTGCCAAGCCTCGTGGGTCTCACAGGCCTGCTTCAAGGCCTGGCGCAACCAGCGGTGGGCCGGATCCTTGTCAAAGCGCGGGTGCCAGGCCTGAATCACCGTCACCGGCTCAAGCTCCAGCGGAATCGCCAGGGGCAGCATGCGTAGCCCCAGTTCGCGCATGCCCCAGAGCACAGGTTCCGGCAGGGCCAGGATCATGTCCGAGCCTGAGGTGGAGAAGATTGCCGAATGAAAATTCGGGGTGATGAAAGAGACCCGCCGGGACAACCCCATCGCTTCGAGCGCATCGTCGATCGGCCCTCTCGCGCGGCCGCGACGGGACACGCTGACATGGTCGAAAGCGGCAAAGCGTTCAGGGGTGAGCGGCTCATCGAAGATCGGATGCCCCTCTCGGACGAGCCCCACAAACCGGGTGGTGAAAAGGTGCTGGATCTTGATTTCGGGGCCGAAATTACGCCGCGAAGTCACGTGCAGATCGATACGACCTTCGCGCAGCGCATCATCGTCGCCCTCGCCCTCAGGCACGAAACGGACGGTCGCCAGCGGTGCCTGCTGACGTGTGCTTTCCACCAGCCGCCCGCCGAAGCCGCCGAAGAACACGTCATTGGAGCGCACGTTGAAGCAGCGCTGCGAGGTGCTCATGTCCACCTCGTCACGGGCCTGGAACAGGTCAGTGGCCTGATTGACCAGGCTGCGCACCTGCGCCTGCATCGCCAGCGCCCTGGGCGTGGGCACCAACCCCCTTCCCGCCCGCACCAGCACCGGATCACCCAACGCCTCCCGCACCCGCGCAAGCGTGCGGCTCATCGCCGCCGGACTCAAATGCATGCGCCGCGCCGCCCCCACCACACTGCCCTCTTCGAGCAAAGCGTCGAGGGCGATCAACAGGTTCATGTCGGGCAGGGGCATTGAAGGTATTCCAGTGTCAGAGGAAACAGAGTGTAAACCCGTAGCAGCCTGGCCGGGCGGCTACAGGGGCGGGGTCAGGCACCTATCAAATCAACCCGCGTGCGCGCCATTCGGCCCGCTGCTGCGCGTCGATGCCGAGCCCTTCGAGCACCTCGTCGGTGTGCTGGCCCAGGGTCGGGGCCGGGCGGGTGACGCCGCCGGGTGTTGTGCCAAGCTTGGGCACGATGCCAGGCAAGGTGACCGGCGTGCCGTCGTCCAACTGGCTGTCGAGCAGCATGTCCCGGGCCTTGTAATGAGGATCGCTGGCGATGTCGGCCGCGTCGTAGATCTTGCCGGCAGGAATCCTCGCCGCAGTCAGTTTGGCCAGCACATCATCCAGATCATGACTGGCGGCCCAGGCACCGATGGCAGCGTCGATCAACTCGACCTGCCTGACCCGCCCATCGTTGTGAGCCAGCGCCGGATCAGCCGCGAGATCCGGACGTTCAATCAGCGCCATCAAGCGCTGATAGATGCTGTCGCCATTGCCCGCGATCAGCGCGTAGCGGCCATCCCGGCAGCGATAGGCGTTGGAGGGCGCGATGCCCGGCAAACTGCTGCCCGCAGGCTCACGCACAGCGCCGAACACCGAATACTCGGGGATCAGGCTCTCCATCATGTTAAACACCGACTCGTACAGCGCGACGTCGATCTCCTGACCCTCGCCGCCGTTCTGATCGCGATGACGCAAGGCGAGCAGCACGCCGATCACGCCATGCAGCGCCGACAGCGAATCGCCGATGGACACCCCGACCCGCACCGGCGTGCGCCCCGGCTCGCCGGACAGATGACGCAACCCGCCCATGGCCTCGCCCACCACGCCGAACCCTGGACGATCACGGTACGGCCCGGTCTGGCCGTAACCCGACACATGCAGCACCACCAGTTTCGGATTCAGGGCATGCAGCTCCTTCCAGCCCAGCCCCCAGCCTTCAAGGGTGCCGGGGCGGAAGTTTTCCACCAGCACATCGGCCTCGGCCAGCAGCTTGCGCACCACGTCCTGGCCTTGCGGCTCGCGCAGGTCCAGGGTCACTGAACGCTTGTTGCGCGACGACACCGCCCACCAGACGGAGGTGCCCTCGTGCAGCAGGCGCCACTTGCGCAACGGGTCGCCGGTGCCTGGCGGCTCGACCTTGATAACATCGGCGCCGAACTCGCCGAGAATCTTCGCTGCGAAAGGCCCGGCAATCAGTTGCCCCAGCTCGATGACCCGAATCCCTTGCAAAGGCTTTTGCATGACATGCCCTTTGTTCTGCGTGAAAAGTGAGGGCAATTGTCTGCTTTGAAGGGCGCCGTGAAAACGGCTAATTTCGCGCGACGGTTTTCAACGGCTCAAATCCACCGCCCAGCGCCTTGTACAGCCCCACCAGCGCCAGGGTCTGCGCCGTGCCGCTGTCTACTCTTTGCTCCTGGCTGCTGAGCAACGCCCGCTGCACGGTCAGCACGTTGAGAAAGTCCACGGCGCCAGCCTTGTACTGCTCGCGAGCGGTCTGGAGGGCGATGCGGTTCTGCTCCACGGCATCGTTCAATCTGGACTGCTGCACCTGGCTTGCGTTGTACAGGCTCATGCTGTCGTCGATTTCCTGCCAGGCGCGCAAAACGGTCTTCTGATAGTTCAGCGCCGCTTCCTGCTCTTGCGCCTCGCGCAGATGCAGCATGCCGCGCAGGCGACCGCCTTCGAAGATCGGCACGCTCAATTGCGGGCCGATACCGAATTGTCGCGAGCCCCAACTGCCAAAATCCGACAGCTGCATGGCCTGAAAACCGACATTGCCCGACAGCACGATCCGCGGATAGAAGTCGCCTTCGGCCACACCGACACTGGCAGCGGCCACATGCATGCGCGCCTCGGCCTGACGGATATCGGGGCGGCGTTGCGCCAGTTCCGAAGGCAAGCCGACAGGAATCACCTCAGGCAACGGCGCCCTGTCCACGGGCCGAATCAGTTCCTCTTGCAAGGTACGAGGGGTTTGCGCCAACACCAGGCTCAAGGCGTTTATCAATTGCGCCTGACGTTGTTCAAGCACCGGAATGCGCGCCGCTACGGTCGCCACCTGAGCCGAGGCCTGAGCCACATCCAGATGCGTCGCAACACCGCTGGCCAGCCGCACGTTGGACAGCTCCAGGCTGTTGCGCGCCAGCCCGAGGTTTTCCCGGGTCACGGCCAGGGTCTCCTGCACGCCGCGCAGTTGCAGGTAGTCCTGCGCGGTTTCGGCCTGGACCGCCAGCAGCACGCCGCGGCGATCGCTGTCGGCGACCGCGACGGTTGCATCCGCCGCTTCCACCTCGCGCTTGACCCGGCCCCACAGGTCCACTTCCCAGGAGGCGTCCAGGCCGCCGTCCCACAGGCTGAACGCCGCCTTGCCGCTCTTGCCTGAAGGATCGCTCAAGCCCTCGGCGCTGTTGCGCGCGCGCTGATAACCCATGCCGCCCGAAACGCCGGGCAGTTGCTCACCCGCCACCACCTGCCGCGCGGCGCGGCTCTGTTCAAGGCGGGCACCGGCGATTTTCAGGTCCAGGTTGGTAGCCGTCGCGCGGTCGATCAGCGAAGCCAACAGCGGGTCGTTGAACACCTCCCACCAGCGCTCCCTGATCTGAATGGGCTGTGGCTTGCTTTCACCCTGCTCGCCCTGGATCGGCAGCCAGTCCACCTGAACATCGGCCTTGGGCTGCATGAAATCATGGCCTACCTGACAGGCTGACAAGCTCAACACCATGGCCGTCAGCCCCAGCCACCGCCGACCATGGGAGTAGTCCTTTGTGGGAGCGAGCTTGCTCGCGAATAGGCCAGTACATCCGACCCACATCTGTTGCCTGTTGCCCAGCATTCGCGAGCAAGCTCGCTCCCACAGGTTCAGAGTTGGCTGTCTGTTGTTCATCGTGCGCTGACCTCTTGTGCCCCAGCGCTGCGGGTATCGATAGTGGCGTCCACCGACATCCCCACCCGCAACCGCGCCAACAGCGGCTGCCCCGGATCAAGCACAATCTTCACCGGCAGGCGCTGCACCACCTTGGTGAAGTTGCCAGTGGCGTTGTCAGGCTTGATCGCCGCGAAGGTCACCCCGGTGGCAGGCGCGATGCTTTCGACATGCCCCTTGAGTACGTCACCGGAGAAGGTATCGACCCGCACATCCACCGCCTGCCCTGGCGTCACCTGAGTGAGCTGGGTTTCCTGGAAGTTTGCGACCACGTAGACCTGGTCCAGCGGCACCACCGACAGCAACCGGGCGCCGGGTGTCACGTAGTTGCCGATCCGCACGGCACGCTCGCCGACCATGCCGTCGACCGGTGCGACGATGCGCGTATAGGACAGCTGCAACCGCGCCTGATCGCGGGCGGCCTGGGCGCGCTTGAGCCCGGCGTCGGCAGCGTGTTGCTGCGCAGTGAAAACGTCCACCTGCTTGCGGTCTGCGGCCAGGGATGCAACGGCGCTGTTCTGTCGTGCACGAGCGGTGTCGATGCGGTTGCGCGCCTGCTGGGCATTCTGCACGGTGCCTGCGCCCATGCCGGCCAGATGGGCATAACGATTCTGCTCCTGCTCGGCAAACGTCACCTCGGCCTTGCTCACCTCAACCGTCGCCTGGGACTGGGCGATCACCGAGGCCTGGCGTTGCACCACCGCGCTGGCCTGTTCGTACTGCGCCTGGGCGGCCAGCACGTCGGCCTCTGATGCCGCGAGCGCCGTCTGGAAATCCCGGTCATCGATCAGCGCCAGCAACTGCCCGGCCTTGACCTGCTGGTTATCCTCCACCAGCACCTGGCTGATGAACCCCGCCACCTTGGGCGCGACGTTGGAGTAGTCGGCACTGACGTAGGCGTCATTGGTACTCTGTTGCCCGCGCTCGCCGGTGAAGCCGTAGATGCCCAGCGCCGCCACCAGGATCACGGCGCCACACAAGGCCAGGGTCTGTTTCGAAGTCATGCTCATGAAGGTGCTCTCAAAAAAATTCAGGCTACGGCGCGCGGTGGGTAAACGCGGCTGGGCATCAGCGGGATCAGCAGGATCAGCGCGGCGGCGACCCAGCCCATGCAGAAATAGAGGTCGATGCTGGTCAGGGTCACGACCTGCTCATGGATACGGTGCGCCAGTGACGCCGCCGAATCCTCGCCCGCCATCTGCGGGGAATTGCCCAGGCGGTCCACCAGCATGCTGGAGTGAAAGTGCTGCCGAGACCGGGTCAGGGCATCCAGCACGCCGGTGGCCAGCACGGACGCCAGGCCACGGACGGTGTTGAACCACGCCGAGGCAAAGGGCCCGTCTGGTGGCGCGATCCCGCCCGTGGCCTGCATCAGCAGCGGCAGTACTGCCATGGGTTGCCCCACCACTTGCAGCCATTGCAGGGTGTAGAAGTTGTCGCGAATCCACTCCGGGCTCATCTGCGTCGCGGCAAAGCAGTACAGCGACAGCACCACCAATCCTGTGGTCAAAACCCAGCGGCAGTCGATCCAGCGGATGTTGAGCAGCGCGGCCACCAGCGGCAGCACCAGCAATTGCGGAATGGCCACCAACAGCATCATCGGCGCGGTTTGCAGCGCTCGATAGCCATGGACTTGCGCCAGGTACGATGCGGGAATGGAACCTGTGGCCGTCAGCACCACCAACACCCCGCCGAGGGTAATCAGGGCGTGGGACAGGTTGAGATCGGACAGCATCTGCAACTTGAAGAACGGCACCGGCGTGAACCATTCGTTGACCATGAACAGCACCAGCAACACCAACCCGCCGATCAACAAAAAGCTGATCAGCCCGGATTCGAACCAGTCCAGGCGGTTGCCTTGCAATAGCCCCGTCACCAGCATGCATATGGCCGCGGTCCCCAGCAGCACGCCGCGCCAGTTGAAGGTCTTGAAACGCTCCAGGCGAACCGGATCCTGGGGGATGCCGTGGGAAATGGCGATCATCGCCACCAGACAAGGCGTCACCACCTGCCAGAACGTCCACTGCCAGTTGAAGTATTCAGTCCACAGCGCTGCCAGCGGCGTGCCCAGGCTTGGCGCGAAGGTGGCTGTCAGTGCGTAACCCGCCAGGCCATAGAGCTTGATATCCGGCGGCAGGAAACGCAGGGCCACTGTCATCAACATCGGCGGCAGGCAGCCCGCGGCCAGGCCTTGCAATGCACGCAGAAACAGCAGGCTCTGGTAATCGGGGGCCAGCGGACAGAGCAGCGCCAGCACCACGAAAGCGGCGATGGCGCCCAACGTGAAGCGGCGCAACGACAAGGTGACCGCAAACCAGGGTGCGAAGGCCGTGGCCGTGAGCGAGGTTGCGGAATACAGCGAGGTGATCCAGCTGCCTTCATCGAAGCCGATGAACATCGCCCCACGAATGTCAGAGAGCGCAACGCGGGTGACCCCTTCGTTGATGCCCGCCACCAGCACCGCGATCAGCACGCCCACCAGCCCAATGATGGTCTGCAGGCCGAATGCGCCGGGCGCCGCCTTGAGCGCAGGTATGGGGGCAGCGGCGGTCACGGCAGGGCTCGTTGAAGGGCGTGCGACAGGTGAAGGGATAACTCAAAGGGCACGGGAAAACTCCGGGAAGAGGTTCATTCCCGGTAGTTTAAAAAGCCCTGACATGAAGAAAAATTTACATTTGGGCAGTGTATGAGTGCGTCAGACGCACGAATCAAGACAGACTGCTGTTTTCAGTGCATCACCGGCGAACATGCTCGGTGTCCCAAAACCGCTTGTACATCCCCAGCCGTCGCTTGAGCGGACGAGACAGCCGCGCCTCTTCCTTGCCCAGCTTGAACGCCAGTAATTTAAGGCCGTTGCGCAGTAGCGAAGCAGGCCAGAGATAGAAACGGCGCACACCCAGGAAACCCAGTTCGGACCTCACGTAACGCAGCCCTTGCGCCCCCGCACCGCCAAACCTTGCGTGAATCCACGACTCGCGTGCATGAAAAACACCCATGTCGAAGTAGCGGCGAAACTCTTCGCGCAGGCTATGGTTGCGTGAATGACGACAGACCGCCGAGGCTTGATAGGCGACCTTCCAGTGAGACAGCAACATCTTGGCGGCCACGTACATGTCTTCGGACAGGATCACGTGCAGCGGAAATCCGCCGACGGCACGCAGGGCATTGCACCGATAAGCACCGAAGGCGTTTGACATGAACGGCACGTTGATGCCCAGCTCCGGGATATCGGCCAGGGTCTTGGTCCGTGACACCGGCGGGTAATTGAACCAGCGCGCATGTTGTGACAGCACCGTGGCATCCTCGTGGGCCAGTTGCCGCCCGCAGACGGCACCCACCGTCTGATCCTCGAACGGCTCAAGCAGCAGTTCGACAGCGCGTGGGTCATCCAGCCTGGTGTTTTGAGTCAGGTAGATCAATACATCGTATTGGGGGTATTTCTCGGCCATCATCTGCCGGGTGGCGCCGTGGTTGAAATCCTTGGGATCGATCTCGACCACCTGGCTGCAGCGCGAGCGCGCCAGCTCCAGCGTACCATCGGTGGAGCCGGAATCGACAATCAGCGTGTCGAACTCGGCTGTCTGGGCCCACAGGGAGGTCAGCAATCGCTCAAGCTCCCTGCGCCCGTTGCAGGTTGGAATGACGCAGGCCACGCGTAAAGACTGCATAACAATACTCCGGGGCATGTCCATGATGCCCATTTGTCATGACACTCTTTTGAGGGTAGTTCACGATCAAGATCTTGGATCCAACCGCTCGTCAGCCCATCACTTCACTCAAAGGGATGAAATTGAGCAGGTCACCTTCAGCCACGGTGGTGCCCTCGATTACCTCGATGAGCCCATCGGCCCAGGCCGCGCTGCGCAGCACTCCGGAGCTCTGATTGCGATAGGCGACCAACCGCCCCTGCTCCAGACGTCCGCGCAGGTACTCACGGCGGTTGCCGGGTTTGCTCCAGACGAAACCGGCGGGCACCTTGAATTGCAGCGGCGTGACCTGTTGCACACCCAGCCGACGCAGCAAATACGGCCGCGCCAGAAGCGCAAAGGTCACCAGATTCGATGCCGGATTGCCGGGCAGGCCGATCACCGGCACACCGCGAAAATGACCGAAAGTCAGGGGCTTGCCCGGCTTGATCGCGAGCTTCCACAAGGAAATTTCGCCCTCTTCGCGCAGGGCGTGTCCGAGAAAGTCCGCCTCGCCGACCGAAACGCCGCCGGTGGACAGGATCAGGTCCACATGCCCCAGGGCGCCCAGTGCCGCGCGGGTTTTCTCAAGATCGTCCGGCAGGATGCCGGCATCCACCACCTCGCAGCCCAGCCGCTTGAGCCAGCTGCACAGCAGCACGCGGTTGCTGTTGTAGATCTGGCCCGGCCCCAGGGCCTGGCCGGGCTCGATGAGTTCATCACCGGTGGACAGCACGGCAACACGAGCACGCCGCTTGACCTGCAAATGGCCAAGGCCCAGTGTCGCGGCCAGGCCAAGCTCCACGGGGGTCATGACCGTGCCGGCGTCCAGCACCTTGTCGCCGACCGTGGTTTCCTGGCCCTTGGGCCGGATGTTCAGGTCCACGCTCAGTGCCTCAAGGAAGCGCACCCGATCATCGGGCTGCACTTGGGCGTTCTCCTGCATCTCGACGCAGTCGGCGCCTTCAGGGACCGGCGCACCGGTGAAGATTCGCGCGCAGGTTCCCGGCTGCAAGGGCAGCGGCGCCTGGCCTGCAAAAATCCGCTGGCTGACCGGCAGCGGCTCGCCGGTCCAGTCGGCCACGCGCAGGGCGTAGCCGTCCATGGCGCTGTTGGGCCAGGGCGGCAGGTCCAGGGTGGAGACCAGGTCGTCGGCCAGCACCCGACCCTGGGCATCGGCAAGGGCCACGGTTTCACGCTCGTTGATCGGTGCCGCTTCGGCCAGGCTCATCAGTCGCGCCATGGCCTCTTCTACCGGAATCAGACCACGCATTTCAGGCTTGCTCATTGGTCTTCACCCACGGGTCGCGCAGGGTTCGGCCTTTTTCAGGTGCGGCACGAAGTTGCACGGGCGGAAACTGTTGTTCAGCTGATCGGCCAGAATGCCGTCCCAGCCGGTGCGTACCGCATTGGTTGAACCTGGCAGGCAGCACACCAACGTACCGTTGGCCAGGCCCGCCAGCGCCCGGGATTGAATGGTAGAGGTGCCGATGTCGGCCACGGAAATCTGCCGGAACAATTCACCGAAGCCTTCGACCTGCTTGTCCAGCAGGCAGGCAACAGCTTCCGGGGTGCTGTCACGGCCAGTGAAGCCGGTGCCACCGGTAATCAGCACCACCTGCACTTCATCATCAGCGATCCAGGTGGCGACCTGGGCGCGGATCTTGTACAGGTCGTCCTTGAGCAGCACGCGCTCGATCAGACCGTGACCGGCGGCGGTCAGGCGGTCGACGAACATCTGCCCGGAGGTATCGTTTTCAAAGGTGCGGGTGTCGCTGACGGTGAGAACGGCAATGTTGAGCGGCACGAAAGGAGTGTCAGCCTTGGCTTTCATCGAGCAGGTCCGGTTGTAGAGGAAACAGAGCGGTGTTATATCACAGCACCCCTTTTTTCTCTGCCCGACCGCGCCGTTCCAGGAGCCCGCCATGACCGCCAGCACTGCCCTGCCCCCCTGCTCGATCCTGCTGCTGGCCGGTGGTCAGGGCCAGCGCATGGGCGGTCGGGACAAGGGCCTGCTGACCTGGCACGGCGAGCCGTTGATTGCCCACCTGCACCGTTTGGCCCGGCCATTGACCGATGACCTGATCATTTCCTGCAATCGCAATCACGAGCAGTACGCAGCCTTCGCCGATCGCCTGGTGCAGGACGACGAAGAAGGTTTCCCCGGCCCCTATGCCGGCATTCGCGCAGGGCTGGCGGTGGCCCGGCATGGGTTCCTGCTGGTCATGCCATGCGACACGCCGATGCTGGATCTGGAGCTGCTGCAAGGCCTGCGCGCCACAGCCGCCGCGCATCCCGGCAAGCCGGTGATGATTCGCCAGGGCGAACAGTGGGAGCCGCTGCTGTGCTGCATCCCCACCGCCCATGCCGAGGTGTTCGAGCGTCACTGGCAGGAAGGCCAGCGCAGCCCGCGCCGCACCATGGCCGAGCTAGGCGCTGTCGCACTTCAATGCGCCACTGACGATCCGCGCCTGGCCAACCTGAATACGCCCCAGTTGTTGACTGAAATCAAGCCTTGAACGGGCGTGCCATCTTTCATGGAACTTTGCCTGTAACCTTCGCGTCAGAACCGTTACTACACAAAGAATGACCCTTGGAGACACTGCAATGAAACAACGGACTATCCCCGCAGCCTTCCTGCTCGCACTTGGCCTGGCGTCTCTGGCCGGCTGCTCCTCGCCGACCGTGATCACGCTGAACGACGGCCGTGAAATCCAGGCCACGGACTCGCCAAAGTACGACGAAGAGTCCGGTTTCTATGAATTCAAACAACTGGACGGCAAAGAAACCCGCATCAACAAGGATCAGGTTCGTACCGTCAAAGAGCTGTGATGAAAAGTTGAATGAAAAGACCCGCCTGCTGGCGGGTTTTTTTTGCGCGCCCCACCCGCGACCACAAAACCGGGGGCTGCACCGATAACCTGTGGGAGCGGGCTTGCCCGCGAATGCGTCAGGCCTGATGCCCCGATGGTGCTCGATCCGCCGCTTTCGCGGGCAAGCCCGCTCCCACAGACCCGCGCCGGGCGAAGATGGCCGGTACACCGCAACCCCGTAGCAGCACGGCTTGCCGGCGGGGGCGGCGTCAGGTCAGAGCAATTCCTTGAGCCGATACCACATCATCCCCAGCGCCAGCAGCGGCGAGCGCAGCAGTTCGCCGCCGGGGAAGGTGCGGTGCGGCACACGGGCGAACAGGTCGACCGCGCGGCTGTCGTTGTCGGCGATCGCCTGGGCCAGCACCCGCGCCGCAAAGTGAGTGACGTTGAGCCCGTGCCCCGAATAGCCCTGGGCGTAATACACATTCGGTTTGTTGGCCACCGAACCGATCTGCGGAAAGCGATTGGCGCTGATGCCGATCATCCCGCCCCACTGAAAATCGATCCCCACGCCCTTGAGTTGCGGGAACACCCGCTCCATCTTCGGCCGCATGTAATCGGCAATGTTCTTCGGATCACGCCCCGAATAATTGCAGGCACCGCCGAACAGCAGGCGGTTGTCCGCTGACAACCGGTAATAATCCAGCGCAACCCGCTGGTCACACAGGGCCATGTTCTGCGGAATCAGCGACCGGGCCCGCGCCTCACCCAGCGGCTCGGTGGCGATCACGTAGCTCCCCGCCGGCAGCAGCTTGCCGGTCAGCGCCGGTTCCAGTTTGTTGAGGAATGCGTCGCACGCCAGCACGATCCGGTTGGCGGTGACCTGCCCACGGTCGGTGAACACCTGAATCTGCGCCCCATGGACGATACGCTGCACCGGGCTGGCTTCATGAATCACCGCGCCCATCTCTTCTGCCAGCCGCGCCTCGGCCAGGATCAGCTTGAGCGGGTGCAGATGCCCCGACCCCATGTCGATCAGGCCTCCCTGGTACACAGTCGAGCCGACCACCTCGGACAGCGCGTCCTTTTCGACCAGCCGCACCTCATGGGGATAGCCCTGGGCCGCCAGCGTCTGCTGTTCTTCCTGCAAGCCCTTGAAGTGCGACGGGGTGTTGGCCAGGTCGCAGTAACCCCAGCGCATATCGCAATCAATGCCGTACTTCTGTACGCGCTGGCGCACGATGTCGACCGACTCGAAACCGGCCTGCTCCAGGTAGTGCACGCCCTCCTTGCCCACCCAGCGCTCGACGCCACTGACGTCGTGCCCCAGGCCGCGAATCAACTGTCCGCCGTTGCGCCCGCTGGCACCCCAGCCGACGCGCCGGGCCTCCAGCAGCACCACCGACACACCCCGCTCAGCCAGCTCCAGCGCGGTATTCACCCCGGTAAAACCGCCACCGATAACGCACACGTCGGCAGTGATCGCACCGGTGAGCGGTGAGCGTTCAGGCGGGGTCCCTACAGAAGCTGCGTAGTAGGAAGCGATGTGTGGCAGTGCAACGGACATGGGTTTTCCTTAACGGTTGGATTTGATGTCGGACCATTTGCGCGTCATCAGGCGCAGGGTCGCGGGGCTCAATTCCGAAGAGATGTAAAAGCGGCTCATGACTTGCGGCGACGGGTAGATCGACGGATTCTCGGTGATCTCGGTGCCCATCAGGGCATTCGACGCAGGGTTGGGGTTAGCATACCCGACTGTCTCGCTGACCTTGGCAATCACCTGCGGGTCGAGCAGGTAATTGATGAACGCCAGCGCTTCTTTGGGATGCTCCGCGTCCTTGGGGATCGCCAGCATGTCGAACCAGACGTTGGCGCCCTCCTTGGGAATCGAATAGGCGACGTTGACGCCGTTGTTGGCCTCGATGGCGCGGTTCTTCGCCTGCAGCACGTCGCCCGAGTAACCGAAGGCCACGCAGATGTCGCCATTGGCCAGGTCCGACACCCATTTGGAGGAATGGAAATAGGTCACGTAGGGCCGCACGGCCTTGAGTTTCGCCGCAGCGCGCTCGTAGTCCTTGGCCGACTCGCTGCGCGGGTCCATGCCCATGTAGTTGAGTACGGCGGGAAAGACTTCGTCGGGGGAATCCATGAACGACACGCCGCATTTCTGCAGCTTCTTCATGTTCTCGGGCTCGAACAGCACCGCCCAGGAATCGATGGTGTCGACACCCAGCGCCGCCTTGACCTTGTCGACGTTGTAGCCGATGCCGTTGGTGCCCCAAAGGTACGGGACCGCGTACTGGTTGCCGGGGTCGTTGGCTTCCAGTTGTTTCATCAACTGCGGGTCGAGGTTCTTGCGGTTGGGCAACTGGGTCAGGTCCAGTTTCTGAAAGGCTCCGGCCTTAATCTGCCGCCCCAGGAAATGGTTGGAAGGCACCACCACGTCGTACCCCGAACGGCCCGTGAGCATCTTGCCTTCCAGGGTTTCGTTGGAGTCGAACACGTCGTAGATTGGCTCGATCCCGGTGGCCTTCTGGAAGTCCGCCAGGGTGGTCGGGCCGATGTAGTCGGACCAGTTGTAAATCTTCACGGTGTTGCCTTCAGCGTGTGCCGTTGCGACCGCGCCAGCCAGAACGGCCGGAACGAACAGCGTGGAAACGATCAACTTCATGGTGCCCCCAACGTCAATGAACAAGACGGTTGCGCTTACACACTCATCATCAGGAACTGGCGTTCCCAGGAGCTTATGACGCGCTTGTAGTTTTCATGTTCGGCGCGTTTGACCGCGACGTAGCCTTGCACGAATTTGTCCCCCAGCACCCGGCGCAGGGCGGCGCTGCCTTCCATGCGTTCCAGCGCATCCTCGATGGTCAGCGGCAGGCGCAAGCTCCGCCGCTCGTAGCCTCGGCCCTGCACCGGGGCGCTCGGATCGCAACCCTCGATCATGCCCATATAGCCGCACAACAGACTGGCCGCGATGGCCAGGTACGGGTTGGCGTCGGCACCCGGCAGGCGGTTCTCGACGCGCCGCGCCTGGGGATCGGACCCCGGCACGCGAAGGCCGACGGTGCGGTTTTCTTCGCCCCATTCCACGTTGACCGGCGCCGAGGTGTCCGGCAGAAAGCGCCGGAACGAGTTGGCGTTGGGCGCGAACAGCGGGAGCACTTCCGGGATGTAGCGTTGCAGGCCACCGATGTGTTGCAGGAACAGCTTGCTCGCCTCGCCCTCCTCGTTGCTGAACACACTGCGCCCGGTGTGGATGTCGACCACGCTCTGGTGAATGTGCATGGCGCTGCCCGGCTCGTCGGTGATCGGCTTGGCCATGAAGGTCGCCGCCACGTTGTGCTTGAGCGCTGCCTCACGCATGGTGCGCTTGAACACGGTGATCTGGTCCGCCAGGTCCAGCGCGTCACCATGGCGGAAGTTGATTTCCATCTGCGCCGGGCCGTCCTCGTGGATCAGCGTGTCCAGGTCGAGCCCTTGCGCTTCGCACCAGTCGTAGACGTCTTCAAACAATGGGTCGAACTCGTTGGCGGCCTCGATGGAGAACGACTGGCGACCGCTTTCAGGACGGCCCGAGCGCCCGGTCGGCACTTGCAGCGGCAGGTCAGGGTCTTCGCAGCGCTGGGTCAGGTAGAACTCCATTTCCGGCGCTACAACCGGCCGCCAGCCCTGCTCGGCGTACAGTTGCAGCACTTTTTTCAGCACGTTGCGCGGCGACAGTTCGATGGGGTTGCCGTAGCGGTCGAAGGTGTCGTGGATGACCATCGCCGTGGGCTCCAGCGCCCAAGGCAAGACGTACACCGCCTGTGGATCGGGGCGGCAGCTCATGTCGATGTCGGCAGGGTCCAGCAGGCTGTAATAGATATCGTCGTCGACGTAATCGCCGGTCACCGTCTGCAACAACACGCTCTCGGGCAGGCGCATGCCGTGCTCGTTGAGAAACTTGTTGGTGGGCAGAATCTTGCCCCGGGCGATGCCGGTCAGGTCGCTGACCACGCATTCGACTTCAGTGATGCCGTAACTTTTCAACCACTCGGCGAGTGGATCTTTCACGCTGCTGTCCATGGGGCCTCTGGCTGTCGGGACGGGTCGTGGCGTTGCGCACTGGAGTCGCAACGTCGTAGTGGCGCCCATGCTGAAGGGACCCTGCTCGTTCGTCTATCCACTTTCGCTCGCAAGGTTCGCCCCATTTCAGTGCGCTGTTTTTGTGCAGCTTCTACCGTGTTGCCCGCCCCCAAACCTTGCTGCTAAGGTGCCCGCACCCATAACAACACTGCCAGAGCAGGTCTTTCATGTCGGTCAGGGTATTTGAAACCGTCGCCGCCGATCAGCAAGGCATCTCCAACGCTGGCTGGAGCCTGCACTACGCACAGATGTCTTCGGGGCAGTTCAAGGGTCGCCTGGTGGAGGCGGAACTGGGCGGCGTGCAGGTCTACGAAGAACACATGAATACCCGCATCGAGCAGTACTACAAGGCGCCCAGCGACGCCCTGGTGTTCAGCTTCGACATGAGCGAACGGGCCCTGTACCTGCTCGACGCCAGCACCCAGAACCTGTGGATCACTCCCGAGAATTACCGCGAGATCGCCGTGGTGATTCGCCAGGACTGCCTGGGCGCGCACCATCTGCACGAGACCTTCGAAGAGCTGTTGCTGACCCCGCTCACCTCCCCTCACGCAGCGCTGTTCAGTGGTTGGCTGAGCAGCATGCTGACGCGCCTTTCCCAACAGGATGATGCCGAACAGGCGCGGCTTCTGGGCGAACACCTGATCGAGGATTGCCTGTTCGTGCTGGAACAATCGGACCCGGCACGCATGGGTGACGCCTGCCTGCGCCTGGCCGGTCAACGCAAGATCGTGCAGCGGGTGTTCGAGCAGGTGAGCGCCTACCCCACCGAAAACTTTAGCGTGGTTCAACTGGCCGACAGCGCCCGCATCTCCTTCCAGCAACTGCGCAAGGCGTTCAACGCCTGCGTCGGTATGGCACCCACCGCCTGGCTGCGCAGCCGGCGGTTGAATCTGGCCCGTCAGGATCTACTGACCTCACACGCAAACGAAACCAGCGTGGCGGATGTCGCCATGCGCTATTCGTTCTGGCACCTGGGGCGTTTTGCCGAGGCGTATCGCGAGTTGTTTCTGGAATACCCGAGCCAGACGCTGGGTAGATCACTGCGCTGATCTGCTTATGCCCGGCAGGGCGTAGGAGCGCAGCTTGCTCCTACGCCCTGCCGGGCAGAAACACCTGCAACTCAATAGTCCCTAAAATAGAATCAATGAGTCTCAATTTAGGGCAATTGTTCCCCATTCGTTTAGTCCGTAGATTTACTCCCAAGCCAGCAAGCAAACAGCCAGCGAGCTGAAGCGGCGACCCATACCGACCATCTTCGAATTAAAGGGAACACACCATGTCCATCCGCGAACTGCTCAACCCGACCAACTCCGCCCTGATCCTGATCGACCACCAGCCACAGATGGCCTTCGGCGTGCAGTCGATCGATCGCCAGACCCTGAAGAACAACACCGTGGGCCTTGCCAAGGCGGCGAAAATCTTCAACGTGCCGACCATTTTCACCTCGGTGGAAACCAAGAGTTTCAGCGGCTACATCTGGCCGGAACTGCTGGCCGTGCACCCGGATCAACAGCCCATCGAGCGCACCTCGATGAACTCCTGGGAAGACAAGAAGCTGGTAGATGCGGTCAAGGCGACCGGGCGCAAGAAGCTGATCATCGCCGCGCTCTGGACCGAAGTCTGCCTGAACTTCCCGACCCTGGACGCGCTGGCTGAAGGCTACGAGGTGTACATCGTCACCGACGCCTCCGGCGGCACCACCAAGGAAGCTCACGACATGTCGGTGCAACGCATGATTCAGGCCGGTGCCGTGCCTGTGACCTGGCAGCAGGTGCTGCTCGAATTCCAGCGTGACTGGGCTCACAAGGAAACCTACGAAGCGGTCATGCAACTGGTGCTGGAACACAGTGGCGCGTACGGCATGGGTGTCGACTACGCCTACACCATGGTCCACGGCGCACCGCAGCGCAAGGCTGACTGAACACGTTGATCCGGGCCTCGATGCGGGGCCCCTTTTTTACCACGACTTCATTCTGATTTTTTAAGCGAGCCCATCATGAACACCGTTAAAAAAGCCCTGACCGCCACCCTGCTGGCCCTCTCCATCGGCAGCGCCTTCGCCGCTGAAAACACCGTGCCTGAACACCAGACCCAGGCCTTTCTCAACGCCCTGGCTGCCGGTGGTGGCCGCCCGCTGGAGCAACTGAGTCCCAAAGATGCACGTGCGGTGCTGACCGGCGCGCAGGGTTCGGTGAAGGTCGACATGTCCGGGATTCAGGTCAGTGAAAAGACCATCCAGGCCGAGGGTCAGAACATCAAGCTGACCATCGTGCGTCCGGCCGGGGTCAAGGGTGAGTTGCCGGTGTTCATGTACTTCCACGGCGGTGGCTGGGTGCTGGGCGACTACCCGACCCACGCTCGTCTGATTCGTGATCTGGTGGTCGGCTCGGGTGCGGTGGCGGTCTACGTCGACTACACGCCATCGCCGGAAGCGCACTACCCGACCGCGATCAACCAGGCCTACGCGGCAACGCGCTGGGTGGCCGAGCATGGCAAGCAGATCAATGTCGACAGCTCGCGTCTGGCAGTGGCGGGTAACAGCGTGGGCGGCAACATGGCGGCGGTCGTTGCGCTGAAAGCCAAGGAACAGGGCACGCCGAAACTGCGCTTCCAATTGCTGCTGTGGCCGGTGACCGACGCCAGCTTCGACACCGCTTCCTACGACCAGTACGCCGAAGGGCACTTCCTGACCCGTAACATGATGAAGTGGTTCTGGGACAGCTACACCACCGACGCCGCCCAGCGCGCCGACATTCATGCCTCGCCGCTGCGTGCCAGCATCGAGCAATTGAAAGGGCTGCCACCGGCGCTGGTGCAGACTGCTGGCCTGGACGTGTTGCGTGACGAAGGCGAAGCCTATGCCCGCAAGCTCGATGCTGCCGGTGTGGATGTCACCGCCGTGCGCTACAACGGCATGATCCACGACTATGGTTTGCTCAATCCGTTGAGCAACATCCCGGAGGTGAAGGCCGCGATGCGTCAGGCAGCCAGTGAGCTCAAGGCGCATTTGAACTGACAGGCGACCCTCTCCCCCGTAGCAGTCCGGCTTGCCGGCGTGGCGTCTTTGAGATCGCTGTCGCCGGCAAGCCGGACTGCTACAGGATCGAGGTCCCACTTAACCGTAGCGGCACGGCTTGCCGGCGGGAGCGATCTTGTGGACGTCCCCGCCGGCAAGCCGTGCTGCTACAGGGCTTAGTCACCTTCGAAAATTCATTGGCTACACGGAGTTCCCCATGTCATCCATCCACCGCACCACCGCCCCGGCCCTGAGCTTCAACGGTGGCTTCGTCGACACCATCGGTTTCCTCGCACTCCAAGGCCTGTTCACCGCCCACGTCACCGGCAACTTTGTGACACTGGGGGTGAGCATCGTGCACGGCACCTCCGGCGCGCTGGCCAAGCTGCTGGCCCTGCCGATGTTTGCCCTGGTGGTCGGCCTGACGCACCTGGCCGCCGTTGCCATCAACCGTCGCGGCCTGGTGCCCCTGCGTCCGCTGCTGATTCTGCACACCGTGCTGCTGGCGCTGTTCGCTGCCTTCACCCTGTGGTTTGGCCCATTCAACGATGGCGACAGCGGCGCTGCCCTGCTCACAGGCATGACCGGTGTCGCGGCCATGGCGGTGCTCAACGCGATCTCCCGCCAGCACCTCAAGGGCGCCCCACCCACCACGCTGATGACTGGCAACGTCACGCAACTGTCCATCGACCTGTTCGCCCTGATCGGCCTGCGCGATGTCGAGCAACGCGCGGCCATCAAGCAGCGGCTCAAGCCCATCGGCCTGAACCTTCTGGGTTTCACGGTCGGCTGTGTCGGTGCCGCGCTGCTGTACCTGGCCATCGGCCTGTGGTGTCTGTTGGTACCTGTGCTGGTGTCTATCTGGACCTGCATCAACACTTTCGGCAGCAACGACGGCATCGCAGATTCAATCGCTTGAGTGCATCTCGAACAGGTAGCGGTTTCGGCCTGCGCTCTTGGCCTTGTACATCGCATGGTCGGCATGCTGGACGAGCGTGCCGATGTCGTCCCCGTCGCGGGGGAACAGACTGACGCCCATGCTCGCGTGGATCTGCACCTTGCGCCCGTCGATGAACAGCGGCAACTGGAAGCACTGATGGAGTTTTTCCAGCAACGCCGCGATCTTTTGCGGATCCTTCACATCGCAGAACGAGATGACGAATTCATCACCGCCCAGACGCGCCACACAGTCGGCGCCGTCGCTGGCCGTGGTGAGCAGCTTGGCCACCGCCTGCAACACCTGATCGCCGAAACGGTGGCCATACTGATCGTTCATCTCCTTGAAGTGGTCCAGGTCGACGAACAGCAAGGCCATCTTCTTCCCGCCCTCCCGCGCCTCGATCAGCGCCTGCTCCAGGCGCTCGAAGCACATGCGCCGGTTGGGCAACTCGGTCAGCGGGTCATGCCGGGCCAGGTGTTCGAATGCCGCGCGGCTGGACGTCAGATCGTCCAGCTGGCCGAGGATTTCCTGTTTCATCGCATGGAAACGATGAGCCAGGACCCCCAACTCGTCGTCCCTGGGTGCCAGCACGCTGATCTTGCGCTCACGGGAGAACAACTCCACCGCATCAGTCATGCTGCGCAATGGCCGGATCAGCGCACGGGAGGCGATAAACGCCGCCAACAGCGCCAGCACGCTGAACAACAGCGCGATCTGCACGATGCTATTGCCCACTCGCGAGACCTTGGCCAACACGTGGCTTTGCGGCTGGCCCAGGCCCAACACCACGAACGGCTCCGCATCGCCGTTATGGGAAAGGCGCACGAACGCCGCCACGAGCCTGTCCTGCTGGCCCTGCTCGACACTGCGACTGATAAGGCTGCCTGGCGCCTTATCGGACAACAGCCCGGCGACTTCGGGAAATTCATCCTGCAAGAACAGCCGTCGCCCCTGATCGAAACCAAACGTGCGGCGATGATCCGGATGCACCAGCAAATCGCCCCAGCGGTTGCTCAGGTACACCTGGTACTCCTTGGGCAGATCGCTTTGCAACTGACTGAACAACTGGTCCAGGTCGACGTTGATGACCAGCAGCGCAAACACCTTGCCCGCTGCATCGGCCACCGGTGTCGAGACATGCAGCGTCGGTTTACCCAGCCCCGAGTGCGCGCCCTGCTCGTGGTTGATCACAATAGGCGAAATACGCACCGCTCCCGGCGCCAGGCGCAGGGTTTCGAAGACGTAGGCGTAATGAGCCTTCTCCTGCAGATCGGCACCATCCACCCTGACGATATCGGCCCCGTCGCGATCCTGGCGAACCAGCTCCAGACCGTGATCGGTCGCGCTGATCAGGCGAATCTGCATGTAATCGGGATGGGCCAGCAACATGGCCCGGAACGATTCGGCCAGGTTGTCGCCGACGGTTTTACGGGTCGCAGGATTGGTCAGTTCGCCCAGTTCGTGAACCTGGGCACCGTTGGTCAACACTGTGGCATCCAGGGAAATATTGCGCAGGCTGCTGTGCAGGTTGCGGCCCAGTACCTGGACCGACGTCAACAAGTCACGCTCGGCGGCCTGCAGAAGCATCTCCCGGCTGCTGTTGTAGATGTAGTAACCGGCAAGCCCCGTGGGCACCATGCCGAACAGCGCCATCAGGCAACCGAGCTTGAACGCGATACCGAACCTCATCGCACCTCCACCAACGGCGGACGCTCGCCGGACACGATCCGCTGCCACAACTGGGCCCGGCGCTGGTCGTCTTCAACCGGGCGTAGCCAGATCATGCGGTTGGATGGACTCGCATCTACCGGTTCCTGGACCGTGTTGGACAGGTCCTGGCGTTCGCTCAGGGCGCGGCTGACATCCGGTTCGAGCATGTAATTGATCCATTCATTGGCCAGCCGCATGTCACGCGCGCCCTTGCTGATCGCCCAGCAATCGAGCCAGGCGAGCACGCCTTCCCGGGGCACCACATAGCCGACATCGACACCGGCATCGCGCAGTTGCTTGAGTTGCTGACGGCCGTAGTTGGCGAAAATCAGCGTCACCGAATGGCTGCGAAACAGCTCTGCCGCCTCTTCCGGCAAGGAATAGAAGGTCAGCACATTGCGCCGCAACGCGATGAGCTTGTCGGCAACGCGGGGAAAATCCGCCGCGCTGATGCGCAATGGATCACCGCCGAGTGCCAGGCTCGCCAGGGAAAAATTGTGGTTGCTGGTGTTGAACGCCAGAACACGCCCCTGAAACCTCGGGTCCCACATGCTCTGAATCGAGTCGGGTGGCTGGCTGAACTGCTTGCGGTCGTAGATCAGGCCCATGTCCGACCACGCATAAGGCACGGCATAGACTTGCCCGTCGACAACAATGTCGGGGATTCTGGCATAGTCGCGAAAACGCGGAAGCTGACGCGCCGTGTTGGCGATGCGCTCGGGATGCAAGGGCTGCAACAGGCCCTGGTTCACATAGCGGTGAATCTCGGCGGTGTTGGCCGCGATCACGTCGAAATCGCCACCCTGGTTTTCAGACAGTTTGGCGCGCAGCACCTCATCGCTGCCCACCAGCGTGACTTCGACCTTGGCCTTGAAGCGCTTCTCGAAAACACTCACCAGGTCAGGGTCGGCATATCCGGGCCAGGCCAGCACACGCAGCGTCTGCTCGGCAGCGCCCGCCGGCAGCCACGCAAAAAGGCCGCACAACAAAAACCCCAACGGGCGCAGGTATTTCATCAAAGATGCCCAGACCGGGGAATGTCGCCACTATACCTATGGCAATGTGCCGTTGCTTGCCAACCTGTTTGCGCACATCACACCTTCGGTCGGAAACGGTACCTGAATCCATTCACCCCTGATTTGGCCAAGCATTGCGTTAGACTTGGCGTTTTTGCATCAAGGAGTGAGACGCATGCAGCTTTCTGGAGCGATTCCGGTACTTCGCATGTTCAGCGAAGAAAAGGCACGTGAGTTTTATGTGGATTTTCTGGGGTTCTCGGTGGACTGGGAGCACCGCTTCGAAGCGGACTTGCCGCTGTACATGCAAATCCGCCGCGGCGATCTGATCATCCACCTCACCGGCCACCACGGCGACGCCACCCCAGGCTCGACCATCTTCGTGCCGATGCAGGAGATCGAGTCGTTTTGCCAGGCACTCAACGACAAACGCTACGGCTACTCGCGGCCGGGAATCGTCGAACAAGGCTGGGGCAAAGTCATGGAAATCGCCGACCCGTCTGGCAACAAGCTCCGCTTCTGTGAGCTCTCGCCGGATTGACCTGTAGCAGCACGGCTTACCGGCGGGGGCGATCGTGAAGACGCCGACGCCGGCAAGCCGGACTGCTACGGGACGGGGTGTGCCGAAGATTTTGATCCGGCTTTTGATCTTGGTGCGCGATGGTGCAGGCGACACAGGACGCGACGTCAAGGCGCCAGGCCGAGCGCAGGCGTCGTGTAGGGGGATGAGCGGCAGGAAGCCGCGAAAGGCGTGCGGGCCATGGATGGCCCATCACGGCGTGCCCCCGGAACGGCGCCGGAGGGAGGGAACCGAGACGAAGTCGAGGCCCAGCCAGGAGCAGGGCTTTTTTGGTTACTTTTTCAGCTCTTGGA
>Ga0105251_10000195_pt1 | contig 61183 bp, 59 predicted proteins | sample KBSS64metaG_FD_80424 | JGI IMG/M metagenome (GOLD analysis project Ga0105251, IMG submission 80424) | Switchgrass rhizosphere microbial communities from Kellogg Biological Station, Michigan, USA - KBS S6-4 metaG | ecosystem: Host-associated > Plants > Roots > Rhizosphere > Soil | place...
CGTGGACACGTCCGGTGCGGCGACGCATGACATCGTCGCTATCCCCGAACATGGCGCGCGTATTCTCATCGCCGACGACAACGCGGTTGCGGGCGAGATCATGTCGCGCACGGTGCGCGCGCTTGGCTGGCAGGCGGACATCGTGACGAGCGGCTCCGAGGCGGTCGAGCGCGTCGGCAATGCTGCGCTCGGCGATGCGCCCTATGACATCGCCCTGCTCGACTGGCGTATGCCGGGACTCGACGGCCTGAACACCGCAAGGCAGATCAGCACGATGAAGGGCCGCGCGACGCCGCCGCTCGTGCTGCTCGTCACTGCTTTCGGACGAGAGGTGTTGAAAGAATCGCAGGACGGCGGCGCCGCTCCCTTCGCCGGTTTTCTCACGAAGCCCGTGACACCGCGACAGCTCGCCGCCGCAATCCGCGCCGCGCTGCCTCGCAATAACGAAGCGATCCCGCGCGACACCCGGCCGCCTGCGAAGAAAACGCGCCGCCTCGCGGGACTTTCGTTACTCGTGGTCGAGGACAACGCGCTCAACCGTCAGGTCGCCGAAGGCCTGCTGCTTGCGGAAGGCGCGTCCGTGACGCTCACGGATGGCGGGCGCGAAGGCGTCGATCGGATCGTGACGGCGAATGGCCGCTTCGATGCCGTGCTGATGGACGTGCAGATGCCCGATCTCGACGGCCTCGAAGCGACGCGCCTGATTCGCGTAGATGGCCGTTTCGCCACGCTGCCGATCATTGCGATGACGGCGAATGCATCGGGCGCGGATCGCGACGCCTGCTTGCAGGCCGGCATGAACGATCACGTCGGCAAGCCGATCGATGTCGAACGGCTCGTAGCGGTGCTGCGCGCGCACACGGGACGAGCGCACATGGAGGCGGATACGCACGAGGCTAGTGCCGAGTCGATCATCGAGCCGCGCGATTCGATCATCGCGCGCTTCGGCGGAAATATTGATTTGATCCGCAATGCGCTCGGCCGCTTCAGCGCGCAGACGGACAAGCAACTGGCGCAGCTTGCGAAGGCGCTCGCGGCACACGACGCGCAAAGCGCCGCATCGATGCTGCATGCGATCAAGGGCAGCGCAGGCACGATCGGCGCGGCGGCGCTCGCGAAACTCGCAGGCACGCTCGAAACCGATGCGCATTTGCTCGACGCAGCGCGCGTGAAACTGCCGCATATGCAGGCTTTGCTTGCATCGAGCGTCACGCAACTCGTCGATGAATTCGGTCAGCCGTCGTCGTCCGTGAAGCCGGAGACCAACACGTCGCCGATCGATGATGAAAACTGGCGCGCTCGTCTCACCACGATCATCGAATTGCTCGATGCATCGAATCTGCAAGCGATCGCACTATCCGAGAAGCTGTCGCCGCATGCGCCGGGCGTGTACCGCGCAGACTTCGAGCAATTCCTCGCGCGCGTGCGTGCGCTCGATTTCGCGCGCGCCTCGGAGATCGCGCGCGATATGCTGGAACAGGTGTGAGATAAAGACGACGCTATAACCTAGCCCCCGCGCGTGTCGCGAGCGAATACAGGGAACGCGTGCACGCTTGCGCCACCGGCCGATTCCAGTTGCGCGCGCAATTCTTCCCGCGCTTGGCGCGCCGAGGTCAGCGCGCCTTGCACGCGCGCCTGCAGCACGGCAGATTTGACGGACCTTGCGATGACATCCGCCGCGCCGGCATCGAGCGTACATTGCTCCGTTTCGACATCGCGCGCATCGGCCAGCACGACGATGGGCACGTGAGCCAGTTCCGCAAGCAATGTACGCACGGCTTCGCAAGGGTTATGGCAGCAACGCGCATCAAGCACGATCGCGTCCGGCTCCTTGCTTTGTGCAAGACGCAGCGCGGCTTCGCAATCCTTCACCCGATCGAGTGCGCCGATGGCTTCGAGCGCGTGGCGATGCGCCTCGAGCATGTCGTCCTCGAGGATGCCGAGCACGCGCACGCCCGTGGGTTTCGTCATTGCGGGCTTCGCTGCCTGCGCCTCCATCACGCGATGCCTCAAGCGAAGCTGCGCGCGCACGCGCGCGCGCAGGCGTGGCGCGACAAGCGGCTTGATCACGTAATCGGCGGCGCCCATGCGAAACGCATCGACTTCGAGCGCGGGTGCGTCGTGACTCGTGATGAATATGACTGGCACGCGCGCGAGGTTCGTGTCGCTCTTCAATATCTCGCAGACATCGAAGCCCGTCATGGTGGGCAGATTCGCGTCGAGAAGAATCAGGTCCGGCGTCGATTCGCGCGCCAGGGCCAGCGCGGCCTCGCCGGTCGTGGCGAAGCGCTGGTTGGGAAATTCCGCGAGCATTTCGCCGATGATGCGGATCATCGCCGGATCGTCGTCGACCAGAAGCAAACGCGGCTGATGTGTTGAAGTGCGGTTCTCTGCTTTTTCCATATTCGAACGAGTATTCATCAGACGATGACGCGCTCACGAACTCTACGCCCGCAATGTGTGCGCCGCAAATTCAAAAAATGCATGAAGGAAATAATTATCTGATATTTCAGCGCGGGCCAGTTTCGACTGCACAAATACTTTCATAGCTAAACATATTCATAAGCGAATAAGTAATTCGTTCCGGCCGCCGCATGCGATGGAAGCCATACCGCATATGACCCAGTCGATAAAGCACGCACGTACAATAAATTTCAGCACGGCCGTAATGCAAAAAATGCTCTGACAATTTCAATCGATTCCACCGATCAATGTAAACATTCAAAATCGGGTTATCGTTTGCGAGGCGTTCTACATTGCGGCAACCGGGAGCATACTGGCCGCTACACCTAAAAAAGCCGGGAAAAGCCATGCACGGGGAAGCCAGAACACTCTACTTCGTGGGTCGCGCCGTATCGGAGGATTTGTCCGGGCGCTTGCATGATCGCGGCTGGACCATCGAGCGCATCGATCCGGCGAAGCCGCCCAAATCCGCCAAACACGGCAAACGTGCCGCCGCCGGCATCGTCGATCTGACGACGCGCGGCTTTTCCGCGGAAGCCGCCGCGCTCACCGCACTGCTTGCAAGTTATCAGATCGGCTGGGTCGCGACCGTCGACGCCGAGCATGTCGACAACCCCGAGATTTGCAGGCTGATTCGCGATTTCTGCTTCGACTATGTGACGGTGCCCTCTTCCGCGGACCGTATCGTCGACGCAGTCGGGCATGCATACGGGATGGTTTCACTGCACGACACTGCCAGCAATGATCCACGCAAGGACGATTGCAGGGAAGGCAGCATGGTCGGCTCTTGCGATGCGATGCAGGCGCTCTATCGCTCGATTCGCAAAGTCGCAATGACCGATGCGCCCGTTTTCATCTCCGGCGAATCGGGGACCGGCAAGGAACTCACGGCAGTTGCGATTCACGAGCGCTCAGTGCGGCGCGAGCAGCCGTTCGTCGCGATCAACTGCGGCGCGATACCGGCGCATCTTCTGCAATCGGAACTTTTCGGCTACGAGCGCGGCGCGTTCACCGGCGCGAATCAACGCAAGATCGGACGTGTAGAAGCAGCTGACGGCGGCACGCTCTTTCTCGATGAAATCGGCGATTTGCCGCTCGAAAGCCAGGCGAGCCTGTTGCGCTTCCTGCAGGAGCGCAAGATCGAGCGTCTGGGCGGGCAAGGCACGACGGACGTCGATGTGCGCATCATCTCCGCGACGCACGTCGATATGCAAACGGCGATGCTGGAAGGACGCTTCCGCGCGGACTTGTACCATCGCCTGTGCGTGTTGCAGATCGACGAGCCGCCGCTGCGCGTGCGCGGCAAAGACATCGAACTGCTCGCGAATCACATGCTCGATCGCTTCAGAAAGGATGCGAGCCGGCGGCTGCGCGGCTTTGCACCGTGCGCAATCGCGGCGCTTCATAACTATGGCTGGCCCGGCAATGTGCGCGAGTTGATCAATCGCGTGCGGCGCGCAATCGTCATGTCCGAAGGACGGCAGATTCTCGCGAGCGATCTCGAACTGGGCGAATACGCGGAGGCCGCGCCTATGACGCTCGCGCAAGCACGCGAGGCGGCAGAGCGGCAGGCCATCGAAGTGGCGCTGTTGCGTCACCGCGGACGTCTCGGTGAAGCCGCGGATGAATTGGGGATCTCTCGTGTCACGCTGTATCGCATGCTCACCGCCTATGGCTTGCGCGCGAAAACGGATCGGCCCCTGGAGGCATCCGGAACCTAGCTTTTAACGATCCTGTGCGAATCATGATTCGCTTAAGAGCACGCGAAGGAACCTTCATTCGCGCTCGCCACTCCAATCACCGCATCGCATTCGATGCATGGTGAAAACCTGAAGCGGCATACGCGCATCATGCGCCGTCAGGCCCGTCACGTCTTTCCTCTCTAGCCCGCTGGCGTTTTCTCGCGCCGCCAGACCGCGCGCTACGCAGTCTCGTTTCATTCATATGCGGCCCGCCTGAGCTTCATCGGCGCGCTCATACAGCGCTCATGCGCCATGCCATAAGCTTTTGCCTCGCACGTCGAATGCGTCGCGCTCGTATTGGCGTGTCTGCGAGTTATCTCGGGTAGTCAGTCATGGTTTCGCTCAACAACAACATTTCGCTCGTTCGTCAATATTCGAACTTCGCCGTACCCACCGTGCTTGCCGCATGGGTGTACTGCATGCATTCGGTCATCAGCGGCATCTTCATCGGACGTCATGTCGGCGCCGATGCGCTTGCCGCGTTGAATCTGCTCGTCCCTTTGCTTTATCTGCCCTACGCGTTCAGCGTGATGATCGGTGTCGGCGGATCGACGCTCGTCTCGCGATTGCTCGGCGAGCAGCGCGAACGCGAGGCCGCGGAAGCGTTCACGCAGGCGCTCTGGCTGTTGGGGTTCTCCGGCGTGGCGTTCGCACTCGCGACTCATTCTTATGCCGATACCTTCGTGCAATGGACAGGCGCTCGCGGCGAACTCGCGCGACTCGCAAACGATTTCCTGCATGCCTATGCGCCTTTCGTTCTCTTTCCGACAGCATGTTATGCACTCGAACTCTTCTTGCGCATCGAGGGTGCGGCGAGTTTCGGGCTCGTCTGCCTGATCGCGGGCGGCATCGCCGACGTCGCGTTGACATGGTGGATGGTGAGTCACATGCAATGGGGCATGCGCGGCGCGGCGCTTGCTTCGGGCATCAGTCAGGCGCTTGCTTGCATCCCCATGCTGGCCTATCACTTCGTGAGGGCGCAACACGTTCGTCCCGTCGCCCGTGCATTCGCACGCCTCGACCATGCGTGGCGCATGGCCTATAACGGCGGATCAGAGTTTCTCGGCGAGATCGCGCCGAGCGTCACGCTCTTCGCATTCAATCACGCGGTGTTGCGCTGGCTGGGCGAAACGGGTCTCGTCGCGTTCGCAGTCGTCGAATACATGACGATGATCGCGTCGGTCACGATGGTCGCGCTCGTGCAGAGCATGCAACCGATCGTGAGCTTTCAGCGCGGCGCGGGCAACGCGCACGCCGTATCGCGCGCATTTTCGATCGGCATTCTGGTTACCGCCGGTTTCGCGCTCGCCGCCGCCTTCGCGCTTCTCACGCTCGCACAACCGCTGGGTGCGCTCTTCGTGCCCGATAGTGCGGCGGCGCAAGCGCTTCTGCGCGACGCCTTGCCGTGGTGTGCACTCGCGTTCCTGCCGGCCGCAATCAATGTCGCGATCAGCGGCTATCTGACTGCCATCGAGGCGCCGCTCGCTTCGATGATCGTCGCGCTGCTGCGTAGCTGGGTGTTGCTGTTGACGATGCTGTGGCTACTCACTCAATGGTTCGGGCCTAATGGCATCTGGATGACCGTCGCCGTCACAGAACTCGCGACGCTCGCCGCGAGCATGGTGTTGTATCGCACGCGTGGACACGGCGTGAAATCACTACATTCGATGCGAAGCCCGCACACCGTTCGCGGCGCATCGCATCCTCACGGCTAGGCGTCACGCGTCAGGTGAAAACGTCGATCGACCCATGCGAGCAGGCGTCTCGACAAGCGTGTTGCACGCCCTTGAATCAGTCGATCCGACACGCGCGACAGTACATAGGAGACGACGAGCACAGCGATCAGCGTCGCGCCGAATAGGGCGAGTGAAGTCTCGCCATTCTTCTCTCCGAACGTGCGGTCGAAGAAATGAAACGTCATGTAGACGCATATGAAGTGCCAGAGATAAATACCATAACTTTCGCGTCCGAGCGCGGCGGCGCAGTGTCGGACGAACCGGGCGCGCGGCGCTGCCGGCGCGCTATCGCGACGTTTGCGGGCGTGATGTGAACACACGAACAGCAGAAACGCCACGGCACTGCATGCGGCGAATACGGGCGCGAGCGCATGCGCCTTGTCGAGCCATACGCCGAGCGCAGCGGTCGCGAGTGCGAAACCCAGTGCAAGCGAAAAATAAAGCCACGATACGCGCCGCGTGACATCGGATGCGCCGAGCAAATGCGGGCGAAATGCATACCAGCCCCACATGCCGACGATGAAGCACGGTCCTTGCACGGGCGGCCAAAAGTAGCTGAAGGTGTTATTGGCGACATTGCAGGCGAGGCCGCCGTTGCAATCGCTCATCGACATCGCCGCATACGAGAGACACAGCAGCAAGACCGTAGCGACCAACAGGCGCGCGCGATTCATCGCGAGGAAAAACAGCAGCGGCGCAATCATGTAGAACAGCATTTCGACACCGATCGACCATCCTCCAGGCACGACGTTATTGATTGCGGTCGGCGAAAGCGCATGCAGAAAGAGCATGTTGAGCAACACGTCCATCGGGCCATGCGCACCGAGAACCCATGCACGCTCGATGCCCGAGCGCGTCGCGCCATAGCTGATGAGGCCATATACCGCAATCGCCGCGTAATACAGCGGTGCTATGCGAAAGAAGCGCTTGATATAGAAGCGCAGCGTGACATGACGCGCATCCGCGCAGCGCGCGTGATCCATTTCGAGCGTCATGAAGATCGTGATCGCGCTGATCACGAAAAATAACTGCACGCCATATTGGCCCATGCGCGCAATGAGCGTCACTGCACCGGGCAGATTGGGGAACTGAAACGACAGGTGTACTGCAACTACCCCGACGATCGCGAGCGCCCGGCCTGCGTCGAGCGCGGCAACACGTCCTTTATCCATCGATACTCTCCTCGCGGTTGATGCCGACCTTCAAAGGCCGCGAGGCTCGTGGACAATCGCGCTTTTGATGAAGTTCCTGAAAATCGCCGATGCATCGGCAGCTCTTACAACAAGAAACGTCATACACGTCTCGATACAACTTTCAGGCACACACGCTAGATGGCGGGCGCATCCTGCCGCAGAAAGCGCAGAATGCGACTGGCGACTGTACTCGGTTGTTCCTGTTGCACCCAATGCCCCGCGCCTTCAATCAGATGCGTCGCGCGAAAATCGGTGCACGCCAGGACGCGCATCGCTTCGAAGTCGCCCTGACGCTGGTAACAGCCCCAATCGCTAGCGCCCGCGATGAAGCATGACGGCACGTCGATCGTGCGTCCCGACCAGGTCCGTAAATCGGCCGCATAGCGCGGGTCGGTGCCGCAGCGATACCAGTTCAATCCGCCCTGAAATCCGGTGCGCGCATATTCGCTTGCATAGACGTTCAAATCCCGATCGGGCAGCCACGCGCAGGTCGCGATATGATCCGCAGCGGGCATATGTTCCGCGACGGTCTGCGGCATCGTTGCATCCGCATGCATGACGTAATACGTCGGCAGCATCGCGAGTTGATCCGGTGTCACCGACCCAAGCGGATGAGGATGATTGCCCGGCCAGTCCGCGCTCTTGACGTGGTAATACGCGCGCAAGAATGCGGCGAGCCCTTGCGGCGCGTGCCACATATCGTCATTGGCCTGCGCGCCCGAGTAATACCATTGATAGTGCTTGCGCGGCGGATCGAGCGATGCGAGCCCGGCCACGGCCTCCGCCATCACCGATGGAGCCGTTTCGACGCGCGCGAGCCTCGCGTCGTTCTTCGCGGTATTGAACGCGAATGCGGGCGGCCCCGCGAAGGGCGCGCTCATCATGACGACGGACGCGAACACATCCGGGCGAATCAATGCACACCACGCGGCGACGGGCGAGCCGAAATCATGACCGATTACCGATGCAACCCTGCGATAACCGAGTGCCGATACGAGACCGAGTACATCGCGCACGAGGTTCGGAAAGTTGAACTCGTCGAGATCGGCATCGAATAAGGTAGCGCCGCCCATCGTGCGTCCATAACCTCGCTGATCGGGTGCGATGACATAAAACCCCGCATCCGCGAGCGGCTTCATGACCTTTCGCCAGCTATAGGCGAGTTCCGGAAAGCCGTGCAGTAGCACGATGCATGGCCTCCCAGGCGCGTCGAACCCGGCTTCGAGCACGTGCATCGAAAGGCCATTGCCGTTCTCGATCATGCGCGCGCGAATGCCATCCGGCAGCGGCAGATCGTTCGGAATCTCGTTCATGCATGTCTCCTCATGCTTCGAGCAAGGCTGCGAAGCGATCCGCGAGTGTAGGACGCGAGCGCGTCGGCCATATTGCGCTGAGTTCGAATTGCGGCAGGTTATCCCCGTCGCGCACATCGCAAAAGCGCACGCCGGCAAATTGCAGCGCGGTTACCGATTGCGGCAAAAGCGATGCGCCGCATCCCGCCGCAACGCAGGCAAGCACGGTCAGCGAGCGATTCGCGTCCTGCACGACATTCGCCTCGCAGCCCGCTTTACGAAAAGCACTCAGGATGCCCGCGCGCACGACCGGCAACTGATCGCCGGGGAACCACACCAGCCCCGCATCGGATAGGTCCTTCAGGCCTACTTTTCCATCTTCGCCGACTGCAAAAGCGCGCGGCAGCACGGCCAGCAAGCGTTCTCTTACGATCAGCTTCTCGCGCATGCGTCCGCCCACCGCGACGGGCGTATGCAGCAAACCGATATCGATGGTGCCTTTCTCCAGCGCCCTCGCCTGCTCCGCATTGCTCATTTCCCTAAGCATGAGCTCGACGTTGGGCACTTCCTCGCGCAGCGCGGCAATCGCGCGAGGCAAGAGACTAAAAAGCGCCGCCGATGCAAAGCCGATCGTCAGGCGCCCACCACGCTGCGCGCCGATTTCCCGCGCGCGATGCGAGGCGGCATCGATGCGCGCGACGCTCAATCGTATGTCTTCGACGATCGCCTCGCCTGCCGGTGTCAATTGCGCGCCGCGGCGCGTGCGCTCGAATAGCTTGACACCCAGATCGCGTTCCATGCGGGAAAGCGCCTGACTCAAAGCGGGTTGCGCGATGTCGAGCACGTCGGCCGCGCGCGTCACGCTGCCGGCATCGACTACGGCGAGAAAGTATTTGAGGTTGCGCGTCTCCATGCGGCCAGCATATCAAAATGCTATGAAAAACGAACGTATCCATAGTATGCGAGGCCGGCATTCGTTTCTAGAATGCAGTGGCATATTGAACAAGAGCCGGCCCGAGGCCAGCACAGGAGACGCAAGATGAATTGGTACCGTGAAATTTCCACGGCGGAAAGACGCACGCTGTGGGGATGCTTCGCAGGCTGGGCGCTCGATGGCGTCGATACGCAGGTATTCAGTCTCGTCATCCCGACCCTCATCGCGACATGGGGCATCGGTAAAGGACAAGCTGGCTTGATCGGTGGGGCGACGCTCGTCGCGGGCGCATTGGGCGGCCTGCTGGCGGGCGTGCTGTCCGATCGCATCGGGCGCGTCAAAGCTTTGCAGGTGACCGTTCTCTGGTTTTCGCTATTTACGTTTCTCAGCGCCTTTGCGCAGAATTTCGAGCAGTTGCTCGTGCTCAAATCGCTTCAGGGACTCGGCTTCGGCGGCGAATGGACGGCAGGCGCAGTATTGCTCAGCGAAACGATTCGCGCGAAACATCGCGGCAAGGCTATGGGCATTGTGCAAAGCGCGTGGGGCTTCGGCTGGGCCGGCGCGGTATTGCTCTATACCGTCGTGTTCTCGTGGGTTTCGCCCGATTGGGCCTGGCGCGTGCTGTTCGCGGTCGGCCTCCTTCCGGCGCTGCTGGTTGTTTATATGCGCCGCAATATCGAAGAACCGCCGCGCGAATCGAAACCCGCCGGACAGGATCATGCGCAACGTCAGGGCACATTCGCGATCCTCGCCGGCATCTTTCATCCTTCGGTATTGCGCACGACGATCGTAGGCGGATTGATTGGACTCGGCGCGCATGGCGGTTATCACGCCATCACCACATGGCTTCCCACTTACCTCAAAACGGAGCGCCATTTGTCGGTGCTCGGCACGGGCGGCTATCTGGCCGTCGTGATTACCGCGTTCATCATCGGATGCTTTGTGAGTGCGTGGCTGCAGGACAAGATCGGCCGCCGGAAAAACGTGATTGTTTTCGCGATCTGCTGCGCGGTCACGGTCAATGTCTATGTATTTCTGCCCATCGGCGATGTTGCGATGCTCATGCTGAGCTTTCCGCTCGGCCTTTTCTCCGCAGGCATTCCGGCGACGCTCGGCGCGCTCTTCAACGAGTTGTATCCACAAGGTGTGCGCGGCACGGGCGTCGGCTTCTGCTACAACTTCGGGCGCGTGGTGTCTGCTGTTTTTCCGGTGCTCGTCGGGCACATGGGCAATTCGATGCCGATAGGACAGGCGCTCGGCATCGACGCGGGCATCGCGTATGGACTCGTCGTCGTGGCCGCGTTGCTGTTGCCCGAAACGAAGGGCCGTCGCATCGCGACCGTGCCCGCTCAAACCGCATCGAGCGAGCGCTCGCCCACGCATGTCTGATCTATCCATGACGCCTTCATTTCACTCCACGCTCGCCGACGCGCAATGGCTCGCATCGACGCCCGCCGCAATCGAAGCGGTCGACAGTCACGCGCATGTCTTCGTGCGCGGGCTTCCGCTTGCACCGCATCGTCGTCACGCACCCGACTACGATGCGACGCTCGATGCCTACGCGGAACATTTGCGCGCGAACGGCATATCTCATTCAGTGCTCGTGCAGCCCAGTTTCCTGGGCACGGACAATTCATTTTTCCTCGATGTGTTGCAGCGCTATCCGCAGCGCTTTCGCGGCGTGGCCGTCATCGATTCTTCGATCAGCGATGGCGAATTGCAGCGTCTCGCGGCGCGTGGTGTCGTCGGCATGCGGCTGAATCTTATCGGCCTTGCGCTGCCCGACCTGCGCGCGGCGCATTGGCGCGAATTGTTCGGGCGCATCAATGCGCTCGGCTGGCATGTCGAGATTCATCGCGATGCGGTGGATCTGCCGATGCTCATCACGCCGCTGCTCGAACAAGGCTGCACGATCGTGGTCGATCATTTCGGCCGTCCCGATCCCGCATTCGGCATCGACGATCCGGGCTTTCGCTATCTTCTGACGACGGCGAAGAGCGGGCGCGTGTGGGTCAAGTTATCGGCGGCCTATCGCAGCGTCCGTAGCGAAAACGGCATCGCGCTCGGGCAAACGCTCACGTCCGCCTTGCTCGGTTCATTCGGCGCCGCACGGCTCGTCTGGGGCAGCGACTGGCCGCACACGCAACATCAAAGGCTGATCGACTACGAGGCGTCGCGCGATGCGCTCGACCGCTGGATTCCGGACGCATCGCTGCGTACCATCGTGTTGCGTGATTCCGCGCGTGCACTGTTCCGCTTCGCGTAATAGCCGCGCAAGCGCCCAAGTGCATCGCGGGTTAGCATTGCAGACGCGGGCGAAACGTCGACGCCAGACACGAATTCACTTTCCGGAACCGAAACCATGACCACTTCCTCTTCACGCCGCCGTGCCGCCTTTCGCGAACGGGTGAACGCACGCAGCGCCCTGCTCTTGCCCGGCGCATTCAATGCAATGAGCGCGCGCGTCGCGGCCGATCTGGGTTTCGAAGCGATCTACATCACCGGCGCGGGCGTGACGAACATGTCGCTCGGCATGCCGGATCTCGGCTTCATCGGCCTCGCGGAAATCGCGGAGCATACGTCGCGCATTCGCGATGCCGTGGACGTGCCGCTCATCGTCGATGCGGATACGGGCTTCGGCAACGCGCTCAACGTGCGTCATACGGTGCGCACGCTGGAACGCGCGGGCGCCGATGCGATTCAACTCGAAGATCAGGTAACGCCGAAGAAATGCGGCCATTTCGCGGGCAAGGCCGTGATCTCGACGAATGAAATGACAGGCAAGATACGCGCGGCGGTGGATGCGCGCGAAGACGATAACTTCCTGATCATCGCACGCACCGATGCATGCGCGGTGGAAGGCTTCGATGCGGCGATCGAACGCGCGCGTGCATTCGTCGAAGCGGGCGCCGACATTCTATTTGTCGAAGCTATCGAAACCCCGGAGCAAATCGCCTCGCTTCCCAATCTGCTCGATGCACCGCAACTCATCAACATCGTAATCGGCGGCAAGACGCCCGTGACGGATCAGGCGGATCTTGCGCGCATGGGCTTCAGTCTCGTGCTCTATGCGAATGCAGCATTGCAAAGCGCCGTGCGCGGCATGCAGACTGCGCTCGGCGCATTGAAATCGCAGGGACGGCTCGATGAAGATCCGGCAGTCGTCGCGCCGTTCGCCGAACGTCAACGGCTCGTGAACAAGCCGCTCTTCGATGAACTCGACCGCAAATACGCCGCGGACTGAATCCTTCGCCTGAAGCGGCCATGAAAGAGCCCTTCAGGCATTCACGCCTCAGCGCGAGTACATCGCATTCCAGTCCGATTGCGATACGCGTGCACCCCCCGATTGCGACGTGCCGTTAGCGGCGCCACCATAAGCCGTCGCGCCATCGCGTGCTGCGAGTTTCGCTTCGGCTGCCTGGATCGCTTCCGGATAATGCGCCTGATCGCCGTCGCCCGCGTGATAACCGACGCTCTGCAATTCTGCGAGTTCGGCACGAACTTGCGCCCGAGTGATCTGGCTTTGGGCGAACGAAGCGACGGGAATGACGAGAGCGGTTGCGACGATGGCTGCGCGAATGATCGACTTCATGATGAAACTCCAGTGTTATGAGGTGCCTGGCTTCGAGCGCTGTGTCGTTCGAAAGCAGTGATAGCAGTCTATGACGCTGGTTATCCCGGGTTAACCCCTAGCACAGGAAAGCACCTTTCCCGGAAACACGCAGAATCGACGGCGCGAGTCGCACGGGGCATTAACGCCCGAGAATTTGTTATGCTGGCCGCCGGACTGAACGCACATGCGCGTTGCGTTCGCCTCATGGCGCAAAGCGCCCGTCAAACACTGGAGATACAGATGGCAAAAGGATATTGGGTCAGCGTGTACAAGAAGATCATGAAGCCCGAGCAGGCCGCCGAATACGCGAAGATCGCAACTCAAGCCATCGCGGAAGGCGGTGGCCGTCCGCTCGTCCGCGGCGTCGCGGCGATGGTGCAAGGCGAAGGCGTCATCGAGCGCACGGTGGTCATCGAATTCGATTCGCTCGATGCAGCCGTCGCCGCCTATAACAGCGCGACCTATCAGCACGCACTGGAAGTACTTGGCGATTCCGTCGTGCGCGATTTCCGCATCGTCGAAGGTGCCGCATAACATCCCTTACAGGCCGATGCTTGCGGCGCTCAGGCGCCCACGGCGTCGGCCAGTTCGTTCATGTCGTTCGCGACGACATCCCAATCGCTCTCAGCTTCCAAATCGACTGACTGACCCGGGCCGCGCTCATACGGACGCGAGACGAACGCAGTGCGCAAGCCGCACTTTCTTGCCGCGGCGAGATCGTCGTTATGCGCGGCGACGAGGCAGACTTCTTCTGGCTTCAGCATCAAAACGTCCGCGGTGCGCAGATAAGCCTGCGGATCGGGCTTGTAAATCTGCGCGATCTCCGCGCCGAGAATCGCATCCCAGGGCAAGCCTGCGCGCTTCGCCATATCCACCATCAGCCTGATATTGCCGTTCGAAAGCGGCGCAATGATATTGCGCGCCTTGAGCCGTTGCAAACCCGCGATCGAATCGGGCCACGGATCGAGTCGATGCCACGCGAGGTTCAGTTCGTCCAGCGCCTCCGAAGGAACCGCTTCAGGATTGATGCCAAATTCCGGCAGGAGGTCCACGAGATTCTCGCGATGCAGCACATCGAGCCGCACGAACGATCGCTCGCCGCTGATGATCTTGCGCATCGCGGGCACGTAGCGGCTGCGCCATGCATCCGCGAAGGCCTCAGGCTTCAAGCCGGTCGCGCCGTAGCGCTGCAGGAACGGCGCGGCCTCGCGGGCAATCCCGCCGCGCCAGTCCACGACGGTGCCGAATACATCGAATACGAATGCCTTTACGTTTTGCAAGCTCATGTCATTGCTCCCGTTGAGTCATTCATCTGATCGATTTCTCCTGCGATGCATTTGTTCCTCGCGCGCAAGACTGATTGTCCACCGCGTGTGTACGCAACGAATCTCGAAGAGCCTACATTACAAGCCATCGGAGCCTTCGGTCCGATCCGCAACAGGCCCACATCAACATCTATCGAGGTTCATCATGAGCAACGCAAACAAAGTCGCTATCGTCACCGGCGCGTCGCAAGGCATCGGCGCTGAAATCGTCAATGCCTTTCGCGCGCAAGGTTATCGCGTCGTCGCGACCGCCCGTTCCATTCGGCAGCCGGACGATCCGAACGTCGTGGCTGTCGCGGGCGATATCGGCGATCGCGCCACCGCGCAACGCGTCGTCGATGCGGCGATCGCCAAGTTCGGCCGCATCGATACGCTCGTCAACAACGCGGGCATCTTCATCGCCAAACCCTTCACGCAATATACGCAGGAAGACTATGCGGCCGTCCTGAACGTGAATCTGAACGGCTTCTTCCATGTCACGCAACTCGCCATCGAGCAAATGGAGAAGAACAAGAGCGGGCATATCGTCAGCATCACGACGACGCTCGCCGATCATGCGGTAAGCGGCGTGCCTTCGGTGCTGGCGTCGCTGACGAAGGGCGGCCTGAATTCTGCGACGAAGTCCCTCGCCATCGAATATGCGAAGTCCGGCATTCGCGCGAATGCAGTGTCTCCCGGCATCATCAAGTCGCCGATGCACGCGCCCGAAACGCACGAAGCACTCGGCGCTCTGCATCCGATGGGACACATGGGCGAAATGAGCGACATCGTGAACGCCGTTCTGTATCTTGATTCCGCGCCGTTCGTGACGGGTGAGATCCTGCACGTCGACGGCGGCCAAAGCGCGGGACATTGATCGATCCTTCACCGGTTGTGTATGCGCCCTTCGCGGGCGCGTCGCTGTTTTTCACTCAAGGAGATCGCCATGCCGATGGTTACGATTCAGGTGACACGCGAAGGCAACAAGGCAGGCACGAACGCCGTCACCGCCGACGAGAAAGCGCAACTCATCGAAGGTGTCAGCCAGTTGTTGCTCGACGTGTTGAACAAACCGCTCGACTCTACGTTCGTCGTGATCCAGGAAGTCGACATGGAGAACTGGGGCGTGGGCGGCGTGCCGGTGCAGGAATATCGGCGGCGGAAGCAGGCAAAGGAAAGTTGACGTGCATTGTTATGCAGGCATCGCCGCATGAAGAGCCGCGGCGATGCCGTCGTTTCGCTGTCTTATTGCCCCGGCGCGTAGAGGTCGAGTAGCTTGAGCGTGACGCCGTTGGTCCATCCGAAGCCATCTTGCAGCGGATATTCGCCGCCTCCGCCGCCGCCCGTTCCCTCGCCTTCGACGATGTATTTCTCGACGAGCTTCTGCTGCGTCTTGTAGACGTTATTCACGTCGGCAAGAAAGCGCGTACCGATCTGCTGCGCGAGATCGCTGCGCCCATATCGCTTCAAGCCTTGCACCGCGATCCAGTGCAATGGCGCCCATCCGTTCGGCGCATCCCACTGTTGCGTCGTGTTGTAAGTGGTCGTCGTGAGGCCGCCGGGCTTCAGCAACATCGCTTCGACCGTCTCCGCTGTCTTGTGCGCACGATCCGGCCACGCCGCATTCGCGAAGAGCGGATAAAGCATCGCCGCTGATGGATTATTGCGCGGTTGCCCGAGCTTCCAGTCGTAATCGCCGTAATAGCCGTTCTTGTTCCAGAGATACTTGTTGATGGCGATCGCACGCTTGGCCGCGCGCCCGATGTACTCGCCGACGCATCCGAAATCGCGCGCCTCGCCGCAACCGATCGCGATGCTCGTTTCGAGGTGGAACATCAGGCTATTCAGATCGACGGGAATGATCGATGTCGTGCGGATCGTCGCGAGCGTCGTGTTGTCGCCGAACCAGCGCGAGCTGAAGTCCCAGCCGCTCTCGGCTGCCGCGCGCAGATCGCGATACACCTCGTTCGCCGGACGGCTCGTGACCTGTTTGGCGGTGGCTACATCTTCCGAGTAAGACTCGTCACGCGGCGTGTCGCGTTCGTCCCAATAGCGATTGAGCACGGTCTTGTCGGGCAGCATCACGACGTTGCGCACCGCACCGCCCGGCTGCAGCGTATTCGCGCCTTGCATCCAGTAGCTATGCTCCTTGCGCAATTGCGGCAAATACTTCTGATAAACCCGGCCGCCTTCTTTGTGCGCGGCAAGTTCGACCATATACGAGAAGAACGGCGGTTGCGACCGGCTTACATAGTACGTGCGATTGCCATTTGGAATATGTCCGATCGTATCGATCAGATACGCGAAGTTATCGAGCATGTCGTCGACGAGATCTTCGCGGCCGGCCTCCTGAAGGCCGAGCATCGTGAAATACGTGTCCCAGTAATAGCCCTCGCGAAAGCGCCCGCCCGGCACCACATATTGCTTGGGCATCGGAATCAGTGAGCTATTCGGCGGCACGTTGGCGGTGGTCGTCAAACGCGTGAGTTCGGGCCACAGCCAGTCGATATGTTCTCGCAATGTCTGATTCGGCGGCGGCGTGATGACCTGATCCGTCGGAGGCGTGAAGTACTGCCCGACGAAGTTCTTGAGCGAAAAGCCCGGCACCGACATCTGCTGATGATAGGCCTGCACGATCTGCGCGGGATCGATCTTCGGTACCGCATCGACGAAGGTTTTTTGATCGGGATAGATGCCCTGCGTCTGCACGGCGACGAAAAGATCGCCGTATAACTCGCTCGGCGGAGGCGGCAGCGTATAACCGGTTTGCGCGTCCGCATACGCGAGATTCGCAGCCGCGCTCATGACGAGCCAGCCGCATAACGCTGTGCGTGCCTTGAACTGGAAACGCCGCGACGCCTCGTGCGCCGCGCGATACGATGACAGTGCGATCATGCTCCCTCCTCATCAGGATGAGTGAACCGGACTGGTCTCGCTCGTGCCGTTCTTGTTTTGACTGAATCACAGCACGGCGAAGCATCGCATGCTTGCACCGCGGTGGCAACCCTCCGGGATTGGGGCGACGCCGCTATTGCGTCGGCTATTGAATGGCGAGCGCCTTATGCGCCTGAGCCTGAAACTGCGTCGGCGTGACGCCGGTCTGCTTGCGGAAATAACGGCTGAAATAGGCGATGTCGGCAAAGCCCAATCCATGCGCGATCTGCTTGACCGACATGCTCGAATAAACGAGATCGCGCTGCGCCTCACGCACGAGATGCTCGTTGATCATTGCAAGCGGCGAGCTCGATATTTCCTCGCGGCAAATACGTCCAAGCTGCGTGACGGTCATGCCGAGCCTTTGCGCATAGAAATCCACCGCGCGATGCTCGCGAAAGTGTGCGGCCACCAGCTCCCTGAAGCGCCTGATCTGTTGCGCGCGTCTTTCCGTCGATGCGACGTTCGGCGCGGACGTGCTCTCGCATAGCCGCGAGACATGCACGAAAAGTGCAATCAGGAGCGACATGCCCGCCGCCATGTGCCCGCGGTTCGTCGCGCGAAATTCCTTTTCCAGCAATTCGACGATCGTCATGAATGCGCTTTCCTTGACGGACTGCGCGCTCACACGGGAGAGGCCCGCGCGCTGCAGCACCGGAATGAGCCCCGGGGCTGCGATCGATGCGAGGGCCTCGATCGATCTTTGCGCGACGGTAACAACGAGACCATCGACGTTCGGCGCGAAGTTGAATCCATGCACCGTTTGCGCGGGCAGCACGATGACGCAGGGCGGCAAGATATCGATCACGCTGTTCTCGATCAGCACTTGCCCGCCGCCGCCGCGAATGTACAGAAATTGCAAAAGCGCGTCGTGACGATGCGCGTCGATATGCCAGTCGTTCGGCGCGCTGCGCTCGGCGATCCACTCGAAATTGAACGCGTCATACCACGGCGGGCGCGCCGACTCTCCATACAGGTTGTAGTTAGGGATTTTCCTCATGTCATGCGTCTCCTCATGCACAAATTGTCCTGTCGTCTGCTGCCTTTGTCCAATTTTTTGTGCATGACCGTGAATATACTTTTTTCACAGGCAAGGCCATCGTCGCCTTCGCATCGAATGGACTCAGGAGACAAGCATGACTAATCACCTCGCGCATGATCACAATACGCCGCATTGGCTCGGGCTCGAATCGAACGTCTGTGTGGTGACGGGTGCGGCGGGCGGCATAGGCCGCGCCATCGCATCGACATTCGCCGATGCGGGCGCTCGTCTCGCATTGCTGGATCGCGATGAAGCGGGCTGCATGGAAGTGGCCGACACGCTGCGCGCAAGCGGAGTCGATGCGCTTGCCATCGCGTGTGATATTGCCGATGCGGCGAGCGTGAACCGCGCGCGCGATCAGGTCGAGCGGAAGTTCGGTCATGTCGATGTGCTTGTGAACAACGCGGGCTTGTTGAGGGCGGGCGGCATCGAAGATATCGGCCTCGATGCGTGGAATGCGATGCTTGCCGTCAATCTCACCGGTTACATGTTATGCGCGCAGGCATTCGGTCGCGGCATGCTCGCGCGCGGCGCCGGCAGCATCGTGCATATCGCATCGGTGGCGGCACATCATCCGCAAACCTGGAGCGGCGCATATAGCCCGAGCAAGGCCGGCATCGCAATGCTGTCGCGTCAGATCGCCGCCGAATGGGGTGCGCGTGGCGTGCGCAGCAACACCGTGTGCCCCGGCATGATCCGCACGCCGCTCTCGAAAGTGTTCTATGAACAAGGCGATGTCGAAGCGCGCCGCAGCGCGATGACCGCGAGCAGGCGCATCGGCGAGCCGCGCGATATCGCCGAGGTAGTTGCATTTCTCGCGAGCCGGCGCGCGGCCTACGTGAACGGGGCGGAGCTTGCCGTCGATGGCGGCTTCGAATGCATGTTGATGGACCTCGTTCCGCGTCCCGGCTTCGAGGCGCCGCGCACCGCCTGAAACACGGCCTTTCATCTCGCGGGTGCGCGACGCGCCCGCTTCCAATCAAAGGACTTCATCATGACTACCGTAACGCGGTCGTCCGATCTCGCTTGCGATGTGCTCGTGATCGGCTCGGGCGCAGGCGGCCTTTCGACGGCCATTACAGCGAAGAAACAAGGACTCGACGTGATCGTCGTCGAGAAGGAGGAATACTTCGGCGGCACGACCGCATTCTCCGGCGGCGTGCTGTGGATTCCCGGTAATCGCCACGCGAAGGAAGCGGGTGTTCAGGATACGCGCGAAGCGGCGCTTCGGTACATGCGTGGCGAAACCGGCGCGATGTACGACAAAGCAGCCGTCGATGCATTTCTCGACAACGGCCCGCGCATGATTGAGTTCTTCGAGCGCGAGACGTCGGTGAAATTCCTGCCGACGCTTTACCCCGACTACCATCCAGATGCGCCGGGCGGCGTCGACGTGGGTCGCTCCGTCGTCGCAAAGCCTTTCGATGCGCGCGAGCTTGGCAGGGATATCGCACGCCTGCGTCCGCCGCTCAAGACGATCACGTTCATCGGCATGATGTTCAATTCGTCGAGCGCGGATCTCAAGCACTTCTTCAACGCGACTAGATCGCTTGCGTCGGCGTGGTATGTCGCGAAGCGGCTCGCGAGCCATATCATGGAACTCGCGCTGCATAAGCGCGGCGTGCAGATCACGAGCGGCAATGCCCTCGCCGCGCGCCTCGCCAAGTCCGCACTCGATCTCGGCATTCCAATTCATACACGCACGGGCGCGAAGGAACTCAGTACGGTCAAGGGCCGCGTGACGGGCGCGATCGTGATGGCGAATGGAAGCGAAACGCGCATCACCGCGCGGCGTGGGGTCGTACTTGCGTGCGGCGGCTTCTCGCATGATGTCGCACGCATTGCAAAGGCGTATCCCCATGTGCGACGCGGCAGCGAGCATGTATCGCCGGTTCCCGCGGGCAATACCGGGGACGGCGCACGCATGGCCGAACGCGTGGGCGGCCGCGTCGATATCCGCTATCCGCAGCCCGCCGCGTGGATGCCCGTCTCGCGCGTGCCGCTGAAAGGCGGCAAATACGGCGTGTTTCCGCATCTGCTTGATCGCTACAAGCCGGGCGTGATCGGCGTGACGCGCGACGGCGTTCGTTTCACCAACGAATCGAACTCTTATCACGATGTCGGCGCGGCGATGATCGAAGCGTGCCGCGATGATAAAGAAACGTCGATGTGGCTCGTCTGCGATCACAAGACGATTCGCAAATACGGCCTCGGTTTCGCGAAGCCCGCGCCGATTCCGCTCGGTCCTCATCTGAAGAGCGGCTATCTCGTCAAAGGCCGCACGCTTGCAGAACTCGCGCGGCGCGCAGGCATCGATGCAACTGCGCTGGAAGCCACCGTGCGCGACTACAACCGCGACGCCGTGGCAGGCCAGGACACCGCATTCGGCCGCGGCACGACTTCGTTCAACCGCTATCTCGGCGATCCCTCGCACAAGCCGAATCCTTGCGTCGCGCCCATCGGCGATGGCCCGTATTACGCGCTCAAGATCGTGATGGGCGACCTCGGCACGTTCGACGGAATCGCGACCAATGCTCACGGTCAGGTACTCAAAGGCAGCGAGCCGATTCCGGGGCTTTATGCCGTCGGCAACGATCGCGCGAGCGTCATGGGCGGCAACTATCCGGGCGCCGGCATCACGCTCGGCCCGATCATGACCTTCGGTTATCTCACCGGACTACATCTCGCGGGCCGCATCGACGAGCGCGCTAATTCCAGCGAATTGAGGAGCGCAGCATGAGCAAGCCATTCATCGATCACCGCATCTACACTATCAAGCCGCGCGGAATGGCTGAATTCATCGACGTGTTCGATCATCTGGCGATGCCGATTCAGCTCAGGTACCTCGGCGTGCCTGTGGGCTTCTACATGAGCGACATCGGTGCGTTGAATCAGGTCGTGCATTTATGGGGATACGAGAGCATCGCAGATTACGACGAGCGGCGCACCGCTCGCGACAACGATCCCGAATGGCCTGCTTATCTGCAAGCGTCCGCGCATCTGATCGTCGCACAGGAGAGCCGCATCATCAGGCGCGTCGAGTTCAAGAGTCTCTCGCCCGCTGTGCGTTGAAGCGCGGCATTGCGGCACGAAGAAGGCCGCATCCTCGCGACTGCTTTTAGATAAATGAATGGAGACATACCGGCATGGAAAAGAACTTCGGGACCATCGAGGTCCAGAGCTTCATCGACGGCGAACGCTTTTCGCTGTATCAATGGGTCATTCTGATCCTGTGCTTTCTGGTCGTCGCGGCCGATGGCTTCGACACGGCGGCGGTCGGCTTCATCGCGCCTTCGTTGATTGGCGATTGGGGCATCACGCGCGCCGCGTTGGGACCCGTGATGAGCGCGGCGCTCGTGGGTCTCGGTATCGGCGCGCTCGCGGCAGGACCGGTTGCCGATCGCATCGGGCGCAAGGCGGTGCTCGCGCTTTCCGTGTTCTTCTTTGGCGTGTGGAGTCTCGCGTCGGCGCAAGCAAGCTCGGTCGAAACGCTGACCGCGTGGCGCTTTCTCACCGGCCTGGGCCTCGGTGCGGCAATGCCCAACGCCGTCACGCTGATGGCGGAATATGCGCCCGCACGCATTCGCGCGGTCGTCGTCAACACGATGTTCTGCGGCTTCTCAGTGGGCCTTTCGATCGGCGGACTGTGCGCCGCGTGGCTCATTCCGCATTTCGGCTGGCAGAGCGTGCTCGTCGCCGGCGGCCTCGGCCCGATCGTGCTCACGGTGCTGCTGCTCTTTCTGCTGCCCGAGTCCGCGCAATTCATGGTCGTGAGAAGACACTCCGCGCAGAAAATCGCACGCGTCTTGCGGCGTATCTCGAACGATGCACGTCTTGCCGAAGGCGAGCGCGTCACATTCACTGCCGCCGATACGCGCACCGGCGGCGCGGACCAGTCCGCGCTTGGACTCATCGTTTCGCGGCCCTATCGCTTCGGCACATCCATGTTATGGCTCGCCTATTTCATGGGCTTGCTGATCTTCTATCTGCTGACCAACTGGCTGCCGACGCTCTTCAAAGACGCAGGCTTCTCCGCCGAACGCGCGGCGCTCACGACGTCGCTATTTCCGCTCGGCGGCATTCTCGGCAACCTGTCTCTCGGCTGGGTGATGGACAAGGCCAATCCGCGACGCGTCAACGCATGCGCCTATGTGCTCGCGGCGGCACTCGTGCTGACGATCGGACGCGGCGTCGCGGATCAGTTCTGGCTCGCGGTGCTCATCTTCCTGACGGGAACAGCGGTGACGAGCGCGGTCACGTCGATGTCTGCACTCGCGGCATCGTTCTATCCGACGCGAAGCCGCGCAACGGGCGTGGCATGGATGCTCGGCATAGGACGCATGGGCGCGGTCGCGGGCGCGATGACCGGCGGTCTTCTCATGAGCATGGGCCTGCAATTCGGCGCGGTCTTCACGCTGCTCGCCGTTCCGGCAGCCGTTGCCGCGTTGGCATTGGGCGCGTTGAGCCGGCGCGATGCGTCGCGTCAGGCAAGCGAAATGGATCAGACGGCGCGCGTGCCGGCAGAATGAGTCGTGGCATCGCTTTCGGTTGCAAGCGCAACTATATTGACGATGCCCTTACGCGCCATCTTCGTATAAGGGCAAAAGCGCTCCGTGTTGCGCACGAGTTCCTCCGCCGTCGTGCGGTCGATACCGGGCATCTGAACGCGCGCGTGCGCGGTGAGCACGAAGAGGCCGTCCATTGGATCGCGGCCGAATTCGACCGTGACCCGACACGCTTGCACCCTCCACGGCGATGCCCGCGCGCGCCGCCAGCAATACGGGCGCGCCATGAAAGCACGCGGCATAGCCTGCGGCGAACAATTGCTCGGGGTTCGTACCGCCGCCGGGCCCGCCAAGCGTTTTCGACATGCGCAAGTCGAGGTCGAGATTGCCGTCGTCGAATAAAGCGGCTGCACGTCGCGCCCTTCATACTTGTCGAGCAGGCCAACGGGCGGCGGATGCAGTGGCTCCATGACGACCTCTTCTATCAGCGATGACGACAGAGATCGCTCAATGCGCCGTTTGCGTCCGACTCTGGCTTCGCTCGAACCAGGCATCGAAATACATTGTGCCGAGATGCGCTTGTCCCGCCTGGCAGCAGCGTGTCCGCTGCGAGTTGTGCGCCGAAGTAGAGCGCGCTCTCGTCGGCGAAGACCGTTCTTGCATCGCCCGTTACTTTGAAATAGCGCTGCATCAGATCGGACAGACGCGACCTGTCCGGACCCGCGATCTCGACAACACCGTTCACCGACGAACCTCCCGCGCGTGATGCACCGTAGGTGTGCGCGCACGCGTCCGCTCGCGCCGTCACGTACGCGCAGTGTTGCCTCCGTTGCATCAATCGGCGATCGCGAGCGCCGAGGCGTTTGTGTTCGTCATGCTCGTCGTGAGGCAATGCAGATCGAGCGTGCGCGTATGCTCGGTCATGTAATCGACGAATACACGCACCCGTGCGGGCAAATGCTTGCGGCTGAGATAGCAGAGATAGTGGCCGCCGTCATCGGGCGCATGTTGCGCGAGACAGATGACGAGGCGCCCCGCCTTGAGCGAATCGCACACGAGATAGGCAGGCAGTTGCGCGATGCCCTGCCCGTCGAGCACCGCTTGCAACATCAGGTCGATGTCGTTGAACGTTTGCCTCGCGGCGGGCGAGCGTTTGTGCGTAAAGCCGTCTACCTTGAATTCCCAGTCGGCGATACGTCCTGCCGACGTACGGAAGTTGATGCAGCGATGGTTTTCGAGTTCCTCGACATGACGGGGCAAGCCGTGCTCACGCGCATACTCGGGCGATGCGCACACGACCATCTGCATCGGAATCAATTGCTTCGCGACGACTTCGCTGTCTTCCATATGACCATCGCGAAATGCGACGTCGACACGGTCGGCCGTGAAATCGCAAGGGCGATCGTTCAGGACGAGTTCCAGAGCAATCTCCGGATAGCGCGCATTGAAGCCTGACAGAAGCGGCGCGACGACTCTGCGGCCGAACCCCGGCGCGGACGCAATACGCAAGTGTCCGCGGGGCGGGCCGTGGCGCAGTTCGCGCATGTCCTCGAGCGCCTGCACGATGCGCTCCACGCCCGGCTGACAGTTCTTGTAGAAGAGTTCACCCTCGCGCGTGAGCGACGTGCTGCGCGTGGTGCGAAGAAAGAGACGCGCATCGAGCTGTGCTTCCAGCTTCTGCACGTTGCGGCTGACGGCGGACCGCCCGATGCCCAGGCGATCGCTCGCTTTGGCAAAGCTGCCTTCATTGGCAACGGCAAGAAATGAAACGACGCCCGCATAACTCGCCACGAAGCTATACGCGAGCGAATCGTCCGAGTGACATACGAGTTCAGATGGCATGGCGGCACGAAACGTAGTGGTTCTGTCTCACTAGACGTTCATGCCCTGCGCTTTGTGACACGCCATCCCGGATTTTTTATTTCACCGGCGTCAAAACCGGTTTGCCCTTGTCTTTGAGAAGCAGCACGATGAACTTCGCGCGCTTCGTGTTGCTGGCGTTGCGACCTACAGTGTGGATATCGTCAGGGCCTTCATAAAAGGTATCGCCGGGCTTGAGCGTCACGGCCTTGCCGCCCTGAAGCTGCATGACGATCGTGCCTTCGAGCACATACACGAACGCCTGCGCGTCATGGCGGTGCACCGGATCGACCGCGCCCGGCGGATATTCGACGCTGATCATCAGGGCTTCCTTGCCCGGAGATTCGGGCAGCGGCTTCGTCATGAGCTCCTTGACGATGGCCTCTGGCGCGGCCTGCGCCGTCTCCGCGACGAGCGCCGCGCATCCGAAGACGAGCGTAAGTCCCACCCGTTTGATGCTGTGCATGATCGTTCTCCCATGATCGAATGACGGCGCGAGCACATTACGAGAGGTTCGACTTGTCGAGGCCGAAGGCCTTGTCGGACGAACCCGGCACCGTCTGGAACGCGACATTCGCGCGATTCCATCCGTTGATCGCCATGATGGCGTAGGTCAGGTCGGACAGTTCCTTTTCCGAGAACTGTTCGCGCACGCGCGCATAGAGTTCGTCGGGCACGCCGTGCTCGGGAATGCGCGTCAGGACTTCGGTCCACGCGAGCGCGGCCCGTTCGCGTGGCGAGAATAGCGTCGACTCGCGCCAGATCGCCACATGATGCGTGCGCAGTTCGCGCTCGCCGTGAATCTTGGCTTCCTTCACGTGCATATCGACGCAGAAGGCGCAGCCATTCATCTGCGATGCGCGAAGCGTGACGAGATCGCGCGTCGTCTGTTCGATCGAGCACTCCTGCACCGCCTGACTGAACTCATAGAACTTCTTGAACAGTGCGGGCGATTGTTGAATGTAGTTGATTCGCTGCGTCATGATGACTCCATGCCTGGTTGAAGATATCGCCGGCAACCCGTGGCCGGCATGGATGTCATCGTAAGTTTGCGCGCCTTTTCGCGGTAGGCGCGGGATCGTGCGCACGCTATTGCTTCGCGCGCATCAATCAAAGTGGCAGGCGTTACGCATTGCCGTAACGCGCCGCGATGCGTTCGAGCTTGTCCGGGTTGCGTTGCACCTGAATTCGCACGATGCGCTCGTCTTCGATGTCGAATGTCTGCGCGGATTCGAGCTTGCCGTCGATGAAGCGCAAGAGCGCCCATTCGCCATTGAGCATGACGAGGTCGAGACGCACGCCCTTTCCATAGCGCAGGAACGCCGCATAGAAAAGCTGCGCGATGCGCTTGCCGCCGAATAGCGGCTCCGGGAAACTCTGCACGCGACCGCCGCCATCGCCGACGAGCGTCGCGTCTTCCGAGAGCATCGCGTGGATGGCCGCGAAATCGCCGTGTTCGATCGCATGCGCGAATGCGCGCAGCAAACGCCTGTGAATCTCGCGCGGCACCGATTGGCGCGGGCGCGCCTCGCGCAATTGCGCTTTGGCACGGCTCACGAGCTGACGGCACGCGGCCTCCGTCTTGCCGATGATGCGCGCGAGCTCGGGATAATCGGCGTCGAAGACCTCGCGCAGCAGGAACGCCGCGCGTGCTTCGGGGCTCAGGCGTTCGAGCAGCATCAGAAACGCCACTGACACATCGTCCGCACGCTCGGTGACTTCTTCGGGCGTCGCGGGCGGCTCGGTGATTTGCGGCTCCGGCAGCCAGATGCCCGCGTAATGTTCGCGCTGCAGTTTCGCGGCGCGCAGCCGGTCGATGGAATGGCGCGTCGTGACCGCGACGAGCCATGCTTCCGCATTATCGATAGCTTCGCGCGCCGCCGCATGCCAGCGCAGCCATACATCCTGCACGATGTCTTCCGCCTCGGCGACCGAACCGAGCATGCGATATGCGATGCCCTGCAGACGAGGGCGCAGCCGGTCGAATTCGCGCGTGGCGTCATCCATGAAGGCGATTAAATGAAAGGTGCGGAAAAGGTGATCGTATATCACGCGCCTATGTTCGTGACGATCACGACGATGCGCCAAAAGATCTGAGCAATGCAGCCGTTAATATCAGAAGCCGGATCCGACTGCATCAACCTCCGTTCATTCATGACTCAATCCGAACATCAAAACGCGTCCGCGAATCCGACCCGCATCATCGTCGCGACCGTGATCGGTAACGGTTTCGTCGCCTACGACTTCACCGTGTATGGTTTCTCCGCGGCGATCATCGGACGGCTCTTCTTTCCCGCGCACGACGCCGCTTCATCCCTATTGCTTTCGCTCGCAACTTTCGGCGCGGGCTTCGTCATGCGTCCGCTCGGTGCCATGCTGATCGGCCGATACGCGGACCGGCGCAGCCGCGAGGCGGGCATGCGGCTGTCGATCGCGTCGATGGCGGCGGGCACCTGGCTGATCGCATGTCTGCCGACGCATGCGGCGATCGGTGCGAGCGCGACCGTGCTTATCGTGTTCGCGCGGCTTCTGCAAGGACTCGCGGCGGGCGGCGAGATCGGCCCGGCATCGGCGCTGCTGATGGAGTCCGTGCCCTACGAACGGCGCTGTTTCATGGTCAGCTGGCGCGGTGCGAGCCAGGGCGCCGCCGCATGCGCCGCCGCGCTCGTCGGCGCATGCACGTCCGCACTGCTGTCGCAGGAGCAACTCATGCAATGGGGATGGCGCGTGCCCTTCGTCATCGGCGGACTGATCGCACCGCTCGGCTGGTTTCTCCGGCGCATGCCGGGCCACGCGTCGGCGGCGAAGACACGTGCCGCACGCACGCCGCTCGCGATCGTGCTTCGCGAGCACGCACGGCCTCTCATTTGCGGCATCCTGATGATGGCCGCGCCTTCGTCGAGCATCTACATTGCCGTGCTGTACATGCCGAGCTATCTCACGCACACATTGCACCGGCCACCCGCGATCAGCTTCCTGATCGCATCGCTCTCCGGTCTCGTGATCCTCATCGTCACGCCGCTCGTCGCGCTCGCCGCCGATCGCCTGATGAGCCGCAAGACGCTGCAATACGCATCGCTCATCGGCGCGCTCGCGACGGCATATCCCGCGTTTCATGCGCTCACGCAAGGCGCACCGGATACGCTCGCGCTCGTGATCATCCTGCTCTATGTCGCCATCGCGCTGAACAACGCGGGTGCGGGTTCGGTGCTCATGCTCGAAGCCTTTCCGAAGCATCGGCGCGCAGCGAGCCTCTCGGTCATCTACACCTTCGGCGTCGTCATTTTCGGCGGATTCTCCCCGCTCGCCGTCGCCTGGCTCATCGGCGCGACCGGCAATGTCATGACGCCCGCTTGGTATCTGCTCGCGGCGAACTGCGTGACGCTCTTCGCGCTCAGCCGCTTCCCCGAACGCCCCTCGAATGCGCGGCGTGCATGCGCATGACGGGATCGTTGGCCGCCGCGCGCAACAGATCCAGCGCGCGCAGACGCATCTCAAGCGGACTCACGTCGAATGCGCGACGAAACGCCCGCGTGAAATCCGATGCGCTCTTGAAGCCGAGGCCGAATGCGATATCGGCGATCTGGAGGTTCGGGAAGCGCGCCAGTTCATCGGCCGCCTCGCGCAGGCGGCGATGTCGAATGTATGCGGCAAGGCCGCCTTCCTGCTCGAACCATCGATAGATCGTCGCACGCTTCAGACCGAGTGCATCGACGATCTTCATCGGCGTGAGATCGGCTTCATGAAGATGCGTCTCGACATAACGCTTCACCTGGCCTTTCACGGCCGTTTGCAGCGCGGCGCGTGAATCGTGCAACGCATGCGGCTTGTCGGCGAATGCCGCGAGCAGCAGTCGCGCGCCGGCTTCGAGCGCGTCGATCGCATCAGGCCGTTTCAGCGCCGGCAGCGCGCGCGCGGTGGCATCGAAATGCTGGCAAACGAAGCGCGCGAGCGGCGCGTCCTCGGGCAGGATGCGGCCATGCAGCGCATCGCAGTCAGCGGTATGCGCGGCCACGACCGAACGCGGCGCGAACATCGTCAACACGCGGCATGCCGGGCGTTCGACGCGGAACCGCTGGTTCAGATCGAACGCGACGATGCCGCGCACCGAGCCCGGCGCACTGCGCTTCACGCCCAGGCCGCTCACATGGCCGCACTCGCCTTCGGCATATACGTGAAACGCGAAATCGCGACGGGTATCGGTCGAGACGCGCGCGATCGAGCGCTCGAGCACCAGCGCATCGGTGCGCGCCTCAGTGAACACGAGCCCTCCCGCCGCATGCAGGTTGATGCTGCCCGCAAAGCCGCGCGCGATCTGATCGTTGTCGGGAAGGACATCGACGACATGCCCGACGCGATCGCGCCATGCGAGCAACTGGCGCTCGCGCGGCACTGCCTCCGTCGAGAAGCGCGTGAATAGCGTGGGCGGATCGGAATCGGCGGGCATGGGAGTCGATGTCGGTCCAAAGAGTCCTTTCGATCGGTGGCGCGCACACGAGGCGCCGCCCGGTGAGACGCATGGTAAAGCGTAGTCGAAATGCCGGTATATCGTGCTGATTGAGGAGCAGCGTGTGCGGCGTCGCGGGCGGTTCAGGTCGGCGATTCCTTGCCGTCATCCCGCTGTCACATCGCTGTCTCTCACTCATACGGTTTACGGCTGACAAGATCAAAAACACAGCCGTATGCAGCAAGAAAAGACGTTTCGGGGCGTCAATGGAAAAGTCGAAAGTTTTGCGAACCAGGCGCGAAGCGGAAGCCACGCGAGCGGCGCTCAAGCCCGCGCGCGTCGCGGACGCCCAGCTCGATCATCTCGAGCGTATGGTCCGTTCGCTCGCGCGGGCGAGCGATCCGAAGGCGTTCGCCTGTCTTGATCGCGCCTACTGGACAAAGCGACTCGCCGCGCTCGGCGACGAAAGCGATCTCGTATCCACGCAGCGCGCTCGCGTGCTGCGGCTGCTCGATCTTCTCGCACAGGATCGCGCCGCCGGACCTGACAAGGCCGCGGCGTGATTTTTCGTCGGAATTGCATGCGGAATGCAAGACACAAGACGGCATTCCGAATGCAAAACGCAAGATGCCAGCCATCAGCGGCAAGTCGATTGAAAGGCCAGCCTGAGAGAGCACGATCGACGCGCGGTCGTTTTTGACCGTCGTCCCGAAAAGTGCTATTACGACGGGGCTTCGCGTCCCGCGCATGCTTCGCCAGCACGCGCGAGGTCATGCGCGGGACTCGAAAGCTCCACGTAATCGCATCGGCATTCAAGACGATGCGCGTCAGCTCAAGGTCACCGTGAATCCCACAACCCTAACTCCCTGGTCTGCCCACGACACGCAACTGCTGATCGCCTGCGCGCTCGGCCTCGCAATCATCATCATTTCCATCAGCGTGCTCAAGCTCGCGCCGTTCCTGTCCATTCTCGTGGGCACGTTCGCGGCGGGCTTCGCCGCGCATCAACCGCTCGAAGCAATCGCGCAAGCGTTCAGCAAGGGCGCTGGCGCACTGCTCGGCGACGTCGGCATCATCATCGCGCTCGGCGCCATGCTCGGCGCGCTGATGGCCGAGTCCGGCGCGGCCGACCGGCTCGTCACCGCGCTGCTCGATCATTCGACGCCGCGCCGCCTGCCGTGGATGATGGCGTTCGTCGCGATCATCGTCGGCTTGCCCCTGTTCTTCGAAGTCGGGCTCGTGATGATGGTGCCGATCATCTTCGTGATGGCGCGTCGCGCGAAGCAGCCGATCCTGCGTATCGCCATTCCCGCGCTTGCCGGCATGACGACGCTGCATGCGTTGCTGCCGCCGCATCCCGGTCCGCTGATCGCGGTGAGCGCATTGCATGCCGATCTCGGCCTGACGCTCGGACTGGGCCTCATCGTCGCGCTGCCCGCCGTGATGCTCGCCGGGCCGCTCTATGGCATCTGGCTGTCGAAACGACTGCATATCGAAGAGCCCGAGGAAATGGGCCAACTTTTCACCGCGCATGAAGACGGTGCAGCGACGCCGGGCTTCGCGATCTCGCTCGTGACGATCCTGCTGCCCGTCGTGATGATGCTCGGCCGCACCGTCGCCAAGCTCGCGCTCACGAAAGACACGCTGCTCTACGACACACTCGATTTCGTCGGCGAGCCGCTCGTCGCGCTGGCGTTGACGGTGCTCTTTGCGATCGTGATGCTCGGCTGGTCGCGCGGCATGGCGCGCGAGCGCGTGGGCGGCATTCTGCGCAAGAGCCTGCCGCCGATCGCGCGCTCCTGCTCACCATCGGCGCGGGCGGCGGATTGAAGCAAATGCTCGTCAACGCGGGCATCAGCGCGACTATCGGCAAGATCGCGGTGGGCACGCATCTGCCGCTGATCCTGCTCGCATGGCTGATCGCGGTCGCGCTGCGTCAGGCGACGGGCTCGGCGACCGTCGCCACGACGACCACCGCGGGCATCGTCGCGCCCGTCGTGAGCGGACTCACGGCGACGCACAACTCGCTGATGGCGCTCGCGATCGGCGCGGGCTCGGTATTCTTCTGCCACGTCAACGACGCGGGTTTCTGGATGGTGCGCGAATACTTCGGGCTCACGCTGAAGCGCACGGTCGCGGTATGGTCCGTGTTGCAGACGATCGTCTCGGTGGTGGGACTCGTGCTGACGCTCGTGTTGTGGAGCGTGCTGGCGTAAGGACGTTTCAGGCGTTCGGGCGTTCAGCCCGACGCTTCCTCGCGCGCGAGATCGCCGATGCGCGCAGCCGGCGCATCGCGCTTTGCGCGTTCGAGGACGGCGAGCACTTCGCGCGCCGTGTTCTCCGAATGCTCGCGCAGGACCGCCGGCAAGCCATCGCGCGCGGGATCCTCGAGCGCGGCCAGAATGGCTTCGTGCTCGCTCGCGGATTCGGCCCAGCGCAGCGTGTCCGCATTCGCCGCGCCGCGCGCCCGATGCACCTTCGACATCAACGTCGAATAGACGCTCGCGAGCACGGGATTGTCGGCGGCATCGACGATCATCTGGTGAATCTGCTGATTCAGCTTGAAATACTCGACGCGCTTGCCGGCGTCGTGACACTCCACCATGCGCCGGTGCTTCGCCGCGATTGCCGCGATTTGCGCATTCGTGATGCGCTGCCGGACCAGTTCGCCCGCCATCGCTTCGAGGCCGTGAAGCAGTTCGAAGGTGGCGGCGAGATCATCGAGATCGATCTCCGCGACGCGATACCCGATGTACTGCCGGTGCGTCACGCGCCCCTCCGACACCAGCACCTTCAGCGCCTCGCGCAAGGGCGTCTTCGAGACGTCGAACGCGCTGCTCAGTTCTTTTTCGTCGATGCGCGCGCCGGGCGGCAATTCGCCCTCGTCGATCATGTCGCGCAGGCGCGCGGCGATCTCCGCAGCCATGCCGCGAGTGCGCAAAAGGAGGGGGCTTTTGATGGTCTGGTTCATTGCAGTGCAAGCTTATCACGAAGTTGGTGAAAACCCTGCACCAACATTTACCTCGTTAATTTTCAATAAAACCAATCGTTTACACTGTTTGTAATTATAAATTTCTAATCCTATACTCTGTCCAACGTTGCGCGACGTCACGAAAACATCCGCCTATCCAGGAGCCCGTTCATGTCTTCAACATCCGGTGTTGCCGCATTGACGGTGGGCAAATCCACCGTTCGCTGGAAGATTTTCGTCGTCATGCTGAGCCTCATCGCGATCAACTACATCGACCGCGCGTCGCTGTCCGTCGCGATGCCGCTCATTTCCAAGGAGTTCGATATCGGCCCGGCGATGGAGGGGCTCATCCTCTCCTCTTTCTTCTGGACCTACGCGGTGATGCAGATTCCCGGCGGCATGCTCGCCGACCGCTTCAAGCCGCGCGTCGTGATCGCATCCGCGACCGTGTTCTGGGGTTTCTTCCAGGCGATCGCCGCCGTCTGCGCCAACGCGCCAGGCCTGCTGCTCACGCGTCTCGGTCTCGGCGCGTCGGAAGCGCCGATCTATCCGGCCGGCGGCAAGCTCAACGCGATCTGGATGACGCAGACCGAGCGCGGCCGCGGCGCGACGCTGCTCGACGGCGGCGCACCGCTCGGCGCGGCGCTGGGCGCGATTCTGATCACCGGGCTGATCGCAATGCTCGGCTCGTGGCGGCTCGCATTCGCGGTGGCGGGCGTCGGCACGGTCCTCGCGGGCATCCTCGCCTGGTTTTATGTACGCAATACACCACGCGAGCACCCGGGCGTGAACGAACTCGAAGCGGCCTATATCGAGGAATCGCATGCCCGCGACGCCGCCGCCGAGCCGTCGTCGCTCTCGGGCCGCACGCGCGATTTCTTCAAGTACCGCTCGGTGTGGTGCATGTTCTTCGGCTGGATGTGTTTCAACAGCGTGTTCTACGGCCTGCTCACGTGGATGCCCAACTACCTGCACATGGTCCACGGTTTCGACATCAAGCAGATGGGCGGCTCGAGCTTCATCATCTTTTTCAGCGGCTTCATCGGCGAGTTGATCGGCGGATGGATCGCGGACAAGTGGAAGGCCGCGGGCGGGCGTCCGAATGTCGTGATGCGCACGCTCTTCGGCATCGCGGCGGTCATCGCGACCGTGTCGATCTTCTCGGTGGCGTATGTGACGAATGCGGTCGCGGTCGTCGCCCTGCTTTCGACGACGCTCTTCTTCCTGCGCTGGTGCGGTCTCTACTGGTGCATTCCGTCGTCGCTCGGCACGCGCAACAAGATCGGCTTTCTCGGCGGCTTCATGAATCTCGGCGGCAACATCGGCGGCATCGCGGTGCCGATCATCGTCGGCGCGATCGTGCAGCTCACGCACTCCTACTTCCTTGCGCTGATGTTCTTCGCGGCGGCCGGCATCGGCTTGCTCGTGTGCTCGAGCGCCATCGATTACGAAAAGAAGATTCCCGTCTGAGTGGAATCGGCAGTTCACGCAGCAACGCTTCGCTCAATTCACACAGAGACATCACGATGAAAAAACGTACCTTGCTCGGCATGCTCACGCCCTCGTCCAACACGTCCCTCGAACCGCTGACGAGCGCGATGGTTTCGAACCTGCCAGGCGTCTCCGCGCATTTCGCGCGCTTTCCGGTCACGGAGATCTCCCTCTCCGATCAGGCGCTCGGCCAGTTCGACGATTCGAAGATCCTGCAGGCGGCGCAATTGCTCGCCGATGCAAAAGTGGACGTGATCGCCTGGAACGGCACATCGTCGGGCTGGCTCGGCTTCGAAGCCGATGAGCGTCTGTGCCGGCGCATCACGGAAGCGACGGGCATTCCCGCGACGACCTCCGTGCTCGCATTGAACGAAATCCTGAAGAAGACCGATGCGCGTGAATTCGGTCTTGTCACGCCGTATCTCGACGACGTGCAGGAGAAGATCATCGCGAACTATCGGAGCGTTGGCCTGAACTGCATCGCCGAGCGGCATCTGAACCTGAAGGCCAACTTCTCGTTCTCGGAAGTTCAACCCGATGAAATCCGCCGCATGGTGCGCGAAGTGGCGAAGGACAAGCCGCGCGCGATTTCGATCTTCTGCACCAACCTGAACGCCGCGCATCTCGTGCCCGAGTTCGAAGAAGAAACCGGCATTCCGATCTACGACACGATCACGACCGTCGTATGGAAATCGCTGCAGCTCGCCGATTACGACACGCGCAGCGTCAAGGGCTGGGGACGTCTCTTCAGCGAAATCGTCTAAGGAGACAGGCCATGTCGAACGAACTCGATTTCGTGATCCGTCACGCCGACGTCGTCACCGCGTCGGACCGGTTTTCGTGCGACATCGGCATTCGCGACGGCCGCGTGGCGATGCTCGGGCATGGCCTGCCCGACGCGCCGCGCGAGCTCGATGCGAGCGGGATGCTGGTGTTGCCGGGCGGCGTGGACGGTCACTGTCATCTCGATCAGCCGATGCCCGACGGCCTGCGCATGGCCGACGACTTTCTCAGCGGCACGCGCTCCGCGCTATGCGGCGGCACGACAACCGTGATTCCGTTCGCCGCGCAAGCCAAGGGGCAATCCCTGCAAGCGGCCGTCGACGATTATCACCGCCGCGCCGAAGGCCGCGCGGTCATCGACTACGGCTTTCATCTGATCGTCGCCGATCCGACGCCGCACGTGCTCGCAGAAGAGTTGCCGCATCTGATCAAGAACGGCTACACGTCGTTCAAGGTTTATATGACTTACGACGATCTCAAGCTCAATGACCGTCAGATGCTCGACGTTCTCACGGTCGCACGCGAGCACGGCGCGCTCGTGATGGTGCATGCGGAGAACTCGGACTGCATCGGCTGGCTGACCGAACGCCTGTTAGGAAATGGTTTGCATGCGCCGCACGCCCATGCGCTCGCGCGGCCCGCCGTCGTGGAACGCGAGGCGACGCATCGCGCGATTGCGTTCGCGGAACTCGTCGACGTGCCGATTCTGATCGTGCATGTATCGGGCGCGGATGCGATCGAACAGATTCGCTGGGGCCAGTCGCGCGGGTTGCCGATTCTCGCGGAGACCTGTCCGCAGTACATGTACCTGACCGCCGACGATCTCGGCCACGGCGAATACGAAGGCGCCAAGTGCGTATGCAGCCCGCCGCCGCGCGATCCCGCGAATCAGCACGCGGTGTGGAAAGCATTGCGCCAGGGCGTGTTTTCGCTCGTCTCGTCCGATCACGCGCCCTTCTCTTATGACGATCCGCAGGGCAAGAAGCCGGGCGGCAAGGAAGTGTCGTTCGATCACATTCCGAACGGCATTCCAGGCCTCGAAACGCGCTTGCCGCTGCTCTTCAAGGGCGTGAAGGAAGGACGCATCTCGTTGCATCAGTTCGTCGAACTCACGTCGCTCGCGCCCGCAAAGCTATACGGCCTGTATCCGAAGAAAGGCACCATCGCGGTGGGCGCGGATGCGGACATCGTCGTGTGGGACCCGGAGAAGCGCGTGACCATCGCGAACGCGTCGCTGCATCACGCGGTGGATTACACGCCTTATGAAGGCATCGAAGTGACGGGATGGCCGCGTCATTGCTTCTCGCGCGGCGAACTGCTCGTCGAAGACGGCAGGCTTCTGAACGTGCAGAGTGGACGCGGTCGCTTTCAGCCAGCCGGCAAACCCAATCTCGAATGAAGGCGAAAGCGATGAAGATGCGTTTGTTGTCACTGACCGCTGCGGCGTTCTGCATGAGCGCACACGCCGCGGAAAAAGATATGCCGAGCGTCGCGCCGGAATCCGTCGGCGTCGATTCAGCGCCCCTCGTACGCATGTCGGAATGGATACGCGCGGACAACATGGATGTGCGCAGCCTCGTCATCGTGAAGGACGGCAAGATCGTGTTCGAGCGCTATGGCGATGGTCTCACGCGCGACAACAACTACGAGCTGTATTCAGTCACGAAGACAATCACTTCGTTGCTCGTCGGCGTGCTCGAAGGCGAAGGCAAGCTGAGTCCGTCGACGAAAGCTGCGCCGCTCATCGCGAAAGCGCGGCCCGATCTCGCCGCTCAACTCGCCGACAAGCAGAGCATCGAATTGCGTCATCTGATGTCGATGTCGAGCGGCCTCAGTTATCAGGCGCGCGAAGGCACCGACCCGCTTTACTACGGCGCGCCGGATCGTTTGCGTGTCGCGGTGACGGCGAAGGCCGCAAAGACGCCGGGCACGGACTTCGATTACATCGACGTGAACCCGGTACTCGTCGGCACGGCCGTGAGCGTCGCGGCACACGAACGCGAGGATCGTTTCGCGCAGAAGAAGCTATTCGAGCCGCTCGGGATGTCGCATTACCGCTGGACCGGCGTCGATGAGACCGGCGCGGTCGCGGGCGGCTGGGGCCTGCGGCTGCGCGCCGTCGACATGGCGAAGATCGGCATGCTCATGCTCGACAACGGCCGCTGGCAAGGCAAACAACTCGTGCCGCAGGCGTGGATCAGACAGATGACGACGCCCTCGCCCGCCGCCGCCGATTATGGTTACTACTGCTGGATTCAGCATGTCGTCGAGAAAGGCCAGCCTGAATTCGGCGCGATGGGCTTCAAGGGGCAATTCATCACGGTCCTGCCGAAGCAACATGCGGTCGTCGTAATAACGAGCCTCTTGCCGACCGATGGCGGATTGCGCGACGCCACTTATCTCAATCAATACCGCCGCATGGTGAACGATTTCATCTTGCCCGCGCTGACACCGACGACGCGTCCTGCCGTGACGGCCGCGAAGACCGAGGCGCTCAGCGAAGAACTCGAACGCAGCAACAAGACACAGGGCGTGCCCGGCACCGCAGCCGCATTCAACGACGCACCCGAGACCTGATCCATGACTCTACGCTCGCTGCTCAAGTGCATCGCGCCGGCTATCGTCGCGATGTCGATCTCGAACGCCCAGGCCGACGCGCCGCTGCGTGAGACGGGTCTCGCCGAGGCATCGCCGGAAGATGCGGGCGTCGATTCGCATGAACTCGTGCGCCTGTCGCAATGGATTCGCGAGCAGAAGCTCGATGTGTACAGCCTGCTCGTCGTGAAAGACGGCAAGCTGATTTTCGAGCGCTATGGCGCGGGCGCATCCCGCGATTCGAACTACGAGCTGTACTCGGTCACGAAGTCGGTGACGTCGATGGTCGCGGGCATGCTCATCGGCGAGGGGAAGGTCAGTCTGGACGATTCCGTCGCAACGAAGCTCGCCGCGTGGCGACCCGACTTGCGCGCCGAGCTCGCCGACAAGCGCAACATCGAACTGAAGCACGTGCTCTCGATGTCGAGCGGCCTGCACTACGACTTCAAGCCGAAAGACGATCCGATCTACTACGCCGCGCCCGATCGTTTGAAGCTCGCGGCCGAAACGAATCCCAAGGCCGAGCCCGGCTCAGCGTTCGAATACACCGACATCAACCCGATCCTCGCCGCCGCGATGTTGAGCGCCGCAGCGCATGAGCCCGTCGAGAAATACGCACAGGCCCATCTCTTCGGCCCGCTCGGGATGAAGCACGCGGTATGGGCGCGCACAGACCGTTCGGGACTCGTGTCGGCGGGATGGGGCTTGCGGCTGCGCGCCGTCGACATGGCGAAGATCGGCATGCTCGTGCTCGATCACGGCCGCTGGCAAGGGCGCCAGATCGTGCCGCGAACATGGATCACGCAGATGACGTCGCCCGGTGTCGCGCCGTACTTCGGCTATTACTGGTGGATCAACAACATCGTGCAGAAAGAGCCGGAAGTCGATGCGATGGGCTTCAAGGGGCAATTCATCACGGTCCTGCCCGAACGCAATACGGTGATCGTGATGACGAGCATCATGTCCGTCGCCGGCGGCCTGCGCGATGCGAAGAATCTCCAGACGTTCCGCCAGATGGTGAACGACTATGTGATTCCCGCACTCGACAATGCGCATCACGCGCGGCCCTCGGCGCAACGCCGCGCGACGTTGCGGCATGAGCTTGCCCTCAGCGCGCAAACGAAAGGCATGCCGGGCGCACAAGTGGACCCGACCGATCTTCCCGGCCTTTGACCCTAACGCACGCCGAATTTCCAGACCGTGATTTCGTGATACTCGTCACCCGGCTTGAGTGCGGTCGAGGGGAACGCCGGACGATTCGGCGAATCCGGGAAATGCCCGGCTTCGAGCGCGAAGCCATCCGTTTGCCGGTACGCCGTACCCGACGTGCCGATGGCGCTGCCATCGAGCCCATTGCCCGTGTAGAACTGCAGGCCCGGCTGCGTCGTGTAGACATCCAGCACGCGACCGCTCGACGGATCGTAGGCGCGCGCCGCGAAGCTCGGCTCGCCATTGCGCTGTCCGTTCTTGTTGAGCTTCCAGTTGTGATCGTAGCCGTGCGCATAACGCATCTGCTGATTCGACGAACGCAGCCGCGCGCCTATCGGTGTCAGCGCGCGCAAATCGAGCGGCGTATTCTCGACGCTCATGATCTCGCCGGTCGGAATCGAATCGGCACGCGTCGGCGTATAGCTCGATGCCGCGATCATGATGAGTTGCCCTTCGACACTGCCGCTACCCTCGCCCGCCAGGTTGAAGTAGCTATGGTTCGTGAGGTTCAGGACTGTCGACTTGTCCGTCTTAGCGCGATAGTCGATGCGCACTTCGTTGTCGTCCGTAAGCGTGTAGGTCACATCGACCGTGAGCGTGCCGGGAAAACCGTTCTCGCCATCGGGACTCACATAACGAAGTTGCACGCCCGCGCGCTGCGCGCCCTGAAACGTCCTGACCACGGTCCAGACTTTTTCGTCGAAGCCGTGCGGGCCGCCGTGCAACGTATTCGGCGGCTCGTTGACGGGCAGCTTGTAGCTGCGTCCGTCGAGCTCGAACCGGCCATCGGCGATGCGGTTCGCATAGCGCCCGATCAGACTGCCGAAGTGAATCTTGCCGTTGTACTTCTCGTAGTCGCCGAGGGAGCCGAAGCCGAGCACGATATCCGCGCGACGCCCGCGCCGGTCGGGGACATCGATTCGCGTCACGATGCCGCCATAGGTGACGCAGTTCATAGACACGCCCCGCGCATTCGAGAGCGTGTATTGAACGACCGCTTGCCCTTGCTGCGTCGCGCCATACGGTGTGGAAGTGATCGACGCCGCAAAGCCATGCAACGGCATGAACGTCGCGCATGCAAGGGCGGCAAAACGGATGAGCGTTCGGTTGGTATCCGGCATAAGCGGCGTGAACAGAAGGCTGCTCGATATGGCTGTGAAATCACGCATGGAGCCGAACGCAGCATCGCCTATGCCTGATGAGGCCGGGCACGCACGATGCGTTCGCTTGTCGCATTCAGTTCGATGATGACGACAAGGAGCCTTTCATGAACGAACCAGCCGATCGTCCGACGCCACCGAAGCAGACACCCGACGATCCGAACGTGGCGGATCGCCGTCTGTCCGACGAACAAAAGGATTCAATGAAAAACGAACCGGAGCCGCCGAAGCGTACCGACGAAGGCAATAACACCAAGCTGCCGAATCCGAAGGACGTCGGGGAAGCGGGGTAGTCTTCGCGGGCCGCGGGTTATTCGTTAGATGAATCGGCGGTCCGCACGTACGAATTACATACGACGCTCGCTCGTATGAAATCTGCAATGGCACTTCGCGGCGTTGTCGAGCGCTTTTGTTGTATGGTATTCCGAAACTGTTGCAGCGTTCGAAGCCGCGCCCGGCGACGCGCCTCGCCGGAATAAGGAAGCACGACGCCCATGTACGATCCTGCTCACTTTTTGCCATCGTTCGTATGGCGCGCGACGCGAGACGGAGTGATTCAATACGCCAATCCGTGGGCGTGCCGCTATCTCGGCATCCCCTTTCCGGAACTGGTCGGGCGGCATTGGAATGCTTTTGTCCACCCCGACGACATCCCGCCGGTGCTCGACGCATTGCGGCAAATGCGCGACGGCACGCTTCTCCGCAATGTCGACGTGCGCCTTCTGCGCAACGATGGCGCGTTTCGCTGGCACACGTTGCATCTTCAGGCGCGGCGCGACGAGGAAGGACAAATCAGCGATACGGTCGGCGTCGCGATCGACATCCACGAATGCCGTCACGCCTGGGCGATGTACGAGGAGAGCGAGCGGCGACTGCAGGCCGCATTCGCCGGCGCACGCATGGGCGCATGGGAATGGGACATGAAGACGCGTGTCGTGCGCATGACCGCGCAGCTCGCCGCGCTCTACTCCTTTCCACCCGGCACCGACGCGGTGCTCCTTTCGGAAGTATGGGACCGCGTCGCGCCCGAACACCGCGAGCCGTTTCAGCGCAAGCTCACGGAAGCATTGCGTGACGGCGGCCCGTTCGAGTTCGACTTCATGCTCGAAGGCGATCAGGGACAACAACGCTGGCTGCGCATGCGCGGGCATCCCGAGTTCGACCGTCATGGCGTGCTCGCTCGCGTGTATGGCGTGAGCTTCGACATCAGCGCGCAGCGCGCCGACGAGGAACGCCTCAGTCTGTCGGAAAGGCGCTATCGCGCGCTTGTCGAAACGACGGGTGCGCTCGTCTGGTCCGCCGATGCGAAAGGCGGGATTCGTGCTTCGGGCGGCGAATGGGAGCAGTTCACGGGCAAGTCGCCGGACGTGCTGTCCGGCTGGGGCTGGCTCGACTACATCCATCCGGATGATCGCGAGCGCACGCATCAGGCATGGCTCGACGCACTGCGCGAAGGCGCCGCGCGCACGCTCACCTTCCGCATGTACCGGCGTGACGGACTCTATCGCATGGTGGAGGCGCACGCGGCGCCGCTTTACGACGACAAGGGCAACTTGCAGGAATGGTTCGGCACGACAACCGACGTCACGCCGCGCTATGAAGCGCAGGCCGCGATCGAAGCGCGCAGCCTGCGCCTGACGGTGGCGATGCAGGCCGCGAAGATTCATATCGCATCGCTCGAACTCGAGACGTGGACGCTCTTTCTCGAAACCGGCGGCGAGCGCCAGATCACCGAAACGCTCAGCTACGACGCAGCACTCGCCCGCGTGCATCCCGACGACAGTGCGACGCTCGACCGCTATGTGCGCAGCATCGCGGCAGGCGAAAACCCCGAGGGTCATTTCGAGTTTCGCGTGCGCAACCTGCACGGCGAACAATGGATGCAAGGCAGCGCCCTGCTCCAGCGCAGCAAGGACGGCAAGCCGCTGCGCATCATCGGCAGCGTGATCGACATCACCGAACGCAAGCACATGGAGCTGATGCTGCGTGAAGCGGGACGCCGCAAGGACGAGTTCCTCGCGATGCTTGCGCATGAGCTGCGCAATCCGCTTGCGCCGCTGCGCACGGCCCTCGCGCTGATGCAGAAGGATCAGGATGGCGACACGCATCTGCGTGAGCTGACCGACCTGATGCGCAGGCAAGTGGAGCACATGACCCGCATCGTCGACGACCTGCTGGAAGTCTCGCGTATCACGCAGGGACGCATCGCGCTGCAAACCGAACCGATTCTGGTCGGCACGGCCGTGTATCACGCGGTCGAGGCGATCGCGGGCATGGTCGAGTCGCGCTCGCAAACCATTCAAGTCGATGTATCCGATGCCACCACCTGGGTATGCGGCGATCCCACACGCCTCTCGCAGATCCTCGTCAACGTGCTCAACAATGCGAGCAAGTACACGCCCGAGCAAGGCCGCATCACCGTGAGCGTGCAGGCGGACGAGGCATGGGTGTCGATCGTCATCGCCGATACGGGCACCGGCATTTCGGCCGATCTCCTGCCGAAAGTATTCGAGCTCTTCTCGCAAGGCGAGCGCACGCTCGACCGCTCGAACGGCGGCCTCGGCATCGGGCTGTCGCTCGTGAAGAAGCTCGTCGAGATGCATAAAGGCACGATCACCGTGCAAAGCCCCGGACCGGGTCTGGGCACGACCGTCACCGTGCGGCTGCCGCGATTGCATCATCACGAAAGGCATTCGGCGCTCGCGCTCTCCGAGACGAGCATGCGCGAGACGCGCGCGGCGCTGCGCATTCTCGTCGTCGACGATAACCGCGATGCCGCCGATTCGCTCGCGATGCTGTGTGAATCGGAAGGACATGTCGCGCGTGTCGCGTACTCGCCGACGGAAGCGCTGGAGGCCGCGCCGCACTTTCAGCCCGATGTGGCGCTGCTCGATATCGGCCTGCCCGATATCGACGGCTATGAACTCGCGCGGCGCCTGCGTCGCAAAGGCGACACGACGCCCATGCTGATCGCGATCACGGGCTATGGACAGGCGGAAGACCGGTTGCGCGCGCAATCTGCAGGCTTCGATTATCACTTCGTGAAGCCGGTGAATGTGGACAGCCTGCTGAAGCTCCTGTCGTCGCTGACGGTCGCGCGTTGAAGAGCCGCGCTCTACAATGAGCGTTCCATCCAGGTCTTCGAGGACGTCATGACGCCAAAGCCCATCAGCCGCTATCCCGTTCCCGATCCGCAAGACTGGCCGGACGATATCCGCGCCCGCATTCTCGACGTGCAGGAAAAGGCGGGCTTCGTGCCGAACGTGTTCCTCACGCTCGCCCATCGTCCCGACGAGTTCCGCGCGTTCTTCGCCTATCACGATGCGCTGATGCTGAAGGACGGTGGCCTCACCAAGGGCGAGCGCGAGATGATCGTAGTCGCGACGAGCGCGGTGAACGATTGCCTCTATTGCGTCGTCGCACACGGCGCGATTCTGCGGATCTATGAAAAGAACCCGCTCGTCGCGGATCAGGTCGCGGTGAATCATCGCAAGGCGGACATCACGCCGCGTCAGAAGGCCATGCTCGATTTCGCGTTAAAGGTATGTCGCGCGTCGGGCTCCGTGGACGACACCGATTTCGCCGCCCTGCAAGCGCATGGTTTCAGCGATGAAGACGCATGGGATATCGCGGCTATCACGGCGTTCTTCGGTTTGTCGAATCGCATGGCGAACGTGATTTCGATGCGCCCCAACGATGAGTTCTTCTTGATGGGGCGTGTGCCGAAAGAGCCGAAATAAGCACCCATGCGCCTGCCTCCGCTGAAATCCATCATCGCGTTCGAAAGCGTCGCGCGAACGAAGAGCGTGAACCGCGCCGCCGACGAGCTCGGCCTCACGCCCTCCGCCGTCAGCCATCAGTTGGCGAATCTGGAAAGCATCGTCGGGCGCCCGTTGTTCACGCGCCTGGGCCGCGGCCTCGTGCTCACGCCGACCGGCTCGCAATATCTCTCGGACGTCACCGGCGCGCTCGCCGAGCTGAACCGCGCAACCGAGCGCGCGTCGAGCGAAACGTCGGTCGAGATATTGCGGATTCATTCGAGCCCGAGCTTCGGTCTGATGTGGTTGCTGCCGCGTCTCGCCGCATTTCAGGAAGCGAACGGCGATATTCAGATGAATCTCGCGTGCTCATATGAGAATGTGTCGTTCACCTCGGGTTACTACGATATCGACGTGCGTCACGGCTACGCACACTGGACCGATGTCGAAGTGAAGACCCTGCGTCATGAGACCATCGCCCCGCTCGCTTCGCGCACGTATCTCGAACGCTTTCCTGTTTCTTCACCCGAGGATCTGCTCAACCGTCGCCTGATCTTTTCCGAATCGCCGCTCGTCCAGTGGCAGCAATGGTTCGGCAAGTTCGGCGTGGCGGTGAAGCGCAAAGCGTTCGATTTCTCGTTCGACCGCTCGTACATGTCGCTCGAAGCAGCCGCGCTCGGTCATGGCATCGCGCTGGAAAGCACGATGCTCGCGTCCGGTCATCTCGAACGCGGCTCGCTCGTGCCCGTGTTCGGCAAGGAATACGCGGTTGAAGTCGACGCGCATCATCTGGTTTACCCGAGTCAGAACGCCGGATTGCCGCGCGTGGCCAAGTTTCTGCTGTGGATGGATCAGCAAATCGGGCGTCGCGGCGACACCTGAAAATTTCTCAGCAACAGTTGAACCAAACTGCGTTGATCGTCAGGTCAAAGGCGAAGAAACTGCGCCTACACCAGACAACCAACGGAGACAACGATGTTGCTCGACAACCAGGTAGTGATCGTCACAGGCGCGGCTTCGGCTCGCGGCATCGGCAAGGCAACAGCAAAGGCGCTCGCGGCGCAGGGCGCGCGCATCGTAGTGCTGGACCTGAAAGAAGCGGACGCGCAAAGCGCCGCGAACGATCTGGGCGAAGGTCATCTCGGCCTCGCCTGCGATGTCACCGACAAGGCCGCGTGCGTCGCGGCCGCCCAAGCGGCGATCGACAAATACGGGCGCATCGACGTGCTCATCAACAACGCCGGCATCACGCAGCCGATCAAGACGCTGGAGATCAGCGCGGATAACTTCAACGCGGTTATCGACGTGAATCTGCGCGGCACGCTCTACATGTCACAGGCCGTCATTCCGCAGATGAAGAAGCAGAAGAGCGGCAGCATCGTGTGCATGTCGTCGGTGTCGGCGCAACGTGGCGGCGGCATTTTCGGCGGACCGCACTACAGCGCGGCGAAGGCAGGCGTGCTCGGTCTCGCCAAGGCGATGGCGCGCGAATTCGGCGGCGATGGCATCCGCGTGAATTCGATCACGCCCGGCCTGATTCAAACCGATATCACTGGCGACAAGCTCACGCCGGACATGCGCGCGGACATCATCAAGGGCATTCCGCTCGCGCGTCTCGGCGATGCGGCGGATATCGCCAATGCATGCCTGTTTCTTGCGAGCGGCCTGTCGTCGTATCTCACTGGCGTGACGCTCGATGTGAATGGCGGCATGCTGATTCATTGATCGCACGCAATAGCGCACCCGGATAACCGGGGCGTCATAACATGGCTGGAGACATCTATGAAATCCAAACTCGCCGCATCGGCGGCAACGGCTGAATTCGCATCGTCCGAAGATGCAGGCAGCTTCGAGGCGAAGACCTACGCCAAGGTCGGACGCCGCCTCATCCCCTTCCTGATGCTGTGTTATCTCGGCGCGTATCTCGACCGTGTGAACGTCGGCTTCGCCAAGCTGCAGATGCTCAACGATCTGCGCTTCTCCGAAACCATCTACGGCATCGGCGCGGGCATCTTCTTCCTCGGCTACTTCCTGTTCGAAGTGCCCAGCAACGTCATCCTGCATAAAGTGGGCGCGCGCAACTGGCTCGCGCGCATCATGCTGACGTGGGCCGTGATCTCCGCGAGCTTCGTCTTCGTCAAGTCACCGACTACGTTCTATATCCTGCGCTTTCTGCTCGGTGTCGCCGAAGCGGGCTTCGCGCCCGGCGTGATTCTCTATCTCACGTACTGGTTTCCCGCAGCGCGGCGCGCCAAGGCGCTCTCGCTTTTCTTCATGGCAATTCCGCTCGCGGGTATCGTCGGCGGTCCGCTCTCCGGCTACATCATGCACGCGTTCCAGGGCATGCACGGGCTCGCCGGATGGAAGTGGCTCTTCATGCTCGAAGCGCTGCCCTCGCTTTTCCTCGGTGTCGCGATCCTGTTCTATCTCGACAACGGCATCGCCGGCGCGAAGTGGCTTACCGACAAGGAAAAGGCCTTGCTCAAGCGCAATGTCGAAAAGGACAACGCCCAAACGGTGAAGCATGTATCGATCGGCGCATTCATCCGCGATCGTCGTCTGTGGCTCATGGCCGCGATCTACTTCTGCGTCGTGCTCGGTCAGTACGGACTTACCTTCTGGCTGCCGACGATCGTGCGTCGCACCGGTGTAGCGGACCCGCTGTGGGTCGGCATTCTCACCGCGATTCCGTATCTCTGCGCGATCATCGCGCTGCCGCTGATCGGTGCGAGCGCCGACAAGCGCCGCGAACGCCGCCTGCATCTCGCGATTCCGATGCTCGTGTCCGCAGCCGGCTTCGCCACCTTGCCGATGCTCGGCAGCGTAGGCGCCTCGATCGTCTGCGTGAGTATTGCGGCGGCCGGCATTCTCGCTTCGTCGTCGCAATTCTGGTCGCTGCCTACCGCGGTGCTCGGTGGCATGTCGGCAGCGGCGGGCATCGCCGCGGTCAACTGCTTCGCCAATCTCGCGGGCTTCTTCTCGCCAGCGATCGTCGGCTGGCTCAACGACTTCACCGGCAAATCGACGGCGGGCCTGATCTTCATTTCTGTGGCGATCGTGCTGGGCGCGGTGCTCGTGTTCTTCGTGCCCGCCAAAACCGTCAATCGCTGATTTCAGCTTCAATCAAGGAGACAACACATGAATACCCCCGTCATCGAGGAGGTGACGCTCGCCGAGCGCGCCTACCGTATCCGTCGTAACGCCCTGCTGATGGGCGAAGTGCAGGGCCAGGGTTATATCGGCCAGGCGCTCGACATCGCCGATGTGCTGGCCGTCGCCTACTTCGGCGCGATGAACTACCGCCCTGAAGATCCCGACTGGGAAGAGCGCGACCGCTTCCTGCTCTCGAACGGTCACTATGCAATCGCGCTGTACGCCGCCCTTTTCGAAGCGGGCATCCTGCCCCAGGAAGAACTCGAAACCTATGGCAGCGACGACAGCCGTCTGCCGATGTCCGGCATGGCGAGCTACACGCCCGGCATGGAGATGTCGGGAGGATCGCTCGGGCAAGGACTCACGATCGCGGTGGGCCGATGCCTTGGCCTCAAGAGCAAAGGCTCGAAGTCCTTCGTCTACACGCTTTTCTCCGATGGAGAACTCGATGAAGGCGCGATCTGGGAAGGCCTCATGTCCGCTGCGCACTGGAAGCTCGACAACCTCATCGCGATGGTCGACGTGAACAATCAGCAAGCCGATGGCCCCTCGACGCAGATCATGGCGTTCGAGCCGCTCGTCGAAAAGCTCGAAGCGTTTGGCTGGTACGTGCAGCGCATCGACGGCAACGATATCGACGCCGTGAAGCAGGCCTTCGACAACGCACGCAATCTGAAGGACGCGAAGCCGCGCATCATCGTATGCGATACGAAGATGGGCTGCGGCGTGCCGTTCCTCGAACAACGCGAGAAAAATCACTTTATCCGCGTCGATGCCGATGAATGGCAACTGGCGCTTCAGGCACTCGAAGCAGGGAGACAAGCATGAGCACCCGTCTGAAAACTTCCGCGATGATCGCGTCGATTGCAAGCGAAGGGCAGGTCACCCGGTCCGCGCCTTTCGGTAATGCGCTGGTCGAGCTGGCGCGCACGAAGACGAACGTCATCGGCATGACGGCCGACCTCGGCAAGTACACGGACTTGCATATTTTCGCGAAGGAGTTTCCCGAGCGCTATTACCAGATGGGCATGGCCGAGCAATTGTTGATGGGTGCAGCGGCGGGCTTCGCGCATGAAGGCGCGCAGCCGTTCGTCACGACCTATGCCGTGTTCGCGACGCGCCGTGCGTATGACTTCATCCACCAGACGATCGCCGAAGACAATCTCGACGTGAAGATCGTCGCCGCGCTGCCCGGTCTCACGACAGGCTACGGTCCGAGCCATCAGGCCGCCGAAGATCTCGCCTTGATGCGCGCAATGCCGAACATGACCGTGATCGACCCGTGCGATGCGCTCGATATCGAGCAGATGGTGCCCGCCATCGCCGCGCACAAAGGGCCGGTGTATGCGCGCCTTCTTCGCGGCAACGTGCCCGCCGTGCTCGACGAATACGATTACCAGTTCGAATTGGGCAAGGCGAAGCTGCTTCGCGATGGCCGCGATGTGCTCATCATCTCGTCCGGCATTCTGACGATGCGTGCGCTCGAAACCGCCAAGGCATTGCAAGCCGACAACGTCGATGTCGCCGTGCTCCACGTGCCGACGATCAAGCCACTCGATACGGAAACGATCATCCGCGAAGCGAAGCGTTCGGGACGTCTCGTGGTGGTAGCAGAAAATCACACGACGATCGGCGGATTGGGCGAAGCAGTGGCGACGGCGCTGCTGACCGCAGGCGTAACGCCAACGTATCGTCAGATCGCGCTGCCCGATGCGTTCCTCGATGCGGGCGCGCTGCCTACGCTGCACGACCGCTATGGCATTTCGACCAATGTGATGTCGGCCACCATCAAGGGCTGGCTCGCCTGATGGACGAGCGCCGCGCAGTTCGATGAAACGCGCGGCGCTTGTTCACTTCTTCTTTCGTCCGCCCTTCTTCGCGCCCGCCGCCTCTTTCGCGACGATCACGCCGGGCCCGTTCATTTCTTCCATCCACGAAAGCGCGTCGGCATAGGCGAGGAATTGCTGGAAATAACCCGGCGATACTTCGCGCATGAGCGACAACGAACGATGTACGAGGCTGCTCGAATTGAGCGGTCCCGCATTCCTCGGAACGTGCGCGAGCGAATCGCGCAACTGCTTTTCCGCGCTGACTTTCGACCACACCGCGCGAAAGTATTCGAGCAACTCGGCGTGCGATGTCGCGTGCTTCGAAGACGGCTTCGCGATGTCATCGACCAGCGCAGCAAGCGGTCCGCGTTCGTCGGCATCGTGAGTTGCGGTGCGGTGCAATGCGGCACGCTCGATATCGGTGCGATAAGCATCGAGCAACTGCGCGAGGCGCGCATCGAGCTTGCGGCGCGTCTCGCCGTCGTAAGCCGCCGCGCGTTTGGCGAGCGCATCGATGAGATGAAAACGCACGGGATTCGCGCGATCGTCGCCGTTCGCGCGCCATGCGTCGAGCATCGCACGTGCCGACGCTGCGTTATTCATGAGCCTTCACCGCGCCATCCGCGGGCCGCGGCACGGCTGAAATCTCGACGCGACGATTTTTCGCGCGCCCGACTTCATCGGCGTTCGAACTCACGGGCTGCTCCGACCCGAACGCCGCAGCGAACACCGACGAAGAAGGCACGCCCGCATCGATCAAAGCGCGTGTCACGGTCAACGCGCGTTTCGCGGAAAGCTCCCAGTTATCCGCGAAGCGCCGGTTGCCTTCGTGCACTTGTTGATCGTCGGCGAAACCGCTGACCATGAGGATCTCCTCATGCGCATGCAGATAGGCGCCGAGCGGCGCGGCCAGGCTCTTCAACACATCGCGGCCCTGCGGCTGCAACTGATCGGAATTGAGCGCGAAGAGCACGCTGCCGCTGATGCCGATGCGCCCGTTCACGAGCGTCACGCGTCCCGATGCGAGCGGCCCCGCGAGCGCCTGTTCCAGCGTCTGGCGGCGCTGCGTTTCTTCCTGGCGATGCTTCACCTCTTCGTCGAGCTTGTTCTCGAGCTGCAATTGCACGCCAATCACGCCGACGAGTATCAGCACGAACGCACCCAGCAGCACGGACATCAAATCGGCGAACGCCGGCCAGATCGGCGCGGCGTGTTCCGCGCCGCCGTCGATTTCCTCGTTCATGCCGCCCGCGCTCCGGCCGCGCGCTGTCCCGCGATGTGCTGCAAGTCCTCGACGATCTGCTTCTGCGACATCATGCTCAGATCGATGACTTCCTTCGCCTGCGCGACGTAATACGCGAGCTGTTCGTCGCTGCGTGCCAGCGATTTGTCGAGCGCGCTTTCGATACGTTCGAGATGCGCGACGAGCTTGTCGTTCGATTCGCCGAAGGACTGCACGGCAGCACCGAACGCGTCCGAGAGGCTCGCCATTTCGACCGCGCTCGTCGCCACTTGCGCGGCCATCGCGCCGAGCTTGCCGGCTTCGGCTTCGACCGTGCCGGTGAACTGTGCGCCGACGCGCTCGAGCAGCGTCGCCGATGTATCGACCAGTGCGTCGATCGCGGCGCGCTGCTCGTTCGATGCGTGATTCACCGCATCGAGCAGTGTTTCGACCGTGGCGAGCAGACGGCTTCGCTCGTCGAGCATTGCGGTGTCGCGGACCATCGAATCGGAAAGCTTCTGGCGCATTTCGGCGACGACTTCCGCTGCGGCCTTCGGTGCTTCCGATGCCGCCTGAACGAGCCGCTCGATCTCCGCGATGGTCGCGCTCGCGTGTGCCTGCGATTGCGCGGACATGTCGTGCGCGGTTTGCGCGAGCGCGTCGCAAATCTCTTTCTGACGATTCGCCGCCACCGCGCTCGTGTCCTGCCATTGCTCCCGCAACGAGGCCGCCATCGTGTCGAGCGCACCGCTCCATGCCGCGAGACGCGCTTCGCCGTGCTGCGCGAGTTCCGCGCGCAAGTCCGCATGCGATCGATCGACCGATTGCACGAGCGATGCCGCGTGCCGCTCGAAGCTGGCCGCTGCAGTCGTCAATGCGTTCTCGTTCTGCGCGGCGGTTTGCTCGCTGGCGCGCGCATGTTGCGCGAGCGCATCGCGCCATGTTTGCGACATGCTGCCCGTCGCGTTTTCCAGGCGCGCTGCAACAGCATCGATCAAACCGGATGAACGCGCTTCGAAGGTCTGTGCGAATTGCGCGAGCGATGCATCCATGCGTGCGACGAGCGCATCGCTCGATTGTGCATGCTTCGCAACCGACGATTCCAGTCCGCCCGACACGCGATCCATGTGCGCAGACACGCCTTCGACGAGATTCGCCGCACGCTGATCGAACGCAAGCGCGAAGCGATCGAGCGATCCGCCCATCTCATCGACGAGCGCCGCGCTCGATTGCGCGTGCTTCGAAAGCGATGCGTTCCAGATCTCCGCGACCTTCGCCGACGATGCCTCGAAGCCGCTAGCCAAGCCTTCCAATTGACGCGCGACCGCTTGCTCGACGCTCCCGTGCAGCGAAGTGACTTCGCGCGCGATGCCGTCCATCGTCGCCTGCATGACGGGCTGCAACGCGGCGCTCGCGGCACGCGCGCTATCGGCGACGCTCTGCTTCAGCGACAACTCTACCGATGTAGCCAAACGCCGATACGACGTCTCCGCCTTCGCATGGAACGCATCCTGACTGGCGATCTGGAGTTCGCTCGCCGCGAGGCTCTGCTGCTCGATTGCCATCGTCATCGACTGAAGACGATCGACGAGCTTCGGCATCAATTCGGTCTGAAGCTGCAGCAGCTTGAACGTCTCCTCGCGTTGATGCGCTTGCGTGAAGGCGCGCAGCGTCGTTGCGATTTTCACGTCGAGCTGCTGCGTGACATGCAGGCGTTCACGGCGGCACAGCGCCGACAGCAGGCCGAGCATCGCGGAGGTCGCGACGCCCGCGATCGACGTGCCGAATGCGAAGCCGAGACCCGTGACCGGCGCGGAAAGGGACGCGCGGATGGCCGTCAGATCCGATGCGCCTTGCAACGCCGTGCCGGTGCCGCGCAGCGTCGCGACCATGCCGAGCAGCGTGCCCAGCATGCCGAGCAACACGAGCAGGCCGACGAGATACGGCGCGAGCACCGGACCGGGCAACGCCGCGCGCTCGCCTTCGATGCGCAGGCGCACGGCATGGCGCAAGCTCGGATGCAGGCTGTCGAGCCACACGGCGAGGCTGCGCGGCGCGCTCGCAAGTTGCGTGATGCGCTGTTCGAGCGAGACGGTGATCTGTTGATAGCGGCGTAATTCCGCCGCGCCCGCGAGATAGCATCCGGCGATCACGACCGTCACGGCGAACGCAATCGCGTTCGACGCGATATACGCAATGCCGATGCCCAAAACCGCGGCGAGGCCAATCGAGAAGACAGCGATATTCAAAAGATTTCGGGGCATAGCGAGCCAGTTAGCGGGGGCGAAGAGCCGCGAGCAAGCCTTCGATCGGTTGGAAACGAACATCGAGTTCGGCGAGCAACACGCTTTGCAGATCCTTGCGAAACACGTCGAGCCAGGTGTGGGCCGCGGATGTCTCCAGTGACGCGTGAGCGCTCTTCAGGCGCTCGAAATGCTTGCCGAGCAATGCGGGCACGTTGGCGAGCAGACCGCGCTCGCGCGCGCTCAGCGCCTGTTCCATGACGGCATCGACGACCGCGAGGCGCGCCATGTCCGGCGATCTGGCCGCGAGCATCGATCTCAAACGCGTACGCAGCGCGCCGATGTCGGATTCCATCGCCTGTTGCAGCGACACGTAACGCTGGCGAAACTCCGCATAATCGATGAGCGGCTCGTCCGGCGAAGGCTGCACGGGCGCACGATGCCTGCGGCGCGCAGCCGCTTCGTCGCGCGCGAACGCGCCGGCGAGAGAGGTCCGCACGCGCGCGCACTCTTCTTCCACGTCGCGAGGGGCGGATCGCGCGCCGGACATGGCGGGCGGATCGGTCGCAAGCGCGGTGGACAGCGCGATCGCGTCGGTCCAGCCGAGCCATTGACTCAGACGGTCCGCGAGCGATTGAGCGGGTTCGTGAACTTCGAGATCGGCAAAATGTGCCAGCAGCCGAACGAGCGCCGGGCCGCTGAATGCCGTGCGCTTCATGCCTTGCACAGTATCACCGGGGGCAAAAGGACACTATTTTACCTGCGCAGGCGAAATCGATGCCTCGTTTCTTGTCGAAACGGTGCAACGCGGCTGCGAACGTGGCCTCAGGGCGCCTTCGCAGGCATGAACGCGAACGGCTGTGTGGCGACGAAACTTCCCGCTGTCTCGCCAGAAAAAACCTGCCCCGCATCGATGGTCAGCTTCATCACCGGCGCGCCGGGATTCAGGTTGAGTTTTTTCAGCGAGACCCAGAACGTATCGGGCCGCGTCGCGGAATCGAAGTAATAGATCAGGTTCTGCTGATCCGACACGGTACGCCATATCGTCGACGAAAGATTGGGCCGCTCCGGCGTGCTGATGCCGAGCGGCACGCTCACCGAACGCATCACGCTCATCACGCTCGCGACTGCCTGAAACGCATACGACTGCTGCGGCACGCCCGCCATGTAGTTCGGATCGGCCTGCTTCGGGATCGCATCGAGCAGGAAGGATGCGCGCACGAAGCGGTCCGCGGCGCGGTTCGTGCCGGGCAGGAAGCCCACGCCGCCGACGCTCTTCCAATACGTATCGATCGCAAGTTGTTCATCGTAGATCGGCGAGTTGGTCATCACCTTGTACTTCTTGCCCTGATGGATGACCAGCTTGCCGTTGATGTATTCGAAGATGGCAGAATCGCCGCGCGCATCCGACAAGGATAGATGAATCGTCAGCGGCTTGCCGTTGGGCAGCGGCGGCGCGATGATCTGAAACGGCTCGCGCGACAGCACATACACCGCCTGCCCGACGGTCGCGAAGTTATCGAGCGCGTATTGCGCCCACAGGCTAATCGACATCGGATCGCGCTTCGGATCGGGCTTGCCGTAATCGGTTTCCGCGAGATAAAGCGCATTGGCGACGAGTCCGCGCTCGTTCATGCCGTCGACCGTGCCGATCTCATAGCCCGACACCACCACGCTGCCGTACTTCGATTTCCATTTGATCGAGCGCGGCCCGGCATTGCCATCGCGCTCGATGCCCGCGGGCATCACCCAGAGGTTCGAGCGCATGTCCTCGGACCAGTCCATCGACCGGCCCGTTATCACGAGGCCCTTGTCGCCGACATACAGTGCGCGCGTGCAGGCAAGCGCGAGTGACGTGGAGAGCAATGCAAGCGCGGCGAGGCACGCGATCTTTCGAGTCAGACGGGTCATGGCCGTGTTCCTCATCCGGTTGTGCAGGTTAGCGCTATAAGCCCGCGTGAGCGACAAGTTACTGGACCCGCGCCCTTTCGTCAAAGCATCGCATTGCTGCGCTTTTTGAAATTGCATGCGCCCTGAATCGCAATGTCGATTGCATGAGGCGGTGTTTCGCGTAGATCCACGACACGGCTCAAATAAACATCGAGTTCAGGTATGCGTTCGTATATTGATGGGATCGAAGCGGGCGAAGCGCACGCGAAGTCGCGTGCGCTGAAGACAAGCGGCGTCTATCGAGTTTCAGTGCGTATGACGCTCGGGTTCGAACGGCCTCTTTAGCGCGTGAACAGCGCCGCGCGCGAGAGGCCCGGGGCCGCGTCATCGTGAAGGAAATCCCGACGCGATCGCCTTGGCGCGTAAGTCGGCGAAGCGGCCGCCCGGCGTCTGCGTCTGCGATGCGCCTTCCGCTGCCTGCGATTTGTCGACGGTGTCGAGGCCCGTTCCGGTCACCGGCGTGGTCGAGCATTGCAGGCCGTACGGCCCTTGCGCCACCGTCAGGGCGGGCGCATCCGTGCGCGGCGCGTCGCTCAGATCGAGTGCATAAGCCATGTTGAACGTGGCCGGATCGCTCGCTCGCGGGCCCAGCGGATCGAGCCCGAAGCGCCACGCGAGCAGTTGATGAATCGAGCTCGGATCGAAGGGATAGCGCGCCACGTTGTTTGCGCGCACGCGCGGCCCGAGCAGCATGCACGGCACGCGAAAACCGAGGCGTCCATCGTTGCCGAGTGCCTGCTCCGCCGACGACACCGGCCTGACCGGCGGCGCGACATGCTCGAAGAAGCCGCCCCACTCGTCATAAACGACGATCATGAGCGTCGTGCTCCAGTTCGGGCTCGTGCGCAGCGCTTCATAGATTTGCGAGAGCAGCGCCTGGCCATTGCGCACATCTGCATGCGGATGATCGTCGTTCGAAGTGCCGTTCGCCTCGCCGCCGAAGCTCGGATCGACCATGCAGAACGACGGCAGATTGCCGCTGGCCGCATCGGTCAGGAAGTCGGCAAAGAGCTTCGAGCGATCGACATAGCGCGTTCCGTAAAGCGCCGTGAACGGCACGTCGTGGAAGTAGTACTTCGACGACACGTTCTTCGCGTCGAGGCGATCCCAGATCGTCGATAGCGACGAGGTGTCGAGCGTGTCGCTCAGGCGATCGGTCTCGCCGCTATGCAGATAGACCCGGTTCGGAAACGTGTCGGCGAGAATGCCGCTCATGTAGTAGTCGCAGACGGTGTATTGCGTCACCGCCTGGCGATAGAAGTCGAGATCGCTGCCCGTGAAGTAACCGATCGGCAGCAGATCGCCGCGCGTCTTGTTCGTGTCAGGCGTGAGCAGGAAGCCGTTCATCGCGCCGTTCGCGAGATGCGTGCGCCCTGCGTCGTATTCGTGATCCGGGTCCGCGAACTGGCAGCCCTGAAAACCATAGGCCGCGTTGGCCGACAGCGAAAACGTCGGATGCGCCTCGCCGAATGCATCGGTGAACTGCCTGCCCGCCTGCACGCCCTCGACGCCCGGCACCCAGCCGAGCAGGTGGTCGAAGGAGCGGTTCTCCATCGTGACGAGCACGATGTGATCGATGCCCGATGTCGCCGGCGCGGGCAACGCGGGGCGCGGCAGATTTGCGCGATCGGGCGGAATGTCGCCGATGGGACTCTTCGGCGTGACAGTGCCGGAGTCGTCGTCGCTGCCGCCACCGCAGGCGGACAGCATGGCGGTGCTGGCGAGTGCGGCAAGCAGGCGGCGGCGTACTGCGTCGGGTTCGTTCGAGGTTTTCTTGACCATGACGGCGCACCATGTGAGTGTCGTTATCGAACGCCGTTCGTCTGCAAACTCGGTTGCGCTTCGACGCATCGCACGCGAACGGCTTGGGGGTGCCGCGATATAGCATGCGGCGTTCCCGGCGACTTCACTCACACGGCCGCGCCGCTATGGTTTTCCGACGACCGAGTGGCTCGCGCCGTCCGCGACGGGCGCCTCGATCGAATAGGCATCGACGCCATCGATGCAGCCGAGGTTCACGCGCCAGTTGTCGGGATTCGAGCGCGTCTGATGGAACGTGTAAATTCCACAGTGCTTGCAGAAGAAATGTTTTGCGACTTGCGTATTGAACTGATAGAGCGTGAGTTCGCTTTCGCCTGAAAGGATGCGCAGTTTGTCCCTGGGGAACGGCGGCGACATTACCGCGCCGCGCCGCCGGCACAGGCTGCAATTGCAGCGCACGGCCGGCTCGGCCGGCGTCTCGACTTCGAAGACCACCGCACCGCAATGGCACGCGCCTTTCAGGATCGTCGGGTTGATCACGGGTCTGCCTCCTTCGCGGTTTCTTCTCAGGCCGCGTCCTCCACATATTGTGCGAGTCCGCGTCCGAACGACCAGTCCTCACGGCGATTCGGCGCAAGCACGATCAGCACGTCCTCGGGACGCAAGCCCGGCGATCTCGCGAGCTTCGCCGCCAATGTCGTGTAGAACGTCTTCTTCGTCGCCGTGTCGCGCCAGTCGCTCGCGGTGATGTGAATGAACACGAGGTCATCGCTACGCTCGACCCCGAGATACCCGGGATCGTAAATGAAGTCGTCGCGGTCGTGTTCCTGTATCAACTGGAAGCGGTCGTCGGCCGGCACCTTGAACGCTTCGACGAGCGCCTCGTGGACGCTGTTCGAGATCGCGCGGATATGATCGCGCGGTTTGCCTTTCACGAGCGAGATTCTGACGAGCGGCATGAGGATTCTCCTTCGAAAGCCGGTTGAGCCAGCACCACTCTACGCCGCACTATGAATGCTGAAAATTCAATAGTTCTGCATCGACCGTTCGGGGAAACTGAATCATCGCGCCCGCAAGGCGTCGACGATGTTCATCCTCGAAGCCCGCAACGCCGGCAGGAAGCCGCCGACCAGTCCCATCACGAGCGAGAAGCCAAGCGTCCTCGCGATGACCGAAGGCGTCAGCATGAATCGGAATGAGAGGTCCGCGAAGGTCTGGAAATTCGTGGTCGAGAACGAAGCGAACTGCATCAGCGCCGCGCAGCACAGCCCCGCCACACCGCCGACCAGCCCGAGCAGCAACGCTTCGAGCAGGAACGCGCCGAGCACGTCGAAGCGCTTGAAGCCGAGCGCGCGCAACGTGCCGATCTCCGCGACGCGATTGGCCACCGACGCGTACATCGTGATCATCGCGCCGATCATCGCGGCGATAGAAAAGATAATCGACAGCGTGAAGCCGAGGATATTGATGAACGTCGACAGCGCCTTCGACTGATCGCCGTAGAAGACCTGCTCGCGCTTCGCCTCGTCGGCGAGACGCGGGTCCACGTCGATATCGGCTTTGAAGCGCTCGAACGCATCGCTGCGCGCGAGCCGCACGACCATCGACGAAAAGCTCGTGCGCCGGAACGATTGCATCAACTGATCGACGTCGCCCCAGATTTCCGAATCGAAACCACTGCCGCCCGCATCGAAGTGACCCACGACGGTCCAGTCGCGCTGCGCGAAACGCAGATGATCGCCGATGCGCGTGCCGCCGAATCCCTTCGCGATGCTGCTCCCGACGATGATCTCCGACGACCCGCGCCTGAACATGCGCCCCGCCGTGAGCTTCACTTGCGGACGCAGTTGCACGCCCATCGGCGACACGCCGCGGATCACGACGTTCGCGGGCGTGTTCGAGCCGAGCTTGGTGAGCGAAATCAGCACCACGGTTTCCTTCGATGCGAGCGGCTCGCCGTCGCCGTTCATCGCGACCGATGGATGCATCTGCATCACGTTCGCCTGATTGCGGTCGATCGCGCTCTGGATCTCCGTTTCCGCGCCCTTGCGGATCACGACGACATTGTCCGCTTCACCGGTCGAGACGAGCGTCTTCTTGAGGCCCGCGTCGAGCATCAGCACGGTCGCGAACACGAACACGACGAGCGCGAGACCGCCCGCGGTCAGCATCGTCGTGAGCCGGCGCGCCCAGAGATTGCGTGCGACGTAGGAAACGGGAATGGCCATCGCGCGTCCTCAGCCGATCGCCCGAAGGCCTTCGACAATGCGCACGCGGCTCGCCTGCACCGCCGGCACGATCGCCGCCGCCATCGCCACGGCGAACGCGCACGCGGCCTGCAACAGCATGGTCTCGTGCGACACCATGAAGACCGGAAACACGCCGCCCGTCGCGCGCTTGAAGACTTCGGCCATTGGCGGCGTCGCCAGAATGCCGATGCCGCCGCCGATCGCGCAGATCGCCATCGATTCGCCGAACACGAGCATCGACAGGAAGCCAGGACCGAAGCCGAGCGCCTTCAGCGTCGCGTATTCGGTGATGCGCTCACGCGCGCTCATCGCCATTGCGTTCGCCATCACCGCCATGATGATGAGGATGACCACGTACGACACGACGCGTATCGCCGCAATGATCTGATTGGACATGGCGACGAAGCCGAGTTGGAACGCCTGCTCCGTTTCGGTGAGCGTTTCGGCAAGCGAGTTCTTGAAGACGCTGTCGATGTTGCGCGAGACGGCCGCGGCTTCGTCCGGGTCACGAATGCCGACCACATACACGCCGACCTGATCCACGGTGCGTTTGGTCGTCTTGCGGATCGTCTCGTTCAAATAGTCGTAGTGAAAGATGAGTTGCCGCGTGATCGTCGATTCCTCGCGGCCTTCCATGATGCCGCGCACGACGAAGTCCCATGTTCCCGGATAGATCGTGCCCTTGAGCGGAATGACGTCGCCGACCTTGAAGCCATATTGATCCGCGAGTTGCCGGCCGATGAGCGCGCCCTTGCGATCGCGCTGATAATCGGCGCGTTGCTGATCCGGAACGATGAACTCGGGATAGAGATCGAGATAATTGTCGGACACGGCGAACTGCGCGAAGAAGTTCTTCGGGTCGCGATAGACGCCGCCGAACCAGTTCGAACGTGCCACGAGCGTCACGCCATCGACGCCGCGGATGCGGTTCTCGTATGCGAGCGGCAAGGGAAACACGAGCGAGATCGCATTGCGCGTGACGAGCCGCGCATTCGATGCCGCCGCCGCGCCCGCGTACCACGCGTCCACGACCGTGTGCAGCAGGCCGTAAGCGAGCACGGCGATCGTGAGACCGAGCACCGTCAGCGTGGTGCGCAGCTTGTGCCGCAGCGCGTTGCGCAGGATCAGCTTGAGCACGAACATGATGGTCTAGCGCGCGGTTCCATCGATCAGTTCCCCCTTCTCCAGATGCACGAGCGCCTTCGCCGCGCCCGCGGCGTGAGCATCGTGCGTCACCATGATGATGGTCTTGCCGAGCTTGTCGTTCAGGCGTTGCAGCATCGTGAGGACATCGGCGGCGGAGTTGCGGTCGAGATCGCCGGTCGGTTCGTCGGCGACGATCAGCTTCGGGTCAGTGATCAGCGCGCGCGCAATCGCGACGCGCTGCTGCTGCCCGCCCGAGAGCTCCGATGGATAGTGGCTCATGCGGTCCGCCATGTTGACCATGTCGAGGACCATCGCGACGCGCTCGCGCCGCTCCTGGCGCGTGAGGCGCGTCAGCATCAACGGCAATTCGACGTTCTCGAATGCGGACAGCACCGGCATCAGGTTATAGAACTGAAAGATGAAGCCGACGTTCGCCGCGCGCCAGTCCGCGAGCGCGGCTTCGGGCAGTCGCGTGATATCGAGTCCGCCGACGAGCAGCTCGCCGCTATCGGGCCGGTCGATGCCCGCGATCAGGTTGAGCAGCGTGCTCTTGCCCGAACCCGATGGCCCCATCAGCGCGACGAAATTTCCTTCCGCGATGGATAGCGTGATGTCGGTCAGCACCGGCACCGTCTGCACGCCGCGCCGGTACGACTTGACGACGTGGCTGATCTGAACGAGAGGCGTCGTGCTCACGCTATTTCTTCGCCAGCGTGACTTTCGCGCCGTCCCTGATCTTGTCGCCGGGCGCGAGGACGAGCACATCGCCGGGCTTCACGCCCTGCACGGCCAGCAGATCGCCGATGCGCTCGCCCGTCGTCACGGGCACTTCGCGCGCGGTGTCGCGCTCGACGATGAAGACCACCTTCTTGCCGTCGCGCGTGACGACAGCCGCCGGCTGCACGGCGACGACCGCCTTCTTGTCCTCCGGCGGCACGGGCTTCGACAGGAACGCGACCTTCGCGGACATATCGGGCAGCACGCGCGCGTCGCGCTCGACGAAGCGCACTTTCACGAGCACGGTGGCTTTGGAACGATCGACCGTCGGCACGATGCGCGACACGCGGCCCGCGAAGCGCACGTCGGGCAGCGCGTCGAGCTGGATTTCGCACGGTTGCTCGACGGCGATGCGCGAGATGTTCGACTCGGCGACATCGGCTTCGACTTCGAGCGTTTTCATGTCGGCGATGGTCACGACCGCGCCCTTGCTATCCGACGCCGACGAGAAAGGCGTGATGTTGTCGCCGACATTCGCGTGTTTCTCCAGCACGACGCCGTCGAAAGGCGCGCGGATCACAGTCTGATCGACGGCCACTTGCGCGGCCTGCGCGTTGGCCTGGGCCGAAACGATCGCGGCTTCGTCGCTGTTGATGGACGCTCTCGCCTTGTCGTAGCGGGCGAGCGCGGCGTCGTATTGCGTCGCGGGAATGGCCCCTTGCGGGGCGAGGATCTTGTAACGAGCGAGATCGACTTCCGCGTTCTTCAGCTCGGCGCGCTGAAGCTCCAGATTGGCCCGCGCAACCTTGACCTGTGCCTGTGCCTGCGCGAGCGACGCGGCCACGTCATTGCTCTCGAGCCGCGCGATGATCTGACCTTCCTTCACGGGCGTGCCTTCGAGCACGCCGAGCCATTCGACGCGCCCTTGCCCCTTCGACGCGACCGCCGCCTTGCGCTGCGGCACGACATAGCCCGTAGCGTTCAGCAGCGTATAGCTCTGCGAAGGATACACGGATGTGACCGTGGCGGTCTCCACGGCCTGCGGGCCGGCGAGACGAAACGCGACGGCGGCGAGCGCGATCAGGATCGCGACGATGACCGCGTATCGAAGCCAGTTGCGCCGGCGCCGCGGCATCGTCCCGGACGGTCCCCGGTCGATTTTGAGTTTTGCGAGATCGTGTTCAGCCAATTTTTGGACGTGCGCCGCCGGATGGTCCTGCGGATCGGGATGCGGTGGAGGGATGGTCAGTATAGCGCCGAGACTTGCTGCGCTTACGAAGTCTTTACTTGACTATTGACACCCCACAAGCCCTGCGCCGGCTTCGGATCGGGCGCGCCGTTATCCATCGATTTACACACCTCTTCTCTATTCGCAACGGAAGGCGATCACGCCCGCTATTTCGGTTGCAAGCCCGACAAAGCGGTTGTACTCCTCGAACGGCGTCAGACGATCGGCGATGGCATCGGTCGAACCTTCCCGTACGAACACGTCGAGCATGTCCTTCACCGCCTTGTGCGTCGCGAGCATCGGTTCGATGGGGCTCAACGTGTAATCGAAGCCCATTTCGTAGGCGTCTTTCATCGAGACACAAGGACTCTTTCCGGCAAGGGCCTGATTGAAGAGAATCGGCTTGCCGAGCGGCTTCAGGCGCCGCGTGAGCTCGCGCATATGCTCGATGCTTTCCGGCGCGTCGATGACGGCCATCGACGATGCGCGCGGCCGTGCGCAAGTCCTCGATACGGCTGTTCGTGCATGAACCGATGAACACACGATCCCCGGCGAGTTCGTCGAGATGCTGTCCCGCATGCGCGCCCATGCTCGGAACAGGTGCGCCGCGTGCGGGAATTGACGCTGCGGCTGATTGAACTCGACGAATCGCA
>Ga0105251_10000203_pt1 | contig 59939 bp, 51 predicted proteins | sample KBSS64metaG_FD_80424 | JGI IMG/M metagenome (GOLD analysis project Ga0105251, IMG submission 80424) | Switchgrass rhizosphere microbial communities from Kellogg Biological Station, Michigan, USA - KBS S6-4 metaG | ecosystem: Host-associated > Plants > Roots > Rhizosphere > Soil | place...
GCCAGCATCGCCGGGCTGCCCTGAATTGCCGTACGCTGCATATAGTGTTTTACCGCACGCAGTCCGCCCAGCTCTTCGCCGCCGCCGGCGCGCCCTGGGCCGCCGTGCACCAGCATCGGCAGCGGCGAGCCGTGGCCGGTGGACTCCGCCGCCGCCTGCTGGTCGAGGATCAGCAGGCGGCCATGCGCGCAGGCCGCCGCGCGAATAAAGCGCGTGGCCAGCGCCGGATCGGCGGTCACCAAAGACCCCGCCAGGCTGCCCTGCCCCAGCAGCGCCAACGCGATCGCCTGTTCGGTATCCGCATAAGGCATCAGCGTCGCCACCGGGCCAAAGGCTTCGGTGCCATGCACCGCCTGGTGGCTAAAGGGATCGGCGCAGTACAGCAAAGTCGGCGGGTAAAACGCCCCCTGCTGCGCCTCTTCGCCGATAACGCTCAGCGCGTCCAGACTGGCGCCACACAGCGGTTCACAGCCGTTGCGCAGCAAGAAATCGACCTTCTGCTGCACGTCGTCGCGCTGCTCATGGCTCACCAGCGCCCCCATGCGCACCTGTTCCAGCTGCGGGTCGCCCATCGTTACGCCGGCCAGGCGCTGCAACAGCGCCTGGCGCACCGCCGCCGTCTGCGTCGCCGGCACGATGATGCGCCGAATGGCGGTGCATTTCTGCCCGGCCTTGGCGGTCATCTCGCGGCACACCTCTTTGATGAACAGAGCGAACTCCGGCATGTCCGGCGTCACGTCTTCAGCCAGCACGCAGCAGTTGAGCGAGTCAGCCTCCATGGTAAAGGCGATCGATTTTTCCAGCAGGCGCGGATGCGCGCGCAGCCGCTGGCCGGTCTGCGCCGAGCCGGTGAACGTCACCGCATCCTGATAGTCCAGATGGTCGAACATATCGCCAACACCGCCGCACACCAGCTGCAGCGCCCCTTCCGGCACCAGTCCGCTGTCGACGATCAGCCTGACCATCGCCTGGGTCAGCTGCGCGGTGGCGGTGGCCGGTTTGACGATCGCCGGCATTCCCGCCAACCAGGTTGGCGCCAGCTTTTCCAGCATGCCCCAACAGGGGAAGTTAAAGGCGTTGATGTGCAGCGCCACCCCCGGCCGGGACGTCAGCACGTGGCGGGCAGCGAACTGCGACTGTTTCGACAGCGGGATCAGTTCATCTTCTGGCCATAGCGTATCGTCCGGCAGTTCACGGCCTGCCAGGCCGGCATAGGCGAACAGCGTGGCGATGCCGCCTTCGATATCCACCCAGCCATCGCTGCGCGTAGCGCCGGTCTGGTAGGAAAGCTGGTACAGCGCCTCTTTATGCGCCAGCAGGTGTTTCGCCACCGCTTTCATCATCTGTGCGCGCTGCTGAAAGGTCATCCGGGCCAGCGCCTGGCCGCCCAGGCGGCGTGCGTAATCCAGGCTGGCGGCGAGCGGCAGCCCATCCGAACAGACCTGATATAGCGCTTCGCCGGTAACGGCATGGCGGATTTCGCGGGTTTGCCCTTGGCCGAACGCCCAGCCGCCGGAAAGATAACTGGTTAACTGCTGCATGTGCTTCTCCATAACTCATAAATTCATAACACATAGCTTAATTGCGTATCACATATTTTCCAGTGTGCGCGGGAATAAAAATTAACAAAAAACAAACAATGCGCAGCTTAACGCCCTTTTTGCGGTTATTTTATCATCAAGTAAAAATTAAATATCAAACAAAAACAATACCATAAAATTTACACCTGTGAGTGATATCGCAAAACCACATTAATCACGTTTGATCTTTTTGTTATCAGTTTGTAGCCTTAAAGCCAGATAACGTGATTCACATTTTTATTTGTTATGTGAAAAACATGAATCATCAAGAGGCGGTTATGACAACTGATACACAACACCAGCAGCATTTCGACGACAAAATCGCGGCGGATATCGCCATCGAAGCCAAAGACTGGATGCCAGACGCCTATCGTCAGAATCTGATCCGCCAAATCGGCCAGCATGCGCATTCCGAAGTGGTCGGCATGCTGCCGGAGGCCAACTGGCTGACGCGCGCACCGAGCCTGCGCCGCAAGGCGGTGCTGCTGGCCAAAGTGCAAGACGAAGCCGGGCATGGGCTGTACCTGTACAGCGCGGCCGAAACCCTCGGCTGTTCGCGGCAGGAGATCTACCAAAAGATGCTCGACGGCAAGATGAAATATTCCTCGATCTTCAATTACCCGACGCTCAACTGGGCGGATGTTGGGGTGATCGGATGGCTGGTCGACGGCGCGGCCATCGTTAACCAGGTGGCGCTATGTCGTGCCTCCTACGGCCCCTATGCGCGAGCGATGGTGAAGATCTGCAAGGAAGAAAGTTTCCATCAGCGCCAGGGCTATGAGGCGGTAATGGCGATGGCCAACGGCAGTAACGAACAGCAAGCGATGCTGCAGGACGCCATCAACCGTTTCTGGTGGCCGGTGCTGATGATGTTCGGCCCAAGCGATACCGATTCGCCGCACAGCGCCCAGAGCATGGCCTGGAAGATCAAACGCCACAGCAACGACGAGCTGCGGCAGAAATTCGTCGACAACACCGTACCGCAGCTGGAAGCGTTGGGCATGAGCGCACCGGACGCCGGCCTGGCCTGGGACGAAGCCAGCGGCCACTATCGCTTCGGCGAAATTGACTGGCGTGAACTGCATGAGGTGATTAAGGGTCGCGGGCAATGCAATCACGAGCGCCTGCAGGCCAAACGCCGCGCCTGGGAAGACGGCGCCTGGGTGCGCGACGGTGCGCTGGCTCATGCGTCCAAACACGCCTCAACCGCCGCTTAGATAAGGAACAGATGATGACTCACGCAGAATGGCCGCTGTACGAAGTGTTTATCCGCAGCAAACAAGGGTTGGCGCACCGCCACGTCGGCAGCCTGCACGCCGCCGATGACCAGATGGCGCTGGAAAACGCCCGCGACGCCTACACCCGCCGCAACGAAGGCTGCTCGATCTGGGTGGTGCAGTCCAGCCATCTGATCGCCTCGCAGCCGGAAGATCGCGAGGCGTTCTTCGATCCGTCCGACGACAAGATCTACCGTCATCCGACGTTTTACACCATCCCCGACGGCATCAAGAACATGTAGAGGCGGCCATGACCCTTAACGATCCGCGCATCAACTACGTCCTGCGCCAGGGCGATACCCCTCTGATCCTCGCTCAGCGCCTGTGCGCCTGGTGCGGCCACGCGCCGGAGCTGGAAATCGACCTGGCGCTGGCCAATATCGGCCTCGATCTGCTCGGCCAGGCGCGCAACTTCCTCGGCTACGCCGCCGAACTGGCGGGAGAGGAATACAGCGAAGACCGCTTCGCCTTCGGCCGCGACGAACGCCAGTTTCATAACCTGCTGCTGGCGGAACAGCCGAACGGCGGTTTCAACGACACGCTGGTGCGCCAGTTTCTGCTCGACGTTTATCACGTTCAGCTGCACCAGGCGCTGAGCCGCAGCCGCGATCCGCAGATCGCCGCTATTGCCGCCAAATCGCTCAAGGAAGCGGATTATCACCTGCGCTTCAGCCGCGGCTGGATGATTCGCCTGGGCGACGGCAGCGCTCTCAGCCACCAGAAAATGCAACAGGCGCTGGATAACCTGTGGCGCTTCACCGCCGAACTGTTCCACGCCGACGAGCTCGAGCTGGAGCTGGCGGAACAGGGCATCGCCGCCGATCCCCGCCTGCTGCAGGCGCCGTGGCGGGCGGTGGTGGACGACACCCTGCGCCTGGCCACCCTATCGCTGCCGGAGGAACAGGCATTCCGCCGCGGCGGCAAGCAGGGGCGACACAGCGAACATCTCGGCCCGCTGCTGGCGGAGATGCAGTTTCTGCAGCGCGCCTATCCGAACAGCGACTGGTAAAGGAAACGCCATGAACATTACCCGGCTGCAGCCCGCAGAAATCCCGCAAATCTGGCACTGCCTGCAACAGATCAGCGATCCGGAGCTGCCGGTGCTGTCGATTACCGATCTGGGCATGGTGCGCGACGTAGAGCGCGACGGCGACGGCTGGCGGGTGATCTTCACCCCCACCTACTCCGGCTGCCCCGCCACCGAATTTTTGCTCAGCGCCATCGAGCAACGGCTGGCCGAAGCCGGCTTCAGCCCGGTGCAGGTGGATATCCGCCTCAGCCCGGCCTGGACCACCGACTGGATGAACGCCGACGCCCGCGAACGGCTGCGGCAATACGGCGTAGCGCCGCCGCAGGGCCACACCTGCGATCGGCCGCACGCACACGGCCCGATCGTCTGCCCGCGCTGCGGCAGCACCCGCAGCGAGAAGATCAGCGAATTCGGCTCCACCGCCTGCAAAGCGCTGTACCGCTGCTGCGAGTGCCGGGAACCCTTCGACTACTTCAAATGCATATAGGAGCGCTGACACCATGACGGTCTTCCATCGCCTGAACGTCGCCGCCATCGAGCGCGAAACGCCGGACGCCGTAGCCATCACCCTGCGGGTGCCCGACGAGCTGAAAAGCCACTACCGCTACACCCCCGGCCAGCACCTGACGCTGAAGGCGCAGGTTGACGGCGAAGAGCTGCGCCGCTGCTATTCCATCTGCAGTTCGCCGCAGGACGGGCTGCTGCAGATCGGCGTGAAAGCCATTCATCAGGGCCGTTTTTCCTCGTTCGTCAACCAGATGCTCAAGGTCGGCGATGCGCTGGAGGTGATGGTGCCGCAGGGGCGCTTCGGCTATCAGCCCACGGCGGAAAGCCATGGCAACTATCTGGCGATCGCCGCCGGCTCCGGCATCACGCCGATGTTGTCGATCATCAAGGCCACGCTGCAGCTCGAGCCGCACAGCAGCTTCACGCTGATCTACGGCAACCGCAGCAGCCGCTCGGTGATGTTCAAAGAGGCGCTGTCGGACCTGAAAAACCGCTACCCGCAGCGCTTTCAGCCGCTGTACCTGTTCAGCCAGGAAAGCCTCGACAGCCCGCTGCTCAGCGGCCGCATCGACCGTGAACGGCTGACGGCGATCGGCGGCGCGCTGCTGGACTACCGCGACTATGACCACGCCTTCATCTGCGGGCCGGAAGCGATGATGGACGACGCGCAAACCGTGCTGGAACAGGCCGGCGTGCCCGCCGAACGCATCCACAGCGAACGCTTCAATACCAGCGGTATCGCCGCCCGCCCGCTCAACAGCGGCAGCCGCAACGCCACCCGGGTGGAAATTCGGCTCGACGGCCGCCGGCTGAACATCGACGTCGGCCCGCAGGACGACAGCATTCTGGATGCGGCGCTGCGCCAGGGCGCCGACCTGCCCTATGCCTGCAAGGGCGGCGTGTGCGCCACCTGCAAATGCCGGCTGAAGGCCGGCCAGGTAGAGATGGGCGTCAACTACAGCCTGGAGCCGGATCAGCTGGCCGCAGGCTATGTCTTGAGTTGCCAGTCGTGGCCGCGCGGCGACGGCGTGGTGTTGGACTTTGACGTATAAGGAGCCGCCGATGGATACCCCCTGGATCCTGCGCGACCAGCAGCAGCGCGTAGTGACGCTGACGCTGCATCGCCCCGACGTGCGTAACGCGCTGAGCACCCCGTGCCTGGAACAGCTGGTTTATCTGCTGGAGCAGGCCGATGCCGACAACGGCGTCGGCGCCGTGGTGATAGGCGGCGCACCGCGCTGCTTTGCCGCCGGCGCCGATCTGCGCGAACTGCAGCGGCAAGACCTGCCCGCCGCGCTGGCGGACCGCCGCCCGCAGCTGTGGCAGCGGCTGGCGCAGTTCAGCAAACCGCTGCTGGCGGCGGTAAACGGCTATGCGCTCGGCGCCGGCTGTGAGCTGGCGCTGGCCTGCGACATCATTATTTGCGGCGAAAGCGCGCGCTTCGGCCTGCCGGAGATCACCCTCGGCCTGATGCCGGGCGCCGGCGGCACCCAGCGCTTGATCCGCTGCGTCGGCAAATCGCGCGCCAGCCAAATGGTGCTGACCGGTGAGGCCATCGACGCCCGCAGTGCGCTGCAGGCCGGACTGGTCAGCGAGGTCTGCGTCGACGCGCTGACGCTGGAACGCGCGCAACAGATTGCCGAACGCATCAGCCGCCAGGCGCCGCTGGCGCTGCGCGCTGCTAAACAGGCGCTGAAACAGGCCGATGAAACCGGCCTCAGCCAGGGGCTGGCCATGGAGCGCCAACAGTTCGTCACCCTGGCCGCCACCGACGACCGCCGCGAAGGCATCGCCGCCTTCTTCGAAAAACGCACACCAAACTATCAGGGGCGCTGATTTATGGATAACGCATTGATTCTCAGCCATCTCGAATCCGGGGTCTTGACCCTTACGCTCAACCGGCCGGATCGGCTCAACAGCTTCAACGACGAAATGCACCGCCAGCTGAGCGAAGCGCTGACCCAGGCCGAACGCGACGACGGCGTGCGCTGCCTGCTGATCGCCGGCGCCGGGCGCGGTTTCTGCGCCGGGCAGGATCTCAACGATCGCAACGTCAGCGCCGATCGGCAAGCGCCGGATCTCGGGCTGTCGGTCGAACGTTTCTACAACCCGCTGATCCGCCGCCTGACCGCCCTGCCCAAACCGGTGGTCTGCGCGGTCAATGGCGTAGCGGCCGGTGCGGGCGCCGCGCTGGCGCTGGCCTGCGACATCGTGATCGCCGCCGACAACGCCGGCTTTATTCAGTCTTTCTGCCGCCTGGGGCTGGTGCCGGATTCCGGCGGCAGCTGGTTCCTGCCGCGCCTGGCGGGCCACGCCCGCGCCATGGGCATGGCGCTGCTCGGCGATAAAATCAGCGCTCAGCAGGCGCTGGACTGGGGCATGATCTGGCAGGTGGTGGCCGCGGATGAACTGGCCGACCGCACGCAAACGCTGGCGCGGCATCTCGCCACCCAGCCGACCTACGGCCTTGGGCTGATTAAAAAGGCCCTCTACAGTTCGGCCACCAATAGCCTCGACCAACAGCTGGATCTCGAACGCGACCTGCAGCGCCTCGGCGGCCGCAGCGACGACTACCGTGAGGGCGTCAGCGCCTTCTTCGCCAAACGCACGCCCCACTTCAGCGGGAAATAGCCATGAATGCCTCCATTCTCAACGGACCGGTAGCGGTGATTGGCGCCGGCACCATGGGCATCGGCATCGCCCAGGTGGCGGCCGGCGCCGGGCATCAGGTGCGGCTGTTTGACATTTCCGCCGCCGCCGCCCAGCGCGCGCTCGACGGCCTGGCCCAGCGGTTGCGCCGGCGGGTCGAGGCCGGCAAAGCCGACGCAGCGGCGACCGAGGCGCTGCTGGCGCGCATTCAACTCGCCGAGGCGCTGAACCAGCTGGCCGACAGCGGGCTGGTCGTCGAAGCGGTGGCGGAGAGCCTGGCGGTCAAACAGCGCTTGTTCCGCGATCTGGAAGCCCTGTGTTCGCCCGCGACGCTGTTTGCCAGCAATACCTCTTCGCTGTCGATCACCGCCATCGCCGGCGCACTGCAGCACCCGCAGCGCATCGCCGGGCTGCACTTCTTCAACCCCGCGCCGCTGATGAAACTGGTGGAGATCGTCAGCGGTCTGGACACCAGCGAAACCACCCTCACGACGCTGCAGACGCTGGCGGAACGCTGGGGCAAGCACAGCGTGCGCTGCCGTTCCACGCCAGGGTTTATCGTCAACCGCGTGGCGCGGCCGTTCTATGCCGAAACCTTGCGCGCGCTGGAAGAACAGGTGGCGGACGCCGCCACGCTGGACGCGGTGCTGCGCGACGCCGGCGGCTTCGCCATGGGGCCGCTACAGTTGACCGACCTGATTGGCCAGGACGTCAACTACGCCGTTACCGAATCGGTGTTTCAGGCATTCTTCCAGGACCCGCGCTTTACCCCTTCGCTGGTGCAGCAGGAGTTGGTGGCCGCCGGCCGCTTGGGCCGCAAAAGCGGCCGCGGGTTCTATCGCTACGACGGTGCCGCTGAGCCTGCCGCCCGCTGTGCGCCAGCGGCGCAGGGGCTATTGCCGCAGCGCATCAGCCTGCATGGCGACTGGTCGGCGCTGGCGGATCTGGCGCAGTTGCTGGCGGGAAATGCGGCGGCGATCAAACAACCCGGCCAGACCAGCGCCTATGCTCAGATCGATGAAGTTACATTTATGTTAACAAATGGTAAAACTGCCGGTCAGGTCGCCAACGAAACCGGAACGCCCGTGGTGCTGTTTGATCTTTCCGTCGACTATGCGCAAGCCCCCGCCATCGCCATCAGCTGTGCGCCGCAGAACGAGGCGCGGCACAACGCCTGCGTGATACGCCTGCTGCAATCGCTGGGCAAGCGGGTGATCCCACTGCCGGACTATCCCGGGCTGCTGGTGATGCGCACCCTGGCCATGTTGGCCAATGAGGCGCTCGACGTGGTCAACAAAGGCGTAGCCAGCGCCGCCGATACCGATCTGGCGATGCGCCGCGGCGTCAATTATCCGCGCGGCCCGCTGGAGTGGGCGGCCGCCCTCGGCTGGCGGCATATCCTCGCCACGCTGGACAATCTGCACCACTTCTACGCGGAAGCGCGCTACCGCCCGATGCCCTTGCTGCGCCGCTATGCCGCCACGCCGCTTTCAGGAGCCGACCAATGAACGCCAATACGCCGCGCGCGCTGGCCCAGCGCTGCGCCGAACAGATGTTCCAGCAGGATACCTGTGCCCAGGCGATGGGGATGCGCATTGAGGCGGTCGACGCCGGTTTCGCCCAGGTGAGCATGACCGTCGGCCCGCAGATGCTCAACGGCCATCAGACCTGCCACGGCGGCCAGCTGTTCAGCCTGGCGGACACCGCCTTCGCCTACGCCTGCAACAGCCAGGGTCTGGCGGCGGTGGCCTCCGGCTGCAGCATCGATTTCATTCGCCCGGCGCTGGCCGGCGATCGCCTCACCGCCAGCGCGGAGGTGCGCCATCAGGGCAAAACCACCGGGCTGTACGACGTTGAGATAGTCAACCAACTGGGCAAGACCGTCGCCTGGTTCCGTGGCCGCGCACACCGCCTCGGCCACCGCATTTTAGGAGAACAGGCATGAACCAGGCGTTTATCTGCGACGGCGTGCGCACGCCGATTGGCCGCTACGGCGGCGCGTTGGCCAACGTGCGCGCCGACGATCTGGCCGCCCTGCCGCTGCGCGCGCTGCTGGAGCGCCACCCGCAGGTGGACTGGGCGCAGACCGACGATGTGATCCTCGGCTGCGCCAATCAGGCCGGGGAAGACAATCGCAATCTGGCGCGCATGGCGCTGCTGCTGGCCGGGCTGCCGGTGGGCGTTTCCGGCACCACGCTCAACCGCCTGTGCGGTTCGGGGCTGGACGCGCTGGCGATGGCGGCGCGCAGCATCAAGGCCGGTGAAGCCGGGCTGGTGCTGGCGGGCGGCGCGGAATCGATGACCCGCGCGCCGCTGGTGATGGGCAAGGCCGACAGCGCCTTCAGCCGGCAGGCGCAGCTGTATGACACCACCCTCGGCTGGCGCTTCGTCAACCCGCAGATGCAGGCCGGCTTCGGCACCGATTCGATGCCGGAAACCGCCGAAAACGTCGCGGCGCAGTTCAACATCAGCCGCGCCGATCAGGACGCCTTTGCGCTGCGCAGCCAGCAACGCACCGCCCGGGCGCAGGATCTGGGCTACCTGGCGCAGGAGATCGTGCCGGTGAGCCTCGAGGGTAAAAAAGGCGCGGTCACGCAGTTCAGCCAGGACGAACACCCGCGCGCCGACACCCGGCTTGAACAGCTGCAGGCGTTGAAAACCCCGTTTCGCCAGCCCGGCAGCGTCACCGCCGGCAACGCCTCGGGGCTGAATGACGGCGCGGCGGCTCTGATAGTCGCCTCCGAGGCGATGGCGGCGCGCCAGGGGCTGACACCGCGCGCGCGCATCGTCGCCACCGCCACCTGCGGCGTCGAGCCGCGGCTGATGGGTATCGGCCCGCTGCCGGCCACCCGCAAGGTATTGGAAATCGCCGGGCTGAGCCTGGCGCAGATGGATGTGATTGAACTGAATGAGGCGTTCGCCGCCCAGGCGCTGGCGGTGTTGCGCCAACTCGGCCTGCCGGACGACGCCCCGCAGGTAAACCCCAACGGCGGCGCCATCGCATTGGGCCATCCGCTGGGCATGAGCGGCGCGCGCCTGGCGCTGGCCGCCCTGTTTGAACTGGAACGGCGATCCGGCCGCTACGCGCTGTGCACCATGTGCATCGGCGTCGGCCAGGGCATCGCCATGATCATTGAGCGTGTCTGACCCCCGAGGCTAACTATGACAACAAATCCACAGCCACTCGATGCAGTCGAATTCGCCTCGCGCGATGAGATTGAAGCGCTGCAGCTGGAGCGCCTGAAATGGACGCTGCGCCATGCCTACGACAACGTGCCGATGTACCGTCGCAAGTTCGATCAGGCCGGGGTGCACCCGGACGATCTGCAGCAGTTGAGCGATCTGGCGCGCTTCCCCTATACCACCAAACAGGATCTGCGCGACAACTACCCGTTCGACACCTTCGCGGTGCCGATGGAGCAAGTGGTGCGCATCCATGCCTCGTCGGGCACCACCGGCCGGCCGACGGTGGTGGGCTATACCCAGCGCGACATCGATAACTGGGCCGATATCGTCGCCCGCAGCCTGCGCGCCGCCGGCGCCACCGCCAAAGACAAGGTGCACGTGGCCTACGGTTACGGCCTGTTTACCGGCGGACTGGGCGCACACTACGGCGCTGAACGGCTCGGGGCGACGGTGATCCCGATGTCCGGCGGCCAGACCGAACGGCAGGCGCAGCTGATCCTGGATTTCAAACCCGACGTGATCATGGTGACGCCCTCCTACTGCCTGACGCTGATTGACGAACTGGAACGCAAAATGGGCGGCGACGCCCGCGGCTGCTCGCTGCGCCTCGGGGTGTTCGGCGCCGAACCCTGGACCGAAGCGCTGCGCCATGAGATTGAAACCCGCATGGGCATCAAGGCGCTGGACATCTACGGGCTGTCCGAAGTGATGGGCCCGGGCGTGGCGATGGAGTGCGCCGAAAGCGGCGGCGGCCCGACCATCTGGGAGGATCACTTCCTGCCGGAGATAGTCTGCCCGGAAACCGGCGTCGCCCTGCCGGACGGCGAGCACGGCGAACTGGTGTTCACCACCCTGACCAAAGAGGCGCTGCCGGTGATCCGCTACCGCACCCGCGATCTCACCCGTCTGCTGCCGGGCGACGCGCGCCAGATGCGCCGCATGGGCAAAATCACCGGCCGCTCCGACGACATGCTGATCATCCGCGGCGTGAACGTCTTCCCGTCGCAGGTGGAGGAACAGATCATGCAGTTCGAGCAGCTGTCGCCGCACTACCAGCTGCAGGTCAGCCGCAGCGGGCACCTCGACACCCTGGCGGTGCGCGTCGAGCTGAAGGAGTCGGCGCTCAGCCTCAGCCACCAGCAGCGCTGCGACATCTGCCATCAGCTGCGCCACCACATCAAATCGATCGTTGGCGTCAGCACCGACGTCAGCATCGCTAACTGCGGCGACATCCCGCGCTCGGAAGGCAAGGCGCAGCGGGTGGTCGACCTGCGGCCGCGCTGAGGCCCGCGGCGTCACGGATGACGCCGCAGCGAATTATGGTAATGTTATGGCTCATCGACGGCTAACCCATGGAAAAATATGGAACATAAACTGGATGAGTTTATCCGCCATGCTGTAGACGCCCAACCTGTCAGCGGCACGTCGCTTATCATCTCGCTGTACGGCGACGCGCTCAGCCACCGCGGCGGCGAGATCTGGCTCGGCAGCCTCAGCGCGCTGCTGGAGGCGCTGGGTTTTGGCGATCGCTTCGTGCGTACCTCGGTGTTCCGCCTGCAAAAAGAGGGCTGGCTGGCGGTGGAGAAAATCGGCCGGCGCAGCTTCTACCGCGTAACCGAGCAGGGCATGCGCCAGTTCCGCCACGCCGAGTCGAAAATTTACCTCAGCGAACAACCCGCCTGGGACGGCAAATGGGATTTGCTGTTGCTGGAGCGCGCCGACAAGCACGAACGGGCGCGGCTGAAGAAAGAGCTGGGCTGGCTGGGCTTCGGCCAGATCGCCAACAACCTGATGGCGGCCCCCACCCACGCGCAGACCGACGTGACGGCGCTGCTCGGCGAACTCAGCGCCAGCGAACGGGTGATCTACTTCCGCGCCAACTACCCCTACAACCGCTCCGAACAGACGCTGCAGCAGCTGGTGGCCGAGTGTTGGTCGCTGAACGAGGTGGCGGCGGGCTACCATGAGTTTATCCTTTCCTTCCGCCCGCTGATGGCACTGCTGCGCGAGACCGACGACGCGGCGTTAACGCCGCTGCGCTGTTTCCAGATTAAGCTATTATTGATTCACTTCTTCCGCCGCGTGGTGCTGAAGGATCCGCTGCTGCCGGATGCGCTGTTGCCTGCCCAATGGGAAGGGCAAATCGCCCGCAACCTGTGCATCAACCTCTATCAGCGGGTGGATCGCGCCGCCACCGATTACGTCAGCGCGCTGGCGGAAAGCACCATCGGCTCCCTGCCCGCCCCCTCGGCGAGCTACTATCGGCGTTTCGGCGGCCTGCCGCGCGACACTTTTTAAGGAGTTTTCGCTATGCCTGTGTATCAGATTGACGGCCTGACCCCGGTCGTCGACCCCAGCAGCTACGTGCACCCGACCGCAGTGCTGATTGGCGACGTGATCGTCGGCAAACGGGTGTATATCGGCCCGAATGCCAGCCTGCGCGGCGATTTTGGCCGGCTGGTGATCCGCGACGGCGCCAATATCCAGGATAACTGCGTGATGCACGGCTTCCCGCAGCAGGATACGGTGGTGGAGGAAGACGGCCACATCGGCCACGGCGCGATCCTGCACGGCTGCCGCATCCGGCGCAACGCCATGGTCGGCATGAATGCGGTGATTATGGACGGCGCGGAAATCGGCGAGAACACCATCGTCGGCGCCATGGCGTTCGTCAAGGCGGCGGCGGTGATCGACGCCAACAAACTCGTGGTCGGCAGCCCGGCGCGCGTGCTGCGTGACCTGACCGAGCAGGAGCTGGAGTGGAAAGTCGCCGGCACCCGCGAATATCAGGATCTGGTGCAGCGCTGCACATCCTCGCTGCGCGAAGTCGCCCCCCTGACGGAAATCGAACCCGGCCGCCGGCGCCTGACCTTTGGCGACCATCTGATCCCGAAAAGCCAGCTGTGATCCCCAGGCTGAAGGTTTCCTTCAGCCCTCCCCCCTATTCCGCCTCCGGCACCTTGAGTGGCAGCGGCGCAGGTGCGCGGCGGCTATGGAAATGATAAGCCGCCGCCAGCAGCAGGGTGAACGGAATGCCGAACCACAGCGTCATGCGGAAAAACTCGGTGAAGGCGGTCGAGATCATCAGCGCCGCCATCAGCAACGCGCCGGCCAGCGTGGTGTACGGGAAGCCCCACATGCGAAACTTCAGGTGCGTCTGACGATGGTGGCGGCGGAAAAACAGGTGGGTGACGAAGATCATCAACCAGGTGAAGCAGGCACCGTATACCGAAATCGACATCATGGCGGCGAATGAGGTTTTAGGCGCCACCAAGCTCAGTACGATCGACACCAGGATGCCGATGCAAGACATCGCCAGCGCATTGACCGGAATGCCGCGCCGGCTGACCCGCCCCAGCGCCGCCGGCGCCTGCCCGGCGCGCGACAGCGAAAACATCATGCGGGTGGTGATGTACAGCTGGCTGTTCATCGCCGACAGCGCCGCCACCAGCACGATAAAGTTGAAGATGCCGGCGGCGGCGGGCAGATGGATCACGTTCATCGCCATCAGAAACGGGCTCTCGCCGGTGCCGGACTGGCGCCAGGGCACGATCGCCAGCATCAGGCCAATCGACAGCATGTAGAAAATAAACAGGCGCACAATGGTGCCCTTGAATGCCGCCCGAACCGCGATAACCGGATTTTTGGCTTCGCCCGCCGCCACCGCGATCATTTCGATGCTCAGGTAGCTGAAGATCGAAACGATCACCGCGAACCACATGCCTTTGACGCCGAACGGCAGAAAACCGCCCTCAGTCAGATTGCGCAGGCCGAAGGCCGGGTTGGCGGAGAACGACAGAATGCCGATGCCGATAATGATAAACGCCACGATCGCCACCACCTTGACGGTGGACAGCGCGTATTCCACCTGGCCGAAGGATTTCACGCCGATCAGGTTGATGGCGATCACCGCCGCCGAGAACAACAACACCCAGGGCCAGATCGGCGTGGCCGGGAACCAGAACTGCATGTACATGCCGATGGCCGTCACTTCGGTGCCCACCGCCAGCACCACGCAGGACCAGTAGGAGTAGCGCACCAAAAAACCGCACAGCGGCCCGAGATAAAACTCGGCGTAATCGCCGAACGAACCGGGCGTCGGGTGTTCCGAGGTCATTTCCGCCAGGCACCCCATCAGCAACAGCGCGATCGCGCCGCCGATCAGGTAACTCAACAGTACGCTGGGCCCCGCCATCTGAATGGCGTAAGCGCTGCCGAGAAACAGCCCGGTGCCGATGGCGCCGCCGATCGCCAGCATCGACATTTGCCCGGCGGTGAGGTGTTTATTCAGCCCGCCCTGGCGCCGGGCGATATGCTCAAAATCTTTTATCGGTTTCATCACTAAGCCCTACCTTATTCACGCAATGCGGTTAACGTCCGAAATGGCGGCGGTGGCGGAATTCATCATTTCAAGCACAGGGAAACCTTAATTCGCTATGGAATTAACTGAAACAACGCCTGCAAAAACAATCAGGCGATAGCGCTGACGGTAATCTCTATTTTCATGCCGGGCACCACCAGCTTTTCGACAATAACGGTGGAGCGGTTAGGATACGGATAGTTGAAATATTTAAGATAAATGTCATCGAGCAATTTAACGTCGTTAACGTCGGTCAAATAAACAATAACCTGCAGCACGTTATCGGAATGGCTATTTGCCGCCTTTAGCGTCTGAGCCAGATTATCGAACGTCAGGGTTATTTGTTTTTCCGGTGCGCCGGTCTCTATGCTGCCGTCTGCCCTGACCGGGCCGTGGGCGGTAAACAGCATGCCTGCGCCCTGGGTGGCCCAGGAAAAAGGCTGGCCGATTTCGGGCAGCCCGGTATCAATGACCTTGCGCATGCTGAAGTTCCTCATGGTTGCCAAGTTGGCGGACCAGCGCGCCGTCGGCAGCGAACAGCGCGTCCAGAATCGTGTAATGGTTGGCGCCGGCCACCGCGCTCAGCCCGGCCTGCAGCCCCTGTTCCCGCAGCGCGGCGTGATAGTGCCGCGATTGGCCAATCAGTTCCGGCAGCTCCGCCGCACCGTAGAACAGCGTCATCGGTTTGATGTGCGGCGTAATTGCGCGCGCCGGGCTGAGTTGCGAAATTTGCTGCGCCGTCAGCTGCAGCGCCCGGTTAACGTAGGTGGTCAACAAAGGTTCCAGCTCGAAAATGCCGCTGATGGGCAAAACCGCATCGACCGCCGCATGCCCTTGCCAGTAGGCGGCCAAATGACCGCCGGCCGAATGGCCGCACAGATAAACCGGCTGATGCCGCCGGGGCGGCAGACGCCGTTGAATGGCGTTCAGCGCCGCCCCCGCCTGGCGGCAAATATCGTCCAGAGAAACCGCGGGGGCCTGCGAATACTCCACCAGCACCACGTCAAAACCGCGCGCCAGCGGCGCCGGCGCAATAAAGGCAAAATCCTCTTTACTGCAAAATTGCCAATAACCGCCGTGAATAAAAATTAACGTCCCCAACGTATTTTCACTGGAATAAAACCAGTCAAAAACTTCTCGCGGAGAATCGCCATAGGGAACGTTTTTATCATGGCGATTATTTTTATAAACCTCTCGACTGCGGGATTGAAATGAGGCCAAGATCTCATCCTCATTATCTACCGTCGAACCGTTGTCATAACTCCCCGGGACAAGTTTCATATATTGAACTTAATTTATTATTTAAGAAGTGAGTTAACTATTAGCAACCGCTAAAAATATTGTCAAGACGGGCGCCTCAGCAATGCGCGCCCGACAATATAAATCTTGAATTCCGCTAAAAAAGTTTAACCTGTGAAACTTATTGCGCTTATTTAAACCGGTGGCCCGGCCTGAATTTGCGGCAACCGGCTCAGACGCTGGAAGGCATAATCCCAAAAGGTGCGCACCTTCAGCGGCATCCGCTGCACATGCTGCGCCACCAGCTGCACCGGCATCGGCAAGGGTTCAAACGCCGGCAGCAGCCGCACCAGCGTGCCGGCGGCCAGATCGTCCGCCACCTGATAAGACAGCAAACGGGCGATGCCTTTGCCGGCGCGCGCGGCCAGCAGCTGAGTTTCCACCTCGTTGAGCAGCAGCCGTGGCGCCAGGCGCACCCGCTCGCCGTTTTCCTGCGGGCCGAAACGCCATTCGCGCAGCGAAGGCCGCTGGGTGCCGACGATGGTGTCGTGTTCCACCAGCTGCGCCGGCGTCAGCGGTTCCCCGCGCCGCGCCAGATAGGCCGGGCTGGCAACCGTGACCCGGCTGACCTGCCCCAGCCGGCGCGCCACCCGCGAAGAGTCTTGCTGATGGCCGATGCGTACCGCCACGTCCAGACCTTCATCGATCAGATCGAGGTTGCGATCGTTGAGCACCATTTCGATCTGCATCTGCGGGTAGTCATCCAAAAACGCCATCACCACCGGCGCCACGTGCATGCGGCCAAACTGCACCGGCGAAGTGATGCGCAGCAGGCCGCCGAGCTGAGTATCGGCGGCGTCCAGCACCGCCGTCCGATAGTCCTGCAACAGCAGCTGCGCGCGCTCCGCCAGCCGCAGCCCGGCCTCCGTGGGCGCCAATCGCCGGGTGGTGCGCTCCACCAGCCTGGCGCCAAAACGCTGCTCCAGCGCGGCGATTGCCCGGGTGATCGCCGGCGCGGAGCGCCGCAGCTTGCGCCCGGCGGCGGCCAGGCTGCCGTGTTGTATCACCGCGACAAAAATCGCCAGCTCGTCTAATCGGTCCATAGACTATTCCAGAAAATGAAATTATCAATTTCTACATTGCCGGATCCACGCCACAAAACGCAAGAGTATGCTGTTGGAAACCCGAGAAGGAGCAAGACTATGTCCAAGATAAAACTGTACGGCACGTCGCTTTCCGGCCACGCCCACCGCGTGGCGCTGCTGCTGCGCATGCTCGAACTGCCTTATGAATGGGTCGAAACCCCGGCCGAGGTGCGTCAAAGCGCAAACTTCCGCCGGATCAATCCGTTCGGCCAAATCCCGGCGCTGCAAGACGGTGAACTGACGCTGGCGGACAGCAACGCCATTTTGGTGTACCTGGTGAAACGCTATGCGCCGGATAGTCACTGGCTGCCGGAGCAGCCGTTGGCGGCGGCGCAGGTGCAGGAGTGGCTGTCGAAAGCCGCCGGCGAGGTGCGTTATGGCCCCGCCGCCTGCCGGCTGATCGCCCAGTTCTCCGTAGCGGAAGACTATCAGGCGGCATTGGCCGTCAGCGCCCGCTTTCTGCCGCAGATGGAGCAGCACCTGAGCGAACGCCGCTTCCTGGCGACCGACGCGGCCACCATCGCCGATCTGGCCTGCTACAGCTACGTGGCGGTCGCGGCGGAAGGCGGCATCTCGCTGGCGGCTTATCCGGCCATTCGACGCTGGATTGCGCGTATCGCCGGGTTGCCGGGCTTCTTTGCCATGCCGGCGCTGCCAGAACCGGCCGCGAGCTGAAGCCGATGAGCGGCCCGGTATTTCACCCCGACGAATTGCGCGCTCAGGCTCTGGCCGGTTTCGAGTTGGTGGGGAGCGGCATTTATCGCACCATGCCCGAGCAGCACCGCGCCTTCTTCGCCGCGTTGCCCTATTTGTTCGTCGCTACCCTGGATGAGCAAAGCTGGCCGGTGGCCACGCTGTTCAGCGGCCCGCCGGGGTTTCTGCGCACCCCGGACGACGGCCACTTGCGCATCAGCGCGCCGCGCCGCAGCGACGATCCGGCGCAGGCGATGCTGCAAAGCGGCAAACCGGTCGGCGCGCTGGGGCTGGACTTCAGCAACCGGCGGCGCAACCGCGCCAACGGCGTTATCGGCCGCACCGACAAGAACCGGGTGGAGATCGTGGTTAACCAAAGCTTCGGTAACTGCCCGCAGTATATTCAGCGGCGCGAGCTGTATCCGGTGAGCGGCGTTCCACAGCCGGTTGAGCATCTTGCCGCGCTGGATGCGGCGGCGCAGGCGCTGATCCGCCAGGCGGACACCTGTTTTGTCGCCAGCTGCGCGCACCGCGAGCTGGCGCAGGGCGGCGTCGATATCTCGCACCGCGGCGGCAAACCGGGATTTATCCACCTGGAAGGCGACAGGCTATGGATGCCGGACTTTCGCGGCAACCGCTATATGAACACCCTGGGCAACCTGCTGGCCGAGCCGCGCGCGGCGCTGCTGTTTATCGATTTTGAGCGTGGCGACGTGCTGCATCTGCAGGGAGAAACTCAGATCCTGTGGCAGCCGGATAGCGGCTGGGGAGTGGCCGGCGCGGAACGCTACTGGCGCTTTGATATCCACAGCGCCTGGCGCTTCGCCGCCGCCTTGCCGTGGCGCGGACGCAATCTGGAATATTCGCCGGCCACGCTGGCAACCGGCATATGGCAGCCATAAACAGCAAGCCCCGCTTCGGCGGGGCTACTCATTGGGGTTACGCATTCTGTTCCGCCACCGGGGCGGCCTGATAAAGCAGCCTGAAATAGGTGAGCCGTTCAAAAAACAGTCGGCTTTGCTGCTCCGACATGTTGCCGGCCACCTTGCCGGCGTCTATCTCCCTGCCCTGCCATTCCATCAGCGCGATGCTCGACGCCAGGAAATCCATTTCGCCGCCGCCGTAGGCCGCAAGATGTCTGTCCACTGATTTCATCATTTGCACACTCCTTTTAGTCACGTCGAAAAGGGTCATATGCCTGCTGCTTTCAGTATCGTCCTGCCCATGGGTGTTTTTTGTACAGAAGGTGCGCATGGCACAAATTGATTTCTGCCGCCGTTGACCCAACGGCGACGAAAAAATTTGCTAGGGTGAAAGGGTGTCGCAGGGGACAGACCCTTCCCCATTGAATTCTGCCAAGGAGAAACCGATGAGCATGCATTTTTCGACCACCCTCAAAGATCCCGCGCTGTTCCGCGAAGCTAACTACATCGACGGGCAATGGCTGCCGATCAAAGACGGCCAGGCGATCGAGATCCTCAACCCCGCCACCGGCGAACCGGTCGGCCGCGTGCCCGCCTTCGGCGCCGAAGAAACCGCGCTGGCGATCGCCGCCGCTAAAAAAGCTCAACCCGCCTGGCGCGCATTGACCGCCAAGGAGCGCGCCGGCAAGCTGCGCAAGCTATTTGAACTGATGATGGAAAATCAGGATGATTTGGCGCGCATCATGACGGCGGAACAGGGTAAACCATTGGCCGAAAGCCGCGGCGAGATCGCCTATGCGGCGTCCTTTATCGAATGGTTCGCCGAGGAAGGCAAACGGGTCTACGGCGATACCATCCCGCAAAACCAGTCGGGGCGACGCATCATCGTGCAAAAGGAACCGATCGGCGTGTTCGCCGCCATCACCCCGTGGAACTTCCCGGCGGCGATGATCACCCGTAAAGCCGGCCCCGGCTGGGCGGCAGGCTGCACCGGGGTGATCCGCCCCGCCAGCCAGACGCCGTTTTCGGCGCTGGCCATTGCCGTGCTGGCGGAGCGCGCCGGACTGCCCGCCGGGGTGTGCAACGTGATCACCGGCCCCAGCAAGGCCATCGGCGGTGAGCTGACCGCCAACCCCGACGTGCGCAAGCTGTCTTTCACCGGCAGCACCGAGGTGGGTGCGCAGCTGCTGGCGCAGTGCGCGCCGACCATCAAAAAGACCAGCATGGAACTGGGCGGCAACGCGCCCTTTATCGTGTTCGACGACGCCGACCTGGATGCCGCGGTCGCGGGCGCGGTGGCGTCAAAATACCGCAATGCCGGCCAGACCTGCGTCTGCACCAACCGTTTCCTGGTACAGGACGGCATATACGACGCCTTCGCCGCCAGGCTGAAAGCTGCGGTGGCAAAGCTGAAGGTCGGCAACGGCATGGACGACGGCGTCACCCTCGGCCCGCTGATCAATCAGGAAGCGGTGGAGAAAGTCAGCGAACATATCGCCGACGCCGTCAAACACGGCGCCTCGGTGCTGCTGGGCGGCGAACCGCACGCGCTGGGCCATAACTTCTATGCCCCGACCATCCTGACCGACGTGCCGCGCGAGGCCAAAATCTTCCGCGAAGAAACCTTTGGCCCGGTCGCCCCGTTGATCCGCTTCACCCATGAAGACGAAGCCATCGAACTGGCCAACGATACGCCGTTCGGCCTGGCTTCTTACTTCTACAGCCGCGATATCGGCCGGGTGATGCGGGTGGCCGAAGCGCTGGAATACGGCATCGTCGGCATCAACGAGGGGCTGATCTCCACCGAAGTGGCGCCGTTCGGCGGCATGAAAAACTCCGGCCTGGGCCGCGAAGGGTCAAAATACGGCATCGAAGACTATCTCGAGATCAAGTATCTCTGCCTCGGCGGCCTGAGCGCCTGATAACGGCGCTGTACCGCTCCCTTCGGCAACCGGCTGCGCTTTTGCGAACAGCAGGAGATTGACGGCGGCTAGCGTTGGTACTGCGCATCGGTGACCTTTTCCATCCAGGTCACCGGGCTGCCGTTCAGCGACTCGGCGATGGCGATATGGGTCATGGCGGTGTCGGGCGTGGCGCCGTGCCAGTGCTTCACCCCTTCCGGGATCCAGACGATATCGCCCTGGTTCATTTCCTGGACCGCTTCGCCCCACACCTGGATCCAGCCGCGCCCCTGGGTGACGATCAGCGTTTGGCCAAGCGGATGGGTATGCCAGGCGGTGCGGGCGCCGGGTTCGAAGGTGACGGTGGCGCCGCCTACCCGGGCCGGTTCAGTGCCGGCGAAGGGGGCGTCGATGCGCACCTGGCCGGTAAAGTAGTTTTCCGGGCCGCGTTGGGAAGGCAAGGAACCGCTGCGTTGAATTTTCATTTTTTCCTCCGCTTCGGCACAGGCTGCCGACGCTGACAGTGACAAGATAATCGGACGTGATGACGAAAAGATACCGCCGGCAGCCGATGGGCGCTAGAAGGCAAAATACGCAAGGAGCTATGAGTAAAACTCATAAATCCGCGGATGTGCCCTCTCGAACCAGGGTATAGAATGCCGAGACGAATTTTCGCCAACCAGCGGGAGCCGGGATGTTAAAAGAGAACTTTAGCGATTTGATTGCTTTCCTGATGGTAGCCAGAGAACGCAGCTTTACCAAGGCGGCGGCCAAGCTCGGCGTGTCACAGTCCGCGCTCAGCCATGCCATCAGGGGGCTGGAGGAGAGGCTGGCGCTGCGGTTATTGACCCGCACCACCCGCAGCGTCGCCCCCACCGAGGCCGGAGAGCGGCTGGTGAACAGCATCGGCCCGCACTTTGCGCAAATTGAGAACGAGCTGGACGCGCTGAGCGAAATGCGCGATCGGCCCGCCGGCAATATCCGCCTCACCGCCGGGGAACATGCCGTTGATTCGGTGCTGTGGCCGGTGCTGCGATCGTTTCTCGCCGACTATCCGGATATCAAGGTGGAAATCACCGTCGACAATACCCTGACAGATATCGTCGCCGGGCGCTTTGACGCCGGCATTCGCCTGGGCGAGCAGGTGGCAAAAGATATGGTGGCCGTGCGCATCGGGCCGCAAATGCGCATGGTGCCCATCGCGTCACCGGCTTACTTTGCGCAATTCGGCGTGCCCAACGGCCCGCAGGATCTGCAGAATCATCGCTGCATCAATATGCGGTTGCCCACCATGGGCGGCCTTTATGCCTGGGAGTTTGAACGCGACGGCCGCGAAATCAAGGTGCGGGTCGACGGCCAGCTGACCTTCAACAGCCTGCGCCAAAGGATCGACGCCGCGCTGTTTGGCCTCGGCATCGCCTTTGTACCGGAAGACACCGTCACGCAAGAGCTGGCGAGCGGCCGCCTGCGCAAGGTGCTTGAGGAATGGTGCCCCGCGTTCCCCGGCTACTACCTCTACTACCCCAGCCGCAGGCAGCACACCACCGCCTTCGCTCTGCTGGTCGATGCATTGCGCTACCGGGCTTAACGCCCGACGTTCTGCTGCAGATGCGCCGGGTAACGATCGCCCTGCACCTCGATGGCGGCCAACGCCACCCCGATATCGGCCAGTTCCCCCGCCGTCAGGGCGATCTCCTCCGCGTCGAAAAAGGTCACGCCGTTGCCGGCGGCAGCCTGCGCCACCGCCGGTTCGGCGTTATTGCCCCACGCCGAGCATCGCCCCGATCTCCTCCCCGCACTGCAAAATATTGTGGTGATGGCAGGCCAGCGGGATCACCTGCACACTGTGGCAGACCGCGCTCAATCCGTTATCCGCCAGCGCCAGCAGCGGCATCATCGCCTGCTGCGGCAGCTGCGGGTTGAGCTGCATGGCTTTGAACAGCGTGACCCGGGTGCTTTGCAGACCTCGGCTCAGCGTACCGGCGGCCAAGCGCCCTTCCACCTCGGCGACGGCGGCCGCGCGCCTGGCCGCTTCCCCCTCAATGCCCAGCAGCGGCAGCAGTTCCGCCACCGGCAGTTCCGCCACCCGCTGCTGATAGAAGCTGTCCAGCAAATACAGATGAACATCCCGCACGCCGCGCGCCTCCAGCCTGGCGGCGATCTCCAGCGCAATGAGCCCCCCCAGCGACCAACCGAGGATGCGCACCGGCTGCGCGCCGTTCAGCAATCCGTTGGCGATCATTTCGCTGAGGTAGCGTTCGGCGAGCTCGCCGAGCGAATCGATCGTCGGGCGGTGGTACAGGTTGTAGTTATCGACACCGTAGCAGCTCAGCTTCCCCTGCAGGCGCTGGGCAAAAGGATGGAACGCCTCCGCCCCGACCAGCGCCGGGTGGATCATCCACAAGGCCGGCGCCGCGTCTGTGGCCTTATTCAGCGGCGCCACCAACGGCTGTTCGCCGGCGGACAGCAGATTGCGCAGGCTGCGGCATTGGAACAGCTTCACCACCGGCAGCGGCGCGCCCAGCAGCGCCGACATGGCGAGGCACAGCGATATCGCCTTGATCGAGGTGCCGCCCAGCGAGAAGAAATCGTCCGTCATGCCGACCCGCTCCAGCTGCAAAGCCTCCCGCCACAGCGCGCACAGCTGCCGTTCCAGCGCGCTTTCCGGCGCGACATAGTCCTGCGCTTCGCGCATTTCCGGCGCCGGCAGCGCCTTGCGATCCAGCTTGCCGCTGGTGCCGTAGGGCAGCGCTTCCAGCCGCATCAGCGCCGTCGGTATCATATACAGCGGCAGTTGCCGGCTCATAAACGCCAGCAGTTCAGGCTCCGCCAGCGGCTCGTCGCAGACGTAATACAGCGCCAGCAGCTCCTGTGACGCCCCCTGCCGCACGATGGCGCAGCAGGATTTGATCGGGCCGAAGGCCAGCGCGCACTGCTCCACCTCCGCCAGCTCCACGCGGTAGCCGTTGATTTTGACCTGGAAATCCATACGCCCGAGAAACTCCAGGTTGCCGTCCGGCAGATAGCGGCCGGCGTCGCCGGTGCGGTACAGCCGCTCCCCCAGTTCGGGGTGATAAATGAACCTCTCGTCGGTCAGCGGCTGATTGCGGTAATAACCGCGGGCGACGCCGGCGCCGCCGATATACTGCTCGCCCGGCAGACAAGGCGGCAGCAGCCGCAGCTGGCGGTCCAGCACGTAAAAACGCTGGTGCGCCATCGCCTGGCCGTAGGGCACGCTGGGGGCGGTTATCGGCGCATCGGGAATATCGTACAGAATCGACCAGATTGAGCTTTCCGTGGCGCCGCCGGCGCTGACCACCCGGCAGCCCGGCCGCCGCTGCCGAATGCGCGCCGGCAGCGACCGCGCGATAACCTCGCCCACCAACACCGCGTTGCGCAGCGCCGGCCAATGCGCCGTTTCGCCGTCAGACTCCAGGTGTTCAACCAACAGGGTCATCACCGAAGGCGCAGAGTTCCAGAAGGTTACCCCCTGCGTCATCAGCAGGCGATGCCAAGCCTGCGGCTGGTAGCGTTCGGCTTCAGACGGCATCACCAGCGCCCCGCCGACCGACAGCAGGCCGAAAATATCGAATACCGAAATGTCGAAACTCAGAGCGCTGAGCGCCAGCCCGCGGTCCTCTGCGCCGATCGCCAACTGCTGCAGGGTATCGACGATGCTGTTCACCGCGCCGCGATGCTCTATCGCCACCCCTTTCGGCGTGCCGGTGGAGCCGGAGGTGAAGATCACATAGGCCAGCGCGGAAGGCGCCGGCAGCACCGGTTCGCCCTGCGCCGCCGGCGGCAGCTCCGCCACCACGCCCTGCGGGTCAATCACCAGCAGCCGGGCTTCGCCGTTGGTCCGCCAGCGCCTGCTGCTGAGGATCACCCGGGTTTGCGACTGCCCGAGGATATCCAGCCGCCGCTGTTCCGGCCAGGCGCCGTCCAGCGGCAAATAGGCCTTGCCGGCCATCAGTATCGCCAGCACCGCCACGATCTGCGCCCGCCCCTTATCCACCATCACCGCCAGGGTTTCGGCCGACATGTCCGCATGCTGGCGCAGCTGCAGCGAGAGCGTTAACGCCAGACGATAGAGCTCGCCGTAGGTCAACTCGCCGAGGGCGTCGACTATCGCCACCCGCTGCGGGTGCTGAGCGGCCTGGCGAATAAAGTCGTGGTGAATGGCGCGCTCGAAGTCGTAGACCGGCGGGCAGGATTCGCGGAAGGCTCGTTGGCGCGCCACCTCGGCCGCCGGCACCAGCGCCAGTTGGCCGACGCGCCGGCTGCCCTGCGCGACAATCTGTTGCAAAATGGCCTGATAGTAGCCCGCCAGACGCTCCAGCGTGGCCGGGCTGAACAACGCGGTGGCGTAGTTGAACACCGCCTGCCCCTCGCCCTGCTCCAGATGAATGCTCAGCGTCAGGTCAAACTTCGCCGCCTGGTAATGCTCCACCAGGCTTTGCGGCGTCAGCCAATCCGGCAGCGCGGGCTGCGCCCCGCCGTCTTCCAGCACGAACATCGTCTGGAACAGCGGATGCCGGGACAGATCGCGCGGCACCTGCAGCAGATCGATGATCAACTCCAGCGGCAGCCCCTGGTGACGCTGCGCCTGCAGCACCGCGTTAAAAACGTCGCGAACGTAGTCGGCCAACGGCTGTTCGTCGTCGATCTGTGAACGCAACGGCAAGGTGTTGACGAAGAAACCGATCGCAGAACGCGCCTCCGCCGTCGGCCGGTTGGCGACCGGGGTGCCGACCAGGATGTCCTGCTGGCCGCTGAAACAGCCGAGCAGCAGGTTGAACGCCGCCAGATACAGCGCAAAAGGCGTCACGCCTTCGCGCTGGGCGAAACTCGCCGCCTGCGCCACCAGCGCCGCAGGCAGCGCGACGGCATGATTGGCGCCGCGGTGATCGAACTGCGCCGGGCGCACCAGGTCGAGCGGCATTTCCAGCGTCTGCCAGCCCGCCAGACGCTGCCGCCAGTAGTCTTTCGCCGCGTCGGCCTGCGCCGTGCCCAGATAATCCTGCTGCCAGACGGCGTAATCGCCGTACTGCAGCGCCGGGGCCGGCAGTGCAGGCGGCAGCCCCTGCCGCTGCGCCTGATACAGACCGTCCAGCTCCTGCAGCAACAGCCGCTGCGACCAGCCGTCAAACGCCAGATGGTGCACCAGGATCAGGCCGTAATGCAGCGTCGCGCCGTCGGGCTGCTCAACGTCATAAATGACCGCCCTGATCGGCAGCTCCGCCGCCAGATCGAACGGGCGATCGATGTCCCGCTGCAACCCTTGCCGCCAGCTTTCGGCATCGGTCTGCAGCCGTTGCACCGCTAACGCCGCCGGATGGGGGCGGGAAACGGCGATGCGGGCCTCGCTCTGACACACCCGGCTGTGCAGCGCCTGATGCCGAGCCACGACGGCCTGCAAACTGCACGCATAGTGCGCCAGGTTCGCGGCCTCAGAGAAGCGGAACAGCATCGGCACATGATAGAGCGCGCTGCCGCCGTTCAGGTTTTCGATAAACCACAGCTGCATCTGCGAGGATGAAAGCGGGTAGCTTTGCCGTTGCAAAGCCGGTATCGACAGCGGCGCCTCGTCTTCGCCGCGCAGGCGCAGCGCCTGACACAGCGAACGAATGGTCGGGAACTGACCCAGCTCGCCCAGCGTCACCTCCCGTTGCAGCAGGTGGCCGATCTGATAGCAGGCCTGGATAGCCAAAATGGAGTTGCCGCCCAGCGCGAAAAAATTGTCCTCGACGCCGATCTCCGGCAGCTTCAGCAGCGTGCGCCAGATGTCGACGCAGCCCTGTTCCCAGGCGTCTTGCGCGGCGGCGAACGCGCGCCGCTCGCCCTCTGGCTGCGGCAACGCCTGGCGGGCAATCTTGCCGTTCTCGGTAAGCGGCAGCTGCGCCAGCGGCACCAAGGCGCGCGGCATCATGTACTGCGGCAGTTGGCCGCTCAGATGCCGCGCCAGCGCTTCGGCGTCCACCCCGTCCCCGGCGACGAAGTAGGCGGCCAGGTAGGGTTGCGGGTGCGCGATCGGCACCACGCAGCAGGCGGTAACGCCCGGGCAGGTCAGCGCGATATTTTCGATTTCGCCCAGCTCAATGCGGTAGCCGTTGAGTTTGACCTGGCTGTCGATGCGCCCCATAAACTCCACGTTGCCGTCTTCCAGCAGGCGGCCGGCGTCGCCGGTGCGATAAACACGCTCCTGCAGCCCTTCATGCCAGAAGAAACTGTCGGCGGTGCGCTGCGGATCGCCGTAATAACCGCGCGCCAGGCCTTCACCCGCCAGATAGATTTCCCCCCTGACGCCCGCCGGCGCCGGGCGCAGCCAGGCATCCAGAATATGGCAGCGCTGGTGCGGCAGCGGCCTGCCGTAGGGAATGCTGGCGGACAGGATCCGCTGCCCCGGCGGCACCTCATGCAGCATCGAAAACACCGCCGCCTCGGTCGCGCCGCCGGCGCTGCAAAAACGGCTGTGCGGCGCCCACTCGCGGCAGCGCGCCGGCAGCGAGGTGGCGATCCAGTCGCCGCCCACCATCACCGCCCGCAGCGCCGGCTCAGGGCCAGACGTCAACCCGGCGCCCTTGACATAATCCAGCAGCAGCTCCATCAACGCCGGCGCACTCAGCCACTGCGTCACCCGGTGGGCGATCATCAGCTGGTACCAGGCCTGCGGATTGGCCCTGTCCCGTTCAGCCGGCATCACCACCGCGCCGCCTGCGCTCAGCGGGCCGAAAATATCGTAAATCGCCAGGTCAAAGCTCAGCGCGCTGAGCGCCAGGCTGCGATCCCGCTCGTCGAAGGCGAAATAGCGCTGCACGCCCTCTATCATGTTCACCACGCTGCGGTGTTCGATCGCCACCCCTTTTGGCGTTCCCGTCGAGCCGGAAGTGAAAATGATATAGGCCAAATCACCCGCCGCAGCGTCGATCGCCGGCAACAGCCGTGCAGGCGCCGGCAGCGCGTGCGCCAGGCCGTCCGCGCCCAGTTCAATCCGGTTGATCCCCTCCGCCGTCCAGTCCTCGTCGCTCAGCAGCGTGTTGACGCCGGCCTGCGCCATCACCCGCAGCCGCCGCTGCGGCGGCCAGCCCGCATCCATCGGCAAAAATGCCTTGCCGCACATCAGCGCCGCCAGCATGGCGACGGGCTGTTTGCGCCCTTTGTCCGCGACAATCGCGATCGCCTCGCCGACCATCTGCCCCTGCAGACGCAGCTGGGTAGCCAGCGTCAGGGCCGCAATATACAGCTCGCCGTAGGTCATTTCGCCCTGCGCGTCGACGATCGCCACCGCCTGCGGGTTGCGCCGGGCATGGCGAATAAAGTCCTGCTGCAGGGGGCGCTCAAACGGGTACTGCAGCGCCCGCGCATCGCCTGCTGCCGGGGGATGCGGCTGCAGGCTGAGCTGTTCCAGCGGCCAGTCGCCGTGCCGGGCCATCTGCTGCAGGATGGCGAGGTAGTATTCCGCCAGGCGCGCCACCGAGGCTTTGCTGAACAGCGCGACGGCAAAGTTGAAACGGGCGCGCATCTGCCCGTCATCCGGCGTCAGCGTCAGGGTGAGATCGAACTTGGCGGTTTCCTCGCGGCCGCTCAGATCGACTACGGACAGCCAGTCCGGCCGGTTCGCCGCCGCGCCGTCGTTCTCCAGGGCGAACATCACCTGAAATAGCGGATGGCGCGAGAAATCGCGCGGCAGCTGCAGGCTGTCGACCAGCACCTCCAGCGACAGCGCCTGGTGTTGTTGCGCCCTGAGCGTGGTCTCCGCCACCTGGCGAATAAACGCGGTGACGCTGTGGCGATGATCGATCTGCTGGCGCAGCGGCAGCGTGTTGACGAAGAACCCGATCAGGTTCGCCAACTCCGGCCGGCTGCGGTTGGCCAGGGGAGTGCCCACCAGCACGTCATCCTGCCCCGCATAGCGGGACAACAGCAGGCTGAACCCCGCCAGCAGCACTGCATGCAGCGTGACGCCCTCCCGGCGCGCCAGCGCCTCGAGCGCGCTCACCAGCTCCGCCGGCAGCCGGGCTTCGCAGTTATCGCCGCGCAGGTCGAATACGCCGGAGCGCGCGGCGTCCAGCGGCAGGCAGAGCGGTTGGCATCCTTCCAGTTCGCGGCGCCAAAACGCCAGCGCCTGCGCCTGCGCGCCCAGCTGCTCGGGCGTTTGCTGCCAAAGCGCATAGTCGAGGTATTGCAACGCCGCCGGCGGCTGGCCGATGCGGCGATATTCGGCATCCAGCTCCTGCAGCAACACCTCCAGCGACCAACCGTCAAAGGCGATATGGTGGAACACCAGCAGGCTGGCGGTGCTTTCCCGCCCCGCTTCATCGGTATAGCGATAAAGCGCCGCACGCAGCGGCGGTTCGCGGGTCAGATCCATCGGCTGCTGCAGCGCCTGCGTCAAGGCCGCGGAGAACTCCCCGGCGCTCAGGACATGCAGCGGCACCGCCAGCGGCGCGTCGACCGTCGTCTGCCTGGCCACTCCCTGCTCATCCTGGCGGATCAGGCTGCGCAACACCTGATGGCGCGCCGCCACCGCCTGCAGGCTTTGACGGTAACGATCGCCATCGACCCCGGCGGCCAACTGCAGCAACACCGGAGAAAGATAGTGTACGGAGGCGGGCGCCAGCTGTTGCATAAACCACAGGCGCGATTGCTGGGACGACAGCGGCCCCTCGCGCCGCCCGGTGGCGGTAACGCCAACCTCATCCGGCGCGTCGGGCTGCGGCGCGCCGAGGTGCTCGCTCAGCATCGCCACCGTCGGGTACTGGTTGAGGGTCTGCGCCGACATCTTCATGCCGAGTTGCCTGTTGACTTCGTGACACAGCCTGATGGCCAAAATCGAGTTGCCGCCCAGGCGGAAGAAGTGATCGTCCACCCCGGCCCGGCAGTCCAGCAGCTGGTTGAACAGCGCCAGCAGCCGGCTTTCGAGCGGGCTGCCCGGTTGGCGGAACGCCGCCTGCCGTTCGACCGCCTCCGGCTCCGGCAGGGCCCGGAAATCCACTTTTCTGCTCACCGTCAGCGGGATCGCCGGCACGGCCAGCAGCGCCGTCGGCAGCATATAGTGCGGCAGCTGCGCGGCGAGCCGCCGGCAGATCTCGGCGGCGGACAGGCTGCAGCCGGGCTGCAACACATACCAGGCCTGCAGCTGCGCCGTCGGTTGCCGGCGCACGGCGACCACCGCCTCGGCCACCTCGGCCATGGCGCGCATCTGCATTTCAATTTCGCCCAGTTCGATGCGATAACCGTGGATCTTGACCTGCTGATCCTGACGGCCGAGATACTCGAGGCTGCCGTCGGCCAGGCGGCGCACCCGATCGCCGGTACGGTACAGGCGGCGGTAGTCCGCTTCCTGGCTAAAGGGGTTGTCGACAAAGGCGGAGGCCGTCAGCTCAGGCATATTCAGGTATCCCCGCGCCAGCCCGACGCCGGAAAGGCACAGCTCCCCCTCTGCGCCCAACGGCAGCAGGTTGCAGTCCGCATCCGCCACGTAGCAGTGCATGTTGGCGATAGCGTGGCCGATATTGCGCGCGCCGTTGCGGCGGTAAATATTAAGGCAGACGCTGACCGCGGCCTCGGTCGGCCCGTACATATTGACCACCTGCAGCCCCTGCGCCAGATAATGGTCGAGCACGTCCTGCGACGTCGCCTCGCCCCCCAGGCCCAGATGCCGCACCGAGTCCGGCAGCGTTGGCAGGGTAGCGAGCAGCGCGGGCGGCAGGAAACAGAAATGGATCCGCCACGCCGCCATTTGATCGGCCAACAGCGCCGGATCGCGTCGCTGTGGGTCGCCGGCGATAAACAGACGGTGCCCGTTGCCGAGGGCGATAAACACTTCGAACACGTGCGCATCGAAGGCCAGCGAGGCGAACTGCAGGCAGTTGAGCACGCCGCTTTCCTGCCGCAGCAGACGCTGAGCGTGGCCGCGCACCATGTTGACCGCACCGCGATGCTCACACAGCGTGCCCTTTGGCCGCCCGGTGGTGCCGGAGGTATAAATCACATACGCCAGCTGCCGCGCGTCGATCGTCGGCAGCGGCGCCGCATCCCCCGGCTCCGGCGCGGCGTCGGCCAGCAGGCAGAGGCTGTGCGGCGCCAGCCGCCGCGCGGCGTCCAGCCCGGCGCCGTCGGTGACGACGATCGGGCTGTTGACGTCTTGCAGAATATAGGCCAAACGCTGGTCGGGCGTATCCGGATCCAACGGCACATAGGCGCCGCCTGCCTTCATGATCGCCAGCATCGCCACCACCGCCGCGGCGCCGCGCTGCATGTACAGCGGGATAACCGTATCCGCCGGCATCTCTTCACCGCAAAGCCGCAGATATTCCGCCCGCAGCCGCAGCGCCAGCAGGCTGCTGCGCTGCGCCAGCTGCCCGTAGGCTATCTCCCCTGCCGCGTCGACCAGCGCGATGCGCTCGGGGTGGCGACCGGCGTATCTTTCAACGCCGTCGAGCAAGGTGGCCGCCGGCGCGGGCGGCACATCCTGGCCGCTGGCCCATTGGTCACGCATGCGCCTGGCCTGCTGCGGCGTCAACTGCGGCAGCGCGGCGATCGGCAGGTCCGGCTCGCTCAGGACGCGGCGCAGCAAATAGTCATACTGCTCCGCCATCTCCGCCATCTGCGTCTCATCGAACAGGTCAGCCCGGTAACGCAGCCTGAACTCGAAGCCCTGTTCGGAAGGCTGGTATTCCAGCAGCAGCTCTGAGCCGGCCAGGTCCACGTTGAAACGGTGGTTGACGGTGACCTGACGCCCCTCCAGCGCCAGCGGCGCGTCTTTCAGGTAGGCCTGGGTAAAGTTGACGTTCAGCTGACGGATCTGGCTTTGGCGCAGCATGTCATACACCGGCAGCCGGGTGTGGCGCAGCCGGCCCGAGGCCCGGAGCGCCTTGCTGTAGCCCAGCGTTGCCTGATACAGCTCGCGGAAGGTCGCGCCCGGCGTCAACGCCAGCGGGAAAACGGCGCTATTGACCTGGGCGCCGCAGTACAGAGCCTCTCCGCCTTCGGCGGCGATGGGATAGCCGATATACACCTTTTCCTGCGGCGACTGGCGGGCGATCAATAGCGCCCACAGCGTTTTGAATATCAGGAATGGGTTGGCGAATTTGACCCCGCCCTTCAGGCTTTGCCATTGGTCAAACGGCAGCGTGAAACGCACTTCCCCGGCGCTGCCCGCTGCGGCGTGCCGGTTGGCCAGATAGGGCAACTCCACCCGCGGCGGGCAGTCCGCCAGCAGTTCGCGCCAAAATGCCGGCGAGCCGCAGGTCTCCTTTAGGGTAGCGATGTCCTGCTCATACCGCTGATACAGTGCGTTCAGGCTGCCGATGTCGCCTGGCGCCGCGATCGCCGCCGGGTCGTTGTAATACGCGGCGACGGCGCCATAAAACTCCTGTCCGGCGAGGCCATCAATCAGCACGTGGTGAACGATAATCATCAGCTGGTAGCGCCGGGGCGCTCGTTCAATCAGGTAAAACCGACACAGCGGCCCCGCACGCAGATCGAAAGGCGTGTTCGCCAGCCTGCCGACGTCACATTCGGCATCCAGCATTTCCAGCGTGATGGGCTTGGCGGTTTTCACCCACCGCAGCTGAGGGTGCGTATCGTCCAGTACGTGGTGGAAAAGAATGTAGTCCCTGCTCACCCGCTCTACCGCAGCGCGCAGCCTGTCGATATCCAAATCTCCTTCAATGGTTTGGTCGAGCACCAGGTTGTACTCGCATGATTGCGGATTAAGAACATACTCATTCCAGAACGTCTGGGTATAGGGCGAGACAGTAATCATTTCCATTAATTAATTCCTTTTAAATATAGTCATTGGATATATATCAGGACGATACTGACGCAATGCGGCAACGCCGCTGCGTTAGAAGCGGCGTTTCTGGTTAACGTTAGTCGTAAAGAAAAATATGAGAGCGAATATTATTTTATTTAGATTAAAAATAAAACTTAAAATAAAAATAAAAAATACGAACAAAATCAACAAAATAACCAAATCAACATATAACGTATGGGAATGTTAATGACAAAAATAATAGTCACCAATAACAACATATTAAAATTACAAAAAAATAAAAATAACCCATATCTAATTCTTATGAAAATAGACGAAATACTGTCGGAACATTTTTATTAGAAATATCCTAGCAAACAACGCGCGAATTAACGCCAGCCATGGATCCATTTTCCAGCGTAGCGCGGCGGCCAGCATGTTTTCATCCTCAGGCGTTTGACATCAGAACAACCTATACTTGCAGCAGGATGCATTTCCCCTTCCCGTTTAGCGTCATGTACATGGAGCAACAGATGGCTATTCCTGACCCGGCGTGGGTATTAATAATGCCGCGCAAGCATCGCCCCTTTGGCAGCCTGCCCCCATGGCGCGGCGGCCGACCCCGAATATGTCAGAGGAGTGATTGTTTTGGTGTGAAAATATTGGGGGAATTGACACCTGCCGAAAGCATCAGGATACTCTCGGCCGGTGCCTATAACGCCGGCGGCCACTTGTTGCGGGCCGGCGCCGAAAGCCGGCTGGGGTGGCGTCGTCCATTCCCTTTTTACGGCTTTGAAACAAGGCAAAGCACCATAAGGTTAATGCGCGGGCTATGTTTTACAGCAACATAGATATTTTGGGAGAAAACGCGTGTTTTTCTGGATTTAGCTTAATCTCTAAATCGGGGACTTTTCATTTTTGGTAAGGGTATTGCTATGCAAAATAAAGCGTCATTATCGCCGCTGCTCATTCTGACGGCGCTATTTGCCGCCCTGAGCGGGCTCTATCTGCTCGGGGGCGGCATTTGGCTGGCCAAGTTGGGCGGTTCGCTGTATTACATCATCGCCGGCCTGGTGCTGCTGGCCACTTCCTGGCTGCTGTTCCGCCGCCGCGCCACCGCGCTGCTGCTGTACGCCATCTTCCTGCTCGGCACCACCGCCTGGGCGCTGTGGGAAGTGGGCCCGGACTTCTGGGCATTGACGCCGCGTTTGGACGTCACCTTCTTCTTCGGCCTATGGCTGGTGCTGCCGTTTATTTACCGGCGCCTGATTGCCAAAGGCAAACTGGCCTATGGCGCGCTGAGCGCCGCGCTGGTCATCACGGTTATCGCGTTGGCTTATTCGGTGTTTAACGATCCGCAAGAGATCAACGGCACCCTCGACGCTGCGCAGGTTCAGCCGAAAGACGCCACCGCCGCAGACTGGCCGGCCTATGGCCGCACCCAGGAAGGCACGCGTTACTCTCCGCTGAGCCAGATTAACGACAAAAACGTCGGCCAGTTGCAGGAAGCCTGGCGCTTCCAGACCGGCGACCTGAAAACCGCCAACGATCCGGGTGAAATCACCAACGAAGTCACCCCAATCAAAATCCGCGACACGCTGTATCTCTGCACCCCGCACCAGAAGCTGTTCGCCCTGGACGCGGCTACCGGCAAACAGAAATGGCTGTTCGATCCGCAGCTGAAGTCCAACCCGACCTTCCAGCACATCACCTGCCGCGGCGTGTCCTATCATGAAACCGCAGCGGCTGCGGGTGCAACGGCAGAGGCTTCGCCTGCGCTGTGCGCACGCCGCATCATTTTGCCGGTGAACGACGGCCGTCTGTTTGCGTTGGATGCGGACAGCGGCAAACGCTGCCCGGACTTCGCCAACAACGGCGAACTGAACCTGCAGAGCAACATGCCGTACGCAACGCCGGGCCACTATGAGCCGACCTCGCCGCCGGTCATCACCGACAGCGTGATCGTCGTCGCCGGCGCCGTCACCGACAACTACTCGAACCGTGAGCCTTCCGGCGTGATCCGCGGCTTCGACGTCAACAGCGGCAAGCTGCTGTGGGCCTTCGATCCGGGCGCGAAAGATCCTAACGCCATCCCGGCGGACGAGCATCACTTCACGCCGAACTCCCCGAACTCCTGGGCGCCTGCCGCCTATGACGCCAAGCGGGACATCGTCTATCTGCCGATGGGCGTAACCACCCCGGACATCTGGGGCGGCGACCGCACGCCGGAAATGGAGCGCTACGCCAGCGGCCTGCTGGCGCTGAACGCCTCGACCGGCAAGCTGGTGTGGTTCTACCAAACCGTGCACCACGATCTGTGGGATATGGACGTGCCGGCGCAGCCGACCCTGGCGGACATTACCGACAAGAGTGGCAACAAGGTGCCGGTGATCTATGTGCCGACCAAAACCGGCAACATCTTCGTGCTGAACCGCACCAACGGCGAGCTGGTGGTGCCGGCGCCGGAGAAACCGGTGCCGCAGGGCCCGGCCAAAGGCGATCGCCTGTCGCCAACCCAGCCGTTCTCTGAACTGACCTTCCGTCCCGAGAAAAAACTGACCGGTGCGGACATGTGGGGCGCTACCATCTACGACCAGCTGGTGTGCCGCGTGATGTTCCACAGCCTGCGTTACGAAGGCACCTTTACCCCGCCTTCCGAGCAGGGAACCCTGGTGTTCCCGGGTAACCTCGGCATGTTCGAATGGGGCGGTCTGTCCGTCGACACCGACCGTCAGATAGCCATCGCCAACCCGATTGCGCTGCCGTTCGTTTCCAAGCTGATCCCACGCGGCCCGGGCAACCCGATTGAACCGCCAGAGGGTGACAAAGGCGGCAGCGGCACCGAATCCGGCGTGCAACCGCAGTACGGCGTGCCGTTCGGCGTGACCCTGAACCCGTTCCTGTCGCCGTTTGGCCTGCCGTGCAAACAGCCGGCCTGGGGCTACATTTCCGCCGTTGATCTGAAAACCAACGACATCGTGTGGAAAAAACGCATCGGCACCGTGCGCGACAGCTCCCCGCTGCCGCTGCCGTTCAAAATGGGCATGCCGATGCTGGGCGGCCCGGTTTCCACCGCCGGCAACCTGTTCTTTATCGGCGCCACCGCAGACAACTACCTGCGCGCCTTCAGCGTGAGCAACGGTGAAAAACTGTGGGAAGCGCGGCTGCCGGCAGGCGGCCAGGCGACGCCGATGACCTATGAGGCCAACGGCAAGCAGTTCGTGGTGATCTCCGCCGGCGGCCACGGCTCATTCGGCACCAAACTGGGCGACTACATCGTTGCCTACGCGCTGCCTGATGCAAAGTAACCGCTGCAGTTGAGTAAACGCAAAAAGCACGCCGCAGGGCGTGCTTTTTTACTTTAAGGTGTCGAGAAAGCGGCGTCCTGAGGCTATCAGCGGCATTCTCCGGTCACCGAGTTTTTGCCCTGCGGGCAAACATCGGTATTCTGCGGCACCACGCCCCAGAGGCTGCCAGCCTGGCCGGCACAACCCGACAACGCAAAAACCACGGCCAGCAAAAATAACGCTCTCATTAATCATTTCCTTCCTTGTCTCGCCGCGCAGTTAAAGACGGTACCCGTGCAAAACGTTCGCAAAAAAACTTCACCTCAAATATTGATAATGATTATCATTCGCAATATTATGTTTGCGTTGGCCCCGGCAGTAGCCGGCAATCATTCTCCACCACAGGCAGTAAGCAGTCGGCCGCCTTCGGGCGGCCTCACCCGGAGGCGTATGCTCGATCATATTCCAATGCACCACAAGAGAATTTTGCAGACGGCGTTTTGCGCCATGGCGCGTCATGCTCCCCCAGCCGCCGGGGAGCAGCCAAAATGAGCCTGCAACCTTTTACCGCCATGCTGATGTTCGCTTACGTTTTGCTGATGGTGCCGGTGCTTTACGCCATCGACAGCCGCCTGAGCGCCAGCCGTCTGGTGCGCAAAGCGGTGCAAAACGCCATTATCATCCTGTTGACGCTGCTGTTTTTCAGCGCCATGACGCTGTCGTATCGATAAACGCGATTCGGAAAACGGTTGGCATATTACGATAAAAAACCGGTTGATGAACTCATCAACCGGCCTCAGGTTACAACGCTGTCAAACTAGCTAACGTCAATTACGCGCTTTTACGTAAGACAGAATGCCTTGCCCTTTCAGCGCAATGCTGTCGTAGCGAGTAGCCTGGAACAGCATCGCCAGCTGGTTATCACTGGCCGCCAGCTTAGGGTACATGCTCGAGTTGTTGCTGGCACCATTAACCTGGGTCTCAGCATCAATCGAGAAGAAGTTCTCGTCAAATCGGTTGAAGAAGGCACCCAGAGAAGCCGAACTCCATGCCACATGGAACTCATAGTTTTCCTGAGCGGTGACTGCCTTATTGATATATGGGAACGAAGGGTTACCGGAGGAGATGCTATTCAGCTTATTCGCCGCATAGACCTCCGCGCCCTCTTTAGCAAACACTTTGAGTTTCGCGCCATAAATATCCTGACCCAAAACATAAACCAGCATGATGTTATTGGTCTGAGGATCCAGAGCCGCATGGAATTTACCCATTTGGGCCTGCGAGTACTGTGTCATCGGGTTAACCGGCGGCGTGCCGCCAACAGGCTTGCCAATGCTCAGGAACTTCAGCTCGCCCACTTTTTCCAGGTAGGCGATGACAATCTTCTCACCATGGTTCATCAGGACAATATTTTCCACCGTCGTCGTCCCGAGATCGATACCCGCACTGTTATAACCCGTATGGATATTAGTGCTAATGTCAAAATCATAGCTCATTTTTTCTAACGTATTCGGATCCAGGAATACGCCCTGGATCTTTTTCTCGGCAACCGATACCCAGGTGGCCAGAAGCAGTTTGCTGGTTGGGTTATAGATAATTCGCGGGCAGGTGTAATCGCCATTGCCGCCGCTTAGATCGATCTCCTGGAACTGCGACGAACTGATGCCCTGTGGATTGGCAGTAAATTTACGCGCATAAATTTTAAAGCGGCCGCTGTAGTTACCGGCCCAGGTAGCAACAAAATCATCCGTTTCTGCGATAGCCGTGGTGTTGGCATCTTTGTTGATACCCCCCTGCAAGTTGCAAATTGACAACGGCTGATGCAGTGCACCTGCTGGGGTTTGCATTCGTGTCATCAGCGTATAGTTTCGTGTTGATACCTGCGGTGCATAATAAGTCGCTAACATATAGCCCGACTTGCTGGTCACTTGCAAGTCGCGAATGGAATCATTAGAAGCATCATCCCAAAAAATATTAAAGCCGGGTTGCCAGTTGGTATTCATACATACTCCATTTAATGTTTCATCTAGTTCAATGTGCGTCGACCATTCCGATGTGCATGGAAGGTCCACACCTAAATACTCGCCATTTATCGAGAATTTCAACTTTTCATTGCATTTGCCAAAACTCTTATCCACTAATATTTCGCTTTTCCACACCTCCAAAACTTCATCGTATTCAAAATCAGAAAATTCAAATTCTTTATCGTACTTTTCATTAGTCAAACTAAGCGATACGCCAGGAGAATAATACTTAACCAATACCTGAACGTTAGCCGTACCCTGTTCGTCATCATCATCGATAATGATATTGGTGATCTCCGGCTCAACGTCCAGGAACTGGATATCGTTAAAGAAAACTTCGCCTATGGTGCCATCGGCAATATTCTCCTCTACCCGAACCCTGTAGGTTTTAAAACCTTCTTTTCTGACGATTGACATAAACTCTTCTACGTTCTGATCAAGCGCCAATTCGAACGCGGGCTGCAGGTTCTTTTCAATGCCGGTTGCGGCTAACAGCAAATCTGTTTCGTCGTAATAGACCGATACGCCTTTATCTTTGAGATCGTTAGAAGATGCAGAGAAAATTTTAATCTCAAACCGCCGTTTTCCGGCATCTTCGATATAGCTAAAACACTCGGATACCTTAATTTCAGTAATCGCCATTTTTCACCTCATATAGGATAATATTAAATTTCACCATTTTTATACTCAAGGCCGACAAAGCGCGGCTCGGAGCAGTCATCCTGGTATCCCACAAAATACCGGCCATTAACCGCAGCCGTACGATGATTGCCTGGTTTATTTGCCGGGTAATAGCGCTCCGGCGATGTGGCATTAATATTCTCGTTAAACTCTCGTAAATGTAAATTCATCGCCCCTTCCCACGATACGGCATAACCCGTCTCATTTCTCATCACCTGTGGTCGGTAATAAATTCCTGGGCTACTGTTTAATGGCAATGCAGCATAAATGGCTTCTTGCTGAGCATCTTGCTTAGAGAAAACCTTATTGGCTACGCCATTAATATTCCAGTTTTGCGATTGTGAATTGAATTGGGAATAGCATGTAATCAATATGCTTTTTTCCTTATCATACAAACCGGAAAACGCGCCGATATCATCCTCGGTGATCACAAAGATCCTGGCGAGAGATAGCCCGCCTGTCGCATTAAAGGAGAGCTTAATCACCGAGATGTTTTCACTCTCGTTACTCAACTGCAAGAAGCACCCTTGTCGATCGTCACTAAACAGCGAAATAGCGCCGGTCAATTGATTCCTCATTTCATCGAAATAACGGGATGATAACGGCTCGGCAATCCGCTCAACCGATGAAAGCGGGTCATAGCTTTCCGAATCGATCGCCACGGCATACGCGCTCCTGGAGTTCTCATCAACGACAGAGATAAAAATTACACCGCTGACTGACGAAGCGCTGCCGATCACGACCGTGTGAACATTAATAAAACTGAGCGCTTTAGGCTCAGAGAACGTCACTTCCTCGCCTTGACTCTCGATCTTCGAGATATACATGACACTTTCATCGTTCCCCACCAGAGAAGAGAAAATGATATGTGACGCATTCCCATTGTAATCTTTCACGAAGAATGCCGTTTTTGAGAATAAAAACTCATCAGGCGTTTTTAATTCTGCCGAACGCCAACCGCCATTTTTATAGTAATTGACATAGATTTCACTATAAAAATCCACATCCTTCCGATACAGAAAAACTGACATGCCATTAAATACACCTGAATCATGACTTTTATAGAAAGTTCTCAATGCAGCGTTACTCATATTACTTTCCTTCTTTGGTTATGAATCTCGCATTTATATTTTACTTTTTGTATCTGATGGTCAATTTTCTAAAATTGAATGTGCGTTATCAAACAATTAACTACAAATGGAGAGCACTTTGATTCTTAGATATATATTTCTCTCGGAAGCTCAAAATGGACACCGTCTTTAAAATTCGGCCAATCCCCGCCCCAAATAATAGGCACGCCCGCTATCTTGGCGGATGCCTTCATCGCGTCCGCCACCATGGCAAAGAATTCCCAACACTCCCATGGAATAATCTTATCCTTAATTGGTGCCAGGTCGACGGCATGCCCGGTCAAATGCCGGCTATTTAAAATTTGGCTAAGTCCTTGACGCTTTAATTCCCGCTGCCTTTCTACTGTTCTGACCCCTTCAATCACACAGAAGTCCACCTCGCTAAGCGCTAATGCCGCACGCACTACCCTTACCAAATCGGGATGAATCCCCTGTAGATTTTGTTCACTACGATGACTAAAAAAGAAACGCTGCATCACTTAACTCCATTTCTGGCCAAGATCCTGTTAGCAATTAGATCTATTGCGCCACTGCCCATGGCGCCAAACAGGCCCGCAATCGCGCAGGTCATATATATGCTGCTGCCCATCTCAAAACTGAGTAACCCCCCCAAAATTCCAGTAAAAGCCGATACGATGACCTGAAAAAAAACACCGATCCATCGCCATTCGGCCTTGTCATTTTTAACATCCATGATATATCTAACGACACCTCCCCATGCTGAGACCAACCCAATGATCATCCATGTTATCAACTGGGCATCGTCAGGATTTTTAAAGATCAACCTGTCCTCCGAAAGTATTTTATCAACCCAGATTTATTTAAATTAATATAGGGAGAGACTATCCGCATACGCTAATAATGTAAAATAAGAAAACCTTAATGTAAGTTAAACAATTAACAATTTCAAACCCAATGAAAGTTTGAAATAATTCATCAAAATAAAATAAATCATGATTATATTTCCAGGGAAGAAAAACCAATCGTATATAAGGAAATATGATGTTCACATCCAGAGAACTAAACACTTTTATCAGTGTCGCAGAAAAAATGTCGATAAAACTGGCGGCTGAAGAACTAAATATAACTTCTCCCGCCGTCTGTTCCATGATTAAAAAACTGGAGAGCAGAATAAACAATAAACTTTTTGTTTTTGAGAATAATAAAATGATCCTGACCCAGTACGGAAAGAGAATTTACTCTTTGACCGAGGGACATTTCCATACGCTAAGGTCGCTTGAATTTAAAATGAGAGGAGATAAAGATATAATTAAAGTATTCATCTGTGAGGAGCTTTCTTTTCTATCTTCATTCATTGCCAACCAATTTAATAAAAGAGAAAAAGAAACCATACTAACCACTTTTATCGATGACTCTACCGATCTCATCATAAATGATGAGTCGATAATTAAAATTGATCCCTGTAATTATAATATTGTTCCGACAAACTTATTCCTTTATCTTATTAATGATGTAAATTCAACATCTAGAGATATTTTTATTCACAAAGAGCATGTACATTTAATCAATAATCATTTAACCAAGATGGCCGCAGATGGAATAGGAAAATACATGGATGTGGAGTCGAAAGTCATTGTGTCGGAAAATATAACATCTATCGTCGAGATGGTTATAAGCTCTTTAGGGTCGGCAATATTACCTCACATATGTTCAGTATTAAAATGTCTTGCAAACTCACGGCTGGAACTTAAAATAAAAAGAATCACCCCCCATATTCCTATGCATGTCTACACACACAAAAGAATCGATTGCGAAATGGTCAAAATTATTTTTGACGATATAAAAATAAAATAAACACACACGCCTTCACTCCGTGAAGGCGTGTTAATTTGCCGGCGGCCATTAATAATCACCATGCAAGAAAAGGTTTTTCTCGGCCTCACGCAGATGAAAATTAACGCATCCGCCGGTTACTCCCCAGTACGAGAAGTACTCTGAGGCAGCGTCAAACTTCGCATCATTAATCAGGGTTAGCATAGGAGAAACGCTCCCCGACTTCAGTATCTCGACCCCGCTCTTCTTGCCAGGAGATCCTGGACCAACGTCATAAAACAATGACAAAATCGCATCGAAGCGATGCTGCGCCAACGGTATCATTACTATTTCATTTAAGCGTTTTTCGCACTCCATAATATCAGCCTGAAGTAAACTCAACGCCGTCAGCTCTGTAATGACTTTACCAGGAAAAATATTTTTCCTGTAACCATAGCCAATGGCCCGCTCGCCGTCCTGATTAACATATGAAGACAGGCAGCATCGCCGGCTCTCTTTGATAAAATCGAATCCTTTTTCTGATAAAACCTGATACATAAGCCACTCCTGAAAATCCATTTAACTCTGTGGCTCACAAGATAATTTTATTGGGAAACATTCTCCATTTTATTTTAATTAATGTTGGGTAACTTTACAGATAATATGCACGAAGATTATTTCGCTATAGTTTTCAAACCGCCCAATCGCAGCCAGTGATATAAATCGGCATTGCGCTTAAACCCCAGCTTTCTCATCACCGCCTGTTTGTGATGGCTCACGGTTTTCACGCTCAGCCGCAAATAGCGGGCGATGGCCGTCGGCGGTATTTCCCTGGCCAGGTAACGCATAACATCCTGCTCGCGCCGGGTAATTCGTTGCCGTTCACACCAGTAACAGCGATGCATGACGCCTGTGGCTGCCTGCAACGCCAACGCGCGCTCAACCCGCATCAGAATGTTGACGATAGGCTCATTACGGAAAATCACGCCGGATTCACTGAGGCAGTGCGGCTTGTCGCGCCAACGAGTATCATCCGGCGCCCGCAGGGAAAAATTAATCTGGCCGCCACCTTGCTCGCGGCGCTGGCAAAAACGCGCCTGCCAGTCGCGTTCTACCGACTGAAACACCATATCCGCATCATTCACCAAGGTTGCATCTACCACCTGGACATGAATTTGTCGGCGCTCCAAATAAGGCAACAGCAGTCGCTTAAGTCCCTCAATAAAAAATCGATCGCGATCGATGAATGCCAGGGAAATTCTTTTTTCCATCTCCATGCTCCCTAAAACTTTTCGTTCGTCCTTGCCGCCTTCAGGCGAACGCCACCCGCCCGCATTGGCGGGATAGCAAAGCGCAGCTGATTAATCCGATGGTTGATGCATCACGGAGCGGCGGGAAAACGCCGACGCTCACCGAGCGCCGTGTGTTGATCATAAAATCAAGGCAGCGCCAGAATAGCCACCGATTGCCCTGAGTAATCGCCGGCCTTGACCGTGCCGGTCACGCCGAGGGTGGATGTCACCGGAATGGTCACACCAAACTCATCCGCAGAGAAAGGGTACCCCTCGTTGCCCGGCACATCGTTAACGCGCAACGTGGTGTATACCCCGGCCTCCTCTCCAAGCTCCAAACGGCCATGGTTGGCGGTGCGAATATACATGACGATATCCATCTTCTGTGAGCAGTGCACATGCAGGCTGCCGCGTGCCGTATTGCCGGCCAATTCATTTTCCTGCAGTACGCCGTGGTTCAGATCGAGCTGCTCTTCATCGATACTGCACACGCCGACCGGCGGCGGCGCAATGCCGCATACGCTGCCAGGCATCAGCCGCGCATGTTCCCCGGATACCGATGAGGAAGAGCCGGTGCTGTAAAACAGCCCGACGCACTCCTGTGTAATAGATTCCCCGAGGTGTCTAGTATCCCCCTGTATCGGCAACGGATAGATACTTTGGTAGTAACGGCTAAGTTCGCCTATCGTTTTCAGCGTAACGATCTGCGGATGCGCCGCCGAGCCAACGATACTCGCCGAAGGGTTCACTGGCGCAGTGCCGCCGGTATCAGCACCGGTGTGCCGATGGTTTATCCCGACCGCGCAACTGCTTTGGCCATAACAAGGATTAGGCGATGGGTCGTCCGTATCCCAGCTCTCGATCACGAATTTATAACTGGCGTCGCTGGACGATCCGCTGCTTTCGCTGATGTACGAGTAAACTTGCGCCGAGCAAAATCCCGGCGTCAGGCCAAGCAGTAACAATATCCCTCTAAGGTAAATACGCTGCATTACGTCCTATCCTTTTCTGTCTTGGTGGATGCCAGGGAGGGCACCGTCATTCATATTCCAAATTAAAGGTCGCGACGGCGCTGAAAGGGCCGCGGCCGATGGTTTTCTGAGCTATCGCCTCCGGCTCTCCCTGCACGTAAGCCAGAATGCTAATCACCGTGCTGCCATCCTGCAGCGGGTATTTGGCGCCGGCCTGATTGAGAGGCAAAGGCAACCCCTGGGGCGTCTCCATACCTATGGCGATACCGCTGGCTTCGCTGCCGGCAGACAGCGCCAATAATCCGGGCAGGAAGGCGTTCTCCGCGCCACTGAATGTCACCTTCAGCGCTGTTCCGAGGCTGACATCGCAATCAACCAAATGCAGTTGCAGCAGTGCGCCATGAGTTCGGCCGTTCAGATACAGGTACTTGTCCACCAGGGTTCCAAAATCCAACCGCAGATTTTCATCCTCCGGCAGCAGCGTGCAGGGTTCCGCCACCAGGCTTCCTTGATACAGCAGGCTAACCTCCGGGGAGGGATCGGCCAGCACGACGCCAATGGGGAGCGCTAACCCGAAACAGATCAATAGCCCATGGAATGCTTTTGTCATGTTCATGCCACTCTCCTACGGATATTCAAGCTGCAGAGTCGCCGTTGCGGTAAAGGCGCCTTCCTTCAAGGCCGCTCCGGCTTTTTTGACCGGCGTCGCGATAAAGTTCGACGACCCCTGATAGGACGGGATAGGTAGCGTTTCCCCCACCTTGAACGACGTGACGGCACCATTTCTTTGGTGTTGCAATTGGATGCCGAAGTCCGCAATGTTGGTCTGCACCGCCGCGCTGTCGAAGTCCGTGACGGCCCCCAGATAACGCAGCTGCATATCGGAATTGGTACCTTCGCATTCATATTCCAGGGTAAAATTTTGCCGGTAGTTATCGCCATCAACCTTATTGACGCCGACGGCGCCAAAATCGATCTCGACCGGTTTGCCGCCATTAATGCTGCAGGGCGGCGCATCCAGCAGCGTGCCGCGAAAGCTCATGTTGTCCGCCTGTGCGCAAGCGCCAAACAGCGCCATGGCCAAAGCCCCCGCACGCCTCAATCTGCGGTTTGTTTTCATTGATAATCCACCCTTAAGGTCGCCGCAGCGGTAAACTCACCGCCGGCCAGCGTGGCGCCGGCGCGTTTAACCGGTACTGCCTGCAGCTGCGGCGCATTCGGGTAGGTGAAATCAAGCCACTCATTCACCGCCAGCGCCCCGCCATTGGCCTTCAACGCTATGCCGAGATCCGCCACGCTGGTCTGAAGTGCGCTTGGCTCAAACGCCGTGGGATTGCCCATCACCTGAAGCTTCATGGCATTACTGCTATTGCCGGTGCATGTCAGGGTGTAATCCACCGCTTTGGTATAATTGTTGCCGTCAACTCTGGTGATTATCAGGCTATCGCCGAAATCCACTTCAATCGTGCGGCCGCCGTTAATAACGCAGGGAGGGGACAACACCGTGACTCGCACGTTCACCGTGGCCGTGCTCGCCTGCGTCGGCAAGGCGCTTAACGCCAGCAGCCCTCCAAGCCAGAGCGGCGCCAGGCTTCGTTTCATCGAATTCTCCATGTCAACGCCTCAGTCATAACTCAGCCGAAAATCCACTATCGCCCGATAGGCGCCGGCCATCAGAGGCGCCGATGTTCGCTCAGGCACAACGGTGTAACTCAACGCACCTTGCCCCGGCGTCAACATCAGCGGTTCGCCGCGGCTGCCTAAACGTACATCGCGTCCGCGCTGATCCAGCAGGCGCAGCCCGAGCCCAGAGACCCCCTGCGCCTTCACCAGGTGGGGGGCGTCATTATCCGCCGGTGCGCTGAAGCTCACCGTCACCGCCGGCTGGTCAGGCGCCCAGGTCAACGCACCGGTACGCTCGTCTCGCCGGCTGGACGAGACGTGCAGGCAGTCGCGCAAACGCAGCTCAAACGCCACGGGCCGCCCGCGATCGCCGGTTTGCAGCAGGCGCCCCGTCCCCGTGTCCCCCAACCGAATATCCTGGCGTGCGCTGGCCATATCCAACCGACAGGCGCTTTCAGTCAGCGCACCCCGTACCTGCAACAGGCCGTTGGCCCCCTCTACCTGCCAGGTATCCGTCGCCCCGGCCGCAGGCAACAACATCGCCATCACTCCCAGAGTCAGCGGTATCATCAGCGCCAAGCCGCCCATGGCGGCGTAGTAACGCCATTCACTGCGGTACGGCAAGCGATCCTTGTTCTGTTTTCGTTTCATCCATTGCACCTGAGTGACTCCCATCAGTTTCGGTCTGGAACAGAGGGCTATGACGCCTTTTTCTTATCTGGCATCACCTTGCAGTTGCCGCCATTGCAGCTAAATAGCAACTGCGGCCGGCCGCCATAATCGTTGATGTAGGTCAGCACCGGGCTGCCACCCAAGCTTGCCGCACTGACAGCCAGCCTGGCGCTGGCCTTGGGCGCGATCATAAAGGGCTCAAACCCTTTCACGCCTTCCCCGTCCTTTTTACTGGCAACGGCGATCAGCGTGATGTAATAAGGTGTCGGATTATTGACCTGATACTTGTCCCCCTGGCGCGTCAATGTCAGCTGCTCCTGCCAGGGCGTAGCCATATCCGTCCGGCTCGGCACGATCGCCGCCGGGCGGTAAAACAGCTTGATGCGGGTCTGCAGTGCGATCTGCAGCGTGTTCGGCTTGTTGCTCTTCGGCGGTATTTCACGCAGGTTGAAGTAGTACAGCGTCTCCCGGTCCTGCGGCAGCCGTTTGGCCGCCGGCAACGCCTGAATTTTTATCTGGCTCGGCTTACCCGGCTCGATGCGCTGCACCGGAGGCAGCACCACCAGCGGATCCTGGATTTTGTTGCCCTGCTCATCTTCCAGCCAGCCCTGTGCCAGATACGGCAACTGCTTGTTCTGGTTGCTGAGGTTAAGGCTAACCGCATTTTGACCGCCGTCGAAAATCACCCGGGTGCGATCCAGGGCTATCGCCGCCAACGTTTGCTGTGATATCGCTGCGCTCAGCAAAGCTACGGCCATCACCGTTGGCTTCAAGGAAATGTTTTGCATCGTGTTGATTACTCCAAAATTCAGGGTGATAGATTTATTCAGGGTCGCTTTTTCCGGCCGCAAGCGACTGACAAGGCAACAACAAGGTGTTCATCAGCATGTCGGCCGGCAGCGGAGATGGCAGCCGCACCTGACATTGCGCAGCGCCATTCCAGTGAACCGTCATGGCCTCGTCGGCGTTGATGCCGCTGAGATAGACGCTGCCGCCGTCGTTAACGAGGCCGGTTTCCTGTTTGCGAACGTTCAGCACCGTGGCGCCAAACGGCGGTGAGCCGCCATCCGCCAGTTTGATTACCGCCATCGCTTTCCCACCGGCGATCACGTCGAATTTGCGGTAGCCGATCGCGCCTTCGGTCAGGGTGGCCTGCACAACCGATTTGCTGGCCTCGGCGTTGTCCCCCAACTTGTTCAGATCGATGCTGACCTTATTGCGGTAGTAGCTGTTGACGTCCGCCACCACCGCCTTGCCAAAGCGGTTGGTACCGACGGTGCTGCCATAGCCACGCACCGGCACCTCGGCCACGCCGTTGGTATCCAGCAGCAAACGGGTGCCGCCCATCATGCCGACCCGGTGCAGGGCGCCACCTTCCGGCGTCAGCGTCGCTCCCCCCTGCGCCGACATGCCCATCGCGCTATAACGGCCTTGCTGGTAACTGGCGTTGGCGCTCAGACGCGCCGCATCGCCATCGTGGTTGTAATAACCGCTCAGATTGGCACCGCTGCGGGCGCTGCCTGCGCTTACCTGGTAGTTGTTGTGCTCGTCGATCCGCTCGTAGTACCCGACCCGATGCGTGTTGTCGTTGCGGTTAACCGTGCTGTTGTAACTGAGCGTGGCGCCGTTGCCCCACGGCATCGACAGCGACAGATACATGCCGTCGTCGCTGGTCTCGTTGTACTTGGAACGGTAGGCCGATAGCGACAGATTCAGATTTTTAAAATCGCCGATATCGAAATAACGCGACATCGTCAGGTTGTAGCGGTCATTGACCGGACGATCCCAGTAGGTCTGGTGGCTGTAGTTGAGGTAGGTGCTCAGCCCCCAGTCGCGGAACTGCTTGTTAAAGGTGATGGTGTACATTTCCTTGTTGTTGCCAACCCGGTTGCCGTAGTAGCGTGCATCGAGATATTCGCTCATGCTCATGAAATCTTCCTCGGAGAAGCGGTAGCCGGCGAAGGTCACCTGGCTGTCCAGCTCATCGAAGGTTTTCGAATAGCTCACCCGGTACGATCCGCCGCTCAAGGTTGCATCCCGATCGGATAACTCGGCTCGTGATTGGGTGGCGTCGAACGACAGCGCGCCGAACATCATCAAATCTCGCCCCACCCCCAGCGACAGGGCGTTATAATCGCCACCGAGCAGTGCGCCACCGTACAGCGACCAGCCGTTGCTGACGCCCCAGGAAAACTCGCCGGTACCGAATACCGGCCCGCGGGAATGGTGTTTCCAGTCCGACGGTTTACCCGCCGCCAATTTGAAACGCAGCGACCCAGGGCGCGTCAGATAAGGAATGCTGGCGGTATTCATCTTGAACTCCTGGACGCTGCCATCCTGTTCTTCCACCCTGACATTCAGCTCACCGGAGATCGCGTCGTTAATGTCCTGAATGCGGAATGGCCCTGCCGCCACCTGGGTTTCGTAAATGACTCGCCCCTGCTGGCTGACAGTCACCTTGGCGTTGGTTTTGGCGACGCCGACCACTTCGGGGGCATAGCCGCGCAGATTAGGTGGCAGCATATTGTCGTCCGACACCAGGCTGGCGCCCGAGAAGCGGAAGCTGTCGAAAATCCCCGAATCCAGATAGTTTTCACCCAGCGTCAGGCGAGAACGCAGTGCGGGAATAGCGCGATAGGCGTAATAGCGGCTCCAGTCCAGGGTTTGATCTGTGGGTTGTCCCGATCCGGTCTGGTGGTTGAGTTGCCCCTGCCAATCGGCACGTAGACGCCAGGCGCCGACGTTGGCGCCGGCGGTGCCGTTACCGCTGACGTTATATCCGCGAGTGCCGTTCTTTTGCTGGTGTCGGCTTTGGGCGTTGACGGAATAGTCGAACAACAACCCCGGAATGCCTTCATCCCAGCGCGATGGCGGATCCCAGTCTTCCGAGCTGTACTCCAGGTAGGCCTGCGGCACGCTCAGATAGAGCGCCCCCGTCGCCAGATCGCCGCGCGAGGCCATGCCTGGCAAGCTGACTTCATTCAGACACTCCCCTCGGTGCCACCAAGTGAGAGACGACATCGTATCTGGCTTCAGCCCCAGTTGCTCGACCAACGCTTTCGATATGCAGACACGACTTCCGCTCTGATCCGTCTCTGGGGGATAGAAAGAAATCGTTTGTTCGGGTAGCTCATTTTTATTGATATGCACCACCATGCCGTAGCTTCCCGGCATAATGTAGCCACTGCGGGAGAATTGGCTCAAATCGATATTCTTACGGTCATTTACATCCAGGACGTCGGTATTAAACTGAATACCCTCCTCGGCATATACCCACATTGATGAGCTTCCCAGCGCCAGCGTGATACATAACCCCAGCACCTGAAAACGATACAGCTTCCCAGCAGGTGAAAACATCATATCCCTAACCTTATATCGAATAACTCTGGTAATGCAGCCTGTCAATTAAAATGACAATCAGTAATAATCCAGCTTAAAACGCACCGCTGAAAAATAGCCTCCTGCATGCAGCGGCTGATTATTTGCCACCAGCTTGATAGAATAATTAAGCGACATACTGCCGGGGGAAATAGTGCGGAGTGGCAGAGGTTCACCTGGCGCAGCGATATTTCCCAGACTATCGGTAATTTGTAACGCTATGCCTTTTGCCTCTCCGCGAACGCCAAATAACTCACCGTCCGCATCACCGTCAAAAGCCACCTGGAACTGTTTCCAATCGGTTACGTCAGGCTTAGGGTGTTCGAGCGTACAGTTGACTAATTCAATGGTGAACGCTCGCGTGTTGCCCTGCCCATCGCGGGCAATATTTCCCACCGGCAGCACATCCATATCAATCGTTTGATCACGACTGCCAGCGTCGATAGCACAAGCGGCATCGATAATGGCTCCTTGCATATTAACGCGTCCCCATCCCTGGCTCTTGGCTGCCTGCGTCAGCGGAGCAGTAAACAGGAGAGTTAATATGCAAGGAGATATTAAACAGTGAATAAGCCGATTCATTGGATACACCTGAAAATACCTTTTCATCTTGGAAAAATGCATGCGGGAAATCCCGCATGCATAACAGGTTACAGCAAGCGCTAACGCTTATTGATAAGCCAGTTTGAAATCGGCTACTGCGGTGAAATCACCTGGAACCACTGCGGCTGAGGCACCATCACCCTGCAGGTAGGCAGCAAAACGCAGGGTATTATTACCGTCGTTCAGCGTCTGAGGTGGCGTTGCGGTACCCAATTTGATCGGGTTGCTTGCCATATCGGTAAGCGCGATGCTAGCACCACTGGCAGTGCCGATAATCCCCAGCAATGCCGGGTTAGCCGGGGATGACTTACCGTCAAAAGTGGTGGTTACGGTTTTCAGAGTGGTGGTATCACACTGCTCTAATTTAATATCGAACTGACGTGGCACCGATTTGCCGCCATCTTTCAGAGCGATGCTTGAAACCTGCCCCAGGTCCACGGTTTGATCAACAGACTCGGGGGCAATCGAGCAAGGCGCGTCAATAATTGAGCCGGTAAAGGTAACTTTGCCATGACCCTGATCGGCGGCGTGCGCCAAAGAAGAAGCGCCAAACGCCAGAACCGCTGCCAGCATGATTTTGTTCAGTTTCATATTTCACTTATTCCTTTAATTTTATGTAAAAAGCACAGGGTAATCCCCGAACCTTCGACAATTATTCATTCCAAAATGAATGATTCATTTGCAAAGCTAAACACCTGCCGAATTAAATAGAATATTTCCCTTGGAACGTTTCGTACTATCGCCATAAATCACGACAAGAGTCTTAACGACCAAAAATACGGGCAAGATAAATTCTCACTTGGGCATTTAGGGATTTAAACAAAATTCATTCTATTCATTTTCTTCGGCCCAAATATTCTTACAAAAAGGCCCACGCGTTGAAAAGTCATTTTAATCAGAATCAATAAATTCAAGATATAAGCCCAAAAAACACAGGGTAACTATATTTTTGCGAGACAACAGATCGTAAAAAAAACAACACCAGAACATTACACTAAACAATGCTTATCGTACGAGATTAATGATCGTAATACGTTTGTTTGCGTTATAATAATTCGTGAAGATGAAGGGAGACGATCCACCCCGAGCCGGTGAAAACCGGTGCCGGGCAGTACACGATGGAGAAAGACGATGAAGCGCAGCCATTACATGCAGCAGGCTGGAAATCTAACAACCGAGTGGCACATCCTTAAATTTGAACGCCATAGCTTGATTCAACTATATCAGGCTGCGGAAATTGGCTTTCGAAAACGGGCACCACTCTGTGAAATTCTTTTACCGTTATACCAAAACTCACCTGAAGTTTAAGGGAGACCGACATGGTAAAGCGTTTGTCAAAACAGCAAGAACTACAAAATTTACAACACAATTTATTAAAAACACTGCACAGGCTCTGCCCATCAACCAACGCGACGCAGCCCCCGCCCCCCGTAGAGTGGCCCACCACGCGTCAATTGGCCGAGTCCAACGATATTACTATTTATCAGGCGCGCAATCTGCTGCTGAACCTGGCCGGAAAAGGCAAAATCCTGGTCACGCAGGGGCCGATCAATAACTCATTGCGCTGGTACCCTTCCATTAAACACCCCTGATACGCTAACTCTCATCGCCGGCAGCTGTCTTATTTGCGCCGGCTTTCCTGCTAACCTATCGTTAACCGGCACCAGGCTGCTTAACCCGCGGATATTTCCACAGCCAGCGGCCGCTGACCATGCGCCAGTAGAACAGCGCGCCGCGCACCGCCCAGTCCATGAACATGCCCAACCAAACGCCCACCACGCCCATGCCCAATACAATGCCCAGCGTATAGCCAGCCACCACGCGGCAGCCCCACATGCCAAGCATCGTCACCCACATGGCGAAGCGGGCGTCACGCGCGCCTTTCAGCCCGGCGGGCAGTACCCAGGAAGCGGCCCAGATCGGCATAAAAGCGGCGTTGAGCCAAATCAGCACCTTTACCACTTCTTTGACGTCATTCTGTTGGGTATAAAACGCGGCGAACACCCCGGCCAACGGCGCGGTGCCCCAGGCGATGGCCGTCAGCCCGAGGGTCGATAGCCAGAAGATATGCCGCAGCTGGCGCTCGGCCTGGCCTATCTGCCCTTTACCCAACCGGCGGCCGACGATAATGGTCGAGGCGGAGCCAAGCGCGTTGCCCGGCAGGTTGATCAGCGAAGCGATGGAGAAGGCGATAAAATTGCCGGCGATCACGCTGGTGCCCATGCCGGCGACAAACATCTGGGTCAGCAGCTTGCCGCCGTTGAACAGCACCGATTCGACGCTGGCGGGAATGCCGATCCCCAGCACTTCCCACAGGATGCCGAGCTTCAGCGGTGAGAAATAGCTTTTCAGCGTGATGTGCAGCGCCGGGTTAAAGCCGATCATCAATACGTAGATAATGGCGATGGCGCCGATATAGCGAGAAATGGTCAACCCCAACCCGGCGCCGACAAAGCCCAGCCCGTGCCAACCCAGCATGCCGTAAATCAGTATGCTGCTGATGATGATATTGAGGATATTCATGCCGCCGTTGATCAGCAACGGGATCTTGGTATTGCCCGCCCCGCGCAGCGCGCCGCTGCCGATCAGCGCAATCGCCGCCGCCGGGTAGCTCCACACCGTGGTTTGCAGGTAGGACAACGCCAGCGCTTTAACCTGCGGCGTGGCCGCGCCGGCTATCACGTCGATAATCTGCTCGCCCGCCAGGTGAATGCCCGCCGCCAGCAGCAGCGCGACGATAGTCATCAGCACCAGCGACTGCCGCGCCGCCGCCCGCGCCCGTTTGCGATCCCGCTTGCCGAGGCTGAAGGCCACCACCACCGTGGTGCCCAGATCCACCGCGGCGAAGAAGGCGATAATCACCATATTGAAGCTGTCCGCCAGCCCCACGCCGGCCATCGCTTCTTTACCGATCCAGCTGACCAGGAAGGTGCTCAACACCCCCATCAGCAGCACGCAGGCGTTCTCCATAAAGATCGGCACCGCCAGCGGCGTGATTTCGCGCCAGAACAGCACAAGGTAGCTTTTGCGTTTGGCATACCAGGGCGTATTTTCCACGCGCTGACGCAGTGCGGTATATAAATTCAAGAGGCGCTCGTGACAGAAAAGTGAAACCACATTTCAAATAATGATCGACAAACCCTTACCCTGCAAAGAATTTTTTGCGCCAGCGGTTCCCCGGCACAGGTGGGGCGTTGCATTTTTCCTAATTTCAATCCGCCCTATATGCTGCAAGCTATACTCTGCCAAGCCCGTTTAAGCACAATTTTCCATACGATATCTGACCGCGGGCAAATCTACTTTTAGCTGCCGCCCCCTATTGCTGCATCAACTCTGGAGAAAAACATGGCGTCTTTACATTATCAAAAGCTGGCGGCAACGCTTTTTCGCGCCGTCCGCGGCCAGGACATGAGCACAACAGATTATGACGTGCTGGGCAATCGCCTCGAAAAAGGCGAGCTCTCCGCCATCGATTACGTTAACTTCCTGCTGGAAACCCCGGTTGGCCGCGCTCCGAATCTGATTACGATCGATTATAGCCAACTCACCAATATCTACCGGAACATCCATGGTAAAGACGCCTGGCTACCGAACGAGATCCATCAGATAGCGCTGGCCCAGGGGCTGGCTACGGCGGTAGAGCAAATTGCCAATGATGTGCTGAATTACAGCGGCGTCGATGCCGAGATGATCGCTGCGCAAAACAGCTACGATCAACAGCTGAATACCACGCTCTACCCTTCCCATACCGCCGCCGATGGTCCGGAAGGCGCGGCGGACATCCTGGCGCTGTATTATCTGGCCGGCATAGACCCGGTGACCGGCACGGTCAACACCCTGGGTGCGCTGATCAATTCCGGTTCACAGACCTTTGCGCAGGTTGCCGCCAAGTTCGTCAACGATCGTGCCGCACTAAAAACGCTGTCCAATGACGCCTTCATCAATCTGGTATTCGAAAAAGGTTACGAACGCGCGCCGACCGACGCAGAAAAAAGCGCCTACGCCGAGTTTCTGAGCAACGGCGGCGACCGGGGCCAATTGCTGGTGGAGGTGATCACCGGCCTGCGCGGCGTGGTCGATGCCGGCGATACGGCGGCACAGGAATATTTCCTGCATGATACGACACCGCATGCGGCCGGCGAGCTGGCCGATCTGGCGCTGCAGGAACAGGTGGCCTCGATTTATCTGGCGATCCCGCAACGCAACGTCGACGCCCAGGGGCTTGATGACTGGAGCACCTATTTGGGGCGGCATAACAAGAGCTTCACCACGCTGACCAAAAAGCTGATTGGCTCGGTCGAGTTTCAGAAAAAAGGCGCGCAGCTGAACGGCAACGACTTTATACAACACGTGTACACCGCCGTGCATAGCTCCCCGGCAAACGGCGAACAGCTGGCGAAGTATGCCCTGCTGGGCAATGACAAAGCGGCCATCACCACGGCGATCATTAACGATTTGCGCAATGCGACCGCCGTGGATGACGTCACCCTGAGCCAGCAACATGCTTTTGAATATGATATCGGCAGCAGCCTGGATTATAAAACAGCGGCCGACCTGGCCGCGACGCCCGGCGGCGGCAATGCCACCGGCACCGTCAACAGCGGTAAAAGCCACGTGCTCAGCAAAGCGGAAACCTCGGTGTTGGTTGGCGCCATCCTGGATGCGAATGCCGATACCGCCGTCGATCTGACCTTTGCCGAGCATCTGGCGCGCCTGACCATCAATGGCAAGGCGGCGACCACCGTTAATCTCGCGGAAAGCAGCGCCGGGGTCACTATTACCAACAACAACGAAAATATCATCCTTAACGCCGGCTCGGGCGATGATAGCGTATTGCTGGGTTACCCTGAGGCCAACGTCGCCAACAGCAACGCGCAATATCATTTGGGCAAAGGCAATGACCGGCTGGTGTGGATCGGGGACAACAGTGTCTTGAAGTTGAAAGTCAGCCCCACGCTTCACGCAGACGGCGGGGAAGGCATCGACAGCATTTCCGCCAATTTCCTGACGAAAACCCTGGTGACCACCAGCCTCAATGGCGTTACTCAGACCACCATCGTCACCAACGCCGCCCAGTTTGTTAATTTCGAAAAAATCGACCTGACCAATTATCGGGGGCAGACCACCGCCACTCTGAATGGCGAGCCGGTAAGGATCATTGAAAGCACCTTCGATTACGGCATCCTCACCGGCCAGGCCACCGCCAATGAAATCGCCAATGCCGGTATCGTCACCAACACCACGCCCTCTCCCACCTTCGGCAATCAGGGTTTTGTGGTCGGCAAAGGCATAGCCCTCAGCAACGTCAAGGTCATCAATATGATCGGGGGCGCGATGGCCCAGTTAGAAATCACGGGCCAAACGTCATATGCCGGCGATTTTCAATTCGCGTTTATTAAAGACTCCGCCGATAAATTCACCATTAACTTCAATACGTCCGCCGACAGCACCGCGCTAAACCCGACATCGGCCGCTCTGCGCCTGATCAGCAGCAGCAGTGAACAAGGCGGCACCAAATTAACGCATGTCGATGTTATTTCCGGCGGCGTAGGCAATGTTAAAAACTATCTGGATCTTTATCTTGCGGATTCCGAGGCTGAGACGGTCAAGATCACCGGCGATCATTACATCGGCGTGAGCGCCCGCACCCTCGCCCCTACATTCAAACTCCTCGACGCCTCGGCGAATACGGCCGGCGTCTCTCTGTCAGCGAACAAAAGCACCAGTGGCGATAGCATCGCGATAAATTTCTTACATGCCCTGCCGTTTAAAGAATTAGCCGATGCAACCATCAGCGCCATGGACTTGCAAAATGACGATCTGAAGCTCATCGGCACCGGTCAAAATGACGAGCTGACTGCAAATACAGGCAATACCGTCACCGGCGGAGGCGGCGCGGACGCCTTCGGCGTGCTCAATTCCTTCACCACCATTACCGACTTCAACCTGCATGAAGGCGATACGCTGGGTTCGAATCTGTTCAGTTATTACTACCACTGGCGGCTTAACGATAAAGCGGTGGGCACTCAGGTCGCCGATTATGGCTACCGGACGGATGATGAGATACAAAGCCTGCTGACCGGTTTCACCGCCAGCAGCACGCTCACCGATTTCTTTGGGAAAACCCTCGATTTGCAAAACCCGGATAAACCTTTGCAATATATTGGCGTCGTGGGCACCAGCGCGGGCAGCTTTCTGATTGTGGATGGCCTTCGTTACAACGATGACGATGTGTTGGTCAGTAACGGCGTCCTGGATAAACTCGATACCGTAGTGTTTGTACAGGGAGCCTCTTACGCCGACATCAAGCAGATGTACTATGAAACACCGGAGGTACTCACCAACGGCGTTCCAACCCAGGAAATGGCGGCCTAACCTGCCGGACAGCGGCGTACACCGGGCATGTTGCTGTGATTAACCGCTTAGCGCCGGGCGCCGCTGACCTTGGTGGCCCTGGCGGGATTGCCGGCGACGAACTCCAGGGTTGGCGAGTAGTAGAACGGCAGCCAGGCCTGATAGCCGCTTTCCCACTCCCATTTGACCGGGCAGGGCCACAGCATGTCTTCGTGCAGAATGTAATAGATCCACCGCCCGTGCGGACGGCGCGGTTTGAGCTTCTTCATAAAGGTGTCTGATCGGCCTGGTGCGTTGCGATAGGTTTGGCCGCTGCATTTTACCGCGATTCGCGTCGGGGGAACAGCCCGCGTTGCCGGCCCAGACAGGCCGGCATGGGAATATGCCGCTTAGTTGACCGGCAGCGCCAACACCTGCTCGGTGGTTTTTATTTCAGCGAACACGTCGGCGACGCCGGCCAGCGCGGCGCGCTGCAGAACCGCATGACTCACCACCTGGTTGTCCCAGGTCGCCAGACTGCGGGTGGCGGTGGCGTCTGCCGGAATGATCACCTGATAACCCAGCGGCACCGCGTCGCGCGCCGTTGAAGAGACGCACATGTGGGTCATCAATCCGCTGACGATCAGTTGCCTGATTCCCGCCTGCTTTAACTGCCGATCCAGATCGGTGCCGACAAACGAGCTTGGCGTCGCTTTGGTAATCACCTTATCCCCGGCGGCAGGCTGCAGCTCCGGATGGAACTCGGCGAACGTGCTGCCTTCGGCGAACAGCGGGCCGTTTGCCGGGCCAAGATGACGCACGAAGAATACCGGCATATTATGCCGATGGGCGAACGCCACCAGCCGCTGGGTATTTTTTAACGCCTTAAGCCCGTCGGGGATCGGCATCTTGCCGATAAAGTATTCATTCTGGAAATCTATCACCAGCAGCCCCGTGGCGTTGGCCGGCAGGCTTTCGGTGGCCTGAGCACCGCTCAGGGTGCGGATGGTGGGCGCCGTTTGCGCGGCGGCGAAGCCAAGGCTGGAAGCCGCCATCGACAGCGTCAGTGCACCGCAGGCAATCAGTTTTTTCATTTTCGGTTATCCTTGTGAGGCCAGAAAAACGGCGGGCGATCCGCCGCCGGGTCAGGATAAATTTTGCCGCTTGCGGCGCGGCGGCAACAGGCATCACAATCACCAAAAACGGTATCATCGGGCCAAATGACTCGCCGAGGGTTAACCAGCACAAGGAACCAGCATGCCGCCGCTTAACGTGGGTATCGTGGTGTTCAACGACATCATCCCGTTTCACCTTTCGGTGCCCTGCGCCGTGTTTGAAAAAGCCGTGAACAACAGCGGGGAATCGGCCTATCGGCTGATGATCTGCGCTACCGAACCGGGGCCGCTGCGCACCAACGCCGGGTTTTCGATTACCGCGGATCACGGATTGGCGGGGTTGGCGCAGGCCGACATGGTGATCGTACCCAGCTGGAGCACCCCCGAGATCCCGCCGCCGCCGGCGCTGACGAGCGCCCTGCTCGCCGCCCACGCACGCGGCGCGCAGATTGTCGGCCTGTGCATGGGCGCCTTCGTGCTGGCGGCCGCCGGCTTGCTCAATGGCCGCCCGGCGACCACGCATTGGCGCTGGATGGCGGACTTTATGCAGCGCTACCCGCAGGTATCGGTGGATAACAACGTGCTGTATGTGGACGACGGCGATATCGTCACCTCGGCGGGTACCGCCGCCAGCATCGATTGCTGCCTGCATCTGGTGCGGCAGCGCTGTGGCGCAGAGGCCGCCAACGCAGTGGCCAGGCAACTGGTAGTGCCGCCGCACCGTCAGGGCGGCCAGGCGCAGTTTATCGAACAGCCGGTATATAACACCGCCGGTGGCGATCGCTTTATGCAAACGTTGAACTGGGCGACGGAAAATCTGCAGCAGCCGCTGACGCTGGACGCGCTGGCGGCAAGAGCCTGCATGAGCCGCCGCAGCTTCACGCGCCGCTTTCAGCAAACCACCGGCACCACCTTCATGCAGTGGTTGCTCAACCAACGGCTGGCGGTGGCGCAGCGCTTTTTGGAGAAAACCGATCAGCCCGTCGAGCGTATCGCGCAGGCCGCCGGCTTTGCCACCGCGCTGTCGATGCGCCGCCACTTTCAACGGCAGTTCAAAACCTCGCCTTCGCTGTACCGCAAGGAGTTTCGGCTGAGCGAGAAATGAGGGGAAGATCAGCCGCAGGTTTGATCCGGGGGGAGATGCGCCGATAGTGCGCCAGACGCTGTTTGACGTCGTGCCGCAGATGCTCGGGTTGTTCGGCCTCCACCAGCGCCGCCGGGTGATGGCCGATCGCCCGCCGGATTGGCTGCAGCGGCGGCCCGGGCGGCTGACCGCCACGGCGGGCATGCCGTGGCGTTATGATGGCTGAGGTAGCCACTCAGAATTGATACAGCGCATTCAGGTAGAAGCCGGCCCCTACCGCATTATCCGTCAATGGACTGCGACGCGCGCCGGACGTCAGCGCATACATCCGCACTCCCCCTTGCAAGGATATCTGAGGCTGCAGTTGGACCGTCACACCGGTTTTTAACGTCACGTCGCGCATGCCGCCGCCGGTATGATATTCGTTGAAACCCGAACGTGCAGACTGTTGCCCGGTCACGCCGAAACGCGCCATCATGTCATGGTTGTCGCTCCAGGTTCCGTACAGCGCGGAATCCAGCGTTACCGTAGAAGAGAGCGGCAATGAGCCTGATGCGCCCGCCTCAAGGTATGCCGTGTGCCCCAAATCGTCACCACCGTAATCGCGGCTGCGGGCAGCCTGCCAACCACGCACGAAAAGCTTGCCGGCGGACAGGCGCCAGTATGCTTCCGCCCCCACCATTGCCGTGCCATCCAAATCGCCCATCCCCCTCAGGTGACTGTCGCTGCCGCCCAAGGTTCGAATTTTTTCCTTGCGACCGAAGTCATAGCCCGCCAGCAGCGCTAACCCCAGAGAAGAAGCCCCGGGCAAATCCCAGCGCAGACCTTCCGGAAACGCCGCCGTGAAGGTGCCCCAGTCTTGGGTCGGGATCACGGCCTTTGCCACCAATAACGGCAAAACCCCATAACGTGAGGAACCTTCATACAGCGGGCCTACAATCGCTCCGCCGCCCAACGCCATCGTCGGCGCCCTCTCTGCCGAAACGGAATGGGGTGCGGCAGAAGTGCCGACCGCCTGATCCACCGATGCGGCCGCTTGTGCGCCCAACGGCAGGGCCGCCATCAATAAAAATACGTTAACCGATTTAGTTTTTCGAATTGCCATCATGTAATTTTCCTTAAATATGCTATTTTTGAGATTTGCTCTCTCTTTATTTCTACGGGCGACAATACTCACTGGAGACTGCCGTCTGGTTATTATTTAATAATTCGCATAGCCGGCCATTAAAGCGCAGGTTCCGCCAGGTGGCGCGCACATTTTCCATTTATCCAGAATCAGGGCCGCAGTTAAACTTCAATGCAATAAGCGGTTATTTATATAACCCTCCGTCAGCCGAACAATATAAAAATTTAACTGTGAAAGCGCATTCGCCGTTAGAATATGACAGGATCTAAAATCTGCCACGCATCCCTAATATAGGTCCCTGCTGCACCACGTCATACACAAAGCCGTTATGACGATAATCAACCCCCATTGCGCGGTATCCCGCCACGGCGGAAAAGCCCGGCATAAACTCCCACCCCATCAGCGCCGCCGCATCCCAATCCAATCGGGATTGCCCGCCACCGGCCAACCCCCAGGCCGACACCCAGATGCTCGGCGCCAGGGCATAGTGGCCACGCAACCCCGCCACGCCGTCTGCCCAGGTCGCGCGATCGCTCCCCCCGATCCCATCGGCGTTCCCGCCCTGGAAACTCAAGGAGGTGCTGCTGTACCACACCCGA